>Ga0209477_1000653_pt1 | contig 21560 bp, 12 predicted proteins | sample KloWWTupernatant_FD_187180 | JGI IMG/M metagenome (GOLD analysis project Ga0209477, IMG submission 187180) | Active sludge microbial communities from Klosterneuburg, Austria, studying microevolution and ecology of nitrifiers - Klosterneuburg... | ecosystem: Engineered > WWTP > Aerobic digester >... | reverse complement strand
CTGCATTTCGGGCAGATGGAAGTCGATCAGCGCCGGCTCGCCTGTCGTCAGCAGCCGAACCTCGACTCGGACCGTCGGCGGCGTGATCGACTCGATGTAGCTCTTGAGGTGATCGTAGATCTTGTGCGGATCCTGGTTGCCGACCAGCCGGCAGCTGATCTTTGCCATCGCTTTCTGGGGAATGATCGTCTTCGGTCCGGGGCCGGTCCAGCCGCTGCCCATGCCGTTGATCTCGAGGGTCGGGCGCGCCGAGACGCGCTCGCGGATGGTGTAGGCCGCCTCACCCCACTGGGATGGGGCGCCCGTTGCGGCGAGAAGCTCTTCCTCGCTCATGTCGGTCTTGGCAACCTCGGCGCGCTCGTCGGGCGCCAGCGGCACGACATCGTCGTAGAAGCCCGGGACCGCGATGCTGTGATCGGGGTTGTGGAGCTTGGAGATGATCTCCGCCAGCGCGAGCGCCGGGTTGTGGACGGCGCCGCCGTAGAATCCGCTATGCAGGTCGTCGTGCGGGCCATCGACCTCAACCTCGATATAGGTCATGCCACGCAGGCTGTGCATAATCGATGGGCGGTCGATCGACGGCATCGACGAGTCGCTGATCACACAGACGTCGGCCGCCAGCAGATCCAGGTGCGACTCGATGAATGGCCGAAGGTTCGGCGAGGAGACCTCCTCCTCACCCTCGAGCAGCATCTTCACGTTGACCGGCGCGCTTCCCGCGGTGCGCAGATACGACTCAAGCGCCTTAACGTGAATGAATAGCTGCCCTTTGTCATCAGTGACGCCGCGAGCGTACATCTTGCCGTCTTTTTCGATCGGCTCAAACGGCTCGGTGTCCCAACCATCCTCGATGGAGGCCGGCACGACGTCGTAGTGGCCGTAGACCAGCACGGTTGGCTTGTCCGGGCCTGCGCCGAGCCAGTCGGCGTAGACAACCGGATGGCCGGCAGTCTCCATGATCTCGACATGGTCGAGGTCGAGACCCTTCAGGTGCTCCGCGAGCCACTCCGCCGCCTCGCGCACGTCGCCGGCATGAGCCGGATCAGCGCTGAGGCTCGGAATCCTCAACAGCTCGTGAAGCTGGCCGCGGAACTGCTCCGCCTGCTCGCGAGAGTAGGCTCGCGCCTTATCGGATGCCTGTGTCATGATGAGTTCCTTCCTGAGACCATCCCATATACCACCATGTCCTAATCGCCGGCCGGGCCGGGCGGCGGGGGAGAACGCTCCTCCTCCGTCGCGTCGGATTTGCCGACGTTCAGATCCGTTGGAATCTCCCCACGCCGATATGGCGGCAACCCGCCAGCGGGGATGATGCCGAGCAGCGCGAGCCCGGCCAATACTTGAAAAGAGATCTTGAGTGCGCGGAGGCGCGCGTCGGTGTTGATGCGCACTGCCTCTTTGATCTGGGCATCGGTTGCGGTCGTCTCCTGTTCGAGGACCGCCTCCAACTCGTCGTTGTCGATGAAGTCAACGGTGTCGAGCTCCATCTGGTCTACCAGCGAGGGCGGGATGACCGGACTCTCTTTGACCGTGGTGTTGACGATGATGCCAAGCGCGGCGATCGCGAGCAGGCTGGCAATCGCGGTGCCGAGTCCGGTCGCCAGGTTGTTGACCGTTCCGCGGAGCGCGCCAACGTCACCGGAGAGCTCCTTCGGTGATGCCGAGACCAGGACGTTGAACATCAGCGTCAGCAGAGAGCCCTCGCCGAGCCCGATGACCAGCAGGCTGACGACGACCATCGGTGTGCCCCATTCGTTGTTGATCGTGTAGGCAAGCACAATCACACCGACGGCGACCATCCCGAACCCGTAGCGGCCGATCTGTCGCGGCGACAGCGTGCCATAGACACGGACGACGAAGGTTGCGCCGATGAAGATCGCTACCGCGTAGGGGACGATGGCGATCGCCGTCTCCATCGTGGTGCGTCCCTGCACGATCTGGATGTAGAGGGGCAACAGGAAGTTGACGGCCGGCCCGACCGCCGCGATCACCAGGAGCGCGAAGGTTGCAGATCGTTCCTTGGGCGTGTCGAGCGTCTCGATCGCGAACAGGGTCGGCTTTTCATTGGCGCGCTGTCGGCGCATCCAGGTGAAGAACGCCTGCCCTACCACCACGCCGGCGATGATCATCAGCGGCGCTGGCGACATGCCGGCCATGTCGAATGGCGCGTCGGGCTGCGCAACGAGGAGGCCCCATGCGCTGATACTGTTGAACCCAAGGCTGATCAGTGTGACAGCTGCGGCGGCGAGAATCGCGCCGAGCCAGTCGATCCGGATGCCCTTCCGTGGCTCGATGACCTCCAACCGGAAGCTCAGGATGACGATGATCGCCCCGACGACGACCAGCATCGCGAATGCCCAGCGCCAACTGACGACCATGCTCATAAAGCCGACGACAAGGAACGCCAGCGCGCTCGAGCTGGCCTGGGCCGCGCCGAGGAGCCCGAGTGATTGTTCCTGCTGTGCGGCGTGGTAGTAGTTCGCGATCATGACGACGAACGCCGGAACGGCGAGCGCAGCGGCGATGCCGGCAATGGCCTGAGCGAGGAGCATCAGCTCGGCGTTGAAAGCCAATGCCATGACTGCCATCGCGGCCGCCTGCGCGGCGATGCCGATCTGAAACGCGAGCCGGGAGCCGATCATCCGCCCGATCTTCGCGCCGAGCATCACCAGACCCGCGACGGCCAGCGAATAGACGACCAGCGCCGTCCCGACCATCGCCGGCGGAACCTGCAGATCCTCGACGATCGCCCCCATCGAGATCGTCAGGGCATTTACATTGAATCCCAGCTGGATTTGAGCCAGCGCGATGATGACCATCGGCAGCCAGGAGGCCTTGATGACCGCTGCCATCGGGGCGCCGGCCCCTTGTCCCTGCCTGTTATGGTCGATAGCCTCTGTCAACGGATCAGACTCCTGCCCGAGTCAACGCCCATTGGACTCTGCGCGCTGATGACAATTGACTTTGTGTGCTTCCGAGTATAGTAAGCCCGGTTGGCTTCGTGCGTTACCAACCGGGCTCGGGTATTGTGCCGAAACAGATCCAGCCTTGCTCGTCTCGTCGACTACTCCGCGCCGAAGGTCTCGCGGAGCCGCTCTTCCTGCTCCTGCGAGAGGTTGCTGGCGACCAGCTTGAACGAGATGTTGCGGGCCTTCATCTCTTCGGCGAGCCGGTCCGGCACGGCGCCCGACGACAACAGGAATAGCGCAGAGGTTCCCTCGGTCACCTCGTCGCGGATCTTCTTGATGAAGTCGTCGTTGATGCCGAAGTCGGTCATCGCCCCGCCGAGCGCGCCCATCGCGGCGCCGATGGCCATGCCGAGCAATGGCACGAAGAAGATCAGCCCGAACAGCAGCCCCCAGAACGCGCCGGACATCGCGCCCGCGCCGGTCAAGTTGGCCAGCTGGTTGGTCTTCGGCTTCTTCTTGCCCTCGGGCCAGCTGACGATAGCTGCGTCTTGCAGCGTGATCAGCTTCTGCCGCTGGAGGTCGCCAAGCGCCTTGACCATCTCTTCAGCGCCGCCTGCGGTCTCAAACTCAAGAACTGTAAGTGTGGCCACGAATGCCCCTTCTATACATACCGATGTCGCTGAACCTTCCGGACGCTCACGCTCGTGGGCGTCCAATCTCAACTTTACACGTGGATTGACTCAGGATTGACTCATTCGCGATGCTGACCAGGAGGATCTGATGGCGGAGATCGCGCTAGTCGCTGTTGGCATCGACAATCAGCGCCGAGATTGACAGGCTTGAACCATGCCCAGCACACTCGCCATCGCCCGTGATCGGCTGATAGTGGCGGAGGATAGTCGCGCGATCGGCATACGCGGCGACGTACCGGCGTCCCTGTTGCGCCGGCAGGCGAGCAGCGCGCCGGGAGATGAGCAGCGCGCCGGCCCGCAAGACCTCGCTCGCGAGCTGGTCTCCGGTGGATGTCAGCGCCCGGTAGGTGACGAGTATGTTGCGACCTGGCTCTTCGCACCCGGCGAGGCGTCGCTGGAGCAGATGATCGGCAACCTGCCTCGCGACGCGCCCGGCCAGGTCGAAGCTGTCGTTCGAGAGCGAGACGTTCGCGATCCCGGTTAGCGCATCGCAGGCAATGTGTGGGATTGCGAGCAGCTCGGCGAGCGCGAGCGACTGGGCGTAGGCAGAAAGCGCCGAGATGCCGTCGCCATGCTGTTCGTGCGCGCCTCCGAGCACGAGCTGCAATGTAGCCTGGGCGTGCTGGCGACCGGTGTCGCGCGCGATCTGGAGCGCCTGCTGAGCGCGATCGATTGCTGTGTCACGGTCCCCTGCTGCGAGGGCAAGCTGGGCGAGACAGGCAAACGAGTGGCCGATCGCGCGGTCGTTGCGCACATCGATTGCCCGGTCGAGCGCGTGGTCGAAGTGACGCCGGGCGTGGTCGAACATACCCACGCGCATCGCATTACGTCCGCGCGCTCGCTGAATGTTGCCGTCGAGGTGGGGATCGCCTGTGAGCTGCGCGATCTCCGAGGCCTGATCGAAGTAGTCGTCGGCGTCGGCGTGACGGCCGAGCGCGACGTCGTGGATTATTCCGAGCTCAAGGAGCGAAAACGCCTCGACAGAACGGTCGCCCAGTAATGTCGCGATCCGGAGACTCTGCTCGAACTCGGTCTGCGCCGCGGCAAAGGCGCCAGTCACCTCATGCAACCTGGCCTGCTGCAGCGTCGTCCGAGCCAGTGCGTGGCGATCGTTGAGCATGTGGTAGAGGCGGGCTGCTCGCTGCAGGTACGTGGTCGAGAGGCGGTAATCCTCGCTGTCGTATGCTGAGTAGCTGAGCTCGAGGAGGCTTCGTGCTTCGACCTGTGGCTGCCTCGACACGCTCGCCAGAACGCGGGCTTGTTGCAACGCGTCGGAGGCGGAAATCGCAGAGCTACGATGAAAGCGCAAGAGCCGGCCCTCAATAAGACTGAGCAGCGCCTCGACCTCGAATGAGCCTCCCTGCTCGGTGATCTTCCGGGCGTCCGCGATGTGCGCGAGCCCACGCTCTGGGTCACCCTGCCAGACGCAGATGTCGGCGGCGCCGGCGAAGAGCCGCGTCAGGAGCGCAGCCCGGGCTGGGTCGTCGCTGTGGCCACGCAGACGGGAGATCGCGCGTTCGATTCGTCGATACCAGTCATCGTACAGCCCGGCTCGCCGGCTCCACGCATCCAGCCCATCAAACAGCTGCTGGAGCTGCTGGAGGTTGCTCGTCTCAACGCTCCAGTCCCAGGCCGCCTGAATATTCGCGAGGTCCTGGGCGATCGTTGCCGGCGCGTCGTCCGACCGGTCTATCGATGGCGCGACCTGGTTGGTGAATGCGGCGAAGTGCGCCGCGTGGAGCGATCGAGCATCCCGCTCGACGTCCGGGCGCTCGACCAGCCGTTCGACCGCGAGTCGACGCACGAGTGGGTGGAGTGCGTAGCGACCGTGGGCGTCACGCTCCAGCAGCGAGCGTCTGGATAACGCCAGGAGATCCGGGAATGTCAACCCGACTGCGATGGCCGCGGCACGGTCGAAGGTAGTGGGAAAGACCGCGAGCCGCGGCAGCGAGTCTCGCTGCGGCTGCGCCAGTCCGTCAATCGCCGCGTTGAAGGCGGAGCGAATCGTGGCTCGACCATGCGGAGTCGCGACCGTCTCGAAGAGCGTCGTGCCGTGGGCTAGCTCGCGCGCAACATCGGCGGGCGACATCGCGATGAGCGCGCTGGCCGCAATCGTCAGCGCCAACGGCATGCCGCCGACAAGCCGGCAGATCTGCACGATATCCGGCCAGTCCGATTCGGAGACGACAACGCCCGCCTGTCGAGCCGCATGGAGCAGAAGCTGGCTTGCCGGCGTTGTCTCGGCCTCTTGCGCGGTCGTCGGAACCGGCAGCATGGCCAGCTCGATCGTCCACTCGTCTGCCAGACCAAGCGCGGACTGTGACGTCGTGACGACTGTAACCCGTGGCGCATTGCCGAGGATTCCGGCTATTACGGTTTCTGCGCCGCCGGCCTCGTCCACATCGTCCAGCACGAGTAACAGCCGTCGCGACTGAAGGAACGAGACGATCTGGTCGAGCTGGTTGCCTCGATCGCTGGAGGGAATCTCGAGCGCTTGCGCGATCGCCGCCATGAGTCGATCGCCCGCATCCGCCTCGTTCATGCGTGGATCGATTGCTGGCGATTGGTGAAGCTCGATCAGATAGACACCGTCGGCGAACGGGTGTTCGTGGATTATCCAGGCCGGTATAGCAATTCGGCGGGCCGCGGCGATCGCGACACTCGTCTTGCCAATCCCACCGATCCCGACGAGGCTCACAAGCCTGCAGGCCGGGTCAACAAGGCATCTGGTGATGGTGTCGATACTCTCGCGGCGCCCGATGAGGCCGTCTACTGCCGACACTGAAGGGAGATTGTTGCGGATTACTGAGGGCTCGGCGCGAAGCTGGTCGATCAACGCGACGGTCTCTGCTTGTGGCTCGATACCGAGATCAGTAGCCAGAGCCTCACGACACAGCGCATGCTGCTCCCTGGCGGCAGCAAGCTGCCCTTCGCGAGCCAGCATGCGTATCAGCATACGATGGGCTGGTTCGTGCCACGGCTCGACGACGAGCAATCGCCGGGCCAGGTCGATGCCTCGCTGGTGCTGGCCACTCCACAAGAGCGACTCGAGAATACGATCCACGACTGTCGTGAGCTGCCGGCGACGCTGAATCCGCTCCCACGCGAGCCATGTTTCGAAGCCGGGCGCATCATCCATGTCGAGCCCGGAAAGAAACTCGTGATCGCAGCGGGCGCTCGCCCAATCGAAGTCGTCCGTCTTCTCTCTGCCGTGGTTCGACAGCATGGCGTCGAGACGGTCGACGTCAATCGTCACTCGTTCCGATGGCCGCAGCCCGATGGACCGCCGGTTGATCTCAAGAAACGGGCCGAGTCCGTGATTGACGAGGTCGGCAAGGGCGTTTCTCAAGCGTTTGCGCGCCGCGTCGGTTGGCAGCTCGCCGGCAAGAAGCGCGGTGAGATCCTCGCGAGTGTGCGAGCGTCTGGTGACTGCAAGATAGGCGAGGAGGCCGAGCGATGGACGGCGATTGAGGTGGACAGGCTCGCCGTCGAGTATCACGTCTGGCACGCCAAGCAGGCGCAATTCGAGCGTCGCCACGTTCCCGCTCCATGCTGGCGGGCGCCGTGGATGCGTTTCATGCGTCCGGGCGCCGGTGTTTTCTGCAACAGTCGCGAGCTGCGGCTGTAGCGAACGAGATCCTTTACGTTCCTTCTTGCGATTCTACATCAGCGCGAATCTCGATTCTCGGACAATCGAGATAGCTCAGTGAGTCAGTGATGAGCGGGTCATTGGTCATACTGCGAGATTCCTCGACGTCACCGTGGTGGCGATTGTGGCGCGAGAGGCGACTATCGTGCCACGATTGACGTGCGCGGGGGGCTTCGCGCCTCACTCGACGACCATTCCCGGTGGCGCAGGAGATCGATTCCGGATGATCCAGGTCGCGCCCTTGCCGTGGCGTTCGGGGTTGCGGACATGGCTTAGGATTCACAACGCCCATCCGATATCGTTGGCGGCGAGTGTCGTCGGGGCGACGTCCCGACGCGGCGAGGAGCACCATGAGCCCATTACTGGTTGGCCGTTCCCGACGGACGGCGCATTTCATCTTCGTGCTGGTGAGCGTGGTGATTGTCGTGTTCGCCGCGTTCGTGCCTGCCGGCCAAAGCCGAGCGGCGGATGGCGGCGTTACGAGCACGACTATTGGTGATCCGCCGCCGTCCGCCGACGCCGGGCCGGCCCAGCAACTCGCAGATCGCTATGCTCCGGTCGTCTATCTTCGCGAGGTCAATTCCAATATCTGCGACACCGAGAACGAGGGATTTGACCCCGTCGCGGTCGACTTTGTCCTCAAGCGCGACGATATCCCCCTGATGAAGTCCGTCGATGGCACTGCGAATGGCGCTCGGGAGCTGGTGAAGGACGCGCCGTCGGCCGCCGACCTGTACGGCCGTGACGCTGGCTACTATCTCGATTACCCAGGCTCGCCCGTGCGTCCGGGATGTGTCTATCGCCGATACTTCGCTGACCGCATGTCCACCGAGAACTGGCCCTTCGTCGCCTACGCGCACATCTACCAGGAGCCCGGCTCTCACGAGCTGGCCCTGCAATACTGGATGTACTACTACTTCAACGACTGGAACAACAACCACGAGGGCGACTGGGAGATGGTGATGCTCTTCTTCGACGCGAACACCGCCGAGGAAGCGTTGACGAAGGAGCCAACCCGTGTCGTCTATGCGCAACATGGCGGCGGAGAACGCTCTGACTGGAACGACAAGAAGTTCTCGAAGGAGGACGGGCATCCGGTTGTCTACGTTGCGCGGGGGGCCCACGCCAGCTTCTTCGAGCAGCGTGTGTATCTCGGGCTTGCTGAGAATGGCACCGGATTCGGCTGCGAGACGACGAGAGGTCCGCATCGCCGCGACGCGATGAAGGCGGTTGTCGTGCCGCATACGCCGACGGGGCCGGATGACCCATTTGCCTGGCTTGCCTTTGACGGACGTTGGGGCGAGCTACGTCGCTCCGAATGGAACGGCCCAACCGGCCCGAACGATAAGACCTCGTGGACTCAGCCGGTAACGTGGGGCAACAACGTCCGCGACACCAGCCTCACCGCCCCCGATTTCGAAGGGTTCGGACGAGCCCCCCTCGGCATCTTCTGCGGCGCCGTCAGTGGTGGATCACGCGTGCTTGTCGCCTTTACGCGAGCCCCCGCGATTGCCGCAGGTATTCTTGGCGGGTTGCTTGTCGTGCTCGGGCTGATGTTCGCGTACACGAGCCAGGAGACCCGTGGCGCATACGCCTACTACCGACGTCATCTCCACACCTTCCTGCTGATCGGCGCTTGCCTGATCCCGATCGCCTACCTCCTCGCGGCGCTGCAGACTCTGATCTTCCACATCCCGCCGATTGGCCCGTTCCTCGCGATGATGGGCAGATTCCCAGGCGTCCGAATATTCCTGCTGCTCCTGGTCGGCAGCCTGAACGCTGTTGCCGCGCTCATCTTTGTCGAGCCGACGATCGTCTGGGCGATGGGCCAATTCCGTCGCGGACGACGACCTGGAGTCGTTGAGTCCTACAAACATGGCTTCCGCTTCATCGTGCCGATCATCATCGCCCGCTTCAGGGCGATACTCGCAGCGCTCCGACAGGCGATAACGATCGTTGGGATTCCCCGCGCGATCATGATCCTGGTGCGAATGATCTTCATTCCCCAGACAGTTGTCGCCGGAGGTGATGTGCCAGAGAAGGCAATCGCTGATAGCGCGAAAGCGGTGAATGTCAGTGTCCCTCGCACACTCCTGACACAGCTGTCATTGCTTATGCTCACCGGTCTGGCCGGCCCGCTGTTGGCGCTCTTCCTTCTGGTCGCGATCCCGACCCGACCGGTTGACATGGTCAATTTCATGAGCAGCATCTTCTTCGCGTTCCTCTATCCGTTCGGCGTCATCGGCATGACGCTCCTCTACGAGCGGCACCGTGGCGGCGAAGCCTGGCAGGGTGAGACGCAGACGGACGGGCAGGTCGCGAGCGCGGAGGCCTGATCATTCCGCCTCACAGGTTGTCTGATCAGTAGCCGGTCCGCTGCCCCGGTATCCCGAACTCACACATGAAGAATCTCCCCCGCGACGACGAACAAGCGCGAGGGAGATTCTTCGTAGTTGCCGGGGCAGAGAATGGCAAGCGGCAGTGGACGCAGCGGACGGGACGACACTCTGTTGGCTGCCGGCTCGGGTTCATGCCGCCAACCGTCTGCCGTCCTGGCGGGGTCAGAGTGAGTGGCTGCCGGGACCTCATGCTGTTCCGATGACAGTGGCGTTGTCTCGACGTGGGAGGGCTGCCGCTATCGCGTTTCGCCCGCTGTTGGCGTCACCTTGTCGCTGGACGCGGGCGGAGCTGGCAGCCGGACGGTAACGACCGACGTCTCGGTGAGCACGTAGGCGATGCTCTTCTCCTCGTCGACAGTTAGCCCGATTGCGCCCCGAAGGCGATCCGCGGCATCACCTGCGGTGATCTGCTGCGTCAGCGCGCCGTCGCGGGTCAGTCGCAGGATACGGCCGTCCGGCCCATGCAGGAGGTAGATGAATGCCTGATTCGGCTCGGCGACGATCGATGTCGCGTTGCTGAGAGGAGGAATGATCGCGGGCGCGAAGGTCGTCTTCAGTCGCGAGCGCAAGAAATCAAGGACACGACCATCGCGGAGTAGCACGTAGACATGGCCGTCGACCGCGAAATCGACGGCGGACTTCAGGTCTTCTTTCGCGACTGTGCCGACCCAATCTTCGGGCGTTGCCCCGTAGGCGCCTGCCGGGAATTTCAGGATCTTCCCGTCGGCTGGCATAAGCAGGTACAGATTGCCGTCGAAGGCTTCGGCGGCGATCGTGTTGACGTAGCCGGCCGTGTCGGGTGTCGACAGGGATTGCGCCTGCCACTGCCCGGTCGATGAATCGAGCGTGTAGGCGCGGGTCGCGTCGATGACCATCAGTCGATCTTCCCGCCAGGTGAGCGCTCGGGGCACGAGCACTGGCGCATCGCTAACGACATCGCCGGGCTTGAGCAGCTGGACCAGAACGGAGTTGATCGGGTCGATCTCATAGACGGCGTCCGACAGCATGAATAACCGCCCACCGGCTGTGATGACCTGTGGGACGACGCCGGCCGGCGCGGCTGGATAGTTCCCGATGATCTGAGTCCCAACAACCGGCGTAGAAACTGAGAGATCCGCGAGCGCGGTGTCGATCGTTCCCCGGAGGGTAGCGACTTCGTCTCGTGATGTGTCATCGCTCGCGAGTGGCGCGAGCCGATCCAGCTCGGCGCGCGCGTCGACGAGCGCAGTGTATGCGACGGCGGGGTCGGTTACGCTGCGCGCTTCAGCCGTGTGCTGGTTGACGCGCGAAATACCCACACTGAAGCGATCCTCGCGCGAAGCGTTCTGCGACACCGACCGGGTGTAGAGCGCAAACGCCCCGCCGGCCACCAACAAGATGATGAAGAGCACAATGCCGAGCCGGCTAAGCTCAAAACGAGGGAATTGCGATCGAAGGCGTTGGAATCTGGGAGGGTGGTAGCTTTCGTCCCACCGCTGGATACGTGGCAGCCCGAGCGTGCCATCGTCGATCGGCCCGTGGAGCGGGCGATCCCGGCGCGTGATCTGCCACGCCCCGACGACCGCGGCAGTGAGGCTCAGCACGAGCCCCGCGAGCAGTTCCACGAAGCGTCGTCCTCTCAGCCCGCTGGATACGGCATGCCCCGCGGATGCCCCACGCCAGCGGTGAAGGTGCGTCAAGTCCGCGACAGGTCAGGTTGAGCCCGAAAGCAGGATGGGACTCGTGTCGCGCAGTCATCTCTCTCGGCGCTCGCGCCGGACAGCGAGGTTCCACAAGGACATGCGTGGCGCACAGCGCGGCACGCCCCGAGATAACCCGGTACTGGCGTTTTGCACCGCTCGAGCGTCCAACCGTGTACGCCATCAGTCTGCATCTTCGTGGCGTCGGGGTCAAGCGATTTTGAGGCGATTTGTGACTGAATGTCATGAGTCCGGCGATATCTGGCCGGCTGTCGTCGCGCTATCGAGCGGCGGTCAGTAGGGTGGCGCCGGACGGGGCCGGCTTGGTTCCTCGCTGATCGGGAAATCGATCGATTCGTCGTCGTTCCAGGCCGAATACGGCGCGGGCGGCGGCGTCAGAAGCCGGAGTAATGAGCGCGCGCGATCGCCAAGCGCGAAGTCACGCAACTGTTCGGCATGGTCTCGTGCCTGGGTGAGATGGTTGCGGGCTTCCTCGTCTCGATTCTCGTCGACGAGTATCGCGCCGATGTTGTAGTGCGCGGTTGCGATCGTCCGCTCGTCGTCGGCAATCATCGCGGCCTGAAGCGCGTCGCGGTAGAAGTCGAGCGCGGTCTCGAGGTCTCCGGCCGTATCGTAGATCGCGGCGATTCCTTGCAGCGCGCGACCTCGAACGAGATCGTCGCCGGTCTCCGCGGCGGCATCCACCGCGCGCATATACCGCTGCTCGCCGGCCTCGCGTTTGCCAGACTGCGTCAGCAACCTGGCGGCCTGCGAATGGAGCCGAGCGATCATGCCCGGCCCCCCGGATCTGGTTGCCTCGTCGATCGTGGCATCGATGTAGCGCAGCGCCTGATCGATCGCTCCAGACTCGGCGGCCAGCCGGGCCAGCAACGGGAAGTAATGTAGCGATTGGCCCGGCAACCCGGCCGCGCGCGCGGCTGCGGTCGCCGAGGTAAACGCGTCCTCGGCGTCGTCCAGCCGGCGCTCAACGAGCGCGATCTGCCCGGAAAGATTGAAGACCTCGGCGCGCAGCGCGTTGTCGGCGGTCATGCGGGCCAGCTCTTCGGCGCGTTCCGCGAGGGCCGACGCATGATCGCTCTGCCCGGAGCGCAGCATCGCCTCGCCGGCCGCGATCAGCCAGTGAGCTTCACCCGGCACGTCGCCCAATGCTCGCGCGCCATGGACGGCGTTCTCCAGCTCGTTCAGCGCCTCAACCTCACGGTGAACCAGCATCAGCGCGCTCCCGAGCAGCCCGTGCGTCCTGACACTGAACTGCGGGTCGTCGACCTGGCGGATGAGGTCGCGAGCGTCAGACAGCTCGCGAATCGCGTCTGCCGGCCGGTCTGCTTCGAGGTAGATCTGTCCGCGCGTCAACCTTGCGCGAGCAACCTCGGTCCGGTTGCCGAGTCGAGTCTCGAGCGCGATCACCTCGTCGAAGTGGCGCAGCGCGTCGTCGCGTCGGTCGAGCTGGAGGTCGAGGCGCGAAAGCATCGCAAGCGCGCGGGATTCCATCGACAGGTCGCCCAGCCGGCGCGAGCGGTCGAGCGCAATATCGAGCCGTTCGGCCGCCACTTCTGGCATCTCCAGCTCGAGCATGAGCGCGCCAGTTCGAAAGGCAACCTCGGCCTGGAGCGCGTCGTCGACTGTGCGGTCTGCGGCATCGCTGGCTTGCTGGAGCAGCATCAGGCAACCGTGGAGATCCCCGCGCTCGCGCAGGATCGCAACCTGGCGGAGTAACGCGTCCACGGCGCTAGAGTAGTCCCCGATGCGCCGGGCGCTGCGGGCGGCCCGATGATAGAGGTCGTGGGCGTCGGCAACGTCGCCGTCCGACAGCGCAATGTCGGCCAGCAGGATCGCGGTCTGGATGTCGTCGCGGGTGTCACTCTCCTCGCGGCCGGCATCGAGCTGCTGTATCAGAAGATCACGCGCCATCTCCGTCTCGCCGCGCTCGAATGCGCTGCGGGCAAGTCGGTTGAGGGAGCGCTTCTGGCCGGCAACGTAGGAGATCCGCTGTGCTGTCAGCAGTGCGTCGCGCAACTGCTGCTCGCGTTCGCGCTCGTCGCGATCATCGACAAGTAGATCAGCGACGCGAAGGTGCAGGTCGACGAGCACCTTCTCGAACCCCTTCGCGTGCGCGGTCGCAACGTTCAGTTGGGCGAGGGTGAGCGCGAACTCGGGGTTCACGCGGGATTCGAACTCGACCTGGTGATCGAGCTCGATCAGATCACCGTCTGCAATCCGACCGTTTACCTGGAACGACTGAGCAGCGGCCAGCGCGCGGTCGAGCGGCATCCGGCCGACGGTGACGTCGGCGGCAAGCCGGTAGAGCGGATTAGCCTCGATGCCCTGGTATCGTCGCAGCCATCGACTGAACATCTCCAGCATCGGCTCTGGAACCCTCCCCGCGTCGGCCTGATCCTCGCCCTACGGCCAGGGTGCTTCATCACACATCGCTCGTTGCAGCGTGTCGAGCGTTACGTTACCCCCACTGACGATCAACCCGACTCGTTGGCCGCGGAGATCGTCCGCCAGCAACCCGGCAGCTGCTAATGATGCCGCGCCAGCGCCTTCGCTGACGAGGTGCGCTTTGTCGAGTAGAAGCACCATTGCCTGGCGCATCTCTTCTTCGGAGACGAGCACGACATCGTCGACGAGCTCCTGCATGATTCGAAATGGTGTCTCGAACGGCACTCTCGTCGCCAGCCCTTCGGCGAACGTGCTGCCGCCCTCCAGGGAAATCATCTGCTTTTGATGAAACGACTCATAGACGGCCGGCATATTCCGCGTTTGCACGGCGATGATGCGTGTCTGCGGGCGCATCGCCTTGAACACAATCGCCGTCCCACACACTCCGGAGCCGCCGCCGACCGGCACGATCACCGTGTCAAGATCCGGGGCAGCCTCGATGAGCTCCAATGCATAGGTGCCGACTCCGGTCAGGAGCCAGGGCTCATTCGCGGGATGGATGTACCGCATGCCCTCGCGTCGCGCGTGAGCTTCCGCCTCGTCGCGACACGCATCGAAGTCGGCGCCCGACTCTACGACTTCCGCGCCAAGTCGCCGGGTTGCCGCGACTTTGTCCGGGTTGTTGATCTCGGGCATATAGATCACTGCGCGCACCCCGAATTCGCGGGCCGCGTAGGCGATCGACTGCGCATGGTTGCCGGTGGATGCTGTGACGACGCCACGCGCGCGTTGCTCCGGATCGAGGCGGCTCATGAAGTAGATGCCGCCACGCACCTTGAATGCGCCGACGGGTTGCATGTTCTCGCACTTGAGCGTCAGGTCGAGGCCAAGGTGCTCATCCAAGGCAGGCGAGCGGACGATCGGCGTTGGCGGGAGGTAGCGATTGACGACGAGGCGCGCGGCGAGAATATCGGAGATGGTTGGAGCAGTCGTTGCCATCGTGGTCAGTCCCCCTGCCGTCTCCGACCGGGCTGCCTACGAAGCGCCTTGATCGGTGCTGGGCGCGGAGTGGACCCGGTTGGTCTGTAAGCCTCCAGCGAGTATATCATCGTCACGGTTGACCTTACGTTCATACCCTTGGCCGATCGTGACGGAAGGACTGCTCGTGACCGTTGATTCGAGCTCATTTTCTCAACGGCTCCGCGCCGCGCAGCAGACGCAAGAATCACTTCTCTGTGTTGGGCTCGATCCGGATATCAATCGATTCCCGGATGGCTTCGCCCGTACCCCGGAGTCGGTTGCCGATTTCAACCGCGCCATCATCGAGGCTACCGTCGATCTGGCCTGCTGTTACAAGCCGAACATGGGCTTCTATCTCCAGTACGGCATTCCGGGTGTCGAGGCGCTGGCGCGCCTGCGCGACGATGTGCCTTCCCATATCCCGGTGCTGCTGGACGCGAAGCTTGGCGATATCTCGGTGACGAGCGCCGGGTACGCGAAGGCTGTCTTCGAGACATGGCGCTACGATGCGGTGACGGTCAACCCGTTCCTCGGTCACGACTCGCTCGAGCCATTCCTCGCCTACTCCGACCGCGCGATCTTTGTCCTGGCCAAGACGTCCAATCCCGGCAGTGGCATGCTGCAGGATCGCCTTCTCGCCGGGGATGGCGCGAGCGAGACAGTGACGATGGCGGTCGTTCGCCACGCTCGTGAGTGGAGCAGCGGAGGGAACGTCGGGCTTGTGGCAGGAGCTACCTGGCCGCGCCAGCTTGCCGAGATTCGCCAGGCGGCCCCGGAGTTGCCGATCCTGATCCCGGGTGTCGGCGCGCAGGAAGGGGATCTTGCGGCGGCTGTGTCGGCCGGCCTCGATGCGGAGGGTTACGGCATCCTGGTTAACGCCAGCCGCGCCATCACCTACGCATCGGCCGGCCGCGACTTTCAGCAGGCAGCCCGGGCGGCGGCGCTGGCGCTACGCGACGGGATCAACGCGGCGCGCTCAGGCGCGGCGGGGTAGCTCACCCTGCCAGCCGCGATGGCACGACGCGCCATTGGGCCTCGGCCCGCCTCCCGCCGCCGATCCAGCGGTGATAGCTGTCGAGCGCGTCACGATGGTCCCCCCAGTCCCGGAAGATCACCGGCAGTTGGGACGCGTAGCAATCGATCGCTCGGCACTTGCGTTCGAACGCGTCGTCGTCCAGCCCAACGAGCCGAACCTCGCGGGCAACGCCGGACGCCAGCCGCGGGGTGATCGCGCGCCGGTCCAGCGCATAGGGCAGGTCGGCATACGCCCAGACTCGTACCCCCCGTGCAGCCAGCCGGCGGCCGGCACGAAGGACGATCTGGTGATCGACATGATGGCCAATCGCGAGCGGGACGACCAGTTCCTCGGGATCGTGGGCCAACAATGCCTCGACGATCCGGTCGATCGTCGGCATGTCCTCGTCGAGCAGCCTCCCGAATAGCGCCTCGTCCGAGTCGTATCGCGGGTCGCGATAGATCGCATCGAGCTCGTCGAGCCATATCGGCGTGACCTGATCACCGAGCGCCGCGGCGGCGCAACGATCCTCATCCTGGCGTTGACTGGCGATCGTGTTCGTTTCCAGACCCCAGCGCTCATGCTGCGATCGGGCGAAGGCGCCCACTCCTCCCTGCGGCTGGCCGGCGAAGACTGTGACAATCTGGGCCCCGTCGTCTCGCGCCGCGATCGCGACAGCGCCTCCGCATGAGAGTGCGACATCGTCAGGATGCGGGGCGACGAACAGGCGGCGCATATCAGGCTGTCCCGCGGACGCGGGCGTCGCCAACGCGGCGGGTAACGCGCTGCTGGTCGAAGTATTCGAGCACAGCCTGGGCGTACTTGCGGCTTGTTCCGAAGACATCACGGAACTCCGCCAGCGTGATGCTTTCACGCTCGTCGATAATCTCGCGGACCTGTCGTTCGATCTGCGCCAACTCATCCACACCGTAGACGACCCCGTCGGCGATCCGGACGACCTGTCCGAGTTCCGCCATCGCCGCGAGCAGGTCGGGATCGACTCCGAATGCGTCGGGCGCGGGCGGGGACACTGGCTCGGCAGCCAGCGCTGCCAGGTAAGCGCCCGCTCGCCGCTGCTGGTCCTGCGAGAGCGCGATCTGATGGTCGGGTAGCGCGATCAGGCTCCCGAGGTCAGCGATCGAGAACTCGGCTGCCAACGATTGCAGCAGCGCATCGGCGGCTCGGCCACGGATCGTGATGCGGCTCTTGATCTCCTCTCGGGGCATGCCCCGTCGGAGCGGCCATCGACGGTGATAGTCACGTAGCAGATTGACGATCGACAAGCGCTCGGATTCCAACCGATCGCGTCGGATAATCAGGCGGTTTGGCGCGAGTGGAACATCGTCCCCCGGGCCCAGCGGCGCGACGAGATCATCGACAGAAGCCACCGACGATCGAGCGGAATCGAGGTCGATCGAAAGCCGTTCTGCCAGAGTCCGCAGCTCGATCGGCCCGTCGGCCAGTAGTTGAACGAGTCGTTCCTCGGTGGTGCCGGTCGACCGTGTTTCGAGATTCTGCAGCACGTCGTTCCGAAATCGTCGATGGCGACGGGGCTGCGTGTCGACAATCCGGCCTCCGCCCAGCGTCTGACTAGGCGATGCGCGACGGATGATGAAGTGATCGCCGGCCACCGCCGCAATCGGTTGGTCGAGGCGGATCTGGACCCAGCCATCGGCCCCTGGTGACAGGTGTTCTGTGTCCAATAGAGTCAGATGACCCGATGATTCGGCCGCGCCAACGAACACGTCGATTGGTTCGTTCTGCTCCAGCGGAGCTGGTGCGTCCGCGACGACCCGCAATCGCGCGTCGAGGAGCGCGGTCGGTCGCAACCAGCCGGGGGTCGTCAACACATCACCGCGATGGACGGCTTCGCGATCGACCCCGGTCAGATTGACCGCTGTGCGCGAGCCGGGTAGCGCGCGGTTTGTCTTCCGTCCGTGGCTCTGGAGGCCGCGGATACGGCTCCGAATCCCACCCGGCGCAAGCTCGATTTCCTGGCCGACCTCAAGCGGACCGCCGCTGAGGGTCCCGGTTACGACCGTCCCGAAGCCAGCGACAGTGAACGCTCGATCGACCGGGAGCCGCGCACGCCCGGCCGTCGATCTGACCGGCAGCGCCGAGGCGAGCTGGTCGATCTGGGCGATCAGGTTATCCAGGCCGGCTCGTGAGAGCGAGTCCACCGCCACGATCGGCGCGTCCGCGAGCGACGTGCCCGCAAGTCGTTCGCGTGTTTCCTCTATAACCAGCTCCAGCCACTCTGCATCGACAAGATCGCGCTTCGTCAGCACGACGATGCCGTGTTGGATGTCGAGCAGGTCCAGGATGGCGAGGTGCTCTGCGGTCTGCGGCATCGGTCCTTCGTCTGCGGCGATCACGAGGAGCGCAAGGTCAATCCCGCCGACGCCGGCGAGCATATTCTTGATAAAGCGCTCGTGTCCGGGCACGTCGATGACGCTGAGCGACAGCCCTCCGGGTAGACCCAGCCACGCGAACCCCAAGTCTATCGTCATCTCCCGCTCGCGCTCCTCACGGAGCCGGTCTGGATCGATGCCAGTCAACGCGCGGACGAGGCTCGATTTCCCATGGTCGACGTGTCCAGCCGTCCCGGCAACGACTGTCGATGCCGAAAGCGACGTGGTATTGCTATGGTTGGTTGTTGATGCCATCTGGTTCAACCCTGATGCGTTCTGTGAGGCCGGCCCGCAGTATAGCAACGCATCCCGCCGCTTCCACGTTGCTACGATTGAGCTGGCTAGTCCGGGCCGCTATCGAGGAGCCCCGCGTGACCGCAGAAACAGGCCGCCCTATCCGCCCGTGGATTGGCGATCCTCCACGCACCGATCCCCCAGAGCATGTCGGTTATGTCGAGTTATCGCGAGAACGGTTGCGGATGGGCCCGATGACCGTCGTGGGCTTTGTGCTCATTCCTGTGTGGTGGTATGTCATCGCGACGCTCGTTATGCTGGCCGGCGGCTCGAAGAGCCTGAGCTTTGCGATCGACGGACGGTCGCTCGTGTTCGGGTTGCTGATTGCGCTCGTTGCGGTTCCCGTTATCCACGAGCTGATCCACGGTGTTGCGGGCAAGCTGGTGGGTGTCAAGCCAGCGTACGGGGTTGGACCAGGGTTCGCATACACGACGTTTCGCGAGCCCCTCGGCAAGTGGCAATACCTTGCCGTCGGGCTGGCCCCGCTCGTTGTCCTCACGATTCTGTCGGTGATCGTCGCGGCGCGATTTGAATCGGCTGCGATCGGCGCGATCTTTTTCGCGGTCATCAACGCGGCCGGCGCGATCGGTGATATCTGGATGAGTTGGCGGATCGTTCGCGCGCCGCGCGGGGCGATCTTCTACGATCTTGCCGACGGCTTTGCCGTCCTCATTCCCGACCCGTCCACCCGCGCCCGATAGCCCTCCGCGTCAGTCAGCGGCCAGTGCCGCAATCCGCGCGACGCGCGGCTCTGGAGCCAGGAGCTCGGCGATCGCCAGTGCCCGCGCGACAATGCGTTCGAGCACGTCTGGCGCGATCGACTGCTGGGCGTCGCAGAGCGCGTCATCAGGCGAAGGATGCACCTCGACGATCAGACCCTGCGCCCCTGCCGCTATTCCTGCCAGCGCCATTGGCTCGACCAGCTGACGCAGGCCTGTGCCATGGCTGGGGTCGACGACGACCGGCAGATGGGTCAACTGCCGCGCGAGTGGCACGGCGTTCAAGTCGAGCGTGAATCGGGTGGCGGTGTCGAAGCTGCGGATGCCACGCTCGCAGAGGACAACCTGATCGTTGCCGCCGGCCAGAAGGTACTCGGCTGACATCAGCCATTCCTCAACGGTCGCCGAAAAGCCGCGCTTGAGCAGGATCGGCTTGCCAGCAGTCGCCGCACGGCGCAGCAGCGGGAAGTTGGCCATATTGCGCGAGCCAATCTGAAGCATGTCGGCATAATGGGAAACGAGGTCGACCTGGTCCGGCTCCATCACTTCAGTGACGACCGGCAGCCCGGTAACGTCGCGCGCCAGGGCCAGAATCTGGAGGCCTTCCTCGCCCAGTCCCTGGAAGGAGTAGGGGGAGGTGCGCGGCTTGAACGCCCCGCCACGCAGCATGTGTGCGCCGGCCGCCTTGACCGCGTGGGCTGCCTCGAGCATCTGGTCGCGTCCCTCGATGACACAAGGGCCGGCCATGATGACCGTCTCGCTCCCGCCGACGACGACATCGCCGATGTGAACCCGGGTGCCATCGGGTCGTGCTTCACGCTGGGCGAGCATGTATGGCCGTGTCGCCGGCGTGACCGCGGCGACGCCGGCCAGCATTGCGATTTCGTCGCGCAGCTGTGGTGTCATCGTCCGCCCGGAGACACCGATGACGGTGTTGCCGCCGCGCCCGAGCACGTGCGTCTGAAAGCCGCGCTCCTGGACCATCCTGACGATCTGCCGTTGCTGGTCGAGGTCGCCTTCGGCGTTCATCGTAATGATCATGTCTTCCCCGGTCCTTCCCTCGTTGCCACCCAACTCATCGCAAATCCGAGCAACAAAAAAGCAGAGGTATTGCCTCTGCTCCTCCGACGCCCCTGGTATGTGCTAGACGGTTATCTGCTCAACCCCGAATAGCCCACCAGCGACGCCGGAGGGGTAAAGTAAAAGTAGAACCACCAGTATGATGGCTGCTGCTCTACCAGGCTATTCGAGTGATCACTGATCGTCTGCTCCATAGTAGAGCCATGGTACGAGCCGATGTTGGAGATGTCAAGGACGAATTTCCGCGTGCCAGTATCTGATCGTGTTCACATGCTATACAGGCGATTGAAGCGGGACGCACGTCGCACCACAGGGGAGCCGGGATGAGCCAGAAAACGGATTCGCGCGGGTTCGGGCCTCTGCGCGGGGTTCGGGTACTCGACCTCGGGACAATGATCGCCGCCCCATATGCCGCGTCGATGTTGGCCGACTTCGGCGCGGAGGTCATCAAGGTCGAGATGCCCGGCGCGGGTGATCCCAGCCGCGACCTCCTGCCGCAAGTTGAAGGCTACTCGGTTCGCTGGGGTAGCTTCAGCCGCAATAAGAAATGCGTCACGATCAATCTCAAGTCGCCCGCCGGCCGCGACCTCTTTCTCGATCTCGCTCGCCAGGCCGATATGATCGTCGAGAACTTCCGCCCCGGCACGCTTGACCGGCTTGGCCTCGACTACGAGACGCTCAAACAGGCAAACCCGCGCATCATCGTCGTCCATATCTCCGGGTACGGACAGACTGGCCCGAATCGGGAGCTGGCAGGCTTCGGGACGCCAGCCACCGCGTTCAGCGGTGTCACCTATCTGACCGGCTACCCCGACCGGCCGCCGGTTAGTCCGCCGTTCTCGCTCGCAGACTACGTCGCCGGCCTGACTGGCGCATTCGCCGGGTTGATGGCGCTCTACTACCGCGACACCAGCGGGGATGACGAGGGCCAGGAGGTGGATGTCTCGCTCTACGAGCCCCTCTTCCGGATGCTCGAGGCGCTTGTTGCCGAGTTCGACAGGTTGGGCGCGGTCCGCGAGCGGGCTCCCTTCGTGGCAGCCGGCGCCAGCCCGGCAGGGACGTATCGGACGGCGGACGGCAAGTGGGCTGTGCTGGTCTGCAGCACTCAGCGAACCTGGGAGCGGCTCCCGGCGGCAATCGGCCGGCCGGAGCTGCTGGATGATCCTCGCTTCGCGACGAACGCCGATCGTGTCGCGCACGATGACGCCCTTGACGCGCTATTGGTGAGCTGGTTCGGAGAGCGGACCTACGATGAGGCAAAAACGCGGCTCGACGTTGCTGGATGTC
>Ga0209477_1000652_pt1 | contig 21566 bp, 19 predicted proteins | sample KloWWTupernatant_FD_187180 | JGI IMG/M metagenome (GOLD analysis project Ga0209477, IMG submission 187180) | Active sludge microbial communities from Klosterneuburg, Austria, studying microevolution and ecology of nitrifiers - Klosterneuburg... | ecosystem: Engineered > WWTP > Aerobic digester >... | reverse complement strand
GCTCATCTGCCGATTACGCTTCTTCCCAGTCATCAGAAATAAGCACTGTCCGACCACGGGAACCGTCCGCCGGGCCGATGTACCCCTCGTCCTCCATCGCCTCGATCAGTCTCGCAGCGCGGTTATAGCCGATGCGTAGTCGACGCTGGAGCATTGATGCAGACGCAGTTCCCTGTTGCTTCACAATCGATAACGCCTGCTCGAACAGAGGATCCTCGGTCGCATCCTCATCGTCGTCCTGCGCCGGAAGCTGCACCCACTCTTGCTCGTACTGCATCTCGGGCGACAGTAGCTTCCAGTGCTTCACGAGTGCCTGCAGCTCCTGGTCATCGACGAACGACCCTTGAACTCGGTGTGGCTTTGCCGCGTCGGCCGGCATGAAAAGCATGTCGCCACGGCCGAGAAGCCGTTCGGCTCCGGGCATGTCCAGGATGACGCGACTATCGATCTGCGACGACACGGCAAATGCGATCCGGGCCGGGACGTTGGCCTTGATGAGTCCGGTAAGCACATCCACTGAAGGCCGCTGGGTCGCGATCAACAGGTGGATCCCCGTGGCTCTGGCCATCTGAGCCAGTCGCACCAGTAGCGTCTCGACCTCGTCGGGCGTTGTCATCATGAGGTCAGCGAGCTCGTCGATGATCACAACAAGGTATGGAAGCTTCTCCATCGTCGGGTCAGTCGACCGGCGCAGCTCGTAGCCGTCGATATTGCGAACGCCGAGTCGCGAGAACGTCTGGTAACGGCGCTCCATCTCGCGAAGCACTGCGCGCAGCGCGGGGACGACCTTGTCCATCTCCGTAATGACCGGCGCCTTGAGGTGTGGCACACCCTCGTACCCTGAGAGCTCGACCATCTTCGGATCGATCATGATCATCTTGAGATCATCAGGCGACTTCGTGAGCAGGAAAGTCGCGATGATGCTGTTGATGCAGACGCTCTTTCCCGAACCGGTCGCGCCAGCAATCAGCAGGTGCGGCATCCGCGTCAGGTCACCGATAACATAGCGCCCGTTGACGTCGCGGCCCAGCGGGAGTGGGATCTTGGACTTACTCTTTCCGAATGTTGCCGAGTCAAGCACCTCGCGAAGTCCGACAGTGGAGATACTGCCATTCGGGATCTCGAGACCCACCCGCGCCATGCCAGGCACGGGAGCTTCGATGCGCAATGACATTGCCGCGAGAGCCAATGCAAGGTCATTCTGTAGTTCCGTGATCCGCCGCACCTTTACGCCTGAGCCTGGCTCGAGGGTAAACAGCGTCACCGCCGGCCCTGGAAAGATCTCACGAACGGTCGCATCAACCTTGAACGACGCGAGGGTCTTCTCGATACGACGCGCCTTAGCCTCAAGCTCCGGCCCGTCTGGCTCGATGCTTTCATAGATCTTCAACAGATCAATCGATGGGAGATTCCAGACGCCACGATGCGCCGGCGGCGCGCTCTCTTCGTCAGCCGGAGGTAGGACTGTCGAAGCGCTCGGCGCGCGCTCCAACTTCGGCCGGTTGATAACCGGCTTGGCAGGGGCTACCGGTGTGATCCGTGGCGGCGTTACATCAAGTGCCTCGGTCGGCTCCGCGACAGCGTAGGCTTCAGTGGCGAGCGCGCCGAGAGACTCGGTCTCAACCGCCCATTCCGGTTCGGGCGTCTCCTTGCTGGCGCGAGAGCGCGGTCGAACCCTGCGCCATGAATCAACGATCTCTCGAGTGTCATAGCCAGTAACGAGGAAGACTCCGACGACGCCGACCGCAAGGAGAACCACTGCCGCGCCGACTTCGCCGACAACGGCCATCAACCCACGCGCGACACCGAGCCCGATATAGCCACCGGCGGCTTCGACGTCGTTATCGCGTCCGTTGAGGCCCAGCAGGCCAACGATCGCAAGCAGTGTTGTCGCGCCTCCGACGATTCGTCGCGTGCGTTGGGCAGCTTCACCAGCCCGCCACAGCTCGACGGCGATAATGGATAGCCCGAATGGCACTGCAATCGCCGCTTTGCCAAGCACCAGCCCGAAGAAGTCGCCTGCCAGCGACAGCGCGCTGTGGCCGGCCAGCCCAACGATCGGCAACGCGGCGACAACCGCCACCGTGAACACGCCAAACGCGAGAAGCTCATCACGCAGACGAGGCGCGACGGAGATTCTCGGCGCTCGCTCGTCCGTCGCAGCCGACGCCGGGCGGTCGGGTGGAAACTCGACGATCTTGCCTCGGGCGGTTTCCTCCGACGCAGCATCACGTGCCTTGTTCATTTTCATGTTCGCCCGCGCTGCCATCGTCTCGCCCTCATCACTGCACTAGTGTACGTACACTTTACGAGTTGCCGGGACGCGGGTCAAGCAACCGACCCGGAGTGCTTCAAAATAGCCGCGCCTGATTGATCTGTGGCGGAACGTTCTCGATCTTGGCGCGATCCTCTCTGGCCTGTGCCAGGATGATCGGCAGGCGCTCGAAGTCCGCCTGAATCGTGGCTCTGAGCGAACCCTGGTGCAGCGCCGCCGCAGGATGGTACATCGGGACGATCACCCGATCATCGACGCGCCGCGGTTCGCCATGGATACGCGATATGCGCTCGTTGGGAAACCAGCGAGCCATCGAGTAACGCCCTAGCGTCACGATCAGAAGCGGGTCGATGGCTCGGATCTGCGTCTCCAGGTACGGGTAGCACGCGGCAATCTCGTCGGGAAGTGGGTCGCGGTTTCCTGGCGGCCGGCACTTGACGACGTTGGTAATGAACACTGTCTCGCGGTCAAGGTTGATCGCGGCAAGGAGCTCGTTGAGAAACTGGCCGGCAGCCCCGATGAACGGGATGCCCTGCTTGTCTTCGTTCCAGCCTGGCGCCTCACCGATAAACATCATCTCCGCGTCTGGCGATCCGTGACCCGGGACGGCGTTCGTTCTGCCGCGACAGAGCTCACAGAGCGTGCAATCCCGCACCAGCGCGGCCACTTCATCAAGTATCAACGTCCGATTACCGGAGCCGTTCGTCATCTCACCCCTCGCGCACCACATGGATGTCCGTACACTCGTCGTCTGTCCTATCGTACTCGGAACCGTCTGTGTCGTCAGTCTCTGGTGCAACCAACCCCTCACCAAATGGAGCCGTCAGATCCACCTGCATCGCCTGGCGGCAGGCTGTGGTGAGTGAGTCATCGTCGACCGGAAGATAGGCCGGGTGGCCTGGAGCGCGTCGTAGCCAACGGGCGAGGATCGCCATCTCGTCGACAGCGTGATGATCTGGCCGAAACCTCTCCGCCGCGAGTTGCGCGCGTCTGTGAATCTGGCTGAGTCGTTCAACCAGTATGTCCAGCGGAATGTCGTCCGGAACAGTCAACTGCGCCCAACGTCGTCCGTTCAACAGATACCAGATTCCGCGAGTCCCCGTTTCTACATCAGGAACAACGAGCAATGCTCGGGGACAGGCGGTAGCGACAGCCAGCCCGCGCTGCTCGCGCGCCAGCGTATCGACCTGTCGTATGCGATCGCGGAGCCGAGCCGCTCGCTCGAAATCCAGCGTCTCGACGGTCTCCTCGAGGCGGGCATGGAGACGCGCGATCAACCGGCTCTCGTCCCCCAGGAAGAACGCGAGCACGTCATTCACGCTCTCGCGGTACTGTTCGGGATCCGCCATGCCCATGCACGGGCCGAGACAACGATGCAGGCTCAACTCCAGGCACGGTGACCCATATGAGCGCTTGTCAGCAAACGAGCGACGGCACGTTCGCAGCGGGAGCACATCATTCACGAGCTCGACGGCCTTACGCGCGCTCGACGCGGCGCGAAACGGCCCGAAGTACGTGGCGCCATCGTCTGACCGGTCTTTCGCAACGACGACGCGTGGCCACGGATTTGAGACATCAACTTTCACGTAGACGTATTGTTCGACGTTACGCTGGACCGTGTTGTACCGCGGCCGATATCGTCGGATTAGTTGCGACTCGAGAAGGAGCGCCTCGAGCTCACATCCAACGACCTCAACGTCAATCGTCGCAAGCGTCTGGAGCAACCCGTCCATCTTTCGCGTGTACCCCAATGGCTGGGAGTAGTAGCTCGCCACTCGCTTGCGCAGGTCACGCGCCTTGCCGATGTAGATCACCGAGTCAGCGGCATCGCGCATGATATAGACACCTGGAGCATGGGGGATGGACGCAAGATGGGAAGTATCCAGAATCGAGCGGCCCCGACCAACCGCGTTATGAACCGGGACAGGGGCGCGGCGAGTCTGGTTCAGACGCGTTAGATCCTCCAGCGTCACCAACCCGTGCTTCTGCGCCCGGCCGAGCAACGCGCCAAACACCTCCAGCGTGGTCGTAGCGTCGTTGGAGGACCGGTGGGACTCTTTCGCGGGGATCCCCAGGGACCGGGCGACATCTCCGAGATTCAGCCGGCGGGTTTCAGGAGCGAGCGTTGCCGCGAGCGCGAGTGTATCGATGCTCTGGTTGATCAGCTTCGGGAGTCCCGCCCTTGCCAACTCGGCGTTGAGGAATCCGATGTCGAACTCAACGTTGTGTCCAACCAGAGGCAAGTCGCCAACGATCTCCACGATCGTCGGGGCAATCGAGCGAAAGTCGGGCGCGCCTGCGACCAGTTGATCGTCGATCCCTGTCAGCGACCGGATGTAGTCCGGTATCCGTCGTTCGGGATTGACGAGGGACGACCAACGAAACGGAGCGCCGTGCGGAGAGACACGAATGAGTCCAACCTCGATGATCCGCTGCTGGGCCGGCTTCAGCCCGGTCGTCTCGACATCGACGACGACAAACTCAGCTGGAAACGCTGCCATCTTCTGTGTCGATCGAGTCGTCCAGTGTCCATCCAGGCGAAGCCGAACCGCGGGATGATCCTCCAGGATCTCTCGCAGGAGCGGTCGCCAGAGCGTGATGTTCGTGGCATTGCCGAACACACGAGCGATCAACAGGATCTCGTCGATCACCCCGCCGTGCTCCTCGATACAGGCGACGGCTCGATCGACGAGGTGGGGATAGGCTGCCGACTGGGTTGGCTCGACCGGGTCAGTGTGCGGAATCATCGGCTCCCCCGTGATGACGCAAAGTCACGGTCAACGCAGTATACGACTAGAACAAGTGTACGGACAACCCGTGCTATACTGCGGCGGCGTTCGACTTGACGCACGACCTGACGCCTTCTCGCTCGCGGGGAGAGGGATCCTCAACGATGGACGACGCCAGGACTCAGCGACGTGTTGAGGAGCTTCGGGAGCTCATCCGTCGCTACAACCACGAGTACTACACTCTCCAGCAACCCACGGTCAGCGACGCGGAATGGGACGCACTGTTTCACGAGCTCCGGTCTCTGGAAACGAATCACCCGGAACTCGTCACGGCTGACTCACCAACGCAACAGATCGGCGCAGGCCCAGCCGACGGGTTTTCCCAGGTCACTCACGAAATACCGATGCTGTCGTTGGGCAACGTGTTCAATCGAGAGGATCTCGAGCGCTGGGTGCAGCAGGTATACCGGCTCTCCGGTCGAGAGCGTCTCGACTTCGTCGTCGAGGCCAAATTCGACGGTGTCGCAAGCAGTCTGCTCTACCGAAATGGCCGGCTTCAACGCGGATCCACGCGCGGCGATGGGTTCGTCGGTGAAGATGTCACCGCCAACATGCGCACGATCCGCGACATCCCGACTCAACTGATGAACATCGGCGGCGCGCCCGACGTGCTGGAAGTTCGGGGCGAGATCTACATGCGCCGTAGCGAGTTCGAGGCGATGAATGTGGAACGTGTCGCGCGTGGCGACGCCCCATTCGCCAACCCGCGGAACGCCGCGTCGGGCGCGCTCCGTCAGCTCGACCCCCGCGTCACGGCGACCCGACCATTGCGTCTGTTCGTCTATTCGGGCGTCACGTCCGCGAACGGGCTGCCAGATCTCCATTCCGAGATCCTCGCGCTCCTGGGAACCTACGGACTGACGACAAGCCCCGACTACACCATCTGCGCATCGATCGACGAGATCTGGCAACGGTGCGGGTGGTGGCATGAGCGCCGGGCAGACCTGGACTTCGACATCGACGGTGTCGTCGTCAAAGTCGATGACACCCGCCTCTACGATGAAATAGGCGCCGTCGCACGGGAACCGCGCTGGGCGATCGCCTACAAGTTCCCTGCGATGCAAGCAACGACTATCCTGGAGGGCATTGAGATCAACGTCGGGAGAACCGGCAGCCTCAACCCTCTCGCGCATCTTCGCCCGGTCCAGATCGGCGGAGTCACGGTCAGCCGCGCCACGTTGCACAACGAGGATGAGATTCGCCGGCTGGGAGTGAAGATAGGCGACACGGTCATCGTCCAGCGCGCTGGGGACGTCATTCCCAAGATTCTGAGCGTCGTCGAGTCCGCACGGGACGGCGACGAAGTCGAATTCAGCTGGCCGACCACCTGCCCTGTCTGTGGCTCAACAATCGAGCGCGTCGAGGGTGAGGCGATGTCCTACTGTGTCAATACATCCGGCTGCCCCGCCCAGCTCCGGGAAAGCGTCGCGCATTTCGTGTCGCGCGGGGCGATGGATATCGACGGGCTCGGCGCCAAGCTGGCGGCGCGCTTCGTCGATGCTGGCCTTATTCGTAACCTGGCTGACATCTACCATCTCGACTGGGATGCGATCCTCCTCATGGAGGGAATGGGTGAGAAGAGCGTCGAACGACTCCAGCGATCGATCGAGACAAGCAAGAACCAGTCGCTCTCCCGCGTTCTGTTCGCGCTCGGCATCCGGCATGTCGGAGAGCGTAACGCTCAGCTGCTCGCCGATCACTTCGGCTCGATGGCGTCAATCGCTGGTGCTGGTCTGGATCAACTGTCCGCCGTCCCCGGCGTCGGACCGGTCGTCGCCCAGTCGATCCACGACTGGTTCGCCGAACCGCGCAACGCAGCACTGATCGCCTCGCTAACCGCGGTAGGCCTGACCGTCGAGCAAGAAGGCAGAGAACCGCCGCAGGAGTCCGAGTGGCAGGGGCTGGCGGTCGTGCTCACCGGTCGATTGGAGTCGATGACGCGAGCTGAGGCAGAGGAACGGCTGAAACAGCTGGGCGCGCGGATCTCGTCGTCGGTGTCTCGTAAGACGAACCTGGTCGTGGCCGGCCAGGACGCTGGCAGTAAGGCGGACAAGGCCCGCGAGTACGGCGTCGAGATCATCGACGAGGCCGAACTGGTCAAGCGTCTCGACTCGCTCGCGGCGCGATTATCCGTCGATGCTGATTGAGGAAATGCGCCGATGTCAGAGCTTAGCACCCACGACGCCGACGAGGATCCGGGCCAACTAGTCAGAGTTATCGCTCGCCTCGCTCAGATGATCATCGAATTGCGCGACGAGTATGTCGCCCATCATCGGAGTGACGACCTCGACCAGATCGAGCGACGTATCGATCAGCTGTCGGATCTTCGCCGCAGACTAGCGCACGCGCGCGAGTCGCGCGACGACGTGGCACCCTAGTCCTGGCTGGAGCTCGCGGTAGAGCCGGGCTTCGTCAGCGGCTGGCCTGATTGACACAACGGACAATCCCCCGCCGGCCAGGTCTCGATCGATAAGGACGCGAGCGGAACGAGCGGCGCGCTGAACGAGACCGCGCCGCCCGAGCGATCCACGAGGACCGCAATTGCCCGGACATCCGCTTCGACCTGTCCCAGCGCTATCAGCGTCTCACGGATCGAACCACCAGTCGTCAGAATATCGTCGACCAGCAGCACCCGCGTTCCGGGCGCGATCGTCGTTCCACGCTTGAACGCCCGCTCGTTGGATCCCTCCGTTGCGCGTTCGGCATACGCGGCAGGCAGGCCCAACTGCCGGCCGATCTCGAACGCGAGGAGGATGCCGCCGGTAGTCGGGCCGACGACGAGATCCACATCGGCGCCCGCACCCAGCTTTATGACAAGCTCGTGGCAGGCAGATTCAGTCGCCCGAGGGTTTCGCAACAGATCGAATTTCTCGACATACTCACCGCTATGACGTCCAGACGCCAGCAGAAAGTGGCCACTCTTCAGCGCGCCGATTGCCCGCAACTGGTCAAGAAACCCACCACTCACCTGGCCCTCATCTCACTCATCGCGAGTCGACACTCAATAGCCGACGGTTACCCGCTGGCGATACGTCGGGAGCGGCTGGATGGTGTAGGCGCCGGTTGCGCGCTCCATTGCGTTGACGACAGCCCGCGCTGTGTCGATCGACGTGATACACGGGATGCCTCGTTCGACTGCCGCGCGCCGGATCTGGAACCCGTCCAGCACCTCGCTATTCGCCGGGCCGGGGGTATTGATGACTCCCTGCACCGTGCCGTCGAGGATGACATCGAGCATATCTGGCCGGCCCCGACCGATACGCTTCGTCACCATCTGGACGGGCATCCCATATCGCTCAATCATCACGGCGGTGCCTTCTGTCGCATAGAGTTGGCAACCCATCCGGGTGAGCCGTTCGAGCATCTCGATCGTATCGGCCTTGTCCCGATCCGCGACGCTGACTAACACCGCCTCACGTGGCTTAAGTGCCAGGCCGGATGCAAGCATCGCCTTGTAGAACGCGGACGAAAAGTCGCGGTCAATTCCCATCGCTTCGCCTGTCGATTTCATCTCCGGGCCGAGATTGACCTCGACGCCGCGAAGCTTCGCCATCGAGAACACGGGCGCCTTGACGGCAACGAGTGGCTGGCGCGGCCAGAGTCCACCGGAATAGCCTTGCTCGCGTAATGAAATACCGAGCATTGCCCGCGTCGCAATCTCGATGATCGGGACGCCGGTCGCCTTCGAAAGGAATGGCACCGTCCGGCTTCCACGAGGGTTGACCTCCAGAACATAGAGACGACCCGCGTGAATCACATACTGAATGTTCACAAGACCGATGACGCCGAGCTCGAGAGCAATCCGCGTGGTGTATTCGACGAGACGCTCCACCTCACTGGGATAGAGATTCACGCCGGGGTAGACCGCGTATGAATCGCCCGAGTGGACGCCAGCGCGCTCGATATGCTCCATGATGCCGGGGACCAGCACATCGACACCGTCACAGATCGCGTCGACCTCGACCTCCTTGCCCTCGAGATAGCGGTCGATAAGAATCGGGTGGCCACTCTGGAAATCGACGCTCGTCGCAAGGTACCGAGCCAGGTAATCGGCCGAATGCACGACCTCCATCGCGCGTCCGCCGAGCACGTATGACGGCCGAACGAGGACCGGGTAGCCGAGTCGATCGGCGACGTCGATCGCCGCATCGAGCGTCATCACTGCGGTGCCAGGCGGTTGGGGAATACCAATCCGCGTCAGGAACGCCTCGAACCGCTCTCGATTCTCGGCCAGGTCGATCGTATCGACACTGGAGCCGAGAATTGGCACGCCCCGGTCGGTCAGCGGGGTCGCCAGGTTGATTGCCGTCTGCCCACCGAACTGGAGGATGACCGGCACGGTCGTCAGATCCTTACAGCCTTCGTGACGTAGCACTTCACCAACCGATTCGCGATCCAACGACTCGAAGTACAGCCGGTCGGAGGTATCAAAATCCGTCGAGACTGTCTCTGGATTGGAGTTGATCATGATCGCGGCGGTGCCGGCGTGCCGCAGCGACTGGGCTGCCTGAACGCTGCAGTAGTCGAACTCGATCCCCTGACCGATTCGAATCGGCCCTGAGCCAATGACGACCGCTTTGGCGGCAGCAATTGGCGGGGCTTCATCCTCTTCCTCGTACGTGCTGTAGTAATACGGCGTCGCGGCCTCGAACTCCGCGGCGCATGTGTCGACCATCTTATAGACTGGCGTGATTCCTGCCGCGTAGCGTCGATCGCGGATATCCGTTTCCGGCGTCCCGTTGATCGCGCTGATCTGCTCGTCTGAGAACCCGAAGCGTTTCGCTTCCCAGAGCAGGTCGTCGGTCAATGGAGCCTGTCCGATGCGTCGCTCCATCTCAACGATCCGCGCCAGCTCATGGACGAACCATGGGTCAATCGACGACAGCGCGACAATCTCCGCTTCGGCGACTCCTCGTCGCAATGCGGTCGCCAGTGCCCAGAGCCGTTCATCATTCGGCTGCTGGATGGCGGCGAGAAGCGTGCTGTGGTCAGTCCATGCTGAGTTCTCCCAGAGCAGGTCTGGGGCATCACTTTCGAGCGACCGTGCCGCCTTTTGCAGCGCCGCCGCAAACGAGCGATCGATCGCCATCACCTCGCCTGTCGCCTTCATCTGCGTGCCGAGTGAGCGATCTGCGCGGCGAAACTTGTCGAATGGCCAGCGCGGGATCTTGACGACACAATAGTCGAGCGCAGGCTCGAACGCCGCTGTTGTCTGTTGCGTGACAGTATTCGGGATCTCGTCGAGCCGCTTGCCGATCGCAATTTTGGCCGCGACCCGCGCAATCGGGTAACCGGTTGCCTTCGACGCCAGCGCAGACGAGCGACTTACACGGGGATTGACCTCGATCACCTGGTACGCAAATGAATCTGGGTCGAGCGCGTACTGGACATTACAGCCGCCCTCGATGCCGAGCGCCCGAATGATCTTGAGGGCGGACGCACGAAGCATCTGGAACTCACGATCGGAGAGCGTCTGGCTCGGCGCAACGACGATCGAGTCGCCGGTATGAACGCCCATCGGGTCGAGATTCTCCATGTTGCAGACGGTGATGGCGTTGTCCGCCCCGTCGCGGATCACCTCGTATTCGATCTCTTTCCAGCCGAGCAGTGAGCGTTCGATGAGCACCTGGTGGATCGGGCTGGCTGCGATGCCGCTCCGCGCGATCTCCTCTAGCTCGGACATGGTGTATGCGATCCCACCACCGGTGCCGCCCAGGGTATACGCCGGCCGGATGATCAACGGGAAGTCGGCAATCTCGGCGAATGCGCATGCTTCGGGAACGGTGTGCACGATGACGCTCTCCATCACCGGCTCACCGATATCCTCTAGCAACTGTTTGAAGAGCTCGCGATCCTCGGCCTGCTGAATCGCGGAGAGTGGTGTCCCGAGCAGCTTGACGTTGTACTGATCGAGGATGCCGAGATCCGCGAGCTGAACAGCAAGATTCAATCCGGTCTGACCGCCGAGTGTCGGAAGGAGCCCATCGGGGCGCTCGCGGATAATGATGCGCCGCAACACCTCGGGGATGAGTGGCTCGATGTAGACAACGTCGGCAACGTCTTCATCGGTCATGATCGTCGCCGGATTGGAGTTGACGAGAATCGTCTCGATGCCCTCCTCACGGAGCGCGCGACAGGCTTGCGTGCCGGCGTAGTCGAACTCGGCAGCTTGCCCGATGACGATCGGGCCGGACCCAATAACGAGGACTCGCTTGATCCGGTCGGTCACGCAGTCACCCCTTCGCTCTGGCGCTTCCCAGCACGGAGAAGCGTGACAAACTGATCGAATACGTACTGGGTATCCTGTGGACCGGGAGCGCCCTCGGGGTGGTACTGGATACTGAATATGGGCAGTGTCTCGTGTGCCAGTCCCTCGACTGAGCGATCGTTGAGGTTGATCTGGGACACAGACCAACCCTCGCTCGTTGGGATGCTGTCTGCGTCGACTTGATATCCGTGATTCTGCGCGGTGATGTGCACCCGGCCGCTGGAAAGATCCAGCACCGGATGATTACCGCCGTGATGACCGTACTTCAGCTTGCTCGTCGTCGCTCCGATTGCGTGGGCCAGCAACTGGTGGCCGAGGCAGACCCCGAGATAGGGGGTGCCCGCTTCGATCAGCGCGCGAACGGTGTCGGCGGCCGGCGTTGCCTGTTCCGGGTCACCCGGCCCGGGTGACGTAAGAACTCCGTCCGGCTGCAGCGCGGCAATATCATCGTAGGGCGTGTCGAACGGCACGACGGTGACGCGAACGCCGCGACGCTCCAGCGACTCGAGGATGTTCTGCTTGACCCCACAATCGATCAGCACGACGTGCAGATCGCCGCGCCCGATGTCGCGTTGCTCCCGGGTGGTCACGTCTGCAACGACATTGGTGTCAGCCGGGGTCCAGGCCAACCGTGCGCGCGCCTTCAGCTCGTCGAGTGTGCGGTCACCTGTTCGCGCTACCAGCAACGCTCGCATCGCGCCCTGACGGCGGATATGGCGGGTCAGCGCGCGTGTGTCGACGCCGGAGATTGCGGGTATGTCATGGAGCTCGAAATACTCCGCCAGCGTCCCTTCAGACCGCCAGTTACTGGGCCAGTCGGTGTAGTTGCGAACGATCATGCCGCTGATCCAGGGCTGGCGAGATTGATCGTCAGCGGCCGTCACGCCGTAGTTGCCGATGATGGGATAGGTCATGCAAACGATCTGGCCACGAAACGACGGATCGGTGGCAACCTCCTGATAGCCTGTCATCGAGGTAGTAAAGACGACTTCGCCTTCGGCGTCCCGCTCGGCGCCGAAGGATTCTCCCCAGAAGACCCGGCCATCCTCGAGGATGACCGCGGCATCCCCCTTATGCACGCGCATCGTGGCGCACCTCCCCCTCGCAGATCGTGAGTAGTGCCCTGCCGCGCAGGATCGTTCCCAACAGCGGCGTGTTCTTGCTGCGCGAACGCAACGTCTCCTCGCTCGCGACCCATTCGCGCCGAGGATCGATAACGGTGATGTCCGCCGGATCACCAACGCCCAGCGCGCCGCCGGGAAGGCCGAGTGTCCGTGCAGGAGCAGCCGTCAGAAGCTCGACGACACGTGGCCAATCCAGATCGCCTCGTTCGACCAGTCGCGCCATCGTTGGCAGGGCTAACTCTAGCGCTGTCATCCCGAACGCTGCGCTCGACAAGCTTGCCGGCTTATCGCGCTCGGCGTGTGGAGCGTGGTCTGTGGCGACAAAGTCGAAGGCCCCTCGGCGGAGTGCCTGGATCAGACCCAGCGCGTCCGACTCCGGTCGCAACGGCGGGTTGACCTTCGCGCTTGAATCGGGCGACGGCCCGGATCCGACCGGCTCAAGCTCGCCCGCGAAACGTCGCCGACCTGCGACCCATTCGTCAGTCATCAACAGGTGATGGGGCATCACTTCTGCGGTCACTCGCACGCCTCGCGCGCGTGCCGCCTGGATAAGCTCTATCCCGCGGACCGTCGAGACATGCAGGACGTGTAGCCAGCCACCAGTCTCCTCCGCCAATCGAAGGTCTCGCTCGATATACGACTCCTCGGCCTCGGCGGGAATACCAGGGTCACCCAGTTCCTCGGAGACAGCGCCACGATGCATCGAGCCGCCGCGAGCCAGTTCGGGATCCTCGCAGTGGACCATGATCGGTAGGTTCAGTTCCGAGGTCAACCGTAGTGCCTCGCGCATGACATCTTCGGATCCGGCGCTGTCGCCGTCGTCAGAGAAGCCGATAGCGCCGGCGGCAGCCATCTCCCGAAGCGGCGCGAGCACGCCACCTTCGCGACCGACTGAGATCGCGCCGATCGGATGGATGTGTATCCCGGTCTGCCGGCCGCGTTCGACGATATCTGCGATCCGCTCGGGCGTGTCGAGTGGCGGAGACGTGTTCGGCATGCAGCAGACGCGGGTGAACCCGCCCGCCGCAGCCGCCGCAGCGCCGGTGACGAGATCCTCCTTGTAGGTCGGTCCCGGATCGCGTAGATGGACATGGGCGTCGATCCACCCTGGCGTCACGAGGCACCCGTCTGCGTCAATCACGACCTCGCGAGCGATCGGCTCGAGGCCGGCGGCAATCGCGAAGATCTTGCCGTCGGATACCCTGACATCAAGTCTGGAGTCAAGCCCGTTGGCAGGATCGATTACTCTCCCACCTCGAATTAGCATCGTAGTCATTCGACTCCCAGATAAGAAAAAAGCCTCCGCTGAAGGCGGAGGCCCCGAGTTCGATATCGTGTGTTGTCGGGTTCAGGCACGTGCAACCAGCATATTCTTTCGTACGTACGCCACCGACACAAGCGTATCCGAAGAATGATACGGATTCGCTGCCTGGTCCGTCAAGGCGCGTTAGAGTTGGCCATGCTGGGGGATCGCGACTAGAATATTCCTGATGAGTACTGACTGGACAGTTGAGGACGCCACAGGGGACGGGCCACCGATCGTCGAGGTCGTCGAAGCGTTGCGGGCTTGCTACGGAACTCCCGATCGCGGAGATCCGGAACCGCCGATCGACGGTCTTATTGCGACGATCCTGTCGCAGAACACGTCTGATATCAACACCGAGCGCTCGTTCCGGTCACTGAAGCAGCGCTTCCCTGACTGGGATGCGGTGATCGACGCTCCGGTCAGCGAGGTCGCCGACGCAATCCGCAGTGGTGGCCTCGCCGACCGCAAAGCCCCACGTATTCAGGCAGTCCTCCGCGCGATCCGTGACCGCACCGGCGGCTACGATCTGTCGTTCCTCGGCGCAATGGAGATCGAGGAGGCACGCGACTGGTTGATGGCCCTCAACGGGGTCGGGCCGAAGACGGCGTCCTGCGTCCTGATGTTCAACCTGGGTCGCGACGCGATGCCAGTCGACACCCATGTCCATCGGGTCGCAGCACGACTGCACCTGCTCCCGCCGGGCACATCTGCCGAACGGGCGCACGCAATACTCGAAGCGCAATTGCCTCCTGGGATGGCACACGACGCACATCTGCTGATGATTCGCCACGGCCGGGAAACCTGCACGGCGCGACGTCCTCGGTGCGCAGATTGCGTGCTTGTACACTGCTGTCCTTCGGCGCCGCTTTTTCTCGGCGCATTCGACACGAGCACAAACGGAGCAGAGATCTCATCATGACGATTCGACACACCGAAATCTTCCTCGTTCGCCACGGCCAGACCGACTCGAATGTTGCCCGGCTCTTTGACGGCGCAACTGACACGCCGCTGAATCGGCGCGGCTTGCGCCAGGCCGAGCTTGTTGCCGAGCGTATCGGCCAGCTTGCCGATCTGACTTCCCTCTATTCCAGCCCCCTCCAACGCGCGCTTTTCACAGCCCAGGCCATTTCGCGGAGCATCGGCCTCCAGCCAGTGCTCGACCCCGGCCTGCAGGAGATGAATTTCGGTATAGCCGAGAATCACACGATGGCGACAATCATCGAACGCTGGCCAGAGCTCGCCGCCCAGATCCAGAATCCAGACGAATCCAACGTGGTATTTCCCGGCGGGGAGTCACTGGCCGTGTTCCACCAACGTATCCGGATGACACTTGATCTGATTGCGACAGCGAATCAGGGGCAGCGCATTGTTGTCGTCGCTCACGGAGGCGTCATCAGGTCGGCTGTCTCGCAACTACTCGGGCGCACCCCGGATGACTGGCGGACGCTCACCGTGGAAAACTGCAGCATCACCCATGTCGAGTTGGCATCCAGTGGATCGATCGCTCACGTCGTCAACGATGTGGTTCATCTCGAATCGCTGACCGTCGAGCAAGTATCGGAGACTCTCGACCAGTGAGCCTGGGTCTGACGGTGCTGGGAGGTGCGGCAGCCTGGCCAAATCCGGAGCAGGGTTGCTCGTCCTATCTCGTCGATGATGGACAGACAACGCTCCTGTTGGACTGCGGCCCAGATACGATGTCGACACTCCGAGCGGAAACGGACTATCACGATATCGATGCGATCATCCTGTCCCACTGGCACTCGGATCATGTGCTTGACATTGTTCCGTACCGGTACGGGCTGGTTTACGGTCCAGGCTCCCTGCCCAGGCCGATAACTCTCTATGTCCCGCCGGGAATATCCCGACGCCTCGATGAGCTGGCGGCGGCGCTGATCGACGCAGATGACGATCCCAGGGCATTCTGGGAGGGTGTCTTCCGTATCCACGAGTACGGTTCGAGCAGTGATATCAATGTGGGATCGTTCAGCATTCGATTTGTCGAGACTCAACATTATGTCCCGTGTTTTGCGGCGCGCGTAACCCATCGTGACACACGCCGTGTCATCGTTTACTCGGCCGATGCAGGCGTCGTCGAACCGCTGATCGACCTTTTTCGCGGCGCAGACATCGCCATCGTCGAGGCGACACTCGACGACCACGGCGAGACACCGCGCCAGGACCGCGGCCACCTGACGCCTGAGGATGCCGGCCGGCTTGCCAGAATGGCCAGCGTTGGCACGCTCGTTGTGACACACCTCTGGTCAGAACGCGACTCCGCGACGGTCGTAGCGCGCGCCAGCACCCAGTTTCATGGCCCAGTGATCGCAGCGTCGGCAGGGATGAGAATCAATGTCTAGAGATTTCGCCGCGTGGTTCCGAATCGGCCACACGACCTGGAACGAAGACCGCACTGGCTGCACGGTGATCCTCCTGGATCGTCTCGCGCCGGCCTGGGCGGATGTCCGCGGGGGAGCGCCAGGCACGCGGGAGACGGACCTCCTCGGACCCGGCCGATTAGTGGGCAGCGCGAATGCAATCTTGCTGACTGGCGGTAGCGCGTTCGGGTTGGCCGCGGCAGACGGCGTTATGCGCTATCTCCAGGAAGGCGGAGAGGGCGTCCCGACATCAGCAGGACCGGTCCCGATCGTCACCGGCGCGGTCATCTTCGACCTCGCAAATGGAATCCACCGGAGCCCGACCGCTGACGATGGGTATGCCGCCTGTCTTGCGGCATCCAGCGACCTCCCTGAGTCCGGGAAGATCGGGGCCGGAGCGGGGGCGACGGTCGCCAAGCTCGGCGCGCAGCCGGCCCAGGCGGGCGGCCTCGGAGTGGGTGTTGCGTCTGTTGGCGAAACACAGATCGTAGCGATCGTTGTGCTCAATGCAGCCGGCGATATCGTTGATCCCACAAACGGAGAGTTGTTGAGCCGGCTCGATGGGATCGCCGTCAGCGCCCGTCCCGGCCGTGCTGCCGCGATCGCGGGTGGAGCGGCCGGCCGCGAGGGCGAAAACACGACGATCGGCGCGATCCTGATCGGCGAGCCGGTGGATCAGTTGACGCTCGCCCGGTCCGCAATCGCCGCCCACGATGCGCTTGCTCGGTGTGTGGTGCCGGCTCACACACTCTTCGATGGAGATACGTTCTTCGTCGCGGCGCCCGCCCGTGCCGATGTTGCTCCACAACGCGTAGTCGCCATCTCCAGCGCCGTCGAGGTGGCGGTAGAGCGTGCAATCGTGGGACTCTTCAAGTCAGCCCCGTAACTCAACTCAGCCGGTGTTACACTGCCGGCACGTGAGGTCGCTCCGCCCGCCAGCACCAGATCAGGCAGCCACACAGATGGAACTCTCAATCGCCGTCGGGGCTCTTCCGTTCTACCCGTTCGATCGCACCCTCGCGATCGCCCGGGACGCAGGCGTATCGCACGTCGAGGTGTTGCTATCGCGCCGGCTTATTTCTATCGGAGGCGAATCCATCTCCGCGATTGCCGCCCGAACTGGTGTCGCGGTGCTGACAACACACGCCATCCTCTCACTTCGTCACGAGTCCCTGGACCAGAAGCTCGCGGCGGACGTCGCATCCATCCGGACAGCGGCAACCATCGATAGCTGCCGTTCAATCGTGCTTCACCCGCCGACCGATCATGCCGGGAGCGCAGGCTCCGTCAAATGGTGGCTCGATGCGATTGTCAAGACTCGCGAGCGAGAACGCCCGAGCCTTGATCTTGCGCTTGAGAATCGCGCGGAAAACTGGGACGGGACTCCGGCGCAGTGGTTGGACGATATAGGCCGGCTGACAGCCATCGCTGGCGAATGGGGCATGCGCGTTTGCCTCGATCTCGCGCACGCGGCGAGCTTCGGGTTGGATCTTGCATCAGCAATTCAGGCGGCGCGTCCTCAACTCATCAACGTCCATCTCAGCGACGCGCACCCGCGCCGATTTCGCGGTGGGTTGCTGAACGGATTGTTTCGCGATCACGCACTGCCGGGATCCGGAATACTGGCGATCGATGACGCGCTAACAACACTCGCCGCGCTCAGCTATCGCGGCCCTCTCACGCTGGAGCTCAGTCCCGTATCACTGCGCGCATGGCTGCCCAGCGCGCCGCGTTGCAGGCTCAGTGCAGCCGTCGCGGACATCCGCCAGCGCGTCGACGCCCAATCAGCCAGCCCTGGGCTAACGCGCCACGATTCAAATCGGGCGAGGTAACAGAAACGGGCGAAGGATTGCTCCTTTCGCCCGCTCGTTGCTGCCGTGATCGAGTAACCCGGGTTAGCGCTTGGTGTACTGTGGCGCCTTGCGGGCTCGCTTGAGACCGACCTTCTTGCGCTCCTTGACTCGCGCGTCGCGGGTCAGCATCCCGGCGCGCTTGAGCCCGGGACGGTATTCCGCATCGGCGCGGGTCAGTGCGCGAGAGATGCCGTGGCGAATCGCGCCGGCCTGGCCAGTCACGCCACCGCCGACGACGCGGACGACGACGTTGTAGCGATCCAGCGAGTTTGTCAGCTGGAATGGCTGCCGGAGCATCTGCTGATACAGCTCGCGACCACCGAAGTATTCGTTCGATGTCTTGCCGTTGATCGTGAACTCCCCGGCGCCAGGATACAGCCGCACGCGGGCGACCGCGCTTTTCCTACGCCCAGTTCCATAGAAATATCGCTGGTGTGTTGCGCTCATGGCGTCCTCCCGGTGTCCTCTCGTCCTCTAATCGCGCTAGCCCCGAGAGGCGCCGCGCACCTCAAGCGTCATCGGCTGCTGGGCAGCGTGCGGATGGTTCGGGCCGGCGTAGACCTTCAGCTTACGCAGCATCTGCGCTCCGAGACTCGTCCGGGGAACCATGCCCTTGACTGCCTTTTCGACGACTCGCTCCGGATGCTTGGACATCATGTCCTTGTAGGCGGTTTGCCGGAGGCCGCCGGGGTAGCCCGAGTGCCGATAGTAGGTCTTCTTCTCTTCCTTACCACCGGTCACGCGCACCTTTTCGGCGTTCACCACGATTACGTAGTCGCCGACGTCCATATTTGGCGTATAGGTGGGCTTGTGCTTGCCGCGCAGGACGCTCGCGATCTGCGTCGACAGCCGACCCAGGGTCTGGCCTTCGGCGTCGACGATGTACCAGCGGCGTTCGATTTCCGATTCGCGTGGCGTGTACGTCTTGATCGTCATCGTTCTATCCCGTACTCCCAGTCTGAACGGAACCCGTCACCCGAGTCGTCACGTTCATCGTCGTATCGCACGCACCAGAGGAACAGTCCCTCGGGCGGCGCTGGCTCGCCTGGCACGGACCGATCATTGGCCCGTAGCGCCTCGCGAAACCACTGTACATCACGCTTCCCCTGCGCGACCAACACAATCGTCGCAACGATTGTGCGAACCATCTGCGGGAGGAAGCCGTCTGCCTCGATCCGCAGCTCGTGACGCACCACCGCGCCACTTGTCTGGACTCGCCATTCGCACGTCCGCACCGTTCTCGTCAGTGCCGCCGCATCGTGCGAACGACTCCGGCCACTGCCGGCGAATGTCCCGAACGCATGCCGTCCAAGTAATGTGCTGCATGCATCCGAGGCTACTGCCCCATCAAGCTCGCTGCGACGCCACCAAACATAGCGTCGTCCCAGCGGCGGCGGTGTCGGCGCTACCCAGATCCGGTAGCGATACTCCCGCCACGTTGCGTCGTAGCGCGCATGGAACGTGGGGCTCGTCCACTCCACTGCGCCGACCGACATGTCCGGCGGCAGAACCACATTCAGTGCGTCGCGTAAACGCTCTGCCGAATCAGACCACGAGACATCCAGCGAGACAACCTGACCGACGGCATGAACACCTCGATCCGTGCGCCCCGCGAAGCTCGTCCGCCCTGAACCCGGAGCTAGCCGCTGGATAGCCAGCTCCAGCTCCCGCTGGACGGTGCGACCACTGCCCTGGATCTGGGATCCGACAAAGTCGGCTCCATCGTAACCGAGGGTCAGGCGGGCGCGTCGCACCTGTCAATCCGCCGTCGTCGTCTACTAGACGAACTCGATCAGCGAGATCGGCGCGGCGTCGCCACGTCGGATGCCGACCTTGAGAATTCGCGTGTAACCGCCGGGCTGGCCCTCGTATCTGGGACCGATGACCTCGAACAGCTTGCGGGTAGCATGCTCGTTGCCCAACCGCGCCATCGCCAGCCGTCGATGATGCTCCGTATCCTCACGAGCAAGCGTCACGAGCTTTTCGACGATCGGTCGAATCGTCTTCGCCTTCGCCTCGGTTGTCGTAATGCGCTCGTGGAGGATCAACGAGACCGCCAATCCCTTGAAGAGCGCGGAGCGTTGATCCTTGTCTCGGCCGAATTTTCGGCCCATAACCTGGTGCTTCACCAGCCCGACCCCTCATCCGTGTCCGACCCTTCGGCGGGGTCGGCGTAATCATCAGCGCTTCCGTCTGTGGCGCTTGCCAACAGATTCGCGGGAATCGCGTAGCCATGCGCGGCCAGTGCCTCAAGCAACTCCTCGAGCGACCGAGGGCCGAAGTTACGGATCGAGAGCAGATGGTCCCGATCCATCGTGATCACCTGCCCGACCTTCTCAACCTGCCGGCTCCGGAGCGCGTTCAGCACGCGTGGAGGCAGGCCGAGCTCTGTCAATGGCCGCTGATCTGTTTCTTCCGCATCGGCTCCGGCTTCATCGACGAGAACGGCGCTCTCGCCCCGGTAGCGAGCGATCATCTGGGCGTGCTCGACCAGGATCGAGGCAGCCTGGGTCAGGGCGTCGTTCGGCTCGATGGTGCCGTCCGTCTGAATCTCGATGATCAGTCGGTCGTAGTCGGTCATCTGTCCAACACGCGTGTGCTCGACGACGTAGTTCACCTTTTCGATCGGCGTGAACAAGGCATCGATCGGGATCTCGCCAATCGCAAAGCCTTCCTGGAGTTCGGCCTGCTTGTACCCACGCCCGATGTCAACGACAAGATCCATCTCGACCGTTGCATCGTCGGAGTCGGCAGTCGCGATAACCAGTTCGGGATTGACGACTTCAACATCCGATGGCCAGTCGACGTCGCCCGCGGTGACAACCCCCCGACCGTGGTGATACAGGTGGGCTCGCGTCTCCCCATGCAACGTCACCGAGCGGAGACGGACGCGTTTCAGGTTGAGAACGATTTCGGTAACATCCTCGCGCACGCCATCTACCGTCGCGAACTCATGCCAGACATCCGGCAGTATTCGGGCACGGATAATGGCCGCTCCTGGGAGAGAGCGCAGGAGGATTCGACGCAGCGCATTCCCGAGCGTGATGCCGTAGCCGGGCTCGAGCGGCTCGATCGTGAATCGCCCGTAGTTGTGGCCGCTAACGGTCAGATCGACCGTTGGCTGAGCGATCTCTAGCAAGCTAATCCGCCTCCTTCGAGTGACCACCACGACCCGGGTGGTGGCGTGCAGTTCCGTGCCGGTCGTGTCGTAAATCCTCTGGTAAAACCTACCGGCTGTAGAACTCGATGATGAGAGACTCGTTGATCGGCGGCATATCGATCTGATCGCGCGTTGGCGGGGCCACGACCCGGCCAGACATCGCGTTGACGTCGAGCGTGAGCCAATCCGGAACCTGGCGCGTCTTCAACACCTCGGCGACCGTCTTGAAATACTCCTTCTCGCGGCTCCCAGGCTTGACGCTGATAACGTCACCCGGCTTGACTGAGTACGAAGGAATATCGGTCTTGCGACCGTTCACCACGAAGTGGCCGTGGCGCACGATCTGACGTGCCTGGCGGCGCGAGTCGGCGAAGCCAAGTCGATAGACGACATTGTCGAGCCGCATCTCGAGC
>Ga0209477_1000651_pt1 | contig 21578 bp, 19 predicted proteins | sample KloWWTupernatant_FD_187180 | JGI IMG/M metagenome (GOLD analysis project Ga0209477, IMG submission 187180) | Active sludge microbial communities from Klosterneuburg, Austria, studying microevolution and ecology of nitrifiers - Klosterneuburg... | ecosystem: Engineered > WWTP > Aerobic digester >... | reverse complement strand
ATCCAGTCATCCAGTGCCTTGCCGGTCAATCCGCTTTCGCAGATCTTCACGCACCACAACAGCTGGGTACCGGTGTAGCCGGAGCTGGCACAGGTGGTGGTCGGCATTAGGCCGGTATCCACACCAAATTCAGCCACCGCAAAACCGCCTGCCGCCGGAGCACTGATGGTGATGGTGGCCAAGGTTTCACCGGCCGTGGCATTGAAGGCAAAGCCTACCGAGCCATCAACTTCCGGGTCGGTCAGTACCGACACCGGGCCGGAGCTGGCTCCCGAATCGGTGGTGGCGGTAAAGGTGTTGGTGCCGTAGTAATTTCCCTGCGTATAGAAATAAAACGCATGCGTATTGGCGGGCAGGGTCAGGGTGATTTGCTGCTGAGTGCTGTAAAAGACCGGGCCGGCATAGCCATGTGCCCACGGACTGCCCCAGGTATCCCAGACGGTGAATTTTTGCACGCCAGGATTGACACCCAGCGTGCCCGGAATGGGGCTGCCGGGGATATTGATGATGCCCGAGGTGTAATCATCAATCGCCGCTTGCGGCGTGGTATCAAATGGAGTCATCAGATACGGGCCCACGGTTGCGGGCGGCGCAGCGGTACCAAGATTGGTGAAGGTGATGCCGGCATTGGCGGCAAAACTGGCGGCAGCCAGTGCAAGCGCACTGATGGCCAGTGATAAACGACGTGTTTGCATGGTGTTCCCCTTGTGTAAATGAATTCAAAGCGGAGTCAGAACGGGGGCGGGCGCGCCACCCCCAAGCACTTAGTTGGTGGACCAGGTCAAGGTAACGCCGGAATACGCCGCGTAGGCGTTGACTTTGACATAGTAAGTGGTGGGCGCGGCCGGCTTGAAGGTGCAGACCTCGTTGTTGCCGGTCAGCCATGGCCGGCAGCTATATAGACTCAGGGTGGGGTCACTACCGGCACGCACATACAAGTCCGCATCGCCGCTACCGCCACTGATGGTGATGGTGAGGCGTTTGTTGGCGGCGACAGCGATGGCATAGCTGGATGACCAGGCATTCGTGGCGACGTCGGGCAACAGCATGCTGCCATCGGTCAGGCTGCCTGCTGCGGGGCAGGCAACATTGGTACCTGCAAACGCGGTGGTGACATCGGCCTTGCTGAAGCCCAAATCCTGCGCCGCGGTTTCTACGCCGCATGCCCCCTGATTGAACGTGCTGGATGCGGTCCAGTAATCGCGGTTGGCACGGGCAAAGGCTTTGAACGCCTTGACCACCCCCCAGCCTGGGGTTTGCGCAAGGTTGCAGAATGCCTTGTTGTACACGCCGGAGCTGTAGTGCACATTCATGCTGGCGGTGTAGTTGTTGGCATTGTCGATCGAAATGCCGTCCAGCGGTGGGTTGCACATGTAGCGCAGTGCCCCCGCGGCCTTGAAGATTTCCGCACCCACCAGCCAGTCATTGCTGCCACGGTCATAGAACTCCGCGGCTTCACCGGCCATATCAGAGTAGGCCTCGTTCATGCCACCGGATTGGCCGAAATACAGCAGGCCGGAATTGTTTTCGGTAAAGCCGTGCGAAATTTCGTGGCTGCTGACATCCAGGCTGACCAGCGGGTAGAAGGTGCTGGCACCATCACCGAAGGTCATCGCGGTGCCGTCCCAGAAGGCGTTTTCGTAGTTGGTGCTGTAATGCACCTTCATCACCATTTGGTAATTGAAGGGCCGCATCATGCCGAGGTAATCCCGGTACATGTTGAAAATCACGCGCCCGAAATGATGCGCGTCATTCATCGGCGCATACGCACCATTGACGGAACGGGTGGTGTTGCGTGGACAGGTGTAGCTGAACGGTGTGGTGCTGGCATTGCTATTGGAGAAGTTCAGATCCACGGTGCGCACATTGCCGCTGTTCATGGTGCAGGTGCTGCCGCTGACTTTGACATCCAGGAACGGCCGCCCACCGCTACCGTATTCGTACTGCCCGGTCTTGAGATTGCCGCCGGGGCCGGTGCCCACCAAGGTGTGTTGCAGGTTTTCCCATTGCTGGATGACCGCGCCGGACTGCGCATCCACAATCACCATCGGCCGAGTGGGGTGGCCGCCCGCAGCGGAATCGGCAAAAAAGCTCACTGCATACGCCAAATGACCACGCCCGCCGTCATCCATATACACCACCAAGTCGGTGGATTCATTACGGGTGGTGCGGCTGATGGCACTGCGCCCGATGGTGGCCTGCTTTGCAGCCATCAGCGCGGCGGCGTGGTTGAGTTTCGGGGTGGTGGATGCGATGTCGCGCTCTAGGCCGCTGACCTGGTTGCCAAATAGGGCGCGCACATTGCCCTTGGCATCTTCACTGACGGCAAGGCCTTGGCCGAAGATCGGGATGCCGCGCCATGCTTGGTCGTAGCGATAGTTATGGACGTTGGGGTCTTGCTGGCTGCGCCGCATCAATAACGTGGAGTCTGCGCCGAGCGCCAGGAACAACGCATGCCGACGATTGATCATGTCGGGGGTGCCGCGGCTGGCTACGCTGGTTTGGTATTGCGCACGCAGTTGCTGCACATCACGCTGGTGCAGGTCAGTGCGGTCGGCGGCCTGCGCCGTGGTGGCAAGCAGGGCCAGCCCGCACAATGGCAGGAGTGAATGAGACGGCTTCATGATGGATCTCCCCGGGTTCGCGACATTGCGAATTGTTCGGATCATATAACGTTGGGGATGGGAAATGGCGGCCAATCGATATCCGACACAACAAAGCCGGCTTGCGCCGGCTTTGTTGTGGGGTGATCAATGCACCTGTGCAGCCGAGTTATTCCCCCGGTGGCGGTGGCGGCGGCGGTGGGTTGCCACCACCCACGGCGCAATACGGCAGCTGACGGAACTGGCGGATCCAGCGGTGGATCCAATCATCCAGCGCCTGGCCGCTCAGCCCGCTTTCGCAGATCTTCATGCACCACTGCAGTTGGGTGCCTTTGTAGCCGGAGCTGGCGCAGGTCGTGACTACACCGCCTGAAACGGCCCATGCGATCAAATTGGTGGCATAGGCCTGCATACCGGGCACCGCGACATTGCCGATGCAAGGGCCTGCGGCAAAGTAGCAGGTGACAGGAATGGTGGAGAACACTACTTTGCCCGAGCCGGTGTTGTAGGCGAAGGTGGTGACATAGCTCGCGTTGTCCTGTGTTGCCAGGATTTGCGAGCCAGTGGGCAGAGAGCCGGCATCGACATAGCCGTGATTGGATGAGCCGCCATTATCCAGCGATGTGTTGTTGATCGCGCCACCAGGGCCTGCAGTGACCGGGGAGCCTGACGGGAAATCGATCTGGTATCTATTTCCACCGTTGTACGAGTAGGGTACGGTCTGCCCACCAGGCAAGGATTTGCTGCCTTGGCCGCCCCAGTTGGGGTCATGCCAGATCAACGCCATGCCGCTGTTTACAGCGCTGTCCACCGCCGCATTGGTTGCGAAATAACAGCCGTTAATGAATAAGCCTTGTAGCCCCGCCAAGGAGGGCGCATCCAGTGCTGCAACGGCAACTGGCGTATGGCCAGCCGCTGTAATGATGGAGGCGGGGTTGACGTTGTAGCAGTTGTCCCCGTAGTACCCCACGTTTCCCGCATGGCCGACGGCTGGCATCGCCATTGCTCCCACGCCCCCCAATACCGCCAACGTCAGTGTTGCCATTTGCATTTTCATTGGTGACATCTCGCTCGGTTTGGCACCCGCATTGAGTGCATCTGCAGTGTAATAGCGCAAAACGAGGCACAAAACGGACACCGGGATTGGATGCCCGTTCGAAGCCCGTGCCCATCGCGTCCCGGCGGTCGCCCTGCTACCCTCTTGCCTGCCATCCGCTAGCCGCCAAGCCCGCATGAGTGCTGTCCTGTCTGACCCAACCCTCCCCATCGATGAGCGCGTTGTGGCGCTGTTGCTGCAGCGCAGCAAACTAAAAGAGGCCGACTTGGTCAGTGCGCGCAAGCTGCAAGAGCAAGACGGTGGCGATTTGCTGGTGCTGCTGGGGCGGCTGGGGCTGGTGTCCGAGCGTGATCACGCCGAGGCCTGCGCGGCCGAGCTGGGGCTGCCGCTGCGCAGCGCAAAAGACGTGCCCGAGCTGCCGCCCGAGGAGGTGACCCTGGGTTTCAAGTTCATGAAGCAGTTTCATGCCGTGGCGGTGGCCGCCGATGCCGCCGGTGTGGATGTGCTGCTGGCCGACCCGCAAGATGCCTACGTGCAGGACGCGTTGCGGTTGGCGCTGGGGCGGCCACTGCGCCCGGCGGTGGCATTGCGTTCGGAAATTGATGAGTTGATCGAGCGCTGGTACGGGCAGGGCCGCAGTGCGATGGAAGGCATCGTGGAGCGCGCCGAAGGCGAGGAACACTTCGACGATGTCGAACACCTGCGCGATCTGGCGTCGGAAGCGCCAGTCATTCGATTGGTGAATCTGATCATCCAGCGTGCAGTGGAAATGCGCGCGTCCGACATCCATATCGAACCGTTCGAAACCCGGCTGAAAGTGCGTTACCGCATCGACGGGGTATTGGAAGAAGGCGAAAGCCCGCCGCTGAACCTGACCGCCGCCATCATCAGTCGCATCAAGATCATGGCCAAGCTCAACATCGCCGAGCGCCGCCTGCCGCAGGACGGGCGCATCATGGCGCGGGTGCAGGGCAAGGAATTGGATCTGCGTGTGTCCAGCATTCCCACCGCGCATGGCGAATCTGTGGTGATGCGCTTGCTGGACCGCGAAACCGTGGTGCTGGATTTTGCCAAGCTGGGGTTTGGCGAACACTTCATGCCGCGCTTCCAGAAAGTGCTGGAGCAGCCGCACGGCATCTTGCTGGTCACCGGCCCAACGGGTTCGGGCAAAACCACCACGCTGTACACCGCGCTGTCCAAACTCAACACGCCCAAGGTCAAAATCATCACGGTCGAAGACCCGGTGGAATACCAGATCGACGGCATCAATCAAATCCAGGCCAAACCCGCGATCGGGCTGGATTTTGCCAACGCGCTGCGCAGCATCGTGCGGCAAGACCCCGACATCATCATGATCGGTGAAATGCGCGATCTGGAAACCGCACGCATTGCCATCCAGTCGGCCCTGACCGGGCATTTGGTGCTGTCCACCTTGCACACCAACAACGCCGCCGGCGGCATCACCCGGTTGCTGGACATGGGGGTGGAAGACTATCTGCTGACCTCCACCGTCAATGGCATTTTGGCGCAGCGTTTGGTGCGCAGGCTTGAGCCCACCCACGCCGAAAAATATCCGGCCTCGCCCGAGGAAATCGAAAAATTCGGCCTGCGCCGGTTCCAGCCGCAAGGCGAAATTTTCCTGTATCGCGCCGTGCCCTCTCCGCTCTCGCCCACCGGCTATCTGGGCCGCACCACCATCATGGAATTGCTGGTGATGGACGATGAGGTGCGGCGTGCGGTGATGCGTCATGCCGGCATGGATGAAATCGAGCGTTTGGCACGCCAAGGCGGCATGAGCACGATGTACGAAGTGGGTATCGCCAAAGCCTTGCGCGGTGAAACCACCATCGAAGAAGTGCTGCGCGTGACTGAGGACGCGTAAGGTCATGGCCCTGTACCGCTACAAAGCCCTCAACGCGCGCGGTGAACTGCTGGATGGCCAGATGGAGGCCGCCAGCGATGCCGAAGTGGCGGCGCGTCTGCAAGAGCAGGGGCATCTGCCGGTGGAGGCCGCGCTGGCCAGTGGCAGCGGCGTGGCGTCGGCGTGGCGGGGGTTGTTCAAGCCTGCGCCATTTGCCGGGCAAAAACTGGTGCAATTCACCCAGCAGCTGGCCACCTTGCTGGGGGCCGGGCAGCCGCTGGATCGGGCGTTGGCGATTTTGCTGGAGTTGCCGGAGGATGCCGCAGCCAAGCGCACGATTACCGATATCCGCGATGCGGTGCGCGGCGGGGCGTCGTTGTCAGCGGCGCTGGAGCGACAGCACGGCACGTTTGGCCGGCTGTACGTGAATATGGTGCGCGCCGGCGAAGCGGGTGGCAGTTTGCACGAGACCTTGCAGCGCTTGGCCGACTATCTGGAGCGCGCCAGTGCGCTGCGCGGGCGGGTGATCAATGCCCTGGTGTATCCGGCGATTTTGTTGCTGATGGTGGGGCTGTCGCTGCTGTTTTTGCTGGGCTATGTGGTGCCGCAGTTTGCAGCGATGTATGAAAGCCTGGATGCCAAGTTGCCGTGGTTTTCGCAGGCGGTGCTGGGTTTGGGCATGTTGGTACGGCATTGGTGGATCGTGATTTTGGCGGTACCCCTGCTCATCCTGTTGTGGCTGGATCGCAAACGTCGCGACCCGGCATTCATGCTCAAGTTTGATGGCTGGCTGCTGCGGCAGAAATTGGCCGGTGTGTTGGTAGCCAAATTGGAAACCGCACGCCTGGCGCGCACCTTGGGCACCTTGTTGCGCAATGGTGTCCCGTTGTTGGCGGCATTGGGCATTGCCCGCAACGTGTTGGACAATCGCGTGCTGGCGGCGGATGTGGATGCGGCGGCGACTGAGGTCAAGAACGGCATTGGATTGTCGGCGGCATTGAGCAAGGGCAAGCGATTTCCCCGGCTGGCGCTGCAGATGATGCAAGTGGGCGAAGAGTCCGGCGCGCTGGACAGCATGCTGCTCAAAACCGCGGATACGTTCGAACAGGAAACCTCGGTGGCGATGGACCGCCTGCTGGCGGCGTTGGTGCCGGCAGTGACCTTGGTGCTGGCGGTGGTGGTGGGCGTGGTGATCCTGTCGGTGCTCACGCCGATTTACGATCTCACCAATGTGGTGGGCTGAGGCCGCTAAACTTCAACTTCGTTTGGCAGCCATGTTGGTTGCTGCCTGGTTACGCAATTTCACATTTCGCGGATCGTTACTATGCGCAAGCGTCAATTTTCAGGATCGATGTCGAAAGCCGCACAGCGCGGGTTTTCGCTGATCGAGATTATTGTGGTGGTGGTGTTGATTGGCGGCATCGTGGCGTTTGCCGCGTCGCGCATTTTGGGCGGCGGCGATCGCGCCAAGGTCAAACTGACCCAGGCGCAGCTGCAAACACTGGCCGAAAAGGTGCAGCAGTACCAAATGGATACCGGCGCATTGCCGCCCACGCTGGATGCGTTGGTGACCGCACCGGGTGGCACCCAAGGCTGGTTGGGACCGTATGCCAAAACCGCAGATTTGAACGACGCCTGGATGCACCCGATGCTGTACAAGGTGCCAGGTGAAGGCAAGCCGTTTGATTTGGTCAGCTATGGTGCCGACGGCAAGCCGGGTGGCGATAGCGTGAACGCCGACCTCAAGTTCGACTAAACCTGCCTGCGCGAGTACGCGAGTGAGCATGCGTCCGCAATTGCCCGCGCCCGGCTTTTCGTTGCTGGAAATGCTGCTGGTGCTGGTATTGATTGCCGCTGCCACGCTGCTGGCGATGGCGGCATTCAGTGGCGGGCTGCGCGGTATCCAGTTGCGCTCGGCGGCCAAGGAAGTGGCGGCGCAGATGCGATTTTCGCGCGCCTTGGCGATTGCCAGCGGCCAACCGCAGGATGTGATCATCGACCCGGCGGCCCGCACCTGGCGCGCCGCCAAGGACCGGCACGGGCAACTGCCCAGTGGTGGCGAGGTCGTATTCACCGGCGCGCGGGCCGCGCAATTGGGGATCACTGACAACCCTGCCGCATCACTCGGTGCAGTGCGGTTTTTCCCGGATGGTGCGGCTACCGGCGGCCGCTTGCGCTTGCAGACCAACGGCGCAGGCTGGGATGTCGATGTGCGCTGGTTGACCGGCGAAGTGCAGTTGCAACGGGCGGGGTCTGCGCCATGATGCGGCGCGCGCAAGCGGGTTTTACCTTGATCGAGATTCTGGTGGCGTTTGCGGTGTTGGCGCTGGGCCTGACGTTGTTGTTAGGCACCCTGTCTGGGGCCAGCCGACAAGTGCGTCAAGGCGGCGATGCTGGGCGCGCGGGATTACTGGCGCAGTCGTTGCTGGAAGATCGCCTGGTGCTGTTACAGGCACCCCTGCAACAGCAAGGTGCATTGGAAAAGGGGCGCTACCACTGGCAGTTGGCCGTGACCCCTTGGCAAGACCCGCAGCCGCGCCCGCGCACCGCCCCGCAAGACCCGTTCGCAGCGCGTCTGCTGCATGTGCAACTGGATATGCAATGGGGTGATGGCGGGCCGCAGCAGCAGCTGCATGTATCGTCGTTGCGGCTGGTATTGCCGCCCAAGTTGGAGCCGGGCCAGTGAGCCGGCGCGCACATGGGTTTACCTTGCTGGAAGTCCTGCTGGCGGTGACGTTGCTGGCCGCCGCATTGGCCTTGGGGTTTGGCGTGGTGCGCGCGGCTGGGGCCACGGTGGCGCGCGGCGAACTGGTCAGCCAGCGCAATGAGCGCATGCGTGCAGTGTCCGAGTTCTTGCGGCAGCGCATCGGAGGTGCGCAGGGCATCGTGTTTGCCTTCGATCAGCAAAGCGGGCGTTCGCTGCGGTTTGTGGGCGAGGCCAAGACGATGCGGTTTGTCGCGGATCTGCCGGATTATTTGGGCCGTGGTGGCCCGCATCTGCACGACTTGCAACTGCGTGATGCAGGTAACGGCACGCAAGCATTGGATGTGTTGTTTCGGCTGGTGCAAGCTGCACAAGCGCGTGCACCGACGCGGCCGCCGGAAGCCTTGGCCGAAGGCCTGACCCGGGTTGCCTTCGCCTATCGAAGCTTGGGCGAGGATGGCAAGTTGGGGCCGTGGCAGCCGCAGTGGGACAACCCGGAAGCGCTGCCGATGCAGGTGCGTGTGCGGCTTGCCGATGCGCAAGGCGATTGGCCCGAGCTGGTGGTGTCCCTGCCGCAGGCTGGCAGTTATCTGGCCGGTGGTCGGAGCAAATCCTGATGGCGGGACACACGCAAACGATGCGCGGTGCTGCGTTGCTGATGGTGTTGTGGCTGGTCTTGCTGCTGGCAGGATTGGTGGCTGGGTATGCGCTCACGGCACGGGTGGAGTCCCTGCAGGGCAATGGCGTTGCGCGCACCGTGGTGGCACGCGAAGCGGCGCGTGCGGGGCTGGAATACGCCGCTGCACGGATGTTGGAACAAGACCCTGCACGGCGCTGGGCGGTGGATGGACGTGCCTACAAGATTGATTTTCAAGGCGTGCCGGTAACTGTTACGGTGCGCGATGAGGCCGCAAAGATCGACCTCAATAGCGCATCGCTTGATCTCATCAGTCATTTATTGCAAGCCGTGGGTGAGCCGCGCGAATCCGCCGACCAGCTGGCAGGTGCGGTGATCGACTGGCGCGATCCGGACAGCCTCACCCAGCCCAGCGGCGGCGCAGAAGACGCCGACTACCTGGCCGCGGGGCTTACCTGGGGGGCCAAAGATGCGCCGTTTGAATCGGTGGCTGAACTGGAACAGGTGTTGGGGATGCGCCCGGCGTTGTATGCCGCGGCGGCGGCGCATTTGACGATTTACACCGGGCAGGCTGCACCGGATGCCAATTTTGCCGATGCGGTGGTGCGCAAGGCGATGGGTTTGCCGGAAAAAGTCGCGCCCATTGACCCCACAGCGCCCCCGTTACCTGGCAGCGGCACGTATAGTATCGATAGCCGTGCCCGGCTCACCGATGGGCGCAGCGCGCGTCTTTCGGTGGTGCTCAGAATGGGGGGCAGTGGATTGCCGGGTTCGACATACACAACGCTGCACTGGCAGGCGGGGGGAGTCACGCAGTGAGTGCACAAAAGGCAGGGGGAACGCTGCTTGCACAGTCCGGTTCGGGGCTGCGCGGGTTGCTGACGTGGTGGGGGCACAGTCTTGCCGCATGGTTGCCGGCATCGCTGCGCCGCATCGTGGTGGCCGGCGACGAACGCCTGTGGCTGCAACCGCAGGGTGATGACGTGTGCCTGCTGCTGCAAGGTGAAGCGGGTCCACGGGAATTGGCGAGCCTGCCCTTGCCACTTCCCACCGCTAGCGATCCCTTGCAGCGGGTGCTGCACGAACGCGCGCGCGATCTGCCGCGCTGGTTGCAATTGCCGGACACTGCCGGGTTGCGGCGAAGCCTGGTGCTGCCGGCTGCCGCACGCGAGCGGTTGCGTGAAGTCCTGAGCTTCGAAATCGAGCGGCAAACCCCGTTTGCAGCGACCGATGTCCTGTTTGACGGACGCCTGTTGCAAGTCCGCGACGATGGCCAGTTGCAAGTCGAGCTGGTGGTGTTGCCTCGCACGCGGTTTGAGGCTATCTGTGCGCGCTTGGGCGGCATGGCACAGGGTTTGGCGGGAGTGGATTTGATCGCCACAAACGGGCAGCCCTTGGGGGTCAACTTGTTGCCACCGGCATCGCGTGGCAAGCAGCACGACAGCTGGCGTTGGTGGAATCTGGGGCTGGCCGCAGTGGCGTTGTTGGCTGTCGTGCTGGGAATGGCGCAATTGCTGGACAATCGGCGCACCGCTGCCGCTACCTTGAAAACCCAGATGCAAGCACGCGAGACACAGGCGCGTGCCATTTCCAGTGAACGGCAACGACTGCTGGATACGGTGGAGGGCGAGACCTATCTGCGTGCCCAGCGCAATGATCGCCCGCCGGCAGTGGAGGTGATGCAGGCACTGGCGCAGCGCCTGCCCGATGGCACTTATCTGGAAAAACTGTCGATCGACGGCGATCAACTCAACGTCATCGGCTTGTCCAGCCAGGCCGCCGCACTGGTAGGCAAGCTGGAAGGCGCGCCGCAATGGACAACGCCAGCACTCAGCGGCGCGCTGCAGCAGGATCCGCGCACGCGCATGGATCGCTTTACGTTGGTGGCGCAGCTGGCCGGGAAACTTCCGGCAGCAGTATCCAGCAGTCCCGCCGCCACATCCGCCGCAGGAGAGCCGCGATGAGCCCGCTCATTCCCGCCAGGCGTGATCGTTGGTTGGCACTGGCCTTGTTGCTGGTGGTACTGGGATTGCTATGGTTGTTGCTGGTCTGGCCGTTGTTCGGCCAGCCGCTGCAGCAAGCCAATGCCGAACTCATCCAGTTGCAGACCCGCGATGCGCGCCTGCGCAGCCTGCTGGGGCAAAAAACCCTGGTTGAACAGCGGCTGGCAGCACTGGCCGCACGCGGTGGTGGTTCCGGGTTTTTGGTCGAGCCCACCGCTGAATTGGCGACCGCCGGCTTGATCCAGCAATTGGAGCAAGTGGTCAGCGAAACCAGTCCGGGCAGCCGGGGCTGCGCGCTGGTCAACCGCACCCCCTTGGGTGACGAGGCCCAGAGTGGGCGCTACCGTCGGGTCACCGTGCAAGTGCGCCTGCGCTGCGGCAATGCGGAAACCCTGGCGGTGCTGCATGCCTTGCAATCAGCGCGCCCGTATTTGTTCCTCGACAGCCTGTCGATTACCGCGCAACGCTATTTCGCGGTGCCCGGAAGCGGGCAACCGCAGGAAGGCGGGCTGGATGTGAACTTCAACTTGTACGGCTATCTGCGGCCCGGTCCTGGAGGTGCACATGGCCGTTGAGCAAGGCGGGCTGCAGCGCTTCCTGCGAGCCGGGCCATTGACGTGGGTGCTGACCGCGGTGTGCGGCTGGGCGCTGTTGTTTTGGCTGGAAAGCATGCTCGGCTTGGGGGGGCGCACGGGCGAGCTGCCGCCGTTGCCGGCGGAGGCCTTGCCATCACCTGCGGCAATGGTGCCGGACCGGATCGGGCCGATGGCGCAATACGATGAGGCGGCGTCGCGGCCGCTGTTTACCGAAGACCGCAAGCCGCGGGCATTCCTGGCCACCGCCCCTGACGAGGGCGAAGCCGGGGCCAATAATTCGATGAACTTCATCCTCACCGGGGTATTGATCAGCCCCCATGTGCAGTTGGCGATCCTGCAGCCCAGCGGCGGTGGCAACTCGCAGCGGGTGCGGGTAGGCAGTGCGCCGGAGGGTGCCGCCGGCTGGCGCTTGCAGGAAGTACAGCCACGCCGTGCAATTTTCGAAGGTCCGGGCGGGCAAATGACGCTGGATCTGCGTACTTTTGGTGTCGCCGGGACACCGGCAGGTGCAACCAAGGTCGCCGCGGAAACTGCCTCAGCAGCGGCCGATGCCGCAGCGGCCGGCCCACCGCTGCCGCCACCCACGCCAGATGAATCCCGGCGCATTGATGAAATTCGCAAGCGCATCGAAGCCCGGCGCGCGCAATTGCAACAACACAATCAGGCCCCGCCAGCGCGTGCGGCAGCCAACTCCACAACCAGCACCACCCATGCACCTGCCAGTACCGGCCCGGTCCTGCAGGAGGTAAAAGAATGATGCAAATCCATGCCATGACCCGGACGTTTCAGCCCATGACTGCGCGCACGTTGACGATTTCCCTGTTGGTCGGCACATTGGCCGCCTGCGCCAGTGTCCCGCAGCCGCAGTTGCACCGCACCCAGCGCAGCGCGCAGGCGCAAGATGGCAACGCCGACAGCGGCGATATCCGCAAGGAAATCCTGCAGGAGTTGGGGAGTGACGGCCCGCAGCCGGTGATCCGGCGCGGCAATGGTGGCGTCATCAATCAAAAAGTCGCCAGTGCACCACCGCCCTCGCTGGCCAGCAGCGGGCAGGCCAGTTTCAATTTCGAAGGCGAATCCTTGCAGGCGGTGGTCAAAGCCATTCTCGGCGACATGCTCGGCCAGAGTTACAGCATTGCCCCCGGCGTGCAGGGGACGGTGACCGTGGCTACCCAGAAGCCGGTGGGTGCCGCCGGTGCGCTGAGTCTGCTGGATCAGGTGCTGGCGCAAAACAACGCGCGCATGGTGTACAGCGATGGCCGCTACAACATCGTGACTGCCGACCAAGCCTTGCAGAACGGTGCCGCATTGCGCACCGGTTCACCGGCAACCGCGCGCGGTTTTGAATCACGTGTGGTGCCACTGCATTTTGTCTCGGCCACCGAGATGGAGAAAATTCTCAAGCCGTACGCGCGCCAAGGCTCCATCGTGACGGTGGATGGCGCACGCAATCTGATCACCATTGCCGGCACCCGTGCCGAGTTGGAAAACTACCTGCGCACCATTCAGGTGTTCGACGTGGATTGGATGTCCAGCATGTCGGTGGGCGTATTTCCCCTGCAGTCGGGCAAAGCCACCGATGTGGTGCAAGACCTCGAGCGCGTGTTCGGTGAACAGGGCAAGACCCCGGTCGCGGGCATGTTCCGCTTCATGCCGCTGGAAGCCACCAATTCGGTGATGGTGATCACCGCGCAGCCCAGTTATCTGGATGAAATCCACCAGTGGATCGACCGCATCGAAGGCGGCAGCGGCGATGGCCGGTTGTTTTCCTACGAGTTGAAATACATCAAGGCCCGCGATCTGGCCGATCGCTTGTCGGAAGTGTTTGGCGGCAAAGGCGGTTCGCAAAACGAGGACGCCAACGCCTCGCTGATGCCGGGCGTGCAGGGCAGCGAGTTGCGCGATGGCAACAACGATGACCGTTCTGGGTTGTCATCCACTGGCGCGGGCGGGACTGGGCTGGGCCAAGGTGGCAGTCTGCCGCAGTCGCGTGGCGGCAATGGCCGGGTGACACTGAAAGTGGGCGGTGCCGAAGTCGGTGTGTCGGCGGTGGAAGACACCAATTCGCTGCTGGTGCGCGCCAGCGCGGCGCAATGGAAGTCGATCCGCGAAGTCATTGATCGCCTCGATGTCATGCCGATGCAAGTGCAGATCGAGGCGCAAGTCATCAGCGTGGCGTTGAAGGGCGACCTGCAATATGGCGTGAGCTGGTTCTTCGATCATGCGGTGAACTCCAACGCCGCTGGCAATCTGCCGTATCCGACCGGGCGCAACAGCTGGGGCAGCTATTCCGGTGGCGTCAGTCCGCTGAGCAATGGCAGCGGCAACTTGCTCAGCTGGACCTTCCTTGGGAAAAATGCGGCGGCGATTGTGAGTGCGTTGGATTCGGTGACCGATGTGCGCACTTTGTCCTCGCCGTCGGTGTTGGCGCAGAACAATCGCGAAGCCACGCTCAACGTTGGGCAGCGCATTCCAATCGCCTCGGTCAGCTTCAACCCGAACGGTGGCAACAGCAATGGCACCTACAGTCAGGTGCAATATTTGGACACCGGCATCATCCTCAAGGTGCGCCCGCGGATCACCCGCGATGGCATGGTGTTCCTCGATATCGTGCAGGAAGTCAGCAAGCCTGCCGGCGTCGCGGATATTCAGGGCAATGTGCGCATCGATACCAGCAAGGTCACCACCAGTGCAGTGGCCCCCAGCGGGGACACCATCATGCTGGCCGGTCTGATCACCGATGGCAGCCAGAAGGGCTCGACAGGTGTGCCGGGGTTGAGCCGGATTCCGATCATCGGTGGCCTGTTCGGCCAGCAGAGCAACGGCAAATCACGCGATGAACTGGTGGTGCTGATTACACCCACTGTGGTGCGAAATCCGCTGGAAGCACGCAGTTTGACCGACGAATACGGGCGTCGCTTCCGCGCGCTTGATCCGATCTACAACCCGAAGAAAAAGTGAGCCAAACCGGCGCGTCCTGGCCAGTGATCCTGGTGCCGGTAGGCACCAATGAGGACGCGTTGGATGGGTGTTTGGCGGCCCTGGATGCAGGCACACCGCACGGTACCCGGGTGTGGCTGGCGGATGATGCGCAAGCCGGCCCACGCGGGCTTGCATTGATCCGGCATTGGCTGGGCACAACGCGCCTGCAAGCCGCGCATACCCGGCGCAGTCAGCCCTTGGGCGAAGCGGCGCATCTGGAGCAAGCCTTGCAGGCCTGCGGCAATGCCGACGTGGTGGTGCTGGCCAGCGATGCGCGCCCGGTACCCGGCTGGCTGGCGCAATTGACCGCGTGTTTGGCCAGCGATGCCGCCATCGCCACGGCAACGCCTTGGTGCAATGCCGGTGAAGTCGCGGCGTGGCCACGGATTGGCGAAATCGTCGCGCTACCCGATGCCCCTGGGCGCTTGGCCGATGCCTGCACGCATCTGCCTGCCGACTATCCGCCGCTGCCCTCGGCAGTGGCGCATGCGGTATTGCTGCGCGGCTCGGCGCGCGTTGCAGCCGGCGGTGTGGATAGCGCCAGCTATCAGTCCTGGTATGCGGCGTTGATTGATTTATCGCTGCGCATGGCCGGGCTGGGCGGGCGCAATGTGCTGTGCGACAACGCATTCGTGGTGCGTGATGCCGAGAGTGCGCCGCAGGCCGGTGACCTCGACGCCTTGGCCGTGCGCTGGCCGGCATGGCATGCGCGGCTGGCCGACTGTCTGATGCACGACCCCTTGCTGCCACAGCGGCAGCGGCTGCAACACGCATTGCAAGCTGTCGAACGCGTGCCACCGCAGCCGGATTTGTTCGTGACGCCATGACCGCGACTGGCCGCACCGACATCGCCGTCATCGTGGTGGCCTACAACAGCGAAGCCACGATCGAACTCTGTCTGCAGCGGTTGCGGGCCGCCGAAGGCGTTGCCGAAATTCGCGTGGTCGACAACAACTCCGGTGACAGCACGCTCGACATCGTGCAGCGGCACGCATTGGCCGACCCGCGTCTGCGCTTCATCGCCAACCCCGATAATCCAGGCTTTGCGCAAGCTTGCAATCAAGGTACCGCCGCCAGCCATGCGCCGTGGCTGGCATTCGTCAACCCGGATTGCTTTGTGGAGGCCGATACCTTGGCGCAGTTGCGTGCCGCCGCCAGTGCCGTGGGTGGCGGCTTGGCGGGGGCTGCGTTGTGTGACGAAGACGGCGTATGGGATGCCGCCGCACGCCGGCGGGATCCGCAATTTGCGGCGATGTTGCGTTCATCGCGCGCGCGCGATCTCAGCGTGGCACGCGATGCAGCGCAAGCATTGCAACCGGTGGATGCGGTGTCCGGCGCATTGATGGTGTTGCCGCGTGTCGTGTTCGAACGGATTGCTGGATTTGATGCCGGCTACCGCCTGCACGCCGAAGATCTGGATCTATGCCGGCGCGTGCGCGCAACCGGCGCGCAGGTGGTCTGCGCCAATGCGGTGCGCGTGGTGCATGTGCGCGGCGTGTCCTCGCGTGCGCGCCCAATCTTTGTTGAATGGCACAAGCACCGTGGGCTGTGGCGTTATTTTTGCAGGTTCGAGGCCCGCCAATGCGGAATGGTGACCCGCATGGCGGTGTTCGCGATGATTTGGGGCAGATTCCCGTTCGCGGTGTTGCGCGCGTCGCTGCGCCGGTAAGCGGAGTCATGCCGAAGTCTGTCGCGCGCAGGGCGCGCTCCCACCGGGCTGTGTGGGCCGTCGTGCGCAGGGCGCGTTGCCACCGGGTTGTGTGTGGCGCGCAGGGCGCGCTCCCGCCGGGGTAGTGTATGTGTCCCGCGCGGCGCGTTGCCACGGGGTTGTGAGAGTACGGTCAGCGGAAACGATTGATGGTATCGCGCAACTCGCGTGCGGCGTCGGCGGCCGCTTCGGCATAGCCTTCGCCTTGCGAGGCGTACAGGATGCCGCGTGCGGAGTTGATCATCAGCCCGCTGCCGTCGGCGGTCTTGCCATTTTTCACCACCGCTTCCACATCGCCGCCCTGCGCGCCGATACCCGGAATCAGCAGCGGCATGTCACCGACGAGGTTGCGAATGACCTTCAGTTCTTGCGGGAAGGTGGCGCCCACCACCAGCGCGCAATTGCCGTCCGCGTTCCAGTCGTTGGCAATGGTGCGGGCGATGTGCTGGTACAGCGGCGCACCTTCGATCAGCAGTTCCTGGAAGTCGCGCGCGCCGGGGTTGGAGGTGTGGCAGAGGAATACACAGCCGCGGTCGTTGTACTCCAGAAACGGCTGCGCGGAGTCCTTGCCCATGTACGGGTTCAGCGTCACCGCATCGGCGCCGAAGCGCTCGAATGCCTCGCAGGCGTATTGCTGCGCGGTGCTGCCGATGTCGCCACGCTTGGCGTCCAGAATCACCGGCACGTCGGGGTGTTCGGCATTGATATGTGCGATCAAGCGCTGCAATGCCGCCTCGCCATGGTTGTGCGCGGCGAAATACGCAATTTGCGGTTTGAACGCACAGGCGTACTGCGCGGTGGCATCGGCAATGTCGCGACAAAACGCGAACAGCGCGTCGTCGTCGTCCACAAAGCGATCCGGGAATTTGGCCGGATCCGGGTCAAGGCCCACGCAGACCAGGGTGTCGGCCTGCTGCCAACGGTTGCGCAGTTTTTGGATAAAGGTCATGACGTGTTGCTCCTGCATGCAAAGACGCCCACGTTGCCGTGGGCGTCCGGTCATTACTTCAGCGCCTTGAACCGCAAGCGCTTCGGGCCGGCGTCGTCGCCCATGCGGCGGCGTTTGTCTTCTTCGTATTCGCGGTAGTTGCCCTGGAAGAACTCCACATGCGAGTCGCCTTCGAAGGCGAGGATGTGGGTGGCGATGCGGTCGAGGAACCAGCGGTCATGCGAAATGACGAAGGTGTTGCCGGGGAATTCCAGCAGCGCATCTTCCAGCGCACGCAGGGTTTCGATGTCCAGATCGTTCGACGGTTCGTCGAGCAGCAGCACATTGCCCCCCTGCAACAGGGTCTTGGCCATGTGCAGGCGGCCACGCTCACCACCGGACAGCGCACCGACCAATTTCTGCTGGTCCTGGCCCTTGAAGTTGAAGCGGCCGATGTAGGCGCGGGACTGGATTTCCACGCCATTGATATTGAGGATATCGCGCCCGCCCGACACTTCCTGAAACACGGTGTGGTCGCCTTCCAATGCGCCACGGCTCTGGTCCACATACGCAAGATTGACGGTGGGGCCGATGTTGATCGAGCCCGAATCCGGCTTTTCTTGTCCGGTGATCATCTTGAACAGGGTGGATTTGCCGGCACCGTTGGGGCCGATGATGCCAACGATGGCGCCCGGCGGCACGATCATCGACAAATCATCAATCAACAGGCGGTCACCGAACGTCTTCGACACGCCCTTGAACTCGATGACCGAGTTGCCCAAACGCTCGCCCGGCGGGATGAAGATTTCATTGGTTTCGTTGCGGCGCTGGTAGTCCACGGCTTGCAGCTCGTCCAGACGCGCCAAACGCGCCTTGCCCTTGCTGCGGCCGCCCTTGGCGTTTTGCCGCGCCCATTCCAGTTCTTTTTGGATGGCTTTCTGGCGCGATTTTTCCTGATTGTCTTCCTGCTTCAGGCGCTCGTCTTTTTGGGTCAGCCAGTCGGTGTAATTGCCCTTCCACGGAATGCCGCGGCCGCGATCGAGTTCCAGAATCCATTCGGCGGCGTTGTCGAGGAAGTAGCGATCATGGGTGACCGCCACCACGGTGCCGGTGTAGCGGTGCAGGAATTGTTCCAGCCATTCCACCGACTCGGCATCGAGGTGGTTGGTGGGTTCGTCGAGCAGCAGCATGTCGGGTTTTTGCAGCAGCAGGCGGCACAGCGCCACGCGGCGTTTTTCACCACCGGACAGCTTGCCGACGATGGCATCCCACGGCGGCAGCCGCAGCGCGTCGGCGGCCACTTCCAGCTGGTTTTCCAAGGTGTGCGCATCACCGGCGGCGAGGATGGCTTCCAGGCGTTCCTGCTCTTTTGCCAAGGCGTCAAAGTCGGCGCCTTCCTCGGCGTAGGCGGCGTAGACCTCGTCCAGCCGGGCCTGCGCCTGCAGCACTTCGCCCACGCCTTCTTCCACCGCTTGCCGCACCGTGTGCTCGGGGTTGAGTTCCGGTTCCTGCGCCAGATAGCCGACCTTGATGCCGGCTTGTGGGCGCGCCTCGCCTTCGAAATCCTTGTCCACCCCGGCCATGATTTTCAGCACGGTGGATTTGCCCGAGCCGTTCAGGCCCAGCAGGCCGATCTTGGCACCGGGGAAAAACGAGAGCGAGATGTCCTTGATGATCTGCCGCTTGGGCGGCACCATCTTGGACACGCGGTTCATGGTGTAGATGTATTGCGAGGACATGCGGAAAGCTCCGTGAGCGCAAACGCGCCCGCACCATGCGGTGCGAATGGCAAAAGGGGGGTGGCAACCGACGAATTATACCGGCAGTGGCGCGGCTAAAGTTTCTTGAATGCTGGCTGAGGGCGGCCACAAGGCGCCGGCTGCAGCAATCCTTTATTCAGTCTGTCGGGTAGATAGTTGAACCACGAATTTCGGACGGGAGTCAGTCATGAAAACCTTATTCGCACTTGTTGCCGCTGCTGCCGTGACGCTTGGGTTGGCGTCAACACCGGCATTGGCCGGCGACCACCATGGCAACGCTGGGCACCAGAATGAGCAACGCGATTGGGGCCATCAGGGCAACAACAACGGATGGCGCAACCACGCGCACGACAATGGCAATCACGCGAGGTATCGCGGCAGCTACGGCAACTCGCGTGGCGATTACCATCGCGATGATGACCGCTACCATGGCGATGGCGGGTATCGCGGTGACAATCGTGCCGACTATCGTGGTGATTATCGCGGCAACTATCGCCCGCATTACTACCGGCCTGCGCCGCGCGTGGTGTATCGCCCGCTACCCGCCCCTTACTGGCGTCGCGGCGGGCATTACTACGGCAGGGGCTATGCGCCGACCTATGTGGTCAACGACTGGGGCAATTACGGCCTGTACGCCCCACCGTCCGGCTATTACTGGCGCCGTAGCGATGCCGGTGATTTCCTGCTGGTGGCGATCACCACCGGGATCATCACCAATCTCATCTTGAACCACTGATCACACTATGGGATGTGGACACAAACCGGTTGGCCTGATGGTCGGCCGGTCTTGGTCCAGAGTCCAGCATTGTCTGGGGCATCAGTGCGGTAAGACGGTTTGCATCGCCAAGCTTCCCAGCGCCACTGCCAGCCACACGCCGAGGCCCAGCAGCACCGGGCGCGGCCCGGTGGCGCGCATGTGTTGCAGGTTGGAGCTCAGGCCGATGGCGGCAAGTGCCAGCACCATCGCCATGCTGGCGGCCAAATGCAGCCCGCCAAGCGCTGCTGCGGGCACCCACCCCGCGCTGCGCAGCAGCGAGGCGGCGATAAACCACAGGATGAACCACGGCACGATGCCGCCACTGCGCAGCGACGGTTGACCGCTGCCGGCGGCTTGCCCGCGTGCGCGCCATGCCAACGCGCCAGCCAGCAGCAGACACACCGGCACGATCATGCTGGCCCGCGCTAATTTGACAATCACCGCATAGTCGCCAGCGGCGTGGCCATAGGCATAGCCTGCGGCGACGACGGATGAGGTGTCATTGATGGCGGTGCCGGCCCACAAGCCGAATTGGGTGGCATCCATCCCCAGCAGATGCCCCAGCCACGGAAACAGCAGCACCGCGACCAGGTTGAACAAGAAAATGGTGGACAGCGCAAACGCGGTGTCGTGCTCTTCGGCTTGCAAAATCGGTGCCACTGCCGCAATTGCCGAGCCGCCACAGATGGCGGTGCCCACGCCCACCAGCACCGCCAATTTTCCCGGGATCCGCAGCAGCCGGTGCAGCAGCCAAGTGGCGATGAAGGCAAGCGCCAGCGTGGCCAGGGTGACGCGCAGCGAGGCGCGGCCAACCCGCGCCACTTCGCCCAGATCCAGCCCGAACCCCAGCAGCACGATGGAGGCTTGCAGCACGTATTTCCCGGCAAATTCGATCCCCGGCACGCATTGCGCGGGCGGCGTCCACGCGGCGCGCAGCGCCACGCCCAGCAAGATCGCCAATACCGCGCTGCCCAGCAGCGGCCAAGCCAGCCCGCCCAGCCATGCCAATACAGCAGGAACACAGGCCAGCAGCAGGCCGGGCAAGAGGCCTGACAGGGATCGCGAACGAGGCATGGGGTGGGGATTCAATTGTTTCTCGGGGTGATTTTCGCAGATTTTTGGTTTGGCAAATGATGGTTTGGCATGCAGGTATTCCATCGGCGCGGCAAAATCCTCGACATGCCCCCCGCGGGCTACAATCGCAATCCCCCCAACCCCGGAGTCCCCCATGTTCTCCCGTGCCGACACGCTTGCCGCTTTTGATCCCGAACTGGCCAAGGCCATTGCCGCAGAAGACCGTCGCCAGGAGGATCACGTTGAGCTGATCGCCAGCGAGAACTACGCCAGCCCGCGGGTGATGGAAGCGCAGGGCAGTCAGCTCACCAATAAATATGCCGAAGGCTATCCGGGCAAGCGCTATTACGGCGGTTGCGAATATGTCGATGTGGCCGAGCAGTTGGCCATCGACCGCTTGAAGCAATTGTTCAACGCCGATTACGCCAACGTGCAGCCGCACAGCGGCTCGCAGGCCAACCAGGCGGTGTATTTCGCGCTGCTGCAACCGGGCGACACCATCCTCGGCATGTCGCTGGCGCACGGCGGGCATTTGACCCACGGTGCCAAGGTCAATGCCTCGGGCAAGCTGTTCAACGCGGTGCAGTACGGCGTGAACGAACAGGGCTTGATTGATTACGACGAAGTGGAGCGCCTGGCGCTGGAACACAAGCCGAAGATGGTGGTGGCCGGGTTCTCGGCGTATTCGCAGGTGGTCGACTGGGCGCGCTTCCGCGCCATTGCCGACAAGGTCGGCGCGTATCTGTTCGTGGACATGGCGCATGTGGCCGGCCTGATCGCCGCCGGTGTGTACCCCAGCCCGGTGCCGCACGCGCACGTCGTCACATCCACCACCCACAAGACCCTGCGCGGCCCGCGTGGCGGCATCATCATCGCCAGCCGCGCCGCGATGGGCGAGCAGGCCGAAG
>Ga0209477_1000650_pt1 | contig 21581 bp, 20 predicted proteins | sample KloWWTupernatant_FD_187180 | JGI IMG/M metagenome (GOLD analysis project Ga0209477, IMG submission 187180) | Active sludge microbial communities from Klosterneuburg, Austria, studying microevolution and ecology of nitrifiers - Klosterneuburg... | ecosystem: Engineered > WWTP > Aerobic digester >... | reverse complement strand
GCTGGTGGGTGGCCTGATGCTGGGCCACCAGCGCTGGCTCCACGCCGTGCTGCTGGCGGCGGGCGGTGCGCTGATGGCCCTGACCCACCTCGTCAATCGCCACGCCCTGCGCCATCACGGCTGCGTGCCGCTGCGCCTGTACGGCGCCAACTGAGCCGATCGACCCCGGCGTTCGCGCCCGTGCCGCGATTCCGGCGCGGCACGTGCTCGCTGGCGGACTCACGGGGCCGGCGAAGGTTGGTACCCTATGCGTCCCAACTGCCCCCAAGGAGCACATCACGATGGGACGAGGTGACCGCAAGACCCGCAAGGGCAAGACCGCGATCCGCAGCTACGGCAACAAGCGGCCGCACGCGGTGAAGAAGGCGACGGCCGGCAAGAAGCCCGCGGTGTCGAAGCCGGCGGTGAAGAAGCCGGTGGCTCCGGTACGCAAGGCCGCACCCAAGAAGGCCTGAGCCGCGCAGCGCGCGTCCCGGACGGCCGCCCCCTGGGCGGCCGTTTTCGTTGCGGCTCCGCTCAGTCCGACAGGACGACGGGGCTCCCCGCCAGCAGCACCCGGCGCGCCATCGGCCCGCCGATCCAGTACGCCAGTTCGGCCGCCGTGCTGGCCTCCCAGACCACGATGTCGGCGCGCATCCCGGGCCGCAGGCGGCCGACGCGGTCGCCCAGCGCCAGCGCATCCGCCGCGACCGCGGTGGCTCCGCGCAAGGCTTCGTCCGGCGTGAGCCGGAACAGGGTGCAGGCCATGCCGATCGCCAGGCGCAGCGAACGCAGGGCCGAGGTTCCCGGATTGAGATCGGTGGCGACCGCCATCGGCACGCCGTGGCGCCGCAATGCGGCTACCGGCGGCAGGCGCTCCTCGCGCAGGGAATACCAGGCGCCGGGCAGCAGCACCGCGATGGTGCCGGCGGCTGCCATCGCGCGCACTGCCTCCTCGCCCGTGTACTCGACGTGGTCGGCCGAGAGCGCGCCGTACTCGGCCGCGAGTGCAGCGCCACCGAGATCGCTGAGCTGGTCGGCATGCAGTTTCAGCGGCAATCCCAGCGCACGCGCCGTGTCGAAGACCCGCCGTACCTGCGCCGGGCTGAAGCCGATGCCTTCGCAGAACGCATCGACCGCGTCGACCAGGCCTTCGGCCGCCAGCACCGGCAGCATCGCGCAGACGGCCTCGGTGTAGTCGTCCGCGCGGCCGGCGTACTCCGGCGGCACCGCGTGCGCGCCCAGGAAAGTGGTCCGCAACTCGACCCCCAGCGTGGCGCCGATGCGGCGCGCAACGCGCAGCATCGTGCGCTCGGTGGCGAGGTCGAGGCCATAGCCGGACTTGATCTCGAGCGCAGTAACGCCGTCGCGCAGCAGCATGCGGGCGCGGGGCAGCGACTGCGCGTACAGCGTGTCCTCGTCGGCCGCGCGCGTGCGCGACACGGTCGAGACGATGCCGCCGCCGGCGCGCGCGATGGCCTCGTAGTCGGCACCTTCGAGGCGCATGCGGAACTCGTCGGCGCGATCGCCGGCGAACACCAGGTGGGTATGGCAATCGACCAGTCCCGGCGTTACCAGCGCGCCGGCGACCGATTCCACGCGCGCCGCCAGCGCCGCCGGCGCGCCCGGCAGGCCGCCCATGGGGCCGGCATACACGATGCGGCCCGCCTGCCATGCCAGCGCGCCGTGCTCGACCAGGCCGATGCCGGCGCCAGCCATGGTGGCGAGCCGCGCATCGACCAGCAGGTGGTCCCAGGGCGCCTTCATCGCGATCTCCGTGGCAAGGCGCGCAGGGTAGCGCGCGGCGTCCGGCTTATCGAATTGCTAACGGCTTGCTTATGCCGGGCTAACGACCGCTTAAACCTCGCTTAATTGCGCCCGCCTAGCATGTCCCGCAATCCCGAAGCGGAACCAGCGCATGCCTGCCAGACCCGAACACCGCGATGCCCGTTCGCAATCGACCTTCGCGCGCATGCGCTGCTTCGGCCCGGTTGCGCCGGAACGCGCGGCGATCGAAGGCTTCATCGCGGCGCGCTATGCGGCGGCCTTCGGCGCCAGGCTGCGCCGCTTCATGCCGTGGCTGGCGACCTTCGAGGACGATGCCGGCGAGCTGCACGCGGCACTGGGCCTGCGCGCCGCCGATATCGAGCCGCTCTTCATCGAGCGCTACCTCGACCTGCCGGTGGAGGATGCGATCGGCGCGCTCTGCGGCGAAGTGGTGCCGCGCGCGTCGATCATCGAAGTCGGCAACTTCGCCGCGCGCCACGCCGGCGACACCCGCCGCATGATCCACGCGCTGGTCGAGCGCCTGGCCGACTGCGACTACCGCTATGTGGTGTTCGCGGCGACCGCCGGCCTGCGCAACGCCTTCGCCCGCCTCGGGCTGGCGCCGGTGGCGCTGGCAACCGCGGATCCGCTGCGGCTGGGCGCCGAACGCGCCGACTGGGGCAACTACTACGCTGGCGATCCGCAGGTGCTGGTCGGCGATCTGGAATCCGGATTCGCCTGGCTGGCGGCGCGCGGCAGCGAGCGCTCGACGCACAGGGTGCAGTCCGGTTCGGATTGCACCGCGTGCGCGTGAGCGCCGTGCTGTCGGCACTGGATGCGCGCCATCGGCGTACCGCGCGGTCGCCGTTGCTTGCGACCGCCGAGGGCGCCGTGTTCTCGACTGCCGACCTGTGCGAGCGCATCGAGCGCTGGGGCGAACTTCTGGAACGGCATTCGGCGCGGGTGGTCGCGACCCGGCTCGACAACGGCCCGGACTGGCTCGCGCTCGACCTGGCGATCCGTGCGCGGGCCGCGGTCCATGTCCCGATCCCGACCTTCTTTTCGCCGGCCCAGGCGGCCCACGCGCTGGCCGAGAGTGGCGCGGACCTTGCGGTGGAAGCCGGCGGCGCGCCCGCGCAGGTTTCGCGCGGCGTGGACGACTACCAGATCCGCGCGCTGCCCGGCCCGCGCATCACCTTGCCGGCGGCGACCGCGTGCATCACCTATACCTCGGGCACCACCGGCCAGCCCAAGGGCGTGTGCCTGGACGCGACGACGCTGGAGACGGTGGCCGCCTCGCTGCTGGCCGCGACCGCTGCGGTGGCGCCGCGCGTGCACTTGTGCGCGCTGCCGCTCGCGACCCTGCTCGAGCAGGTCGCCGGGCTATATGCGCCGATCCTGTCCGACGCCGTGCTGGCGATCCCGGCGCTGGGCGAACTGGGCTGGAACGGCTCGGGTGGCCTCGACATCCCGCGCTTCATGGCCGCGCTGGCGCGTTACCGGCCGCAGAGCGTGATCCTGGTGCCGCAGATGCTGGCCGGGATGGTGCAGGCGCTGGAAGCCGGCGCCCCGCGACCGGATTCGCTGCGCTTCATCGCCGTCGGCGGCGCGCGGGTCGGCGCCGGCTTGCTGGCCCGGGCCTGGGCGCTGGGGCTGCCGGTGTACGAGGGCTATGGCCTGAGCGAATGCGCGTCGGTCGTCTGCCTGAACCGGCCGGGGCGTCGGCGCAGCGACACGGTGGGACCGCCACTCGATCATGCCGCGGTCACGATCTCGCCCGACGGCGAGGTGCTGGTCGGCGGCCCGCGCATGCTGGGCTATGTCGGGCGCGAGCGTCCCGCCGCGGGCGCGTGGGCGACCGGCGACCTCGGCACGCTCGATGCCGAAGGCTGCCTGCGCATCCAGGGGCGCCGGCGCAACGTCTTCATCACTGCCTACGGGCGCAACGTCTCGCCCGAATGGGTCGAGGCCGAACTGCTGCAGCATGCGGCGATCGCGCAGGCGGCGGTGTACGGCGAGGCGCGCCCGTGGAATGTCGCGGTGATCGTTCCCGCACGGCCGGACCTTGCCGCAAGCGCGATCGACCGTGCCGTCGAAGCGGTCAACGCCGGCCTTCCGGATTACGCGCGCATCGGCGCCTGGATCCGCGCCGCCAGCCACTTCCACGCCGGCAACGGGCTGGCCACCGCCAATGGCAGGCCGTGCCGCGCGCCGATCTGGCAGCGCCACGCGGCCGAGCTCAACCGGCTGTACGAATCCGCCACGATTTCCTGAGGAACGATCCATGGGCTTCTATGCCGAACTGCTCGCTGCCACTGTTGCCGATCGCGATCGCTTCAGCGCGACGCCGGTCCTGCGCGATGGCGCCGGCGGCCGCATCACCCGCGCCGAGTACCTGGCCTTCCTGGGCGAGGCCTACCACCACGTGCGCCACACGGTGCCGCTGCTGATGGCCTGCGGCGCGCGCCTGCCGTCGCGCCTGGAGTGGCTGCGCAGCGCCGTGGCCGAGTACATCGAGGAGGAACTCGGCCACCAGGAGTGGATCCTCGACGACATCCGGCATGCCGGCGGCGATCCCGGGCGCGTGCGCGAGGGGCAGCCTGCTGCAGCGACCGAACTGATGGTCGCCTACGCCTGGGACACGGTGCAGCGACGCAACCCGGCCGGCTTCTTCGGCATGGTGCTGGTGCTCGAGGGCACCAGCGTGGCGCTGGCCACGCGCGCCGCCGACGCGATCGAGTCCAGCCTTGCCCTGCCGCGCAACGCCTTCTCCTACCTGCGCTCGCACGGCGACCTCGACCAGGCGCACATCGGCTTCTTCGAAAGCCTGATGGACCGCCTCGACGACGCCGGCGACCGCGCCGCCGTGGTGCATGCCGCGCGGATGTTCTATCGCCTGTACGGCGACGTGTTCCGGGCCTTGCGGCCGGTCGCGGCGGACCTGGCGGCGGCGGCATGATGCAACTGGCCGGGACCAGCGTGCTGCTGACCGGCGCCGCCGGCGGCATCGGCGCGGCGCTGTGCGCCGAACTCGCGGGCACGGGCGTGGACGTGATCGCGGTCGGCCGCGATGCGCCGGCGCTGGCGCGGCTGGCGGCCCGGGGCGGTGCTCCCGGCGACGGCCACGTCGTCCCGGTGACCGCCGACATCACCCGGCCCGAGGGCCGCGCGCGCGTGCTGGCCGCGGTCGCCGCCGCGCGCGCGCCGCTGCGCTGCGTGATCCACAATGCCGGCGTCAGCCGCTTCGGCCTCTACGCCGAGATCGAGCCGGCGGCGATCATCGAGCAGGTCGAGGTCAACCTGCTGGCGCCGATGCTGCTCACGCAGGCCCTGCTGGGTCGCTTGCTGCGCGAGCCGGAGGCGGCGCTGGTCGGCATCGGCTCGACCTTCGGCAGCATCGGCTATCCCGGCTATGCGGGCTACTGCGCCGGCAAGTTCGGCCTGCGCGGCTTCCTCGAGGCGCTGGCGCGCGAACATGCCGATACGGCCCTGCGCGTGCTGCATGTCGCGCCGCGTGCCACCCGGACTTCGATGAACCCGGCGGCGGCCACTGCGCTCAACCGCGAACTGGGCGTCGCCATCGACGAGCCGGATGCGGTCGCGCGCCAGATCATCGCCGCGATCCGCAAGGGTCGCCGGCGCCTGCAGCTGGGCTGGCCGGAGAAGTTCTACACCCGGGTCAACGGCGCGTTGCCCGCGCTGGTCGACCGTTCGATCGCCCGGCAATTGCCGCGGATCCGCCGCCATGCGCGCCTTGCGGCCACCTGAAGTCCCATCCCCAGCCACTGGAGACATCCATGAAAGCCAATCCTTACCTGCACGCCTGGCTCGCTTGCGCCTGCCTGGCCATTTCCGGCGCCGCCGGCGCCAGCGATCCCGAGGCCGTGCGCTCGCTCCAGCGGCGCTGGGCCGAGGTCAAGTACGCGGCCGAGGGCGATGCGCAGCAGAAGCAGTTCGAAGCGCTGGCGGCCGACGCGGCGCAGGTCAAGGCGCAGAGTCCCGGCGACCCGGACGCGCTGATCTGGGAGGGCATCATCCTGGCCAGCTACGCCGGTGCCAAGGGCGGTCTCGGCGCGCTGTCGTTGTGCAAGTCGGCGCGAGCCGACTTCGAGGCCGCCCTTGAGATCGATCCGGCCGCCATGGGCGGATCGGCATATACCAGCCTCGGCAGCCTCTACTACCAGGTGCCGGGGTGGCCGTTGGGCTTCGGCAACGACGACAAGGCGCGCGAGATGCTGCGCAAGGGGCTCGCGGTCAATCCGGACGGCATCGACGCCAACTACTTCTACGGCCACTTCCTCCTCGAACAAGGCGAGTACGCGGACGCGGTGCCGGTGCTGGAGAAGGCCCTCGCGGCGCCGGCGCGCCCCGGGCGCGAGCTGGCGGACCAGGGGCGGCGCTCGGAGATCGAGCAGGCACTGGCCGAAGCGCGCGCGCACGGCGGGAGCTGAGCAGCGACTACAATGCCGCATGCGCGTCCTGCTGGCCGAAGACGACACCCTGCTCGGTGAGGGCATCCAGACCGCGCTGCGGCGCGCGCTGATGACGGTGGACTGGGTGCAGGACGGCGTGGCCGCGCTGGCCGCCCTGCGCCAGGAGCCTTTCGACGCCGCCGTCATGGACCTCGGCCTGCCGCGCCTGGACGGCACCGCGGTGATCCGCGATGCACGCCGCGCGGGCGTGCGCACGCCGATCCTCGCCCTGACCGCGCGCGACCAGGTGTCGGATCGGGTCCAGGGGCTCGAGCTGGGCGCCGACGACTACATGGGCAAGCCCTTCGACACCGACGAACTGGTGGCGCGGATCCGCGCGCTGCACCGGCGCAGCAGCGGCCAGAACTCGATCCGGATGGAACACGGCGCGCTGGTGCTCGACCCGGCCGCGCACCTCGCCACCTACGAGGGCCGCCTGCTCGATCTTCCGCGCCGCGAGTTCGCGCTGCTGCAGCTGCTGCTCGAGAACGCCGGGCGCGTGGTCTCGCGCGAGGCGGCGCAACAGCGCCTGTACGGCTGGAACGAGGACCGCGACAGCAACGCGCTCGACGTCCATGTGCACCACCTGCGGCGCAAGACCTACCCGGGCCTGATCCGCACCGTCCGCGGCGTCGGTTTCCTGGTCGAGGCGCCGCCCTGAGATGCGCCGGCAATTGTCCATGCGGCGCCTGCTGGTGGTCACCCTGCTGGCGGTGATCGGCGCCGGCTCGGCGATCACCGCCGCGCTGTCGTATCGCGACAGCCTGATCGAGACCGACGAACTGTTCGACGCCAAGCTGGCGCACTCGGCGCGCGTGCTCAAGGCCCTGAGCGACCGCGAGCTGCGCGAGCAGGCCGCGCAATCCGCGGCCCCCAAGGTGGTTGCGGTCTGGAGTGGCCAGGGCGAGGGCGGGGAAGAGGGCGAGGCGCTCGCGACCGAGGCCGGGCACGCCTACGAGACCAAGCTCGCCTTCCAGGTCTGGAGCGGGGAGGGCCGCCTGCTGCTGCGCTCCGACAACGCGCCCGAGCGGCCGCTGGCCCCGCTGGCCGACGGCTTCGCCCGCGCCAGCGTCGGCGAGTCGACCTGGCGCACCTTCACCCTGCGTTCGCGCGGCGGGCTCTGGTACCAGGCGGGCGAGCGCGATGACATCCGGGCCGAGCTCGCGCGCGATATCGCCTTCGGCGCGCTGCTGCCCCTGCTGGTCGAATTGCCCCTGCTGGCAGCCCTGGTCTGGCTGATCGTCGATCGCGGCCTGCGGCCGCTCGCGCGCGTGGCCGACGAGGTCGAATTGCGCGCGGCCGATCGGCTCGGTCCCCTGGACGCGTCGCGGGCCCCGCGCGAGGTCTCGCGGCTGATCGCCGCGATCAACCGGCTCTTCGCCCGGCTCGGCGAGGCGATCGCGCGCGAACGCCACTTCGCGGCTGATGCCGCGCACGAGTTGCGCACGCCGATCAGCGCGCTGAAGGTGCACCTCGACAACCTGCGCGGCAGCGCCGATGCGGCCGGCCGCGAGGCGGGCCTGCAGAGCGCGCGCAACGGCGTGGCGCGGCTCGAGCGCACGGTCGAGCAACTGCTGCTGATGTCGCGCCTCGAGCCCGGCGCCGCGCTTCCGCTCAATGCGCGCCTGGACCTGCGGGCTTGCGTGGCGGGCGAACTCGCCGAGCTGGCGCCCCGGGCCGCCGCCCGCAATATCGAGCTCGCGCTCGATTGCGGCACGCCGGCGCCATCGCTGCAGGGCGACGAGGTCGCGATCGGCGCGATGACGCGCAACCTGGTCGACAACGCGATCCGCTACACGCCGCCCGGCGGGCGCGTGCGCGTGCGATTGAGTGCCGGCGATGGCCGGGTGCGGATGGAGGTCGAGGACAGCGGCCCGGGACTGGACGATGCCGCGCGGGAACGCGCCTTCGATCGCTTCTATCGTGGCCTGGGGACCGGCGTCGAGGGCAGCGGACTGGGCCTGTCGATCGTGCGGCGGGTGGCCGAACTGCATCGCGGCGAGGTCGGACTGGCGCGCTCGCGCGCGCTCGGCGGCCTGATGGTGAGCGTCGACCTGCCGGCTGGCTGAGCGTGCGGGAGGCGCGGCGGGGCGGATGCGGGCGCCGGCATCGGCGCTATCCTCCGCACCATCCGAGGAGCCGACGATGCCGCCCGACAGCGCCAGCCACCGCACCTGGTACGCCGAGCAGGCATTGCTGCCGTCGGGTTGGGCGCGCGACGTCTGCCTGACCATCGACGCCGCCGGCGACCTGGTCGAGGTGGCGGCCGGCGCATCGCGGGCCGACGCCACGCCGCTGGGCCGCTGGGTGGTGCCGGGGATGCCGAACCTGCATTCGCACGCCTTCCAGCGCGCGATGGCCGGGCTCGCCGAACGCCAGGCCGCCGAGCGCGACACCTTCTGGAGCTGGCGCGAAACCATGTACCGCTATGCCGGCGCGGTCGACCCGGCGGCGCTGCACGCGATCGCCGCCCAGCTCTACGCCGACCTGCTGCTGCATGGCTACACCGCGGTCTGCGAGTTCCACTACCTGCACCACCAGCCGGACGGGCACCCCTATGCGCCGCCGCGCGCGATGTGCGACGCGCTGGTCGCGGCGGCGCTGGAGACCGGGATCGGGCTCAGCCTGCTGCCGACGCTGTACATGACCGGCGGATTCGACGGCCGCGCGCTGGGCGAACGCCAGCGCCGCTTCCATCACGAGGTCGACGCGCTGCTGGCGCTGGCGGGCAGCGTGCGCGCGGGCGCCGGTCCGCAGCTCGCCGTCGGCCTCGCGCTGCATTCGCTGCGCGCGGTACCGCCCGAAGCGCTCGCGCTCGCGCTCGGGTCCGCCTACGCGGAAGCGGGCCCGATCCACATCCACGTCGCCGAGCAACTCGCCGAGGTCGATGACTGCCTCGCCTCGCGCGGCACGCGGCCCGTGGCCTGGCTGCTCGACAACGCGCCGGTCGATTCGCGCTGGTGCCTGGTGCATGCGACCCATGTCACCGCGGATGAGCTGCAGGCGCTCGCGCGCAGCGGCGCGATCGTGGGCCTGTGCCCGACCACCGAGGCCAACCTCGGCGACGGCGTGTTCCCCCTGCGCGGCCTGCTCGATGGCGGCGGCAGCTTCGGCATCGGCTCCGACAGCCATGTATCGGTCTCGCCGGTCGAGGAATTGCGCTGGCTCGAGTACGGCCAGCGCCTCGCCGGCCTGCGCCGCAACGTCGCCGCCAGCCACGACGAGCCCTCGACCGGCGCCGCGCTGTGGCGCGAGGCGCTGGTCGGTGGCGCGCAGGCCAGCGGGCGGCGCATCGGCGCGCTCGCGCCCGGGCACCGCGCCGACCTGCTGGTGCTCGACGAGCAGGCGCCGGAACTGGCCGCGAAGCGCAGCGGGCAGGTCCTCGACACGCTGGTGTTCGCCGGCAATCGCAACCTGGTCCGCGACGTCATGGTCGGCGGCCGCTGGGTGGTGCGCGCCGGCGCGCACGTGGCGGGCGAGCGGATCGCGGCACGCTACCGCCAGGTCGCGCAGGCGCTCGGCGACCACCTCTGAGCGACGCGGCGTCAGGCGCGCGGCGGCTTGCGCCGCTTGCGGTCCTTGCCCTCGATCCTGTCGACGATCTCGCGCAGCACCGGGTCGTCCTCGACCGATACCGGCGGCGGCGCGTCGGCGGCCTCGATGCCCTCGAGATGGCCGAGCACGCGCGCGGTGAACAGCGTCGCGCCCGCCGCCAGCGCGATGTGCGGGGGCACGATGGCGCCGACCACGGTCCGCGACCACAGCGAGCTGGCGGCGATCTCCGGCGTGATGCCGCCCGGCGGGAGCGTCACGAACATGAAAGCCACGGCGATGAATACCCAGAAGGTCAGGGTCAGCGACGCCATCACCAGCTCGTGGCTGGCTTCGACCCGCCAGCGGCGGCCGCTGCCCGCGTTGCCGCCGCGCCGGCCGCCGACCCGCATTCGCACCGTCCCGCTTTCGACCTCGTGCGCGCCGTCGCCTTCGGCATAGGTGATCCACGCCCCGCGCACGCGCGCACTGCGGTCGATGCGGCCGCTGGCCACGCGCCACAGCAGGCGCGCGGACAGGGCGAGCACCGCGAGCAGGCCGCCCGGGCCGAGCAACATCGGCGCCATCAACGCGACGATCACGATCGGCACCAGCACGAAGCCCAGCTTGCTGCGCCGGCTCAGCCCCGGGTCCTCGATCCGGGTCACGCCGCCGAACAGCAGGAGCAGCGTAAGCGGGAACTCGACGAAGTACAGCGGCGCGGCCCACGCGATCAGGTCGAAGCGCACGGCGGTGGGCGCAAGCCAGGCGAGCAGGCACGCGCCCAGGGCCAGGGTGTCGGGCAGCGCGTCCATCAGCGCGACCGCCCAGGTGCGGCGAACCTCGACGACCGCTGCGGCGGGTGCCTTTGCCATGCGCGTTCCCCGGCGCCCGGACTGGCGCCTGCCTGCAGTGTCGGACGCCGCGCGCGCAGCGGCAAGCGCGGTGCGCGGATGCGATAATCGTCGCCTCGCCCCGCGTCCCGGATCGCCCGCCATGAACGCCCCCAGCCGTCGCGACGACACCCGCGTGGTCCGCGCACCGCGCGGCAGCGAGCGCAGTTGCCGCTCGTGGCAGACCGAAGCCGCCTACCGGATGATCCAGAACAACCTCGATCCGGAAGTGGCGGAGAATCCGGCCGAACTGGTGGTCTACGGCGGCATCGGCCGCGCGGCGCGCGACTGGGCCTGCTACGACGCGATCCTGCGCACGCTGCGCGAACTCGGCGACGACCAGACCCTGCTGGTCCAGTCCGGCAAGCCGGTCGGGGTGTTCCCCACCCATGCCGATGCGCCGCGCGTGCTGATCGCCAATTCCAACCTGGTGCCGCATTGGGCGACGTGGGAGCACTTCCACGAGCTCGACCGCAAGGGCCTGATGATGTACGGGCAGATGACGGCCGGCTCGTGGATCTACATCGGCTCGCAGGGCATCGTGCAGGGCACCTACGAGACCTTCGTCGAAATGGGCCGCCAGCACCATGGCGGCAACCTCGCCGGCAAGTGGATCCTGACCGCCGGCCTCGGCGGCATGGGCGGGGCGCAGCCCCTGGCCGCCTCGCTGGCCGGCGCCTGCTCGCTCACCATCGAGTGCCAGCAGAGCCGCATCGACATGCGCCTGCGCACGCGCTACGTCGACGAGCAGGCGCGCGACCTCGACGATGCGCTGGCGCGCATTGCGGCCCACACCGGTGCTGGGCGCGCGGTCTCGGTGGCCCTGCTGGGCAATGCGGCCGAGTTGTTGCCGGAGATGGCCCGCCGCGGCGTGCGCCCGGATGCCGTCACCGACCAGACCAGCGCGCACGATCCGATCAACGGGTACCTTCCCATTGGCTGGAGCGTGGAGCAGTGGTTCGAGCGCCGCGTCGCCGACCCCGCCGGCACGCGCGACGCCGCCTGTCGCTCGATGCGGGTGCACGTGGAGGCGATGCTGGCCTTCCAGCGCATGGGCGTGCCGACCTTCGACTACGGCAACAACATCCGCCAGGTGGCCAAGGATGCCGGTTGCGCCAACGCCTTCGACTTCCCGGGCTTCGTTCCGGCCTACGTGCGCCCGCTGTTCTGCCGCGGCATCGGCCCGTTCCGCTGGGTCGCGCTCTCGGGCGATCCGCAGGACATCGCGCGCACCGATTCCAGGGTCAAGGAACTGATCCCCGACGACCCGCACCTGCACCGCTGGCTCGACATGGCCGCGCAACGCATCGCCTTCCAGGGCCTGCCGGCGCGGATCTGCTGGGTCGGCCTCGGGCAGCGGCACCGGCTCGGCCTGGCCTTCAACGAGATGGTCCGCTCGGGCGAACTCAAGGCGCCGGTCGTGATCGGCCGCGACCACCTCGATTCAGGTTCGGTGGCCTCGCCCAACCGCGAGACCGAGGCCATGGCCGACGGCTCGGATGCGGTCAGCGACTGGCCGCTGCTCAACGCCATGCTCAACGTGGCCGGCGGCGCGACCTGGGTCTCGCTGCACCACGGTGGCGGCGTCGGCATGGGCTACAGCCAGCACAGCGGCGTGGTGATCGTGTGCGACGGCAGCGAGGCCGCCGACCGGCGCCTGGCGCGCGTATTGTGGAACGATCCCGGCACCGGGGTCATGCGCCATGCCGATGCCGGCTACGAGGTCGCGGCGCGTTGCGCGCGCGAGCAGGGCCTGCTGCTGCCGATGGCCTGATGCGGGACGCCGCGCGGCGCGGGAATCGACCCGCGATTATTCGCGATCGAGGGTGACGCGCACGCCCTTGACCGTATTGCTGGCCACGGCGACTTCGTAGTCCGGCTGGCGCCCGCGCTTCTTGACCAGCACGTCTTCGCCATCGTCGGTCTCGGCCTTGTAGCGGTCCCCGACCTGGGCCTTGATCGCATCGCGGATCGCGCGCGCGACACCGTTCTCCCCGGTATTGTCCTTGATCGCGACCGCGACATCGGTCGGCGTGCCGTCCTTGGGCGTGATGCGCAGGGTGATCACGCCGTCGGAATCGGCGCCGCCGCTGCATTGCAGCCGCCACTTGTTCGAGTCCAGCGCAGTGGCAGGAACCGCGATGGACACGAGCGCGACGACCAGCAATGAACGCAGGAACGGCAATTTCATCGAGTGTTCCAACCTTGGGCGTGGAAAGCGCAATTATGCCGCGCACCCGCGCGGGTGACGACACCGGGCGCGGCAGGCATCATGGGCACTCGCCCCAGGATGCCGGTCGCATGCTCCGTCGCGCGCAGATCGTGGTATTGACCGCCGTGCTGGCCGCGTGTGCCAGCAAACCGCGTCCGGAGGCGCCGCCGGAGCCGGAGGTGGTCGTTCCGGTAGCGGTCGAGGTCGGCGACTACGTGCCGTCGCCTTCGTATCCCGCCACGACTGTGGCCGAATTGCGCGCCGCGCCGCCGCCGGCCACTCCGCTGGTGGCAATCGGCACGAACCCGGAAGCCGATGCCCAGCGCCTGCAGGCGCTGGCGCAGGTGCGGATCGGAACTGGACACTTGCCCGGCGCGCCGGCCGATTCGATAGAACTCGCGCGTGCGCAGGCCGTGCGCAGCGGGGCCGACCAGGCCCTGCTGTATCCGACGCCGCCGCCCGATGCGGCGGCCGACGCCGCGGCAGGCGCCGGCACCGTCGTTGCGCACTACGTGCGCTTCCGCCTGCCCTTCGGCGCGCGCTTTCGCGACCTCAACGAGGCCGAGCGCACACGACTGGGCGTCGCCGGCGGCGTGATGCTGGGCGCGATCATCGGCGATTCGCCGGCTTCGCAGGCCAACCTGCTCGAGGGCGACGTCGTCCTGCGCATGGGTGGCAAGGCACTGGCCGATGCAGCCGAATTCCGCGCGCGCCTGCGCGAAAACGCCGGTCGCACGGTGACGCTGACGATATGGCGCGGCGGCACCACGCTCGCCCGGCCGGTCCGGCTGGGTGCGGCACCGCCCTCGCCAGTGCCGGAAACGCGCTAGATCGCGCGGCCGGCTCTGCATGGGCACGCCGCGCCTGGTGGTCCGCAGCTCGCCCATCCACGGGCGCGGCGTCTACGCCAACCGCGCGCTGGCCGCGGGTGAACGCCTGATCGAATACCGTGGCCAGCGCATCGCGTCCGCGCGCGCCGCGCGCGGCGACGCGGCGAGGACCCGGTCGGGCCATACCTGCACCTTCGCGCTCAACGACGAGTGGCTGATCGACGGCAGCGTGGGCGGCAACTCGTCGCGCTGGATCAACCACGGCTGCATGCCCAATTGCGAGGCGGTGATCCACGTGGACATCGACGGCGATGCGAAGCGCGACCGGGTCTGGATCCATGCCCTGAGGCGGATCCGCCGCGGCGAGGAGCTGACCTTCGACTATGGCATCGTGCTGGCGGTGCCGCACGATGCGCGGATGCGCAAGCTGTGGGCCTGCCATTGCGGCGCAGCGCAATGCCGCGGGACGATGCTCGCCCGATAGCACCCCGTAGGAGCGCATCTCATGCGCGACCGCGGAATCCGGATTCGCCGTTGGGTGCGGTTCCGCGGTCGCGCATGAGATGCGCTCCTACAGGGGGAATTGCCGTACTGCGAGGGGCCTACTTCGCGGCGGGTGCGGCGGTCAAGCCACGGCGCTCCAGCAACGGCTGCACGCTGGGATCGCGGCCGCGGAAGTTGCGGTAGAGCTGCATCGCGTCGACGCTGCCGCCGCGCGAGAGCAGCTCCTTGCGGAAATGGTCGCCGTTCTTGCGGGTCAGGCCGCCGTTCTCCTCGAACCACTGCACGCTGTCGGCGTCGAGCACTTCGCTCCACAGGTAGGCGTAGTAGCCCGCGCCGTAGCCGCCGACGATGTGGCTGAAGTAGGTGCTGCGATAGCGCGGCGGCACCGGCGGGTAGGACACGCCCGCCTTGGTCAGCGCGTCGGCCTCGAACGCCAGCAGCGTGTCGGCCGTCGGCGCCTGGTCGGCCGTGATCTGGTGGTAGGACTGGTCGAGCATGGCCGCGCCCAGGTACTCCACGGTGGCGAAGCCCTGGTTGAACTTCTGCGCCGCGACGACCTTGTCCAGCAGGGCCTGCGGGATCAGTTCGCCGGTCTTGTGGTGGCGCGCGTAGTTCTTCAGGACCTCGGGCCAGGTGGTCCACATCTCGTGCACCTGCGAGGGGTACTCGACGAAGTCCAGCGGCACGGCGGTGCCGGCCAGGCGCGGGTACTGCACGTTCGAGAACAGCCCGTGCACGGCGTGGCCGAACTCGTGGAACATCGTGTTGGCTTCGTCGAAGGTCAGCAGCGTGGGCTCGCCCTTGGGCGGCTTGGGCACGTTGAGGTGGTTGGCCACGACCGGCTTGGTGCCGAACAGGCCGCTCTGCGACACGTACTCGTTCATCCAGGCGCCGCCGCGCTTGTTTTCGCGGGCGTAGTAGTCGGCGATGAACAGGCCGAGCGGCTTGCCGCTGTCGAAGACCTCGAACACGCGCACGTCGTCGCGGTACAGCGGCAGGTCGTGGCGTTCCTTGAAGGTCAGGCCGTAGAGCTTCTCGGCCATGTAGAACACGCCGTTCTCGAGCACGTTGTCCATCTCGAAGTAGGGCTTGAGCTCGGCGTCATCGTAGGCGTACTTCGCCTTGCGCACCTTGTCGGCATAGTGGGACCAGTCCCACGCGGCGATCTGGAAGCCGCCGCCGCCGGCATCGACGATGGCCTGCATCGCGGCCGCCTCGGCCTTGGCATTGGCCACGGCGGCGGGCGCCATGTCGGCCATCATCTTGTTGACCGCGGCCGGGGTGCCCGCGGTCTGGTCCTCGAGCACGTAGGTCGCGTAGTTGGCATAGCCCAGCAGCGCGGCGCGCTCGGCGCGCAGCTTGACCACCCGCGCCAGCGTCGCGCGGTTGTCGAACTCGCCGCCGCGGCTGGCGCGGTTGACGGAGGCCTTCTGCAGGCGCTCGCGCAACGCGCGGTCCTGCAGCGAGACCAGGGCCGGCTGGCCGCTGGTGTTCTGCAGCGCCAGCACGTACTTGCCTTCGAGCTGGCGCGACTTGGCAGCTTCGGCCGCCGCGGCGATCGCCCCGTCGGAGAGACCGGCGAGCTCGGCCCGGGTCTCGACCACCACGGCCGAGGCATTGTTTTCCTTGAGCAGGTTCTGGTTGAACGTGGTCTGCAGCGAGGCCAGTTCGGCGTTGATCTCGCGCAGGCGCGCCTTCTGCTTGTCATCGAGCTTGGCGCCGGCGCGGACGAAGTCGAGCATGTAGCGGTCGAGCAGGCGCAGTTGCTGCGCGTCGAGCCCGAGCTGGTCGCGCTTGGCGTGCAGGGTGCTCACGCGCACGAACAGCTTGGGATCGAGCGCGATGGCATCGGCATGCGCCGCCAGTTTCGGCGCGACCACGGTCTGGATACGCTCCATTTCCGGGTTGGTGTTGGTGCCGGACAGGGCGAAGAACACGTTGGAGACCCGGGTCAGGGTCTGGCCGCTGCGCTCGGCGGCGACGATGGTGTTCTCGAAGGTGGGCGCCGCCGGATCATTGGCGATGGCATCGAACTCGGCGCGCTGCTCGGCCATGCCGCGCTCGAAGGCCGGCAGGTAGTGCGCGTCGGTGATGCGGTCGAAGGGCGGGAACTGGTAGGGCAGGGTGCTGGGCTGGAAGAAGGGATTGTCGGCGGCCGGCGCGGCCTTTTCGCCCTCGGCGGCAAAGGCGGGCAGGGCAAGGCTCACGGCCAGGGCCAGCGCCCAGGCGGGTCGAATGCTCATCGGGGGTCTCCAGCGGACGGAATTGACCCCGGAGGATAAGGGAACCGGGCCATCGCCGCCCCCTGTCGAAGGTTGGGTCCCCTGGCCGCAGGGGCAGCAGGCCGACGCCGGGCCGGTGCCACTGCGCGCGGCCCGGTACTCAGCCGGCCAGTTCCAGCGACATGGCCGTCTGCCGCAGCCGTGCGCCGAGGTAGCACTGCGAGCCGCAGGAAGCAAAGCCGGCCTTGGCAAACGCCTTGCGATACCAGGCGGGCGTGCGCGCCAGGTATCCCTCGCGGTCGCCGACGAAATCGTCGCCCTTGCACATGACCTCGAGGTAGGCGACGCCGTCGCACAGTTCGCCGAAGCCCGACAGCCCGCGCAGCAGCTCGGCGCCGGCCACGTAGTGCATCACGTCGGCGCAGACCAGCAGGTCGACCGGCCGCTCGAAGCGCTGCTGCGCCAGCTCGCCGAAGCGGCACAGGCGCACGTTGCGCGTGCGGCCGAAGCGTTGCACCGCGTAGGGGCTGGGATCGAGTCCCAGGTAGCTGGCCTTGGGCCGCAGCAATTGCAGCACCGGGAACCAGGGCGCCTCGCCGCAGCCCACGTCCAGCACGCTGCGCACCGGGTGCTCGAGGTACCACTCGGCGAGCGCCAGCACCATGCGCACCTTGCGCACCAGCGCGTCGTCGGACTTCACCCGGTGGCGCGGGTGGCGGTACCAGCGGTCGAAGTAGGCCTGGTCGTACTGTTTGGGCATGTCCGGATGTTGGCGGGCGCTGCCGGGCACGGCAAGCGCGCGGTGGAACCGCAACGGCGGTGCCCGCGCCGGCGGCGCGTCCCCGGCGTCAGTCGCGCGCGACCGCGCGCACCGGCACCGGCACGTTGCACAGCTCGATGCGGCCGGTCGGTTCGAGGAACCAGGATTCCTTGCGCGTGCGTCGCGCCTCGACCAGCGTGCGGAAGGTCTCGGTGTCGGTGCGCAGCACCTGCAGCGGGCTGCGCTGCGCTTCGGGCAGGTCGGCCTCGATGCGGATCGAGCGGATCGGCACGTGCTGCGCGGCGTCCTCGTGGAAGCCCAGCGGGCCGCTGCCGCGCGGCAGGGTCGAGAGCCGCTCCATGCCCTGCAGCACGCGCCCGACCAGGGTGACGTTGCGATCGAGGTGCCGCGGGGAATGGCCGATCACCACGTACAGCTCGGCGCCGCTGCCCGAATCGGCGGTGTCGCCGCGCCCGGCGCCGACCATGGCATAGCAGTGGGCCAGCCAGGCACGGTCGTTCGCGGGGTCGCGCGCGACCGGGAAGCCGCCGCTGTACCCGGCCTGCGGCGCGTACACGTCGCCGTCGGGCAGTTGCGTGTACGGCAGCCCGGCCGCGGGCCGGTCGAACTCGGGCGCCAGCGTGCGGGCGGCCTTGCCGAAGCCGCGCTGCTTCGCCTCGTCGCCGGCGGCGGGGTCGCCCCATTGCACGACGTAGTTGTCCTGCGAGCGCAGGATCGCGAGGCCGTCGAAATAGCGTTCGCGCACCAGCGCCTCGATGTTGGCCACGTGCCGGGGCGCGAATTCCGGCGCCAACTCGATCACCACGCGGCCGCTGGCGAGTTCCAGGTACAGGGTGTGGCGCGGGTCCGGCGTGCGCCAGTCCGAATCGGTGCTGGCCGCCAGGACCTCGGCCATGGTCGGCGCGGGCTTCGCGTCGTCCGCGGCCGCCAGCAACGGCAACGCCAGCGCCAGCAAGGCAAGGCCCGCGCCGAAGTCGCGGACGCCCGGGCGCCCGCGGTTCGCGGTGCCGGCGCGGGCACGCCCGATCACGGCGCCGCGGCCGGCGGATCGAGGAAGTCGACCGCGAGATGCAGCATCGCGCGCAAGGCCAGCGGCAGGGCGCTCTCGTCGACGCGGAACAGTGGCGAGTGGTTGGTCGGCGCGGATTTCAGGTCGATCGCGGGGTCGGTCACGCCGACGAAGAAGTACAGCCCCGGGACCTCCTCGGCGAAGAAGCTGAAGTCCTCGGCCCCGGTGATGAGCGGCGTGCGCACGACCTTGCCCTCGCCGGCGACGCGCTGCAGCGTGGGCAGCATGCGCGCGGTCAGCGCCGGATCGTTGACCGTGACCGGGTAGCCCTCGTCGATGCGCACCGTGGCGGTGGCGCCCTGGCTCTGCGCGGTGGTTTCGGCGGTGAGCTTGATCCGCTCGAAGATGCGGCTGCGGTTCGTCGCGCTGAAGTTGCGGATCGTGCCGATCAGCTCGACCTCGTCCGGGATGATGTTCTCGCGGATGCCGCCCTTGATCGCGCCGAAGGAGATCACCGCCGGCGCGTCCGTGATGTCGATCTGGCGGCTGATGATGGTGTTCATGGCGTTGACGATCTGCGCCGCGGCGGTGATCGGATCGACCCCCTGCCAGGGGCGCGAGCCGTGGGCCTGGCGGCCCTTGACCAGGATGGTGAAGCTGTCCACCGCCGCCATCGCCGGGCCTTCCCGGTAGCCGATGACGCCCGCGGGCAGGTTGCTGCCGACGTGCAGTCCCATCACCGCGTCGGGCCGGGGATCGGCGAACACGCCTTCGGCCAGCATCAACTCGGCACCGCCCTCCTCGCCGTCCGGAGCGCCTTCCTCGGCCGGCTGGAAGATGAAGACCACCGTGCCCGGCAGGTCCTTGCGCAGCGCGGCGAGCACGCTGGCGGTGGCGAGCAGGTTGGCGACATGGGTGTCGTGGCCGCAGGCATGCATGACGCCGACGGTCTGGCCGCGGAATTGCGTCGTCACCTTCGAGGCGAAGGGCAGGTCGGTGGTCTGTTCGGTGACCGGCAGCGCGTCCATGTCGGCGCGCAGGGCCAGGACCGGACCAGGCTTGCCGCCCTTGAGGATGCCGACCACGCCGGTGTGGGCGATGCCGGTACGCACCGAATCCAGGTCCAGCGAGCGCAGGTGCGCGGCCACCAGCGCCGCGGTCCGCGACTCGCGGTTGCCGAGCTCCGGGTTCTGGTGGATGTCGCGGCGCCAGGCGATGAGCTGGGCTTCGTTGCTGGCGGCGAGGCGCTCGAGTTCGGCGCGGTCGACGGCGGCCTGCGCGTTGCTCGCGGACAGGGCAATCAGGCCGGCGATGGCCAGCGACAGTCGGGACATGGAGCGTTCCTCCGGAATGAGGAGCGCAGTGTCACCGAGCGTGGATGCCCCGGCAAGGCCTGCCCGGGATGGTCGAGAACGCGCGTCGCCGGCCGGGACGTTGGGGGATTGGGAACTCCCGGCCGGCGCGCGCGGGTACCCCTGTGTCCCCCTTATCGGAGGAAGCCCGGGGATCCCGCCATCACTGCCACGATCGAGGCTGAGGATGGCCGTTCCCGCGATCGTGGGGGTCCGTGCCCGCCACCATCCGGGTGCCGGCTCAGACATTCAGTGGAACTCGCCGGCACCCGGATGCTGGCGGTCCCGGACTCGCTCCGGTCCAGCGCGAAGGGCGTGACCCTCGCGCTGCAGGAGCGGCTTCAGCCGCGCGCGTGGCGGCGGATGAAGGCGCGCACTTCCGGGTACACGCCGTCGCGCCAGCGGCGGCCGCTGAAGATGCCGTAGTGGCCGGCGCCCTCGACCGTGAGATGGCGCTTGCGCGCCTTCGGAACCCCGGTGCAGAGCGCGTGCGCGGCCTCGGTCTGGCCCAGGCCCGAGATATCGTCGAGCTCGCCCTCGATGGTGAACAGGGCGGTGCGCCGGATCGCGGCCGGCCGCACGCGGCGGCCGCCCACTTCCCAAGTGCCCAGCGGCAGGCGGTGTTCCTGGAACACCACGCGCACGGTGTCGAGGTAGTACTCGGCCGGCATGTCCATCACCGCGTTGTACTCGTCGTAGAACTTGCGGTGCGACTGCGCATCTTCCTGGTCGCCGCGCAGCAGGTCCTGGTAGAAGTCCCAGTGCGACTGGAAGTGGCGGCTGGGGTTCATGGCCAGGAAGCCGGTGTGCTGGAGGAAGCCCGGGTAGACCTTGCGCCCGTGGCCCGGGTAGTTCGCCGGCACCTGCTGGATCACGTGGTGCTCGAACCAGCTGATCGGCTTGGTGGTGGCGAGGTCGTTGACCTGGGTCGGGCTCAGGCGGGTGTCGATCGGTCCGCCCATCATGGTCATGGTGCGCGGCACCGCCTCGCCGGCCGCGGCCATGAGCGAAATCGCCGCCAGCACCGGCACGGTCGGCTGGCACACCGAGATCACGTGCAGTTCCTTCGCGCCGATGTGGCGGATGAACTCCTGCACGTAGCGCACGTAGTCATCTAGATGGAAGGGGCCGGCCTCGGCCGGGACCATGCGCGCGTCGATCCAGTCGGTGATGTAGACCTTGTGGTCGCGCAGCAGGGTGCGCACGGTGTCGCGCAGCAGGGTCGCGTGATGGCCCGAGAGCGGCGCCACCACCAGCACCACCGGGTCGTCCTTGAGGTCGCCGATGACCTTGCCGTCGTCGCTGTAGCGCTTGAAGCGCAACAGGTTGCAGAAGGGGCGCTCGAGGGCCTTGATCTCGACCACCGGCACGGTGTGGCCGTGGGCCTCGATCGAGCCGATGCCGAAGACCGGCTTCTCGTAGTCCTTGCCGATCCGGTGCACCAGTTCCCAACCGGCCGCGACGCGCTGCGCGCCCGGCATCAGGCCGAAGGCGCTGCCGGGGGCGGTGAGCATGCGGGCGTTGGCTTCGGACCAGTGGACCAGCGGGCTCAGGAAGGCGCGCTGGAGTTCATGCAGGCGATACAGCATCGGGGAGATTGGCCGGACGTGCGATGGCCAATGATGCGCTGCAACAAGCGGCAAAACCAGCCCCCGGGCCGGGGTTCAGGCGTAGACGCCGGCCGCCCACTGCAGGAAGGGATTGAGCGCCATGGCCCCGGACACGCGCGCGACCTCCTGGCCGTCGCGGAAGGCGACCAGGGTCGGGATGCTGCGGATGCCGAAACGGGCGCCCAGCTGCGGCTCCGCTTCGGTATCGACCTTGGCCAGCCGCACATGGGGTTCGAGCCGGCGCGCGGCCTCGACGTAGGTCGGCGCGAAGGCGCGGCAGGGCGGGCACCAGGGCGCCCAGAAGTCGACGATCACGGGCAGGTCGGTGCGGCCGACCACGCTGTCGAAGCTCGCCCCGGTGAGGGTCACCGGCTGGCCGTCGAACAGCGCCGCCTTGCAGTGCCCGCACGAAGGCCCCA
>Ga0209477_1000649_pt1 | contig 21590 bp, 23 predicted proteins | sample KloWWTupernatant_FD_187180 | JGI IMG/M metagenome (GOLD analysis project Ga0209477, IMG submission 187180) | Active sludge microbial communities from Klosterneuburg, Austria, studying microevolution and ecology of nitrifiers - Klosterneuburg... | ecosystem: Engineered > WWTP > Aerobic digester >... | reverse complement strand
CCTGACGAAGCGCGTACATGGCTTCGACCTGACGGAGTTCAACGATGTCGTAGCTGTTGCCCAGGAACGCCAGCCCCATCGACGCCGTTTGGATCATGTCCTCGACGCCGTCGGTGATGCCGGAGTTCAGACGCCAGCGGGCTGAGATGCTCTGGTAGCGGAACCACATCCGAAGGTCGCGTTGCGGGTCGAGCAGTTCCTTCGCCCGCTCGAACTGACTCAGCCCCTCGGCGATGTCGCCGGCAACGAACGCCGCGATGCCGACCGTCCAGGCGATGATCCCTCGTGAGTGGTTCGAGGTCAGGCGTGGTGCCAGCTCCGTCAGTCGGCGCAGGTAAGGAGCACTCTCTTCAGACGAATGCCCCGCCTCTGACATGGCGCTGACAAGGGACATCAGAGCCTCTGAGAGAATCACGGGCGGCGCGGTCGATGCGGCCTCAACCGCCCTGGCCCCATAGGCCACCGCCCAGCCCAGTCGATCCGAGGCACGGTATCCGATCGAAGCGAGGCTCAACGCCTGGGCTCTGGCCACCGCGAACTTCCGCGCAGTTTCGTGTTCAGACAGCTCCTCAGCCAGGGTTGCGGCTTCCAGGAAGCGACCCGAGGCGAAATCGGCCTGCGCCAGCACGTACAGCGACTCCCAGTGGCGCGCCATATCGCCGGTGGCGAGAGCTGTCTGCGCCGCCTGCCTCGCATGGGTCGTGGCCGCTGCCCAGTCGTGATCGGAACGCGCACGCTCCGCGACCAGGAGATCCTCGATCATGTCATTCCCGGACGTCACCTTCGCCGACTCTTCGACCGGGGGAATCCCCCACTCGAGAAGTGACACGCCGAGCCGCCGCGAGAGGAACTCGACGGCTTCGGCGTTCGGCACCCGCCTGCCGCTCTCCAAGTGGGAGATGTAGCTACCGGAGTACTTGCCGCCGCCGAGCTCGGCCTGGGAGAGCCCCAAGCTCCGCCGGGACTCGCGCAGCAATGCCCCGAAATGCACCGCATCGGTCGCGCTCATGCCACCTCCAGAATCTTGTCGAAAATGACTTTGTCAAAAGTTGACAAGACAGTCAAGTGCCGTTAGCTTCTGATGCATCGAGTCGTTTCAAACACGTTATCCATAGAAGGGCCCCCCGCCATGACTTCAGTTCGCAAGTTCCTCGCCGTCGCGGCGGTTACCGGCGTCTTCGCCGTGCTGCCCTTCGCCACCAGCAGCATCCAGAGCGCCGGCCCGGTTGTCGGCGGCGGCACCTCCACCACCACCAGCGGTGGCCAGGGCGGCTGGCCGCTGAAGCGCTGACCCCCTGAGCGCTTCGTAGTTCAGCAATACCCCCAAAGACATTCCTTCCACCCCCAGTAGAGTCAGCGAGGCGGCGGTCCAACGGACCGCCGCCTTGTTGTATCCCGCGCCACATCCGGGCACAGCTTTCCCGGCACCGGGGCAAGGTGGTCAGCCGTGGCGCCCAGCCGGCCCTGAACGTTCACCTCGCGAGGCCAACGAGGCATACTTGCGTCCGCAGAAGCAGAACGGCGGCTGCCCCTTTCGGGGCAACCGCCGTTTCGCGATCGGTTCTCAGGTCACTTGACAGTGACCGAAGCGCCGGCAGCCTCAAGCGTCTCCTTGGCCTTCGCGGCCGCGTCGCGCGCGACCTTCTCCAGCACGACCTTCGGAGCGGCCTCGACCAGATCCTTGGCCTCCTTCAGGCCCAGGTTGGTGAGAGCGCGCACCTCCTTGATGACCTGGATCTTCTTGTCGCCAGCGGACTCGAGGATCACGTCGACCTCGTTGCTGACCTCTTCCTCCTCAGCAGCCTCGCCACCGCCGGCGGGAGCGGCGGCCGCAGCCACGGCAACCGGAGCCGCAGCGGTGACACCGAAGGTGTCCTCGAAGAGCTTCACGAACTCAGAGAGCTCGATCAGGGTCATCTCCTTGAAAGCCTCAAGGAGCTCGTCAGTAGTGAGCTTCGCCATAATGGGCGTCCTTTCTTCCCTTATTCGGATGCAGCGTCAGCCGCGTCGGTGGTGGCCTCAGCAGCAGGCGCTGCATCGGTTTCCGGGGTTTCCCCGGCCTGCTTCTGGGACTTGAGTGCGTCCAGTGCCCGAGCGGCCTGGGACAGCGGCGCGGCGAACAGACCGACAGCTTTGGCCAGGTTCCCGTTCATCGCACCCGCGAGCTTGGCGAGGAGGACCTCGCGCGACTCGAGGTCGGCCAACTTCTTGACCGAATCGGCGTCGAGGACACGACCGTCCATGACGCCACCCTTGATCACCAGAAGCGGGTTCGCCTTGGCGAAGTCACGCAGACCCTTGGCCACGGTGGCAACGTCACCGTGGATGAAAGCGATCGCAGTGGGCCCGGCGAGTTGCTCGTCGAGGCCCTCGATGCCCGCTTCGCGGGCGGCGATCGTGGTCAGCGTGTTCTTCGTCACGGCGTAGGTGGCGGAATCACCAAGAGCTCTGCGCAACTGCTTCAGGCTCTTGACGGTGAGTCCGCGATACTCGGTCAGCACTGCGGCTGCGGAGTTGCTGAACTGATCAGCCAGCTCCGAGACTGCGGCTGCCTTGTCCGGCCTCGCCATGGGTCTCCTTCCCACATCTGTTCGGTTCACCGCCGACCGCAGGAAAGGAAAAGCCCTGGTGCGCAGGCAACCAGGGCGAAAAGCTCAGAGCTTTCAGGTGTGCCTGCGCGGGATTTGCCTGCCTGGCGAACCAGGACGAGAACCAGCGGTCTTCGGTCCTTACATCCTACGGGCCTTGCGGCAGGCGACCAAATCGGCGGACGCGGGGCGATTCCGCCTTGAGTGTGAATCCTTGCACTACCGACGGTGGACCGCTCCACAGCCAAGGCTCGCGGGCGCGGAAACAGTTCGGCCCCGCTCCAGTGCAGGAGCGGGGCCGAACCCGGTGGATCACTCAGCTACGGGCTTGACCTTGGTCGGGTCGACCGGAACGCCCGGACCCATGGTCGAGGACACGGTGGCCTTCTTGAGGTAGCGGCCCTTCGAAGCGCTCGGCTTCAGCCGCATGACCTCGTCCATGGCTGCGAAGTAGTTCTCGATCAGCTGCTGATCGGTGAACGATGCCTTGCCCACGATGAAGTGCAGGTTGGCGTGACGATCGACGCGGAACTCGATCTTGCCGCCCTTGATGTCGGTGACGGCCTTGGCGACGTCCATGGTGACGGTGCCGGTCTTCGGGTTCGGCATCAGACCGCGCGGGCCGAGCACCCGGCCCAGGCGACCGACCTTGCCCATCAGGTCGGGGGTGGCCACGACCGCGTCGAAGTCGAGGTAGCCGCCGGCGATCTTGTCGATCAGTTCATCGGCGCCGACCTCGTCCGCGCCGGCCGCGATCGCGTCCGCAGCCCTCTCACCGGTGGCGAAGACGAGGACCCGTGCCGTCTTGCCAGTGCCGTTGGGAAGGTTGACGGTGCCGCGCACCATCTGGTCGGCCTTGCGGGGATCGACGCCGAGGCGGAGGGCGACCTCCACGGTCTCGTCGAACTTGGCCGAGGCGTTCTTCTTGACGATGCCCAGGGCAGCCTCGGGGCTGTAGAGCTGGTTCTCGTCGATGTTCTCAATCGCGGCCTTGTAGGCCTTACTGTGCTTCATTCTCTGGTCTCCTGATTTCGAATCGACCCTCGTGTGGGCCGGTGCCAGTCGTGGTGCGGGCGCACTGCCCTTCCACGTGGGTTGGTCAGAGGTCGACGGTGACGCCCATGGAGCGGGCGGTGCCGGCCACGATCTTCATGGCCGCGTCGATGTCGTTGGCGTTGAGGTCGGGCAACTTGGTGTTGGCGATCTCACGCACCTGGTCGGCGCTGAGGTGGGCCACCTTGTCCTTGTGCGGACGGGCGGAGCCGCTCTTCAGCCCGGCGGCCTTCTTGATCAGTTCCGCGGCCGGCGGGGTCTTCGTGATGAAGGTGAAGGTGCGGTCTTCGTAGATGGTGATCTCGACCGGGATGACGTTGCCACGCATGGGTTCGGTCTCGGCGTTGTACCGCTTGCAGAACTCCATGATGTTTACGCCGTGCGGGCCGAGGGCGGTGCCGACCGGCGGTGCCGGGGTGGCCGCACCCGCGTTCAAGGCCACCTTGACGATCGCGGCAACCTTCTTCTTAGGAGGCATTTCTGATTGGGTCCTTCTCGTTTGGTGCTGTTTGCGCCGTGCAGCCGGGTGGCCGACGGCGATGCGACGCCTAGACCTTCTGGATCTGGCCGAGGGTCAGGTCGACCGGGGTCTCCCGGCCGAGGATCTCGACCAGCGCCTTGAGCCGTTGGCTGTTCGCATTGATCTCGGTGATGGTCGCATGGACGCCGGCGAACGGGCCCTGCACCACCATGACCGAATCCCCGACCTTGAAATCGGCGATCTCGATCTTCTTCGTGCTGCGCTTGGTTCCGGTGGACGCTGCCGCGGCACGTGCCAGCGCGGCCGGGGCCAGCATCTTCTCGACCTCGTCGAGGCTCAGCGGCACCGGGGCGTTCGCGTGGGCGACGAACCCGGTGACGGACGGCGTGTGCCGCACCGCGGCCCAGGACGCGTCGGTCAGGTCCATCCGGACGAGCACATAGCCGGGCAGCACGGTGCGGGTGACCGACTTGCGGGCCCCGTTGCGGGTCTCGATGACCTCTTCGGTCGGCACTACGGCCTCGAAGATGTAGTCCTCCATGCCGAGCGTCTTCACCCGGTTGTCCAGGTTCTGCTTCACCCGGTTCTCCATGCCGGAGTAGGTGTGGATGACGTACCAGTCGCCGATCTGACTGCGCAGGCGCTGGCGGAGTTCCTCGAGCACGGCCTCTTCGTCAGCATCGCTGACCACCTCAGGTTCGGGCTCGGGCTCTTCGTCGTCGCCGAGGTCGAGAACCAGGTCATCGGCTTCGGACTCGATCGGGCCGAAGTCGAGATTCAACTCCAGGTCGTCTTCGGTGGTGGGGTCGGGCAGACCGAGGTCGATCTCGATCTCGTTCTCGGGGCGTCCCAAGTCGTCACCGGGGGTGTTGTTCTCGGTCATCTCTCGCTTTCCAACCATCAGCCGAAGATCGCCAGGATCCCGGCGCCGAACAGCAGGTCGAGCGCGGTCACGATCCCGATCATGATCAACACGAAGATCAGAACGACCAGGAAGTACTGCTGCAACTGGCTCCCGGTGGGCCAGACGACCTTCTTGAGCTCCGCGACGGACTCGCGGACAAACTGGGGTGGCGTCGCCCGCTGGTGCTCGTCGCCACCAGGCTGAGCCGTGCGCCGCTTCGGGGTAGCGCGGCCCTTGCCGGTCTCGACCGGGGCGGCGACCTTGCGTACCGGCCGGGACTGAGCCGCCGCTTGAGCGACCTGCTCCTCCTCGGTCAGCTCGATGTCTTCGAGCCCCATGGCCTCCAGGTCGAGGGAGTCAGTGGGGTCAGCAGGGACATCGGCGCCAGCCTGGTCCTGTTCGTCCGCCACGGGGCCGTCCTTCATCGTCACTAGGTGGGTGTTGCTGACCGGTTCGTGCGAAACGGCCGCCCAGCAGGGCAAGAGGGACTTGAACCCCCAACCTGCGGTTTTGGAGACCGCTGCTCTGCCAATTGAGCTATTGCCCTTCAATGGTGACGCCACTCGCGTGCCGCCGCCTTGTGGGCATGGGCAAGCAGGTGAGAGTCACCAAGCATCAGATTGTACGGGTTTTGATCAGGTGAGTCGAACCGGGCCGGCTCCCCGGATCAAAGGACCGCGGCGATCGCCTTCGCGACCCTGGCCACATTGTTCTGGTTCAGCGCCGCCACGCAGATGCGTCCGGCGTCGGTGCCGTAGACCCCGTGCACCTCGCGCAGGTCGCGCATCTGTTCGGCGCTGAGACCGCAGTAGCTGAACATGCCCACCTGGTCGGCGACGAAGCCGAAGTCGCGGGACGCGCCCGCCAACTCCGCGACCAGGGCACCCCGCATCGACTTGATTCTCAGGCGCATGGCTTCGAGCTCGGCCTCCCATTGGGCGCGCAGTTCGGCGTCCCCCAGTACCGACGCCACCACCGCGGCACCGTGAGTGGGCGGGTTGGAGTAGATGGTGCGGATCGTCACCTTCAGTTGCGACAGCACGCGGCCCGCCTCGTCAGCGTCCGCCGTCAGCACGCTGAGCCCGCCGACCCGCTCGCCGTAGAGGCTGAAGCTCTTGCTGAACGAGGACGCGACGAGCACCGGGACGCCGAGTGCGGCGAACCGGGCCACCACCGCGCCGTCCGGCTCGATGCCGTTGGCGAAGCCCTGGTAGGCCATGTCGAGGAAGGGCACCAGCCCAGCCTCGACAACGGCCTCGGCCACCTTCGCCCAGTCGGCATCGGCCAGGTCGTAGCCGGTCGGGTTGTGGCAGCAGGCGTGCAGCACGACGATCGTGCCGGGCGCAGCGGCTCGCAGATCGGCCAGCATCCCGTCCACGTCGACCCCGCCCAGCTCGGGTGCGTAGTAGCGATAGGTGCCGACCTCGAAGCCGGCCCGGCTGAACAGCGCCAGATGGTTCTCCCAGGAGGGGTCGGAGATCAGGACGGTGCGCGCGGCCTCGGTGAGCTTCAGGAACTCGGCGCCGATCTTCAGCGCCCCGGTGCCGCCCAGCCCCTGGACCGTGACCACGCGACCGGACGTGACGGCGTCCGATTCGGCGCCGAAGACCAGTTCGCGCACGCCCTTGTTGTAGGCGGCCAGACCGTCGATCGGCAGGTAGCCGCGCGGCGCGGGTGCGGCGGCGAGACGAGCCTCGGCGGCACGGACGCAATCCAGCAGCGGGATCTTGCCGTCCTCACCCAGGTAGACCCCGACCCCGAGATTCACCTTGTCGGCACGGGTGTCGGCAACGAAGGCCTCGGTCAGGCCGAGGATCGGGTCACGCGGCGCGAGAGCAAGGCTCGACAGGATGCTCATCAGGGTTCCTTTCAAAGACCGTGGGTCAGTCTACGCATCCAGGCTCACGCCGATCAGTACCGGCTCGGGAACCAGACGGACGCCGTACGCGCGCTCGACCCCGTCGCGCACCTCGCGGGCCAGGGCCACGACGTCGGCCGCACTCGCCCCGCCCCGATTGGTGATCGCGAGCGTGTGCTTGCTGGAGAGCCTGGCCAGCCCGGCGCCGTACCCGCGGCTGAAGCCGGCATGCTCGATCAGCCAGGCCGCGCTGGTCTTCACGCCGCCATCGGGCTGGGGGTACCGGGGTGCGTCAGCAGGCAGAGACGCGGCCGTGTCCGCGCCGATGACCGGGTTGGTGAAGAAGCTGCCGGCGCTCCAGGTGTCGCGGTCGGCGCGGTCGAGCACCATGCCCTTGCCCCGCCGCAGGCGCAGCACGGCGTCGCGGACCTCGGCCAGCGGCGCCCGCTCCCCCAGTTCGACACCGAGCGTCCGCGCCAGCTCGGCGTAGCGGATCGGCATCGACATCTCCCCGAGGCGGAACTGGAAGCTGACGCTGAGCAACAGCCAGCGGCCAGGTTGGGCCTTGAACAGCGAACTGCGGTAGCCGAAGTGGCACTCCACCGCGCTTCGGGTGACGACCCGGCGCTCGAGCCGGTCGTACAGCCGGACGCGGGCAATGGTCTGGCTGACCTCCTGGCCGTACGCGCCCACGTTCTGGATGGGGGTGGCCCCCACCAGCCCAGGAATGCCCGACAGCGCCTCGATGCCCACTTCGCCTTCTTGCACCGTCCGCTCGACGAACGCGTCCCAGGGCTCGCCGGCGGCGACGTTGACGAACGCGCCGGCACAGGCTGCGACGTCCTCGATCTGCACCCCGCGCAACCGGCCGAGCTGCACCACCGTGCCTTCGAACCCGGCGTCCCCGACCAGCACGTTCGAGCCCCCACCGAGCACCAGGACAGGTTCGTCCGCATCGTCCGCGGCGCGGACCAACTCGATCAGCTCGGCTTCGGTCTCGGGCTCCACCCACGCCTGCGCGGGCCCGCCCACCCCGAAAGTGGTGTGGTCGGCGAGCAGTTCAGGCAACAGACACCTCTGCGACGGCCGACCCGAGGACGGCCACCTCGCCGGCGATGGCTTCGATACTGACCGTCGCGACGCCGTCCTCGACCTTCGTGACCCGGCCGGCGAAGCGGACGTCCGTCCCGCCGGCCTCGGGGACGACCACCGGCTTGGTGAACCGGACGTAGTAGCTGAGCACCCGCCCGGGGTCGCCGGCCCAGTCGGTGACCACGCGCAAAGCCGTGCCCATGGTGAGCATGCCGTGGACGATCACATCGGGCAGACCGAGCGCGGCGGCAGCCTGGTTCGACCAGTGGATGGGGTTGAAATCGCCGGACGCGCCCGCGTAGCGAACCAGGTCGGCACGGGTGAACGTACGCGTGATGGCCGGCAACTCCTGGCCTGCCGCCACTGCTTCGATGCCGGTCATGCCGCTGCCTCCTGGGTGTGCATCAGGGTCGAGGTGGCGGTGCAGAGGGCCTCGCCGTCGGTGGTCGCCAGGTCGACCGCGATGGTGATGATGGCCATCGCCCCGCGTACGCGCACCTTGTCGATTCGCAGGGTCGCGGTGACCTCGTCTCCAGCTCGCAGCGGCCGCTGCCAGGCGAACCGCTGGTCGACGTGCACCGTCCGACTCAAGCTGAGGGCGAGTTCGGGATCGGCGAACATCGCGTCCCAGGCTGCTGAGGACAGCACCACAGCGAAGGTGGGCGGGGCGATCGCCTCGCCGCCGGCGTAGGCCGGGTTGTCGCTGTCGCCCAGCGCCGCCGCGAACTCGGCGATCTTGGCGCGACTAACTTCGTAGGGCTCGGTGGCCGGGTACGTGCTCCCGACATGTTCTTCGCTGATCGGCATGGGGACAGGCTAATGGTCGCCTGCCGAACCGGGCGAGACCACGTGGCGCGGAGGATTGTCCACCAAACACGGTGGACAATCCTCCGCTGGGACTCGGGGACCGCTCGCTCGGCTAAGGCCGGTCAAACGCAACGAAGCCGCCCGCGGTCGGCGGGCGGCTCGATGGGACTTCGGTCAGCGGGTCTCGCGGTGTGCGGTATGCACGTGGCACTTGGGGCAGAACTTCTTCAACTCCATGCGATCGGGGTCGTTGCGCCGATTCTTCTTGGTGATGTAGTTGCGCTCCTTGCACTGAGTGCACGCCAAGGTGATCTTGGGCCGAACGTCGGCTGTCTTCTTGGCCATCAGATTCCTCTTTCCCTACGTAACCGCTGAGTTGTAGCGGGAGCGGGACTTGAACCCGCGACACAGCGATTATGAGCCGCTTGCTCTACCGCCTGAGCTATCCCGCCCCAGTTCGGATCCAGCTTCGCTGGTACGCGGGCGGTAACTCCGCAATCCGAACACAGAGCCCCCATGCGGAATCGAACCGCAGACCTTCTCCTTACCATGGAGACGCTCTGCCGACTGAGCTATAGGGGCCGGACAGCGGTTGACACTACCCCAGATTGGCCGCACCTCCCAAATCGAGGCTCACCGCCGCTGATCACTCGAGTCGGGCACGGTGCCGGGCCAGGTCCACACGCCCGGCTCTGACTGCGACGCCTTCGGACGCGAGCCGCTGCGACCCCTCGGCGACCAGGTGTTCGGCGATGGTCCCGTCCGCTCGCACGACGCGCCACCAGCAGACCTGGCCGTCGCTGGAGGCCAGCACCCGGGCGACCAGCCGCGGCCCGCAACCCACCACCCTTGCGATGTCGCCGTAGGTGCTCACCTGGCCGGACGGGATCGCGTCCGCCACCATCAGGATGCTGTCGGCCAGCTCAGCCATGCTCGCCATGGGCGCACTCTACGACCCCCGCGCTGGTCCGCGTCGAGGGCCAGCCGGACCCATCGGGTGCCAGCCACGGTGGCGGGCCCTCGATACCGATGGCTGGCCCTCGCCGAGGGCCCTATCGTGGAACGAGCGAGAGGAGTCACCATGACCGAGTACCGCATCGAACACGACACCATGGGCGAGGTCCGGGTGCCGGCCGCCGCGCTCTATGCCGCGCAGACCCAGCGGGCCGTCGAGAACTTCCCGATCTCCGGACGCGGGTTGTCCAGCCACCACATCGCCGCGTTGGCGCAGATCAAGCGCGCCGCCGCCTTGGCAAACGCCGAACTGGGGGTGCTGCCCCAGGACGTGGCGGACGCGATCGTCGCCGCCGCCGAAGCGGTGATCGCCGGCGAGCACGACGACCAGTTCCCGATCGATGTCTTCCAGACCGGGTCGGGGACCTCGTCCAACATGAACACCAACGAGGTGGTGGCCACCCTGGCTTCGCGGGGGCTGGGCCGTCCGGTACACCCGAACGACCACGTGAACGCGTCCCAGTCATCGAACGATGTGTTCCCGTCCTCGATCCACATCGCTGCGGTGCAGGCGATACACGAGACCCTGTTCCCTGGGCTGGAGACACTGGCCGCATCGCTGGAAGCGAAGTCAGCGGAGTACTCGGACGTCGTGAAGTCGGGCCGCACGCATCTGATGGACGCGACCCCGATCACGCTGGGCCAGGAGTTCAGCGGGTACGCCACCCAGGTGCGCTACGGCATCGACCGGGTGCGTGCCGCGCTCCCCCGGCTGTGCGAACTACCGCTGGGCGGCACCGCGGTCGGCACCGGCATCAACACCCCGGACGGCTTCTCGGCGCGGGTGATCGAATTGATCGCTGCGAACCTATCGCTGCCCTTCGTGGAGGCACCCAACCACTTCGAGGCCCAGGCCGCCCAGGACTCGCTGGTCGAGACTTCAGGCGCCCTGCGCACGATCGCCGTGAGCCTGACCAAGATCGCCAACGACCTGCGCTGGATGGGCTCGGGCCCGCGGACGGGGATCGGCGAGATCGCGCTGCCCGACCTGCAGCCGGGGTCCTCGATCATGCCCGGCAAGGTGAACCCGGTGCTGCCCGAGGCGACGGTGATGGTGGCCGCGCAGGTGATCGGCAACGACGCGGCGATCGCCTTCGCCGGCGCCCAGGGCAACTTCGACCTGCTGGTGATGCTGCCGGTGATGGCCCGCAACCTGCTGGAGTCGATCACGCTGGTCGGCAACGTCTCTCGCGTGCTGGCGACCCGTTGTGTGGACGGGATCGAAGCCAATGTGGACCGCTGCTTGGAACTGGCCCAGTCATCTCCCTCGATCGTGACCCCGCTGAACCGGATCATCGGCTACGAGGCCGCAGCCAAGATCGCAAAGCACTCGGTGAAGGCCAACCTGACCGTGGCGGACGCCGTCCGCGACCTCGGCTACGTGGACCGCGGCGAGATCAGCGAGGAGCAGTTGGCCGCGGCGCTCGACGTCACCACGATGATCGGGGTGAATCGCTGACCGGTCTGCTGGTCGGCGAAGCGGTCAGTCGCTGATCGCCAGGCGCGCGCCGAGGGCGATCATCACCCCGCCGCCGGTGGCGCTCAGTCGGCGCAGACGCTGCGGTGAGCCGGCGAACCACGTCCGCGCGGTGCCCGCGAGCAGGCCCCAGAGCGAGTCGCACGCGGCTGCGATGGCGACGAAGATCGCGCCGAGCAGGAGCAACTGCGGCGTTGCCGGCTGCGCGGGATCGATGAACTGCGGCAGCACCGCTGCGAAGAAGACGGCCGTCTTCGGGTTGGTCAGGCCGACGACGAAGCCCTCGGCGAGCACCCGGCGAGTGGACGGCCGCGCGTCCGGGATTGCGAGTTCACGGCGATGCCGAATGGCCTGGATACCCAGGTAGACGAGGTATACCGCACCGACCAGGCGGATGAGTTGGTAGCTGACAGTGGCGGTTGCGATCAGGGCGCCCAGCCCGAATGCGATGGCCACCACCAACACGAAGGCGCCGATCGCGTTGCCCAATGCTGTTCGCACGGCAGCTGCGCGTCCGATGGCCACGGCTCGACTCACGACGAACAGCACGCTGGGCCCGGGAATCAAGATCAGCACCAGGGCGACGACCGTGAAGGCCAGAAGCGAAGCGGTGGACGGCATGGCGAGAGTCTATTCAGGTCGAGCAGGGCGGCACCGACGCAGGCAACGGGAGCCAGTGGCTCCTCCTGCCGGAACCATGAAAAAAGGCCCCTGACCAGGGGTTTCACCTGATCAGGGGCCTCACGCGTGGCAGGTGTAGGGTTCGAACCTACGTAGGCTTAGCCGACGGTTTTACAGACCGCTCCCTTTGGCCACTCGGGCAACCTGCCGTGCGGCGAAACTCTAGCAAACGCGTAGCCGTGGTTCCGAATCGGCGGTCGACGCATCCCCGCTTCGGCGACCGCGCGCCTCCGCCGAGTGCCATCCCGCCCCTCGATGGCCACCGTTCGCCGTCGAGAGCCACCGCTTTCGTCGAGGGCCCGTGCCTGCGCACGGGCGAGCGACAGAATCGGGGGCCTTCGGCGAGGAAGAGTGGCCCTCGATGGACGGACAGAGAGGGGCGTCGTGGCGAATCAGGGCGGGTTTGCGGGCAGAATGTCCCCATGGCAGCAGAGAACTCGTTCGACATCGTCAGCAAGGTCGACCACCAGGAGATCGACAATGCCTTGAACATGGCGTCCAAGGAGGTGCGCAACCGCTTCGACTTCAAGGGCACCGACGCCTCGATCAAGTGGTCGGGTGAGGCGATCGAGATGGAGGCCAACGGCGAGGAGCGGGTGAAGGCAATCCTCGACGTCTTCCAGACCATGCTGGTGCGTCGCAAGATCGACCTGAAGTCGCTGGATGCCGGCGAGCCGCGCCTGTCGGGCAAGATGTGGAAGCTCACCGCGTCCGTGAAGCAGGGGATCAGCCGGGAGAACGCCGCGAAGATCACCAAGTTGATCCGTGACGAGGGACCCAAGGGCGTGCGCACACAGGTGCAGGGCGAGGAGCTTCGGGTGTTCTCCAAGAAGCGCGACGACCTGCAGGTCGTGCAGCAGCTGGTGAAGGGCGCCGACTACGACTTCGCCGTGCAGTACGACAACTACCGATGAGTCCCGTCCTCGATTCGTGGACCGAGTTCGGAACCGTCCCCCTTCCGAGCAATGCCGGGTCGCCGCACTCCAGCGGACGCTGAGGACGCGGAGGTGGGCGAAACCCCTTACCTGCGGCTGGACGTCGCCATCCTCGGCAGCAATATCGCGGCGATGGCCAGGCATGCTTCTGCGTCCGGGCTTGTGCTCCGACCGCACGCGAAGACCCACAAGTGCCCGCAGATCGCCGCGCGCCAGCTGGCCGCCGGTGCGGTCGGGTTGACCGTGGCCACCATCGGCGAAGCCGAGGTGTTCGCCGCCAACGGGGTGACCGATCTGTTCATCGCCTTCCCGCTCTGGGTGGACGCGTCCGACGCCGCCCGGCTCCGGAAACTCGCGGACGCCGGGGTGCGGCTCGCCGTGGGCTGCGATTCCATCGAAGCGGGGACGAACCTGCGCGAGTTGCCGCTGGACGTGCTCGTCGAGGTCGACTCGGGTCATCACCGCAGTGGCGTGACGCCGTCCGCGGCCGGCGAATTGGCTTCTGGACTGGCCGGCCTCGGGCTGCGAGTGCGTGGAGTGTTCACCTTCCCCGGCCACAGCTATGCACCGGGTTCGGGCCGATCCGCGGCGGTGCAGGAGGCAGCGGCGCTGGGCGAGGCCGCTGCGACCATGACCGCGGCCGGAGTGCCGCCCGAGGTGGTCAGCGGGGGCTCCACCCCGTCCGCCGCCTACACCCACGCTGGGCCGGCCACGGAGTTGCGTCCGGGGGTGTACGTGTTCGGGGACGCCCAGCAGGTCGAACTCGGCACCATCGGGTTCGAGGAGGTGGCGCTCACCGTGGCCTCACGGGTGGTCTCCCACGCCGGCGGACGGGTGATCGCTGACGCCGGCAGCAAGGCGTTGGGCGCCGATCGCGCACCGTGGGCGTCCGGCTACGGCCGGGTGCTGGACGCGCCGGATGCCCGGATCGTCGCGCTGTCGGAGCACCACGCCACCATCGAATGGCCGGGAGCCCTGCCCCCGCTGGGCAGCCCGATCCTGGTGGTGCCCAACCACGTCTGCAACGCGGTGAACCTCGCCGACGAGTACGTGCTCACCTCTGGTGGACGGTGGCCGGTCGCCGCCCGCGGCCGGAACCACTGATGCGGATCGCGACGGCGAACGTCAACGGCATCCGCGCGGCCACCCGGCGCGGCTTCGCTGAATGGCTGGTTGCGCGCGACTGCGATCTGGTGGCGCTGCAGGAGGTCCGGGCCCCTGCCGACCTAGTGCCGGCCGAGGCCACCGCCGGTTACCACTTCGCCTACCACTGCGGCGATCGGGCCGGACGCAACGGCGTCGCCCTGCTCAGCCGCGCGCCGCTGCTGGACGTGCGGCACGGCTTCGACCACCCGTCCGACAGTGAGGGACGCTACCTCGAGGCGGACGTCGACTTGGCCGGCTGGAAGCTGACCGTGGGCTCGCTCTACCTGCCCAAGGGCGGACGCGCCGACGACACCCCCGCCGAACTGGCCCGGTACCGGCACAAACAGCGGTTCATGCGGTCGTTCCGGCCCTACCTGACCAGGGCGCGGCTGCGGGCCGCGTCCGCCGGAAGGGAGTTCCTGGTGATGGGCGACTTCAACATCGCGCATTCCCGGCTCGACCTGAAGAACTGGCGCTCGAACCAGAAGAACGTCGGTTTCCTGCCCGAGGAGCGGGAGTGGTTCGGCTCCCTGCTCGGGCCGCGCACGCTCGTGGACGTCGTCCGCAGGCTCCACCCGGAGGCCGACGGGCCGTACTCATGGTGGAGCTGGTTGGGCAATGCGTTCAACAACGACGCCGGGTGGCGGATCGATTATCACTTGGCGACGCCTGCCCTTGCACGAGCGGCTACTGGCGGGGGCACCGACCGGGCGGAATCATACGTTGCCCGGTTGAGCGATCACGCTCCGGTGGTGGTCGACTACAGCGACAAGGCCTGTGGATAAGTTGAACGAAAAGGAACCGTCCCCGCTCGTTCTCCTGGCCGGAGGTCAGAGGGGGTCGAAGTAGGCCAGCACCTCGGGTCGGGTGACTTCTTCGATCGAGGTGTGCTGCCAGCGGGGGTTGCGGTCGCGGTCGACCAGTTGGGCGCGGACGCCTTCGGCGAAGTCGGCGCCGGTGGCCAGGCGGACGGCCAGGGCGAGTTCGGTCGGCAATTGATCGGCCAAGTGGACGGTGTGGGCAGCGCGGCGCAGAGCCTCCAGGGTCACGCAGATCGAGATCGGGCTGCGTCGGCGCAGTTCCTCTGCCGCCGAGCGGGCGGCCGGGTCGGCGTGCTCGGCGAGGCGGCCGACGATCTCGGCGGCGGAGTCGCCGGCGTAGCACTCGGCGATCCAACCGGCTTCGAGCCCGACATCTGGAGCGCCCACCTCGTCGGCGGCTTCGTCGGCCAGGCCGAGGCGCAGCGCGTCCGCCGCACCGATGGACGCGCCGGTGAGCGCGAGGTGGGTACCGATCTCGCCGGGCATCCGGGCCAGCAGCGGGGTCACGAACACGTCCGGGAAGAGCCCGATCTGGGTCTCCGGCATCGCCAGCCGCGAAGTCGCGTCCACGACCCGCTGCGATCCGTGGACGCTCAGGCCCATGCCGCCGCCCATGGTGATGCCGGTCATGATCGCCCGGTACGGCTTCGGGAACGAGGCGATCTGCAGGTTCACGCCGTACTCGGTGGCGAAGAACAAAGTGACGTCCTCGCCGCTGGTCGCCAATTCACGCAGCGCGCGGACGTCGGCGCCTGCGCACAGTCCTCGCTCCCCCGCCCCGGTCAGTTCGACCGAGAGCACCTCGGGGTCGTCGGCGAAGGCGGTCAAGGCAAGGCCCAGTTCGTGCATCATCGCGACGGTCAGCGCATTGATCTGCCGCGGCCGGTTCAGCCTGATCCTGCCGACGCCTCCGCGCACGTCCACCAGGACTTCAGGTTCGGTCATGCCAGCTCTCCCTGGGACTCGAGTCGTTCGTTGTGTTCCTGGACGTGCCGGTACAGCAGCACCAGCATCAGCGCCAGGGCCGCGAATCCCAGCGCGACCGCGCCGTTGCGCCAAGCGAGGTTGCCGGCGCCGTATGCCAGCAGGATCGTGGTGAGGGTCACCGCAGTGCCGATGATCCGGTTCGTCGGCTTGGTCAGCGGCAGCAGCAGGCCACCCCAGGTGAGGTACCAACTGTTCAACGCGATGCCGCCGAACGCGAAGATCAGGTACGACCAGGACAGGAACTTCACCGGCTGCCGCCGCCCCACGCCCAGGCCCAGCCAGCCGATCGTCACCACGGTGAGCAGCAGGCCGAGGTAACGCAGTCCGTCCTTCACCCACTGCCCGGCGACCGGCTGCCCGAGGTACTCCAACGCCAGCCGCAGACCCTCGCCCACCAGGGTGAACGGCGCCAGGGTGACGATCATGCCGGGCACGTCGGCCGCGTCCACCCAGCCGAAGCCAAGTCCGGTGACCAGGGAGATCGTGACGAAGGCACCCACCGCGATGGCGAGCGACCCACTGAGTCGCAGCAGGGCCGCGGACGAGTGCTTCCAGCGCAGCGTCTTCCACGGGTGGTGGATCAACGCGACCGGATAGAACGCCAGGATGGCCGGCTGCTTGATACAGGCCGCGACACCAACAGTGATCGCCGCCCACCAGAACCGGCGTTCGAAAGCCAGCCAGATCGCCAGTACCACCAGCCCCATCATCAAGGCGTCGTTGTGCGCGCCACCGACGAAGTCGATGATCAACAGGGGGTTGATCGCCGAGAACCAGACCGTGAGTTGCACGTCCGCCCCCATGTGGACGGCGATCCGGGGCAGGAAGTAGACGATCAGCGCCACCCCGAGCAGCGCAGGCAGGCGCATCGCCATCGCCGAGAAGTACGGGTTGTTGCCGGCCAGTACCACCAGTCCGTGGAACATCTCCAAGCTGAGCGGGGGGTACATCGCGGTGGTGTAGCGCCACAGCCAGGCGGTCTGGTCGGCGAACGCGCCGGGCAGCACCGAGATGGCGTTGGTATAGGGGTTCAGGCCGTTGCGCAGCAGCCAGCCCTCAGCGGCGTAGGCGTAGGCGTCGTGGCTGAAGATCGGCGGGGCCAGCAGCAGCGGCAGGCTCCACAGGAACGTGATCGGCCAGTGCTTCACCTCGTGGTAGAGGCTGGGACGCAGTTTGAACCACGCCTCCACCATCAATGCGACCGCGGCCACGACCAGGGCCGTGCCCAGCACTCGCACCGGCCAGTTGTCCAGGCCGAGCGCGCGCAACGGGTCCCACCAGGGACTGTTCTGTGGGAGGTAGGCCGGGGTGAGTGAGCCGAGGAACAGCAGCACCGAACCCAGCAGTCCCCGCCGCACGGGGTGGTAGGTCCACGCGGTCGCGACGTCGTCGCGCAACCCTGCCATGCGGGCGCGCCAAACCTCAGACCGGCTTCGGGCCGACCTGGTCTGCTCGGTCACCGCCACTGGCCCGGACTCCGTGGTGGCATGAGCGCAAGCCTAACCGTCCCCGCCATTGCGGCCACCGACATCGGACCGCTCACCGCCCCGAAGCCGTTCGACGCAGCCAACCGGGCCGAGTACGCGAATGTACTTAGTGGCGAAGGTGCCGGTAAGCGTGAATTAGCTTGCGGCGCACCGGAGGCGTTCCAACCAGCGGACGCGCGATGCCGGGCCACCCGTGGAGCCGTGTTAGGGTCCCGCACATGCTCGAACCGACCTTTGTGGTGTGTGCGCCGGCCGTCGCCGGTGCCTGCGGTTCGATGTGTTGTGCGTGTTGACGCGCCCGTAACACCAACCAGGTAACCGGGCCAACGAGTCCGGCACGCTGACGAGCGTCCTGCTGGGCCCAGAACCCCAAAGAGCAGCAGTGAGGACCCCACCCGATGTCGAGCACCAGCCAAACCAGGTCGAACGGCCAGTGGGCCGTCGACGGCGCCACGCCGCTCAATCCCAATGAGGAATTCAAGGCCGCCGACAACGGATTGAACGTGCGGCAGCGGGTCGAACAGGTCTATGCCGTGGCGGGCTTCGACTCGATCCCGCCCGACGACCTGCACGGACGACTGCGCTGGTGGGGGCTGTACACCCAGCGCAGGCAGGACATCGACGGCAGCCGCACCGGCACCCTCGGCCCGGACGAACTCAGCGACCGCTACTTCATGATGCGGGTTCGTCTGGACGGCGGAGCGGTCACCACCGACCAACTCCGGACGCTGGCCGGCATCTCCGTCGACTTCGCCCGCAACACCGCCGACATCTCCGACCGGCAGAACATCCAGTACCACTGGATCGAGATCGAAGCCGTCCCGCAGATCTGGGCTCGACTGGAAGCAGCCGGCATGCAGACCACCGAGGCCTGTGGCGACACCCCGCGGGTGATCCTGGGCTCCCCGGTCGCGGGCATCGCCGCCGACGAGATCATCGACCCCACCCCGGTGATCGACGAGATCGTCGCGAGGTTCATCGGCGACCCGGAACTGGCGAACCTGCCCCGCAAGTTCAAGTCGGCGATCACCGGGCATCCGAGCCTCGACGTCGTACCCGAGATCAACGACATCTCGCTGGTCGGCGTGGTGCACCCCGAACTCGGCCCCGGCTACGACCTGTGGGTCGGCGGGGGGCTGAGCGTCTCGCCGCGGCTGGCCGAGCGGCTGGGCGCCTTTGTGCTCGCCGAGCAGGCCGCCGAGGTCTGGCACGGCGTGATCGGGATCTTCCGCGACTACGGCTACCGGCGGCTGCGGGCGAAGGCCCGGCTGAAGTTCCTGCTGGCCGAGTGGGGTCCGGTCAGGTTCCGCGAGGTGCTTGAGACCGAGTACCTCGGTTACCGCCTGGCGGACGGCCCGGCACCGGTGGTCACCGGCGGTCCCGGCGACCACGTCGGGGTGCACCAGCAGAAGGACGGACGCCTGTTCGTCGGCCTCGCGCCCACCGTCGGTCGGGTCTCGGGCACAATCCTCGAGGCGCTGGCGGACGCAGCGGAAGCCGCGGGCTCGAAGCGGATCCGGTTCACCCCGCACCAAAAGCTGCTCGTCCTCGACGTCGAGCCCGCCCGGCTGGACGCACTGCTGGCGGCGGTCGAGCCGCTCGGGCTGACCGCGAACCCGAGCCCGTTCCGCCGCTCCACCATGGCCTGCACCGGGATCGAGTACTGCAAGCTCGCCTTCGTCGAGACCAAGCAGGCCGCGGCGGACGTGATCACCGAGCTGGAACACCGCCTGGTCGATATCGAACTCGACCGTCCGATCAGCCTTCACCTGAACGGGTGCCCAAACTCCTGCGCCCGCATCCAGGTGGCCGACATCGGGCTCAAGGGCCAGCTGATGAAGAGCGCGGACGGGGCCGACGAGTTCGCCTACCAGGTGCACCTCGGCGGCGGGCTCGCGTCCATCGACCGCGAGGACGCCGGGCTGGGCCGGACCGTTCGCGGGCTGAAGGTGACCGCGTCCGAACTGCCCGACTACGTCGAGCGGGTCACCCGTGCCTTCGTCGCCGCCCGCGAACCGGGCGAGTCGTTCGCGGACTGGGCACACCGGGCCGAGGACGGAGCGCTCAAGTGACCCTCGCCACCCACGGTCCCGGACGCACCCGCACGCCGGACGAACTTCGCGAGCTGGCCGAACGCGCAGCCAGCGACCTCGCCGAGGCGACCGCAGAGCAGATCGCGAGCTGGGCCGCCGAAACCTTCGGGCGTTCGCTGGCGGTGGCTTGCTCGATGGCCGGGGACACTGTCCTGCCGCACCTCGTCGCACAAGCCGCCCCTGGGGTCGACGTGCTGTTCCTCGACACCGGCTACCACTTCCCCGAGACGCTCGGCACCCGCGACGCCCTCGCCAGCGTGCTGGACGCGAACGTCATCGACGTGCTGCCTGAGCAGAGCGTGGCCGAGCAGGACGCCGAGCACGGCGCGAGGCTGCACGACCGGAACCCGAGCCTGTGCTGCCAGTTGCGCAAGGTCGACCCGATCAACGCGGAACTGGCCGGCTACGAGGCCTGGGTCACCGGCATCCGCCGCGAGGACAACGCGCTGCGCGCCAACGCCCGGGTGGTCGAGTGGGACGCGGCCCACGAGATGGTGAAGGTGAATCCGATCGCCGCCTGGTCGTTCGACGACCTGCTCGACTACGCCGGCGCCAACTCGGTGCCGGTCAACCTGCTCCTGACCGACGGCTACCCGTCCATCGGTTGCGCCCCCTGCACGCGCCGGGTCGAACCCGGCGAAGACCCGAGGGCCGGCCGCTGGGCAGGCCTCGCCAAGACCGAATGCGGATTGCACCTATGAACCATCTGGCCACCCTGGAGGCAGAGGCCATCCACATCATCCGCGAGGCGGTCGCCGAGCTTGAGCGTCCCGTCCTGCTGTTCAGCGGCGGGAAGGACTCGGTGGTGCTGCTGCACCTAGCCGCGAAGGCATTCTGGCCGGGGCCGGTGCCGTTCCCGCTGCTGCACGTGGACACCGGCCACAACTTCCCCGAAGTGCTCGACTACCGCGACGCTGTGGTGGCCGAGCTGGGCGCCCGGCTCGTCGTGGCGAAGGTGCAGGACTACATCGACGACGGCCGGCTGCTGGAGCGTCCCGACGGCACCCGCAACCCGCTGCAGACCCAGCCGTTGCTCGACGCGATCGCCGAGCACCGCTTCGACGCCGTCTTCGGCGGTGGCCGCCGCGACGAGGAGAAGGCCCGGGCGAAGGAGCGCGTGGTCAGCCTGCGCGACGAGTTCGGGCAATGGGACCCGCGCAACCAGCGTCCGGAACTCTGGGAGCTGTACAACCCTCGCCACCGGCCCGGCGAGCACGTGCGGGTGTTCCCCCTGAGCAACTGGACCGAGCTGGACGTCTGGCACTACATCGCCGAGGAGCAGATCGAGTTGCCGAGCCTGTACTACGCCCACGACCGCGAGGTGTTCAACCGCGAAGGCATGTGGCTGGCGGTCGGCCCGTACTCCGAGCCGCGCGCAGGCGACGTCGTCCGCACCCTGCAGGTGCGCTACCGGACGGTCGGCGACATGTCCTGCACCGGGGCCGTCGAATCGGACGCCGGTGACGTCGACGCGGTGCTGATCGAAGTCGCCGCAACCCGGATCACCGAACGCGGCGCGACCCGGGCCGACGACCGGATGAGCGAAGCCGCCATGGAAGATCGCAAGAAGGAGGGGTACTTCTGATGGGCCCAGCGATCAGTGGTGGCCGCTACACCCGCACCCAGACCTCGCTGTTGCGCCTGGCCACCGCAGGCAGCGTGGACGACGGCAAGTCGACCCTGGTGGGCCGGCTGCTGCACGACTCGAAGTCCGTGCTAGCCGACCAGCTGGCCGCGGTCGAGCGGGTCAGCCGCGACAAGGGGCTCGGCCACGTCGACCTGGCGCTGCTCACCGACGGCCTGCGCGCCGAGCGCGAGCAGGGCATCACCATCGACGTCGCCTACCGCTACTTCGCGACGGCCAACCGGACGTTCATCCTGGCCGACTGCCCGGGCCACGTTCAGTACACGCGCAACACAGTCACCGGCTCCTCCACCGCGGACGTGCTCGTACTGCTCGTCGACGTCCGCAAGGGCGTCCTCGAACAGACCAAGCGCCACCTTGCGGTGGCCGCCCTGCTGCGGGTGCCGGCTGTGGTGATCGCGGTCAACAAGGTCGACCTGGTCGGCTACGACGAGGCGCGCTACCGCGCGGTGGCCGGCGAGCTGGCCGCGACCGCGTCCGGGCTGGGCATTGCCGACGTCCGGACGCTGCCGACCTCGGCG
>Ga0209477_1000648_pt1 | contig 21605 bp, 26 predicted proteins | sample KloWWTupernatant_FD_187180 | JGI IMG/M metagenome (GOLD analysis project Ga0209477, IMG submission 187180) | Active sludge microbial communities from Klosterneuburg, Austria, studying microevolution and ecology of nitrifiers - Klosterneuburg... | ecosystem: Engineered > WWTP > Aerobic digester >... | reverse complement strand
GGAACGATGTACTCCAGCTTGCGCACCTTGTTGCCGCCGAAGGCCAGCCCGCTGTTCACGTCCTCGCGTTTGGCCCACACCTGTGCCCCGCCGAGGTGCCGGCTGAGCCGCTGGAGATGATGGACGGGGCTCGGCCCGAACGTCAGCGGATGGCGGGCGAAGTCCTGAAGCTTCATCTCTCCCTCTCGGTCGGTGGCCAGCGAGCCTAGGGCGCGGACGGTGGTTGCCGCTCGCGTTTCGCCTTGTGGAAGAGCGTTGGGCCGGCAAACGTTCCCTGAGGAGGTTCGCGAGGGACGAGCGAAGTCGTGCCAACGTTCCCTGAGGAGGTTCGCGAGGGACGAGCGAAGTCGTGCCAACGTTCCCTGAGGAGGTTCGCGAGGGACGAGCGAACCGTCACGAAGGGCGTCCGGGCCAGTGCAGAGGGTGGCGGCGGCCCTTCGTGACACCAGCCGGCTCGTTCCTCACCGGCTGTTTCCTCAGGGACCGTTGTTGGGTGTCGACCTGTTCCTCGCCGGCTGGTTCCTCAGGGACCGTTGTGGGTGCCGGCTCGTTCCTCGCCGGCTAGTTCCTCAGGGACCGTCTTGGGTGCCCGCTCGTCTCAAGGACCTCCGGCGTGTCGGGTCGTTCCTCGGAGATCGACCGGGGCTCAGCTCGGCGTGACGCCCAGCTCGCGGAGCCACGCCAATTGGCGGGCCACCTGGACGGACTGCCCGCCCTCGTGGTCGTTGAAGGGGTAGACCTCCAGGTGCTTGCGTCCGGCGTAGGCGTGGTAGGCGGCGTAGACCGTCGAGGGTGGGCAGATGTGGTCCTCCAGAGCCACCGAGAACAGGGCCGGGGCGGTGGCTCGGGCGGCATGGTGCATGCCGTCGGCGTAGGCCAAGGTGGCGAACACCTCATCCACCCTCGCGCGGTGCACCTTCAGGTAGCGTGCGACCTCCTGGTAGGGGTCGGAATCCGAGATCTCCACCGCGCGTCGGAAGTTGCACAGGAAGGGCACGTCGGGCATCGCGGCCACCAAGCCGTCCGCGAGGCCGGCCACGGCCAACGTCAGCCCACCGCCCTGGCTCACACCGGTCACCACCACCTGGTCCGGGTCGACCTGGGGGAGTGCTCGGGCGGCATCCACCGCACGCACGGCGTCCGTGATCAGCCGCCGGTAGTAGGAAGTCTCGAAAGAACCGACGCCCGACGTAAGGTATCCGGGCACTGCAGGGCCGGACCCGTGGGGGTCGGCAGTCTCGCCGCCGCTGCCCCAGGACGCACCCTGGCCGCGCGTGTCCATGAACAACTCGGCGTACCCGGCGTTGGCCCAGGTGATGTGCTCCAGCGGCAGCCCGCGTCCGCCGCCGTAGCCCTGGTAGCCCACGACCACCGGCAACCGTCCGCTCGCCCCGGCGGGGACGGTCAGCCACGCACGAATGGGATCGCCGCCGAACCCGGGAAAGGTGACGTCGAACGTGCGCACCAACGCCAGCCCGTTCTCGACCGGCGTCACCCGCGGCACCATCGGTATCTGGCGGGCAGCGCTCAACGTCCGCGCCCACGCCTCGTCGAAGTCGGACGGCGCCGCCTCGGCGGGGGCGTAATGCTCGAGTTCGGCTTGGGACAGGTCGATGCCGGGCATCAGGCCTGCAGCCTCAGGTCGAGGGAGGTGGCCAGGCTCGGCGCGAGCGGCAGCCCGGGGATCAGTGTCGCCTGCGCGGCGTGGTAGAGGTCCGCCTTGCCCGGCCACACCGTGGCGGACGGACTGTTCTGCGGGTCGAGCTGGTGGTGCCAGGAGCCGTGCTCGTGGTCGAGGACGTAGCGTTCGACGTAGTCCCAGTAGCGGGCGTACTGAGCGGCATACTCGTGGTCGCCGGTGCGCCGGAAGAGCGCCGCAGCGGCACCGATGGCCTCGGCGACGACCCAGTGCATGCGGTCACGCACCACCGGCCGGCCCGACCAGTCGGTGGTGTAGACGAAGCCCTCCGCGCCGTCGGCATGCCAGCCGTCCGCCACCGCCCGATCGAAGAGCCCGACCGCGGCCGGCAGCCAGTCGACCCCGTCCGCGTCCGCGGCCTCCAGGTGCAGCAGCAGCCGGGCCCACTCCAACCCGTGCCCGACCGTGGCTCCGTACGGCTTGAACTTGTCGTCGGGACGGTCCGCGTTCAGTTCCAGCAGGGGCGTCCACGAGCTGTCGTAGTGCTCGGGCAGGCGCCAGTCGTTGGCCTCGGCCTGCGCGGCCGCGAACGCCGCGATCTTTGCGGCGCGGTCCAGCCAGACACGATCCCTGGTCACGTCGGCCGCAGCCAGGAAGGCCTCGACGGTGTGCATGTTCGCGTTGATCCCGCGATATGGGTCAAGTACGGTGAAGTCACGGTTCCAGGTGTCCACGGCACGACCGGACGCCTCGTCCCAGAACCGGTCGGCGAACACGCTGAGTGCCTCATCGAGCAGTCCGTCCGCGCCGTCGAGCCCGGCAGCCTTCGCGGAGGACGCAGCCAGCACCACGAAGGCGTGGGCGTACGCGGTCTTCTCGTCGGGCGTGGACCCGTCCGGCGCGACCTCGGAGAACCAGCCGCCGGCGTCGGGGTCGCGCAGCGCTCCGGTGAGCCCGGCCAGCGCAGCCTGGGCGACTGGGCGGCTGCCCGGCATGCCGGCGAGGCTGCCAAGGCTGTACACGTGCACGGTGCGGCAGGTGATCCAGGTCTGCAAGCCCTGTTCGAGCCACGGCTCGCCGGTATCGGTGAGCCAGGCCGCGCCCCCACCGGGGTAGGGAGCCCGTCGGCCGAACTGGAGCAGTTGCTGGAAGTGCCAGGCCAACCAGAGCCGATGGGACGGAAGCTCGATCCAGTTGGTGGCCATTGGCTCCTCCTCGCCTACCAGGAAAGGCCCCCGCGACCCGTTTCCTTGTCGCACATCCTGCCAGCCGATCCGCTCCGGTCGCCGGTCGATGGCAGATGTCCCAACGGCCGCTGCATCTGCTGATTGTCACGGCCGCACCTGCGAGCCATTGGTTGGGGCGGTCCGTCCAGATTCCTGGACGTTCCTGCCGCGTGCTGGGACGTCTAGCGTGGACGCGCCTATGCTCGGCATGTCGCGGGCAGCAAGCCCGATGTCGTCGCGCGGGGGCGCGACCCGAAAGCATGAGAGGTAAGACATGTCGTTCTGGGATTTCTTCTGGCTGATGATCTGGGCGTTCTTCTTCATCGCCTACCTGATGGTGCTCTTCCAGATCGTCGCGGACCTGTTCGCGGATCGTTCGCTCAACGGCTGGGCGAAGGCCATCTGGATCACTGCTCTGGTGCTGATTCCGTGGCTCACTGCGCTGGTGTACCTGATCACCCGCGGCAAGGGCATGACCGAGCGGCAGGGTGCTGCGGCGGGTGCACAGAAGCGCGCTGCCGAGGACTACATCCGGTCGGTCGCCGGTGGCAACAGCCCCGCCGAGCAGATCGCTCAGGCCAAGACGCTGCTCGACAGCGGCGCGCTCTCCCAGGCTGAGTTCGACAAGTTGAAGGCCAAGGCGCTCGCCTGATCGCCTCGCATACCGAAAAAGGAGATCGACATGCCGATGGCACCGGTAGAAGTCATCGTCGTCGCGTTCCCGGGCAGTGCCTTCAACGGCGCGATCCTGCCCGAGTTGCGGCGGCTGGTGGACACTTCGACGATCACGATCGTGGACGGCCTGTTCGTCCGCAAGGACGAAGCCGGGCAACTGTCCTGGCACGAACTGGCGCAGATCGATCCCGAGCTGGGCGGCTTGCTCGATCGGGTCGAAGGCCTGGTCGCCGATGATGACGTGGCCGAGTTGGCCGCCGACCTCGAACCAGGCAGCGCTGCGGCGGTACTGGCATTCGAGCACACCTGGATGCAGCCGCTGCGGGACGCTGTGGCGGCGTCCAATGGAGTGCTGCTGGCCGACATCCAGGTACCCGGCGGGGTGGTCGAGGAGATCCTCACCACTGTCCCGGACGAGGAGGAGAACTGATGAGAAGGCGCAACGGACGTCCCGGGCTGCTGGGCACGATGGCCCGGACGGCGGTGATCGCGGGCACGGCTACTTCGGTCTCGAACAGCGTCAACGCCAGCGCGAACGCCAAGCAGCAGGCAGCTGCGCAAGAGGCTGCGCAGAAGCAGGCGCAGGCGGCGCAACTCGCGTCCATGCAGGACCAGTTGGCCGCACTACAGCAGCCTCCGGCTGTGGCACCCGCTCCGGCGGCGCCCGCCCCGGTCGCGGCCGCTGCGGCCGGCCCAGGCGGCGACCTGATGGCCCAGTTGCAGCAGTTGGCGAGCATGCATCAGGCCGGAATCCTCAGCGAGGCGGAGTTCGCCGCGGCGAAGGCCAAGCTCCTCGGCTGAAGCCGGTCGATCGCTCGCCCGGTGGGCTGGTCAGCCCAGTCGGGCGAGCAAGCCGTCGCGGACGCCGGGCCATTCGTCGGCGAGGATGCTGAACACCACGGTGTCGCGGAAGGTGCCGTCCTCGCGGCGCATATCCCGACGCAGCACGCCCTCCTTGGTCGCGCCGAGTCGCACGATCGCCGCCGCCGAGCGGGTGTTGAGCCGATCGGTCTGTAGCTTCACCCGGCGGTAGCCGAGGTCCTCGAAGCAGTGCCGCAGCAGCAGGTACTTGGCTTCGGGGTTCACCTTGGTGCCCCACCACCGCGGGCCGTACAGCGTCCAGCCCAGGTGAATGCTCTCGTTCGCGAGGTGCGCGTCCCCCAGGGACGAGGTACCCACTACGGTGCCGGCCTCGCCCAGCGGCGAATCTGTGGTGAGCCGCACAGTGAAGGCGATGCGTCCGAAGCCGACCCCGTTGGGCGGGTCGGCGGCGAACGTCCGCTGTCTGGCCAGCGCGAGCGCGTCCGCTAGTGAATTCGGTTGCCGGTGCATGACGTAGCCGGACGAGTAGACCGCGGGCTCAACCAGCAGGGTGGCCAAGTCGGGGAGGTCGGATTCGACGAGTGGGTCGAGTCGCACCCAACGTCCGATCAGTGACGTCGGTGCCGGCAGGGACGCGGTCACTGGGCGAGGCTACCAACGCGGCGGCGCTTCCGCGGGCTTCGTCTATCGTGTGCCCATTCAGTTGCACGACGAAGGAGGCAGGGATGGCCGGGCATCGGATCTTCGGCATGAGTTTCGCGAGCCTCTACCCGCTGTACGTGGAGAAGGTGGAACGCAAAGGCCGTACCAAGGACGAGTTGGACGAGGTCATCGGCTGGCTCACCGGTTATGACGCGGCCGGTCTGGATCGTGTCCTTGGCAGCGAGACCGACCTGGAGACCTTCTTCGCTCAGGCTCCCCTGTTCAACCCGAACGCGGCGCTGATCAAGGGTGTGATCTGCGGCTATCGGGTTGAGGAGATCGAGGACCCGCTGATGCAGCAGATTCGCTACCTGGACAAACTCGTGGATGAGTTGGCCAGGGGAAAGAAGATGACCGGGATCCTCCGCGGGTCGGCGTAGCGTTTGGCGAAATCAACGCGGACGCAGCACGCGGCCTTCGTGCCAGACGGGCAGGGCATGCTCGGTGACCGCTCCGTCGGCGCCGAAGACCACGAACCGGTCGAAGCCCTTGGCGAACCAGCGGTCGTGGGTGACCGCGAGGACGGTGCCCTCGAAGGCGGCCAGCCCTTCCTCCAAGGCCTCGGCGGACTGGACGTCGAGGTTGTCGGTGGGTTCGTCGAGCAGCAGCATCGTGGCTCCGGACAGCTCTAGCAGCAGGATCTGGAAGCGTGCCTGCTGTCCGCCGGACAGCGTCTCGAAGAGCTGCTCGGCGGCATCGGAGAGCTCGTAGCGGTCGAGGACGCGGCTGGCCGGCTCGCGTCCCATGCCGGCGCGGCCACGGCCGTCCGGGGTGAGGTCGCCGCGGTGCAGGATCTCCAGCAAGGTGCGTCCGACCAGTTCGGGATGCTCGTGGGTCTGCACGAACCAACCCGGACGGACGCGCGCACCCAGGCGGGCGCGTCCGGTGTGCTCGACGGGCGCGATCGCGCCGGGCTCGCCCACCGGCTCGTGTTCGAGGTCGGGCAGCGATCCGCCGCGGGCGAGCAGGCGCAGGAAGTGCGACTTGCCCGAGCCGTTGGAGCCGAGCACGGCCACCCGCTCTCCGTACCAGACCTCGAGGTCGAAGGGACGCATCAGCCAGTTGGAGCCGTCCTCGCCGGGTAGGCGCAACTCGAGTCGCTCGCAGACCAGGGCGCGCTTGCCGGTGCGCCCGCCAGAAAGGCGCATCGTCACCCGCTGTTCGCGGGGCTGCTCTGCGGGCGGACCGGCCTCCTCGAACTTGCGCAGCCTGGTCTGGGCGGCCTGGTAGCGGCTGGCCATGCCGTCGTTGTAGGTGGCCTTCTGCTTCAGGGTCGCGACCAGGGTGCGCAGCTTGGCGTGTTCCTCGTCCCAGCGCCGGCGGAGCTCGTCGAAGCGCTCGAACCGGTCGCGACGGGCCTCGTGGTAGGTGGTGAAGCCGCCGGGATGCGTCCAGACCCGGTTGCCGGACGCTCCGAGCTCGACCGTGACGATGCGGGTGGCGGTGTTGGCCAGCAATTCGCGGTCGTGGGAGATGAACAGGATGGTCTTGGGGGACTCCTTGATCCGCTCCTCCAGCCAGGTCTTGGCGGGCACGTCGAGGTAGTTGTCGGGCTCGTCGAGCAGCAGCACCTCGTCGGGGGAGCGGAGCAGGTACTCCAGCACCAGGCGCTTCTGCTCACCGCCGGAGAGTGTGCGCAGCGAGCGGTATTTGGCCTTGTCATAGGGGACGCCGAGAGCGGAGATTGTGCAGACGTCCCAGAGCACTTCGAGGTCGTAGCCGCCGGCGTCGGTGAACTCGGCCAGCGCCTCGGCGTAGGCGAGTTGGGCTTGGAGGTCGTCGGACTCCATCAGCACGCGTTCGCAAGCGTCCACGCTCGCAGCGGCTGCGCGGACGCGTCCGGGTGCCACCGAGAGCATCAGGTCGGCGACCGTCGGATCCTCGCCTCCGGCTCCGCCCTCGACGACTCCCTGGCCGACGAACTGGCGCATGACGCCGAGGCCACCGGAGCGGCTGACCGCGCCGGCGTGCGGGGCGAGGTCACCGGTGATGATTCGCAGCAGGGTCGTCTTGCCGGCCCCGTTGGCGCCGACCAGGGCAACCTTGGCGCCGTCCCCGACGCGGAAGGACGCCTCGTCGAGCAGCACCCGTCCGTCCGGAAGTTCGTAGCGCACCCCGGCGACCTCCACATGACCCACGCCGGTCACCGTACCGCGGACGCCGAGATCGCTCGACCTTCGGTGTCGGTGCGGCCACGCCTCGCCTGGCACCTCGTCTGAGCGAGCTGGTGCCTCGGTTTGGTCTGCCTGGTTCCGCGGTTGGTCTGCCTGGTTCCGCGGTTGGTCGGCCTGGTTGCTCGGCTGGTCGGCCGGTTATCTCGGTTGGTCGAGCCTGTCGAGACCCAGTCCGGGCGGGCCCAGATCCGAATCCGGACGATGTCGGCGGCACCAGCGCCATGCACGATGATTTACGAGGACCTTGGCTCGGACCCACCGATTCGGCTGGTCGAGCCTGTCGAGACCATGCTCTGTCGGTGGAGCCGGGCTGAAGCCAGGAGCGCAGAACGGACGGGGATAAGTGGACCAGTTGATCTCGGCCGGAGTTCAGATCGTGGTGCTGTCGCTTCCCGCGGCAGTCTTCGCGTGGCGGCGGCGCTCCTCGGACGCTCGAAAGGTGCTTGGCCTGACCCTAGGTAAGCCGACCGACTACTGGTTGGCTGTCGTGGTGACGGCGCTCGTGGGGGCGGTCTCGTTGCTCGCGACGAGGAGCATTCCTGCTGATGTTCTGGCTGCTGCCGGCTCTGCCAACCGAATCACCTCGTTAGCGGCCGGCGCGGCGGTGCTGTTGCGCGCGACGAGCGAGGAGCTGCTGTTTCGCGGGTTCTTGCAGGGGGTGATTGGCGCGCGATTCGGACGGTCGGTGGGCGTCTGGACCCAAGCGGTGCTGTTCCTCCTTCCGCACCTGCTGTTGTTGGCGTTGAGCCCGCTGCTGTGGCCTCTCCTGCCGGCCCAATTCTTGGCCGGCCTGTGCCTGGGATGGCTCCGATCGCGCCACGACAGCATCGCGCCCCCGATCCTGGCTCACGGTGTGACCAACCTCCTGGCCGGCCTGACAATCTGAGTAGCCGACTGTCCGCGGGCGGTCGCCGAAATTGTCGAAGCACATGCTCAGCCCACTCGGCGGTGCTGGCAACACCGCCAAGGCAGGAACCGATGAGCTGATCGGCTCCGTGGCTGGGCAAAGGCGACTGGCCCCGGTCGTCGGTGGGCAGGCTTCGCGTCCGGCCCGGGCTGCGGGCCGGTCGGGTCAGGCTGGTATTCGTTCGTGTTGTTGGTGGCGGTGGTGTTGTAACCACTGGCCGGCTTGGGGGTGTCTACTCGGTGGGGTGAACTCGGGCAGCTGATCCTCACCGATGCGAACTTGCCACTGGTCCCGCAGGCCGTACCGGGCGGGTTCACACAGGCCGTGATGGTGGTGACAGAGCAGCACCAGGTTGGCCAACGTCGTCTCGCCGCCGGCCCACCAGGGTTGGATGTGATGGGCTTCGCTGGCCGAGGGTGGAGCCGCGCAGGTGGGGAACACGCAGCCGCCGTCTCTGGCCACCAGCCCGTTCCGTAGCGGTGCTGAGACCAGCCGTTGGGTCCGGCCCACGTCAAGCACCTCGCTGCCGCCGCGCAGCACTACGGGGATCAGTTCGGCATCACAGCAGGCCCGGCGCAGTTCACCGGCCGACAGTTGGCTGTCATCCCCGACCAGCCCGGCCCCGGCAGATCGGAGCTGGTCGTAGTCGAGCTTCACGATCACTCGCGCACCACCCACGCCTGGGGCAGGTTTCGCGCCGGCGGCGAACTTCAGCAAGGCGGCCAGCGCATCCGCGCGGCGCTGGTCGGTAGTGGCCTCGCTCCACAACGGGTCACGGGCCTCGACCGCGGTCCGGCGCAGCGCTTCGCTGTGGGCATCGAGGAGGGTGATCAGCTGTTCGCCGACCAGCCGGGGCAGCGACCCTTCGAAGCGGACCGACCCGGCCTGGCGCCACAACCGTAACGACCGGGACCGGTAGGCGGCCTCAGCCTCCCGTTGCAGCTTCGTCTCCAGCAGTTCGTTCGCGTCGACTGGGGAGACCTCGGCCAACACCCGCGGCGCGGCCTTGGCCAAAGCCTCCGAGTCGAGCGTCTTCGCCAGATCGACCAGCAGGCTCTCTGCGCGGGTCTGCTGGTTCTGGTCGAGTTGTGGTGCCAGTCCGTCGAGCAGGTTGGTGATCGCCCGCACCTGGGTAGTGCTCACCGCTCCGGCCATTGCTGCTTCGGCCACCTGCGGGTGTCCGGCGAGTCCGTCTGCCCGGTGGATCATTCCAGCGGCTTCGCGGCGGGTCATGTTCTGGTCGATCGCCAACCACGACCCCAACGGAGTGGCCACCGCCCGCTCTGAAGCATTCGCAGCATTCGCTTCTGCCAGCAACACGCCAGCCAGGGCTTCCAGCCGGCCAGCCAGGCTCCGAGCTGTGGTCACCACACGCAGCCGGGCCTGCGGTCCGAGCATGCTTCGGTCGGGGTCGACCGCGTCCAGCGCGGCACCGATCGAGGCCAGCGCTACGTGCACCGGCACCTTCTCGGGCTGCTGATCGTTCATGCCACCAAGCCCACCAGTCGGGTCTGACATTTCTTGGCCCAGATCACCTGCAAACCGGCCATCAGCTCAGATTCTCAGGGAAATATCAGGAAGTGGGTGGGCCGGTACGAGGCTCAGAGATCGTCCACCGCGTGCCCTCACCCAACACCCAGGGCACCCCTCCCTGCCGAGTGCGACCCCTCCCGCTTCCGCCCGCACCGGAGCACAGGCCCTCGACCGAAACGCAGGCTCTCGACGAGGAGGCATGGCCTCAGCGATGAGGTGGGAGTTCTTAGGATTCCCAACTCCAAATGTCGCTGGTGTACTCGGGGATCATGGTTCGACTGTCGAACCCGCAGCGCCGCCGCGATTCGTGACCCAAGTAGGAGGGGCAATGTCGTTTCAAGCGTATCTGGACAACATCGAAGACAAGACTGGCACAACTCCCCGCGAGTTCATCGAGTTGGCCCGCGCCAAGGGCTTCGACACCGCGACCAAGGCGGGGCCCGTCCTGGCCTGGCTGGCGGACGACTACGGCCTCGGGCGCGGACACGCGATGGCCCTCGTGCATGTGATCACGAAGGGCGAGCGAATCAGCAGTAAGCACGTCGGAAGCGAGGGAAGCCACGCCGATCCGTCCGACACGCTGTGGCTGGACGGGAAGGCATCCAATCCCAAGCGCTCGGCTGGGGCCTGAGCTTCCCAGTGCCGCGACCCACGTTGGGGAGCGCACAGCCATCAACAGCAGAGGAAGTCATTCGGCTCCGGCCCGTTGTCGCACAGCTCATCGCAGGCGTCGTGGGCGATGTCCTCCAGGAAGTCGTCGGAATCCCCGGCTCGAAGCGACTCCAGGCCGGTATCGCCCCATTTGTCCACGGTGTGGGTGGATCCGTCGGGGCAGGTGACGGTGATGTCCAGAACGATCCGGAAGCCGCCCAAGGTTGCGTTGTAGTAGGTGCCGTCCTCTTCGTACTCAAACTCACAGGTCCGCTCACCGTCGTCCATCCGGACGGTATTGCAGGTGCAGCCCGGGTGAGCGCGGTAGCCGTCGGGGACCAGCGAACCGTCGAGCGCTGCGCACAGCGGGCAGGAGTCGCCGTTGGCGATGAAGATGTAGCCCTGAGCCATGTCGCCGCCTACCGATCCGAAGCCGCGGCCAGCACTGCGCGCGCCTGCTTGCTGGCCTCTTCGACAGTGGTCGGCTCGGTGCCTAGTCGAGCAGTTGCGCTGCGGACGCGGATCCGGCGCGCGACCGCTTTGGCGCAATGCCGACGCACCACCCAGGCGTCCTGCTTCCAGCCCAATCCGTCGCCGACCTTGGCCGTCGCAGGAACTGCCCTCTCGGGCAGCCGGTAGATCCGGCGGACGAAGACGCCGTCGGCGAAGTCGAGGAACTCCGAGACCACCTTCACCTCGCCGGTGGCGTAGTGCCCGACGATGAGCAGGAGGTCGTCCGTTTCCGGTGGGGTGGGTTCGACCCGGGTGGTGAGCACGCTACTGGCTAGGGGAGGGAGCGTGTCGCCCCGCCGCTGGCTGTAGATCCGCTGGGCTCGGGGGCGTCCGCCCAAGACGAGTGTGGTCGCTACCAGAGCGCCTTGGGGTCGCACCGGCACCGCCTTCAGCAGCTTGTGGCCGAGTTCTGCGTGGGTGGCCGCGACCGCGACGCGTCCGCCTATCGGAAGGCCGATCACCCGGAACCTACCGTGGGCGTCGCTGACCGCCTCGCGGCCGGCCACCGTCACCTCAGCGCCGGCGACCGGGCTGCCGTCGGCGAGGCGGACGTTGCCGTTCACCACGCCGGTGTGACGCAGCCGGACGGCCTCCTTGGCGAGGTCGAGCAGCGATTCATCGTCTCGGTCGGGCAGCGCCGGCCGAAGCCTGGCCAGCGTCCATGCAGTCAGCTCGTCGATGGTGTCCGCACCAGCGGCGTGGAGGGCGGCGGCCTCGGGAACGGTGATGGTCTCGAGTTGTAGCAGCTCGGCGATGGACTGCCAGCGGCGCACCTCAGCCAGGGTCACTTGCGGCAGCCTTCGCCCGAGCGCTCCTCGCTCGGTGCGAAGAAGATCGTCGGTGGTCACAAGGCCGAGGGCCGCCATCGCTTGGGCCTGCGGGGCGGCCACTGTCGGGATCTCCGCGATCAGGGTCATCACTTACCTCCGCTTCGGTGTCGATCATCACCTTGGCAGATGGACTGCTCGGGGTCAGCGGCGTAGTTCTAGCACCCACCCGCGGCGGAGGCAGTTCAGCGTGAACGGCGAGCACCGACCTGGTGTGGGGTGGCCGTCAGCGTCCGGACTCCCCAAACGTGAGCATTCGACAGCCTCAAACGTGAGCCGCTCAACTCCTGCCCACGACTCCCTGTTGATCGGCGCAACGTGTACGCCGTCGCTGCGTTGGCCAGCTGCGCCCGTCGCAGTGATGATTGCGAGTGCCGCTGGTTCTCCCTGGGCCTGTTTGTCGACGTTGTTGCTGAACTTCAGGAGGTGTACTGCGGCGGTGTCGACCTCGGACGGGCTCATCTTGACCTCCACCGCGACCCACCTCCGCCCCGGGAAGGTGATGATGGCGTCGACCTCATGTCCCTCGGCGTCACGTCGGACTCGTCCAGCAGGCGGAGTCGGCCGAGCGCGTCCAGATGGTTGTAGGTCGTGGTCGGCAGGACCGGGCCGCGTTCGCCTCCCGCGTAGGCGGCCGGTGAGCGGGTTGCCGGGCTCTGCGCGACGAATCTGCACAGAGACGCCAGGACGCGCTCCAGGGTTCGTGGGTCGCGCCGTCCAACGAAGGAGGGGAATGTCGACTCGATGATTTTGTCGCAGGTGCCCCTGGAGACCATACAGATTTGCCGAGACGTGGCCTCCGGACCGGATCGACGCGTTCGCCAGTATCCAGCAACTCGCCGCGGACGTCGTCGCTGACTTGCTCACGACGGTGAGGCGCCGCCGGAAGCTATCGCCGACAGCGCCTACTCCGGCAAGTTGATGGTCCGCGTCCCGCTTGTCAGACGCATATCTCACGTCTGGTGACCCCAGCAAGATTCGAACTTGCGACACAAGGTTGGGGAAGAGTGTCCCATTAGGGCTTTGACTAGGGACTATGGCACGCCTTGATGGTTCCGTGCGACATCCGTGCGATAAGGATCTGGCCTCGTTCCAAGTTGCGCACCCCAGCGACGAGCGGATGAAGCCGCCACCAACATTCGCGCGAGTCCTGGCCGAAGCCAGACTCGGCAAGGTACTCGTCAACCCGGGAAGCGTTGTCAGTGTGGCCGTTCGCGGCCCGTTCGATGCTGCCGAAGAACGCTGGCGGCCAAGGTCGACCCTTCTCGGGGTCGGGCGTGCTGAGGGCGCGCGCAGAGGTGAGGGGAGTGCTCACCAACTCGTCCGAGAGTTCGTCGATGAGGCGGATGAGTTCCTCTCGCGCCTCGCTCATTCGTAGTGAGTCCACATGCGCAGGACGTGCACTACGCGTTGCTCAGCAAGCACCTCGTAGACGAGGCGGTGCTGGATGTTGATCCGTCGGGAGTAGCAGCCGGCGAGGTCGCCGACGAGCTTCTCGTAGCGAGGCGGGTTCGCGAACGGGTCGTCGGCGATGGCCCCGAGCAGTTCTTCGGCCTTGGGTTTGAGCCCCGATGACGCCAGCTTCCGGGCGTCCTTCTGGGCCGCCTTGGAGTAGACCAACCGCCAGCCGGTCACCAGTCGAGTTCTTCCGAACCCTCGTCCAGGCCTTCGGCGCGCGCCTGGCGGATGGACTCGGTCAGGCCAGGGACGTTCGCAAGGAACAGTGTCTCCTGGATGGCGCGCCAGTCGTCCTCTCCGACCAGCACGGCGTTGCCCCGCTGGCCAGTGATGGTCAGCGGTTCGGACTCGTCGTTGACCTGGTCGATCAGGCGATACAGCTTCGCCCGAGCAGTCGTCGCACTTACAGCGGTCACTTTCACCACCTCCGCCACCAGCGTACGCGATCGCGTACGCAGGTCCAAGTGGGGGCCTACCCACTCCAGTGGTGAACCTCACGCTCACCTGGGCTAATCCCCGGACATGAGGCGCCGGCTCAAGGAGACGTCCGGATCGGACCTGAGCATCGGGGGTGCGGGGATCGCGACGGAGGCATTCCGGCACGGACTGGTCGATGAGTGCGTGCTGCTGCTGTGCCCGGTCATCGTGGGTGGCGGAAAGCCGGCGATGCCTCGGGGCATGAGACTCGACCTCGAGCTGCTGGACCACCGACGATTCGACAATGGCGTGATCTACGTCCGCCACGCGGTCCGACAGGCGTGACCGCACAGTCCCCCGAATGCGCGCTTCAATGCAGGTTCCATCACGACGCGATCGACCGCGTTGACGGCGGCATGATCGGATGAGTCTTGGCGCGGCTGACCGTTACTCAGGCTTGCCGGGCGCTGATCGCACACCCACAGGTGCAAGCCCAACGGTGTACATCGTCAAGGTTTCCCACTCTCGCTGGCGTACGCCGCTGCGGCCGCGGACGCGGCGGCAATGGCCAATGGCGCCGGACCGGTCTGGTAGTGACGGGCTCGATCAATCTGACATCCCTCGTGCGCCGCTGATCGTGAAATCGGGTTGGCGAGCGATCAGTAAGTGCATACTTACCGCATGACTCGACGCGATGACGTCCTCGATGTGGGGCTGCGGCTGTTCGCTGAGCGTGGGTACAACGCCACGCCGGTCTCGGAGATCGAGAAGGCCCTCGGCATGCGACCCGGTGGTGGCGGTCTCTACCGACATGTTCCGAGCAAACAGGCGCTCCTCGAGCAGGCGGTCGAGCGGGCATTGACGCGATCCCAGGAGCACCCGACCGGGCCGTTCCGGTCGCCCGCGGACGCCCTCGTACAGTCGCTGCTGCACCTTGTCGACGCGGACCTGGATCTATGGAAGCTGTTGGTGCGCGAACCGCAGCTACCCATCGACCTCGACGACCTGTACGACAGGGTCATCCAGCCGTCGTTCGACCAGGCGACCGAGTGGATGGGGACCTACAGCGCCTCGAAGGTCGACCTTCGGCCGCGGGTGGTCGTGGCGATCAGCGCCCTGCTCTATCTGCGGATCAGCCAGTTCACGTACGGCCGACCACCGGGGGGTGTCCCTGTGGACGAGTTCGTCGCCGTCGTAGAGCAGATCCTCGCGTGGAGCGCGTTGTGAGCGGGCTGGTGCTGCACGGCTGCCCGATCCATGTGCGGACGGACACGGCTTCGGTCGAGGCCCTTGGCATCGAGGGCAACCACGTGCTGGCGGCCGGGACGCTCGCCGAGGTGCGCGCCGCGATGCCAGGGGCCGAGGAGCGGGTCCTGGCCGACGGGGCGGTGCTGCCCGCCTTCGTCGATCCGCACCAGCACGCGTTCCTGATCGCCGCAGACCCTTACGTGGACGTTCTCCATGGCGCGCCCGACCTGACCTGGCTCGTGGATCTGGTGAAGCGCACCGCGATGGCCGACGCCGAGGGAGGTGGCTGGCTGCGTCTGCACGGCTACCTCCCGCTCGACCTCGCCGAGCGGCGTAGCCCCACCGCCGCAGAGCTCGACGTCGTGTGTCCCGACCGGCCCGTCCACGTGTTGTCGCGGACCTATCACGAGTCGTCTGTGAACTCGGCTGGGTTGGCTGCGCTCGGAATCACCGCAGCGACGCCCGACCCGCCCGGCGGGGCGATCGTCCGTGACCGGCGCGGACGCCCGACCGGTGTGCTCATCGAGGCGGCGAGCTTCGCCGCCGAGGCGGTCTCCCGTCCCGCGGAGACCGATTGGCCCGCCCGGCTGAGCGCGTACGGACGCCGGCTGACCTCGGCGGGGATCGTTGCGATCGGGGACGCCGCGGTCCCTGCCGCAGCAGCGTCCGCTTTCGTTGAGACGCTGGCCGCGGTCGCGGTCGATGCGACGCCTCTACTGGTAGGACACACGATCACCAGCCCGGCGCTCGTCCCCGGGCAGGTCGGGAAGGTGCTCCTCGACGGTGGCGAACGCTGCCACTTCGACCTCACACCCGCACAGGTCCGGCGCATGATGTGGGCCGTCGCGCGAGTCCTTCTCGGACCGGACGCGGTGGAAGCGAGAGCGATCTCGCGAGCCACCGGCGCTCCTAAGAGGAGTCGCGACGGGCACTGGCACTACGGCGAGGTGTACGCGGCCGGCAACCGCCTGCCCGGGCTGCTCCGGGAAGCCGCGGAGGCGGGGTCGGGGTTGGCCCTGCATGCCGTGGGCAACGGTGCCGTGATCGCGCTCCTGGAGGTCCTGTCCCGCGACAAGGTCCTGGCCGGACAGGTCCCCGTGCGGATCGAGCACGCCATGACCGTCGACGCGGACCTGGTGAGGCGCCTAGCCGATCTCGGTGCGCCGGTCGTCGTCCAGCCCGCCTTCCTGCGTACGCACACGCGGCAGCTCACCGTGATGCCGGTGCCAGCGCCGCTGAAGGTGCTGCCGCTGCGGGCCTTCGTCGACGCCGGCGCGACCCTCGCCTTCGGATCCGACTACCCGGCGGGCGATCTGTCGCCGTGGTCGGCGATCGCCGCGTCGGTCACGCGTAGCACCGGGTCCCGCCCGGCGCAGCTCCACTCCGAGGAGGCGATTACGGTTTCCGAGGCCATCGAGGCCTGTACATTTGCAGCCGCATCCGTTCTCGGACGCCACGATGCCGGCACGCTCGAGCCCGGGATGCGCGCGGACCTCCAGTGGGTCGATAAGGACCCGTTCCGTGCGGATCCTGCCGAGCTCGCCACCACGACCACGCTGGCCACGTGGAGCTCGGGCCGACTCGTGCACCAGCACCGGCGCCGTTCTGATCCGGACTCCCCGCACCCAAGGTCGCGGCGCGGGTAGCGGCTTTCGCGGGCTCCCGAGCGACCCACCAGAACTCTCCCTGACCGGCCACTGGTCCCGTCTGGGTGAACGGGAGCTGGCGGATCACGTTCAGGTTCATCGAAAGTGATGTCGAACTCGTCGACTACCGCGACTACCACTGAAGGAGGTGAACACCATGACCATGAACAAGCCCGTCCACCCCGGCGAGATCCTCCGGGAGGACGTGCTGGCCGACCTCGGCCTCAGCGTGAGTGAAGCCGCGTCCAGGCTCGGCATCTCCCGGGTGACCCTAAGCCGCGTCCTGCACGGCCACGCCCGGATCAGCCCCAACCTCGCCGTCCGACTCGAACAGGGCGGTGTCGGTACGGCCCGCGCCTGGCTCGCCATGCAGTCCGCCCACGACCTCGCCGCGGAACGCGCCGCAGGCCTGCCCAAAGTCACCCGTCTCGAGCCCGTCGCATAGGTCCGTGACCGTCGGGCGATTCAACCAACCTGTCGATGCACATTGTGTGTTCCCTCTGATGCGCCCGGCGAAGAGCTTCGACGTCATAGTGTGCACGCCAGCGTGGTTGGCGACGCCAGCAAGATTCGAACTTGCGACACAAGGTCTGGGAGGGCTGTTCCATGAGGGGTGTGGCTAGGAGATGCAGCACGCGGGAGCGGCGTCGTGCGATAGCCGTGCTATGTCGATGACGGAAGGATGAGCACCCAGCGCGTCCATCGCGGTCGGATCACTCGAAGTGGGTCCACATGCGCAGGACATGCACGATGAGCGCCTCCGCGAACACCGCGTAGACGAGGCGGTGCTGGATGGTGATCCGCCGGGAGTAGCGGTCCGGCGAGTTTGCCGATGAGCTTCTTGTAGCGGGACAGGGTCGCCCATTCCCCGAACGTGAGGCGCTCGACTCCACCAACCTGAGCGCCCAGGTTTGCTCGGTCGGTCAAGGCGCCAGAGAGGTGATCGGCACAACGTGCACGCCGTCGTTGCGTTGGCCGGCGGCGCCGGTCGCGGTGATTACCGCGAGCGCGGCCGGTTCACCTTGGGCCTCCTTGTCGACGCGCTCGCTGAACTTCAGCAGGTTCGCTGCGGCGGTGTCGACCTCGAACGGGCTCATCTTGACCTCGAAGGCGGCCCACTTCCGCCCCGGGAAGCTGATGATGGCGTCGACCTCGTGCCCTCCCGCGTCACGCCAGGTGTCGACGCGCCCGCCGAGCGCCTGGGCGTAGATCCGCAGGTCGCGGACGACGAGCGCTTCGAAATGGAAGCCGGCGGCCTTGAGGTCGTCCAGCAGATCCTGGCTCGTGACGCCGAGTGCGGCCGTTCCGATGGACGGGTCGACGAAGTATCTGGTCGGAGTCTTGCGCAGTCGGGTTCGGGATCGCATGGGCGGTTGCCACGCGGCGGAGTCATCCAGCAGGCGGAGTCGGTCGAGCGCGTCCAGATGGCTGTAGATCGTGGCCGGCGGGACCGGGCCGCGTTCGCCTCCCGCGTCGGCGGCCAGCGAGCGGGTTGCCGGGCTCTGCGCGACGAATCTGCCCAGTGACGCCAGGACGCGTTCCAGGGTCCGTGGGTCGCGTCGTCCGACGAAGGAGGGGATGTCGACCTCGATGATCTGTCGCAGGTACCCCTGGAGCCATACCCGGGCATCGGCCTCCTCGGCATCGAGCAGGTCGGGCCAGCCACCAATGACGATCCTGCGCATGAGGTCGGGGACGCTCAGCCCGCTGTCGGCCCCGAGTTGCCGCTTTCCGTCGAGGAGTGCGGCCAGCGACACCTGGCCGGTCGAATGTCCTGACTCGAACAGGCTCATCGGACGCATGCGCAGCACGCCGATCCGACCGGCGCCCGAGTGGCGATTGACGTCGTCGTTCGGCGTTGCCGACCCGGTGAGCAGGTAAAGGCCGCGACCACGGTCGGCGTTGTCGACTGCGCGCCGCACCTGATTCCACAGCGTCGGGGTGACTTGCCACTCGTCGAAGAGGATCGGTGTCGGGCGCTCGAACAGCCACGCGGGGTTGAGGTCGACCGATGCCTGCGCGGGGGGGTCGCCGGCCATGTCGAACACCGTGGCCGCCGCTCGTGATGCGGTCGCGGTCTTTCCGCACGCCTTCGGACCCTCGATCAGCACTGCCCCGACAGCGCGCATCTTGGTCGCCAGTTCGCCGTCGGCGACGCGCGGCCGATATGTCATCACCCCTAAACTGTACATTTTGCCGAGTTTCAACTATACAGATTGCCGAAGCCTGGCTGGACGAATTGCCGGATCGTCCAGACTCTCGGCGCGCGCTTTGCGGATGGACTCGGTCAGGCCAGGAACATTCGCAAGAACAGCGTCGCCTGGATGGCGCGCCAGTCCTTCTCGCCTGGAGCCGGGTAGGGTCGCGGACGTGGGCGATGGTCTGGCAGTTGGGGTGCGGCCGGCGACGCTGCGGGGTCACTGGTTGGTGCTGGTGGTGCTCGCGCTGGCGATCGTGGCCGTCGCTGCCTTGTCGGGCCAGTTCTTGTGCGCCCTTATCGAGTCGCCAATCGTTGCGCCGCAGCGAGAGGACCCCGCGTTGTACGTCGTCGCTATGGGGACCGTGTGGGCGTCCTTGGCGGTGGTTGCCTGCGGGTTCGCTGCTGTTGGCAGCAGGGCGGCCCGGCTCACCGGAGCGTCCCGTCGGCGGTGGCGCTTGATCGCCGTGGGGTTGGTTGTGTCAACGTGGGCCGTGGTCGTCTTGCTCTATCTCACCAACCCGCTCACCATCCGCCGGTGGTCGCACTACTGGCCCATCTTCTACGGATAGCCTCTGGCGCAGCACATCGACCGCGCTGCGTGCGGGAGTTGAGGATGCCGGGGTCGCGCCGCGTTTCAGTATTCTCTGTCCGTGCACGTCGACGAGCTTCGGAACTGGATTCTCAGCTGGTTCGAAGTCCCCCAGAAGGTCGGCGGCCCGGCCGCGTTGGTGGCCCCGCTGCTCACGTTCAACCGTGTGCCGGGAACACCGATTCTCGACGGCGACGTCGAGGTGCTGGTGATCGAGAACCAGGGCGTGTGGCTGTGGGGCCGCGATCAACACGGCAGCTATGTCGAGCGTGAGAACAAGCCTGCGGCCGTGTGGCGTCGCACCGGTGAGGACGAGGCGGAGTTCTGGCTCCATCACGCCGCGTTCGAAGCCGTGTGGTCGATGCCGGCCCGACGAAGCTCGCAGGGGGCAAGCGGCAGCTCGCTGGCGTTGATCCTGGGTGGCACGGCGCCCCTGCCCGTGGGGGAGTGGGCGTGGCCCGGCGACCGGCAGCGCATCCATGTTCACGGGCGGTCGCTGGTGATGGTGTGCGGTGACGGCGACGGCTACTGGATAGTCGCAGCAGCACCCAGTGAAGTCGACTTGGAATGGCTCGATGCCCTGGGGCTCGCGTGGGCGGAGACCGATACCCGTAACGCCTAGTTCTCTGCTTGTCAGAAGCAGATCCGCGTTCAGACGGTTGGCGACCTCAGCAGATTCGACCTTGCGACACATAGTTCGGGAACGCTTTCCCAATAGGGCTTTGACTAGGAGTGATGCACAATCTTGAGTCGTCGTGCGATTCGCGTGCGATGAACAGTTGGGCCGTCTCGCTGTTGCGCAGGCCGGTTGGGACGGGCTTCAGCTCGAGTGGTAGACGTCGGAGCGGTGTTCAATGGCCATGATCGTGACGGCTTCACCGATCCGGTAAATGATGCGATAGCTGCCGCGGCGAGCGCTGTGCAAGCCGCTCAGTTCGGTGCGCATGGGCTTCCCGACTCGGTGGGGGTTCTCGGCGAGGCTGCCGTAGATGAACTCCACAGCGGCCGTTGCGACCTTCTCCGGGAGCCGGGCGATAGCGCGCTTGGCAGTTGGCGTCCAGGTGATTGGCAGCGGCTCGGGGCTCATGGCTTCAGGTAGCGGAGGAGGTCGTCCTTGGTCAGGGTCTCAGCTTCGCCCGCAGCAAGCTCAACGAGGCTGGCGCGGATCTGCTTCATGAGTCTGGGACGGCCCGAGACCTCGAGGGTCTCTTCTATCGATTCCAAGTCGTCGATGCTGACCACGACGGCGGCCGGCCTTCCGTGTTTGGTGATCACCACCCGGTCGTGCTCGCGCTCGACCTGTTCGACCACTTCTGATAAGTGGTTCTTCACGTCCTTCAGCGCCATGGAACCCTCAACCATCATGGCTATAAGTGTAGCTACTTGACTGCGGGCGGCAAGGATCACGAGGCCGACCAGGTCGCGTTCGGCACCGGCGTGAACAACTCCTCCAGCGCCAATGAGGGGATTCGGATCAGCCGCGCCCGGCTCTGGACGGCCGGCAGGGCGCCGGAACGGATGCGCCGACGCAGGGTCATCACGCTGACGTGGTAGCGGCCGGCGGCTTCATGCAGCGTCAGGCACTCGACGCCAGCGACGGGACGCGTTGTGCAGTCATTTCGGTCTCCTGCCGTTCGTTCGCCTAGCGGCCGATGCCGCGGCTGTGGCTTCGGCTGCGGTTCGGGGTTCTGTTGGACGTGGCCGTGGGCGAGCCGGGGTCTGAGCGCGGAAGGATTAGCTGGCGGGCGTGGGATCCGGGCTCGGCTCGTGGGCGCGAGTTGAGGCACGAACGCAGATCAGGGTGTTGGGCCGCAGCGGCTCGCCCCCGACGCGGCGCTGGGGGAGCCAGCGGGCCGCGTACTCGCAGTGTCTCCGTTGGGATGGTGCGCGTGGCCTCCGCCCGGCGAACGTCAGGCGGACGCCACGCACCCGACTCCACTTCCTTGCGCTCGGTTGCCAGCCAGGCTTCAGCGTCGGCCTTGGTCGTGAACGTCATGGGCCCGACATGCCGCTTCAGGTCAGGTCCGGCGTAGCTCGCCTGATACCGCTTCGACGGAAGTCGTCGCACATAGCCGAATCCACGTCGATCCATGAGCGCCTCCTGCACGTAAGGGGGGCAAGGGAGGCTCCGGCGTGCGATCTACGTGCGATAGAGACGGCTCCGAGTGCACATCTGTGTCGTCTCGTGATCTCTTGGGAGTGGTCCTGATGGTCCGCGTTTCTGCTTGTCAGAAGCATATTCTGCGCTCAGCCATCTGGCGACCCCAGCAAGATTCGAACTTGCGACACAAGGTTTAGGAAACCTCTGCTCTATCCCCTGAGCTATGGGGCCTTGCCTCGAGAATCGAGGCCGAACCAGCCTACCGCCTCGTCGTCCG
>Ga0209477_1000645_pt1 | contig 21680 bp, 18 predicted proteins | sample KloWWTupernatant_FD_187180 | JGI IMG/M metagenome (GOLD analysis project Ga0209477, IMG submission 187180) | Active sludge microbial communities from Klosterneuburg, Austria, studying microevolution and ecology of nitrifiers - Klosterneuburg... | ecosystem: Engineered > WWTP > Aerobic digester >... | reverse complement strand
TTCTCACCTGGGGAGTTGCACTCCCGGGCCTGCGCCCCGCTCAGGATGCTTTCTCACCTGGGGAGTTGCACTCCCGGGCCTGCGCTCCGCTCAGGATGCTTTCTCACCCGGGGAGTTGCACTCCCGGGCCTGCGCCCCGCTCAGGATGCTTTCTTGTGTTTGTAATCCCATTCCTCGCATGCCGACAGTGTGCCCTTTGCAGCGTGCGGAGGAACTCCCTTGTACAAATACACGAAAGCATCCTGAGCGGAGCGCATCGGCGCCTAAGCGCCGATGCGCGCAGTCGAAGGACGCGCTGTCGGCCAGAGTGGATGCGTGTAGCCCAGACGTGATTTGCGTCGGAGTCGAGCGCCGATGCGCTCGGTCGAAGGACGCGATTCCGGGCCATCGCCCGCAACAAAGCCAAATCAGCACGAATCTGCGTAATCTGCGGATAGATGAATCGCGCCCCGGGCATACAATTCAGATATGCGTATCACCGTCCACCCCCGCCAGATCCAGGCCACCCCGGCCGATGCCCTCATCGTCAATCTTTTCGAAGGCGTTGCCGTGCCCGCTGGCGCGGCCGGCGCCGTCGACACCGCCCTTGGCTCTGTCGATGGCGTGCCCGGCGCGGGCGCGATCAGCCGGCTGCTGGCGCTGGGTGATTTCAAAGGCAAGCTGAACGAGCTCGCCGTCCTCTACACCCACGGCCTCATCCCGGCCGCCCGGGTCATCCTGGTCGGCCTGGGCAAACCCGCCGACATCAACGCCGAGCGGGTGCGCCAGGCCAGCGGCAGCGCCGTCCGCAAGGCGGCCAGCCTCGGCTGTAAGGTCGTCGCCACGGTCACCCATGGCTCGGGCAGTGGCGGCCTGGATGCCCGGGTGGCCGCCCAGGCCACCGTCGAGGGCGCCATCCTCGGCGCCTACCAGCATCTCGAACAGAAGTCCAAGCCCGACCCGCGTGAGATCGAGACCCTGCTCGTGCTGGAATCCGATGCCAGCCGCTTCCCCGAGGCCCGCGACGGCGCCCATGATGGCGAGATCATCGGCAACGCCCAGAACGCGGCCCGGACCCTGGTCAATCGCCCGCCCAACGTAATGTACCCCGCCGCATTTGCCGATCATTGCGTCGCGATGGCGAAGAAGCGCGGGCTCAAGGCCACCGTCCTCGGCCAGGCCGAGCTCGAGGCCAACAAGATGGGCGGCATCCTGGCGGTCAACAAGGGCAGCCGCAACGCGCCGCGCTTTGTCGTGCTCGAGCACGCCCCGCGCGGGACGGCCAAACAGGCGCCGCTGGTCCTGGTCGGGAAAGGCGTGTGCTTTGATACGGGTGGCTACTCAATCAAGACCGCCGATGGGATGGTGTCGATGAAGGGCGACATGAGCGGGGCCGCCGCTGTCGCCGGCGCGATGCAGGCCATCGCCGAGCTCAAACTCCCCCGGCGCGTCATCGGGCTCATGCCCCTGGTCGAGAACCGGATCAATGAGGAAGCCTTTCTGCCCAGCGACGTGCTGACCATGATGAACGGGATGACGGTCGAAATCATCAGCACCGACGCCGAGGGCCGGCTGATCCTCGCCGACGCCCTGCATTACGCAAAACGGTATAACCCTTCTGGCGTCGTCGACATCGCCACCCTCACCGGGGTCGCCTCACTGGCGATGGGCGATTGCATGGCCGCCACCGTCCACACGAACACTGAAACGTGGGGGCGCCAGGTCATCGACGCCGGCGCGCAAGTGGGTGAGCGCATTTGGCCGATGCCGCTCTGGCCGGAATATGGCGAGAGCATGAAGAGCGACACCGCCGACTTCAAGAACAGCGCCGGCAACCGTTACTCGGGGCTGGGCGTGTCGGGCTGGTTTCTCCAGCAGTTCACCCTCGACGAGAAGGGCGGCCCGGCCTACCCATGGGCCCATATCGACATGGCCCCCATGGACTTCAACAACAGCACGTCTGGTTACTCGCCCAAGGGGGCCTCGGGATACGGGGTGCGGGCGTTTGTGGCCCTCGCTGCTGGCGCAGCGTAGTTTGATCAAGTGGGTAAGGTGCGTAAGGTTTGATCAGGTAGAGACGTGGGCGGAACATGCCACCTTATCGAACCTTACTCACCTGATCAAACCTGATCACACCTATGACCGGTCTGGTAGTACAGCGACGCCCGGCAACGTCTTGCCCTCGAGAAACTCCAGGGAGGCGCCGCCGCCGGTGGAGATGTGGGTGATCTTGTCCGCCACGCCGGCTTGCTCGACGGCCGCGACCGAATCGCCGCCGCCGATGACGCTGATGGCGCCCGACTCGGCCACCGCTTTGGCCACCGCGGTCGTGCCCGCGGCGAACTTGGGCATCTCGAACACGCCCATCGGGCCGTTCCACACGATCATCTTCGCCCCGGCGATGATCTTGGCGAAGTTGATCGCCGACTGCCCGCCGATATCGAGGGCGCGCCAACCCGGCCGGATCGAATCGACCGCAACGGTGGCGGTGCTGGCGTCGTTGGCGAACTTGTCGGCCACGACCACGTCGACCGGCAGGACCAGCTTGTCGCCCGAGGTCTCGAGGATCTGCCTGGCCATCGCGACCGCGTCCTGCTCGACCAGCGAGTCGCCCAACTCATAGCCTTTGGCCTTGAGGAAGGTGTTGGCCATCCCGCCCCCGATCAGCAGCCGATCGACCTTGGGCAGCAGGTTCTGAATCACCGGCAGCTTGTCGCTGATCTTGGCTCCGCCCAGGATTGCGACCAGCGGCCGCTCGGGCGAAAGCAGGACCTTGGAGATGAAGTTGATCTCCTTCTCCATCAGAAACCCGGCCGCGGCCGGCAGGAAGTGGGCGACCGCCTCGACTGAGGCATGCGCGCGGTGGGCGCTGCCAAACGCATCACAGACATACACATCGCCCAGCCGGGCGAGCTGCTTGGCGAAATCGGGGTCGTTCTTTTCCTCCTCCTTGTGGAAGCGCAGGTTCTCCAGCAACATGACCTCGCCCGGCTTGAGGGCGGCGGCCTGGGCTTCGACGGCAGCCCCGACGCAATCGGCGGCAAAAGTGACCGGCTTGCCGAGCAGTTCACTCAGCCGCGCCGCGGCCGGTTTGAGGCTCTGCGCGGGGTCGACGCCCTTGGGCCGCCCGAGATGCGACATGAGCACGAGTGAGGCCCCATGCTCGATGGCGTACTGGATGGTCGGCAGCGCGGCGCTGATCCGGGTGTCATCGGTGATGGCGCCGGATTTGTCGAGCGGGACGTTGAAGTCCACCCGCATCAGCACGCGTTTGCCGGTCAGGGGAAGCAGATCTTTGATCGTTCGCTTATTGAGCATGATGTCCTTTTGCCGTACCAGGCTTATCGATTGCCACTTGGCGGCGCTTTTTTAACAGAAGAAGGGAAGAACGGAAGGGGAGGCCGGCTTCAGCGCATCTTTCCTCATCCAACTTCCCTTCTTCCTTTCTTCTGTTAAAAAATCCTGACCTGGGGCGCCGATTGGCCTAGTTCCAGATGTTGCGCAGGTAGCGGACCTTTTCCACGGTCTGAAAATCGCCGCCGCCTTCATGGTTGTTAAAGCGCCACACGCGGATGTCCTTGTCGCCGGCCCAGTGGTTATAAGCCGCATACACCGTCGAGGGTGGGCAGATGGTGTCCATCAGCCCGACAGAGAACAGCGCCCGCGCGCGGGCCCGTGCAGCGAAGTTTACGCCATCAAAATAGCTCAGCGTCCGCAGCGCGTGGTCGATATCGGTGCGGTGGGTGGCGCACCACTTCACGATTTCGCCATACGGATTGGTGTCGATCAATTCGATGGCCCGCCGATAGTGGCACAGGAAGGGCACGTCCGGCATTGCAACCTGGATGGTTGGGTCCAGCCCGGCCGCCGCAATCGCGATCCCCCCGCCCTGGCTTCCGCCGGTTACCGCGATGCGATCGGCGTCGATCGCGGCGTGGCCGCGGGCTGTCTCCAGCGCCCGGACCGCGTCGGTGAAGAGCCGCCGGTAGTAATAGTTCGTTGGATCGGTGATGCCCTGGGTCATGAACCCGGGCACGGACGGGCTCCCAGCGCCCTCGTCGGGGGTGTCGCCCTTCTGCCACACGCTCCCCTGCCCGCGGGTGTCCATCAGCAGGTGGGCATAACCGGCACTGCTCCACAACAGATAGTCGGTCGGGAAGCCGCGCCCGCCGCCGTAACCGAGATACTCGACCACGCACGGCACGGGACCGGATTGATGGGCGGGGAGTTGCAGCCAGGCCTTGATCGGCTGCCCGCCAAAACCGTTGAAGGTGACGTCATACGACTCCTGCGCGCGCAGGCCGTAGTCCACCCGCTCAAAGCGGGCGTGCAGCGGATGTTCGCGCGCGCCAGCCAGGGTGCCGGCCCAGAAGGCGTCGAAATCGGCGGGCTCTTCGCGCGCCGGACGATAGGTTTTGAGCGTCTCGAGGGGAAAATCGAAGATGGCCATTTGCCAAGTCTACAACGGGCTCCGCGCCGACCTGACAGGTCACCCCGCCATCGGAGTAAAATACGACCTCGTGCAGCATGCGCGGCGATTTGCCTTAGGGTTCCGCGCCCGCCAGATCCGTTGGCGGGGGCCGGGAATCTGTTTTCGGCGGGCCCGCAGTGCCATCCAAAAACGTCAAATGCGACTCAGCGTTTGGCGTTTTATTTTGCCCGGTAGCGCCGGGCCAAGGAGCCTGATCCCATGACCAATCCGCAACGCGCCCCTCACCTGCCGCTCGGCGAAAAGCGCGGCGGCCGGCTGTACGGCCAGCACATTCTCTCGGTCAAACAGTTCTCGCGCGAGGACATCGAGGCCATCTTTGTCATCGCCGAGGAGATGCGCACGATGGTCGAGCGGGTCGGCACCTTCGACCTGCTCAAGGGTAAGCTCCTGGCCAGCCTGTTCTACGAGCCCTCCACCCGCACCTCGTCCTCGTTTACCGCCGCCATGGAGCGCCTGGGCGGCAGCGTCATCCCGATCAGCGAGGTGCGCTACTCGTCGGTCTCGAAGGGCGAGTCCCTGCCCGACACCGTCCGTACTCTCGAATGCTACAGCGACGTCATCGTCCTGCGCCACCCCGAGGTCGGGGCCGCGGCCACCGCCGCCCGCTACGTGCGCAAGCCCATCATCAACGCCGGCGACGGGATCGGCGAGCATCCCACTCAGGCCCTGCTCGATCTTTTCACCATTCGCGAGGAGTTGGGCAATCTCGATGGCCTGACGGTGACGATGCTGGGCGACCTCAAGAATGGCCGCACCGTGCACTCGCTCTCGCGCCTGCTCACCCTCTTCCACGCCCGGATCAACCTGGTCTCGCCCGAGATGCTGCGCATGCCGCCCGAGATCATGGAGGAGCTGGCCGCCAAGGGCGTCACCTTGTCCGAGCATCGCGAGCTCGAGTCGGTATTGCCCAACACCGATGTGCTCTACGTCACGCGCGTGCAAAAGGAGCGCTTCGCCGACGAGGCCGACTACCTCGCCCACAAGGACGCCTACGTCATCACCCCGGCTACGCTCACCCAGGCCAAGCAGAAGATGATCGTCATGCACCCGCTCCCGCGCGTGGGCGAGATCAGCATGGACGTCGACGACGACCCCCGGGCCGCCTACTTTCGCCAGATGGAATACGGGCTGTACGTCCGCATGGCGCTGCTGGCGATGGTGCTCGGCAAAGCGTAATTCTCGTTGATAACGTTGGTAACGTTGATAACGTTCTTAACGTTACCAACGTTATCAACGTTACCAACGTTATCAACATAAATGACAACATTCACCGCCCTCCTGACCGCGTCCGCCCGCTCACGCGATTCGCTGCTGTGCGTCGGGCTCGACCCGCGCGGCGAATCGCCCGAGGCGCTCCGTGCCGACTGCCTGCGCCTGATCGCCGCGACAGCCCCCTATGCGGCGGCCTTCAAGCCCAATTACGCCTTCTTTGAGGCCTTTGGGGCCGAGGGTGTCGCCGCGCTGCGCGATGTCATCGCGGCCGTGCCCGAGGGCATCCTGGTCATCCTCGACGCCAAGCGCGGCGACATCGCCGAAACCAGCGAGGCGTCGGCCCGCGGCCTCTTCGATACGCTCGGCGCGCACGCCGTCACCGTCAGCCCGTATATGGGCGGCGAATCCCTCCGCCCGTTCTGGGACCGGCCGGACCGCGGCATTTTTGCGTTGTGCAAAACCTCAAACCCCGGCGCCGGCGAGTTTCAGGAAGTCGCGCTCGAAGGCGGCGGCGCGCTGTTCGAAGAGGTCGCCCGGCGTGCCGCGCACTGGAGCCCGCACGACAATGTTGGTCTGGTAGTCGGCTCGACTTACCCCGAGGCCATTGCCCGGGCCCGCGCGCTCGCGCCCGAGGCCTGGTTTCTTGTGCCGGGGATCGGGGCCCAGGGCGGCGACCTCGAGCGCTCGGTCGACGCCGGGCTGCGCCCCGACGGGCTGGGCATGCTCATCAACGCCTCGCGCAGCATCGCCAACGCGGCTGAGCCTGGAGCGGAGGCGCGCCGCCTGCGGGATGCCATCAACGCCGCTCGGGCCGCGACCCGGAGAAAATCCGCCGCTGCAACGCCGCTCAGCGCCCTCGCCCGCGATCTGATCGAAACCCAATGCGTGCGCTTTGGCGCCTTCACCCTCAAATCGGGCGCGATCTCGCCGATCTATCTCGACCTGCGCCGGCTGGTCACATACCCCGCAGTTCTGCGGCGGGTCGCCCAGGCCTATGCTCATGTGTTGCGCGGGCTCCACTTTGACCGCCTGGCCGGCATCCCGTATGCCGCCCTGCCCATCGCGACCGCCATCTCGCTCGAGGCCGGCTGGCCGCTGATCTACCCGCGCCGGGAGGCCAAGGAATACGGCACCCGGGCGACCATCGAAGGCGAATTCAAGCCGGGCGAGACCGTCGCCGTCATTGATGATCTCGTCACCACCGGCGACTCCAAGATCGAGACCATCCAGAAGCTCGAAGGCGCTGGCCTCAAGGCCCGCGATATCGTGGTGCTGATCGACCGAGGCCAGGGCGCGGCGGCGATCCTGGCCGCGTCCGGCTATGCCTTGCATTCGGTCGTCACCCTGCCGGCACTCCTGGACGAGTGGCTGCGCACGGGCGCCATCAGCGCTGCGCAGCGCGCGGACGTGCTGGCGTTTCTAACGCAATGATCTATGATGCGGCGCGGCGCGCCCTGTTCAAGCTCGATCCCGAGCGCGCCCATGCGCTCACGCTGGGCGCCCTGCGCGCCGCCGGGGCGCTGCCCCTCACCCGGATCGCGCTGGGGCGCGCCCTGCGCTTTGAGGACCCCCGCCTCGAGGTCGAAGCATTCGGCCTGCGCTTCCGCAATCCACTCGGCCTGGCGGCCGGCTACGACAAGAACGGCGTCGCCGTGCGCGGGTTGGCGTCGCTGGGCTTCGGCCATCTGGAGATCGGCACGCTAACCCGGGGGGCGCAACCCGGGAATCCGCGCCCGCGCCTGTGGCGGGTGCCCGAAGCCCGGGCCGTCATCAACCGGCTGGGCTTTCCCAACGACGGCGTCGACGCCTTCCTGGCTCGCGCTTGGCCCGATCCCGGAATCCCGGTCGGGATCAATATCGGAAAGAGCAAAGACACGCCCTTGTCCCAGGCCGCCGATGACTACGTCGCGCTCCTGCGTCGCGTCGCGCCGCGGGCGAGCTATGTCGCCATCAACATCAGCAGCCCAAACACGCCCGAACTTCGCCAGCTCCAAACCCGCGCTTATGTCGCCGATCTGTGCGGGGCGATCACCCGCACCCGCGACACGCTCGCGGCCGAGAGCGGGCGGCGGGTGCCGGTGCTGATCAAGCTTGCGCCTGATCTCGAGGAGGGCCAACTCGAAGATGCCCTGGACGCGACCCTCGGCGCGGGCATGGACGGCGTCATCGCCACCAACACCACGCTCCGCCGCGATGCCGCCGGTGGGTTTGTTCCAGAACGTTATACGGATTGCCAGGGCGGGCTGAGTGGCTCGCCCCTGCGATCGCTCGCCACGGCGATGATCCAGCGCATCCACGCCCGGACCGGGCCGCGTTTGCCCATCATCGGCATGGGGGGCGTTGCCAGCGCCGAGGACGCCCTCGAGAAGATCAGGGCCGGCGCGACGCTCGTGCAGCTCTACACCGGGCTGATCTATGGCGGACCCGGGTTGCCCGCCCGAATCAAACGCGGCCTTGTTTCAGCCCTTGAGCGCGCGGGCGCGGATAGAATGGCGGCTCTGACTGGCTTGCAGTGACGGATCGTGGGGGATCTAGAAGTCACCCAAATAATGAGTGGCGAGATCACAATTCCCGCGCGAAGTGCGGGAATTGTGATCTCGCCAGGCGCATTTTTGGGATGGGATCCAGGAAAAACTGGTCTGGAACGGCGTTCGACACCGATCCTGATGACCATGTCAATTAATAACGTGGCGATTGCGGCGGCGCTGGCATTGCTGGTGTTTGCCATCCCTTACCCAGAGCCGATCCGCGGCGCTGGCGCGCTTACCCCGCGCGCCTTCATACCGGGCGTTCAGGCAAGCGCCAACTGCGCGATGAATGCCCAGGAGAGCGCCATCCTGACCGCGATGCGGTCCGATTCGCGCCAGAAGCGCTCGCAACTTGTGTGCAGTCCCGCGCTGCGGCAGGCGGCCTATTTTCATGCCCAGGACATGATCAATCGCGCCTATTTTGGTCATATCACACCGCCTCCAAACAGCATCGGCCCCAATCAAATGGCCCGGAATGCCGGCTACATCCTGCCAACGTTCTACGGCACCTCGGTAACAGCCAACTACATTGAATCCATTGCCGCGGGATACGACACGCCGGCGGCTGTGTGGAGTGGCTGGATGGCATCGACCGCGCACCAGGCGCATTTGCTTGGCCTCGATCCGTTCTATGGCGAGCAGATCGACATCGGGATTGCCTACATCTATGGCGCCAACAGCACCTACGGGCGATACTGGGTCGTGATCACGGCCCGGCGTGGACCATAAGCGCACCCAGGCCCACGAGCTCGCGGAAATGACGCCCCGGCGAAGCCGGGGCGTCATTTCCGATGTCTTCCTGAACGGTTATCTCGGATCGCCAGCGCTGCTGCCGCTGCGGGATTCCGACATTGCGCGCAGCTTAAAGGCCGCGATTTGGCGCTCGCCGAGCACAATCTTCAGCGAGAGTTTTTTGTCACCGCGCTGAAGCTCCAGCGCAAGGGTGGCCCCGGGCAACTTGGCGCAGATCAGGGCAGACAGGTCCGCGTGCCCATCGATCACGAGACCATCGATCGAGCGCACTCGGTCGCCGACCTGCACGCCGGCGCGCTCGGCCGGGCTCTTTTGGATGACGCGATCCACGACGATTTGCTCAATGCTCTTGGAGCCATTGAGCCGCGTCTGCGGTTTCCACAAGATGCCCAAATAGGCTACGGATCGATTCTGCACACTTCTCCACGCGTTCGAGCGGTCAAGACCGCCAAGAGCGCACATCCAGCGCCCGGCGCTTTCTGAAGCGGGCACATTAAACCAACCGCCTTAGCATCGACTGAGATGCCGTCGCTGGCGCGGTGAGGAGGCCGGAAGCCAGAATCGTGATCGCTCATACAAGATTGGGCTGATACGCCGGAAGAAAGACGTCGAACGAGGTCCCCACACCGACCGCGCTGCGGGCCGCGATTCGCCCGCCGTGGGCCTCGGCGATGGTCTGGGCGATTGCGAGGCCCAGGCCGGCCCCGCCTTTGGCCCGCGACCGGGATTTGTCAACCCGGTAGAAGCGTTCGAAGACGTGCGGAAGATCTTCGGCTGGGATGCCGGGACCGTTGTCGCTGACCGTCACCCGGACAACCCGTTCGCCCCCCACCGCGGGAGCGCCGGCGGCATTGACATCGCGGGCGGCCTCGTTGGCGGCTTCAATGTGGACGGCCGCCCCCTCAGGCGAATGTTTAATTGCGTTATCCACCAGGTTGAGCAGCACCTGCTTCAATCGGTCGGCGTCTCCCTCGATCTCGAGCGGCTCTTCGCCCAGGAACAGGGTCGTGACCTCGGTTTTGCCCTGGCCGATGAACTTGCCCGCCCGCGCCACCTCAAGCAGGGTTGGCATCAGATCCAGCGGCGCCATCCGCATCTCGAGCGCGCCCGAGTCGGCCTGGGAAAGCATCAACAGGCTGCTGACCATCCGGGTCATGCGATCGCTCTCACTTGTCACCGCGTCAAGCGATTCAGTGTCGGCGCAACCCATCCGGAGCAGATCGACATTGCCCCGAATCACGGTGAGCGGCGTGCGCATCTCATGGGATACGTCGGCGACGAAGCGCTGTTGGGCGGTGATGGACTGCGAAAGCCGGTCGAGCATTTCATTGAAGGCGGTCGAGAGCCTGCCCACTTCGTCGTTGGTTTGGGCGAGCACACGCTGGTCGAGATTGTTGGTCCGCGAGATGCTGAGCGCGGTGTCGGTGATGCGGGTAATGGGCCGAATAGCCCGCCTGGCCACCGCCCCGCCGCCAACAGCCGCGATCAGCAGGGCCAATAGCCCGACAGCCAGGAGCGTGCCGAGCAGGCCCTGTTTCGCGAATTCAGTGTCCTGAATTGGCGTGGCGACCTGGAAAAAGATCAGCAATTGCTGGCCGCTTACCCGGTTGGTGAACACCACCGGATCGGTCAATACGCGAAGCGGAATCCGATTTACGTGCACGGTGGAATACAGAGGCGTCCGCGCGTCCTGGGCCATGGCCCGTGAATCGCGCAGACTGATCGGGTCGATGGGTCCGGAGATCGCAGTTGTGCTGGCGTCCAGAAGCTCGCCGCTGATGTCGTAGGCCTGGACGTAGATCGAACGAAAGGCGTCCGTCGGCAGTTGAGCGGCGACTTTGCCGTTCTGCAGCAGCGCGGCGCTGGTGAGATCGGTGATGGCTTCGTAGGACTGGCGCAGGAGGTCGTCGACCTGGCGCTGCAAGAGCAGCGCGACAGCGCCGTACACCAAAAGGCCGGCGATGACGAGCGTGAGCCCGGTCACCGAGGTGTAGACGACGGTCAGTCGCGTCCGGATCGAGATTTGACTAAGAGCTCCCAAGGGAATCCACTCCGGTATTCGTTCTTTGACTGACGACAAGCGTACTCCCGTCGCATGAGCAATGAGTGAGTCGCCCCGCGCGCTTTTCAGCCACAGGGTGATCGTATCCTAACCAAGGCCTGTAAGCGGCATGCCCCGGCGTCGCCGGGGCATGCCGCTTACCCCAAACCCGTTTAGGTGGGCGCCGCAGCACGAATAGGCTAAGATTCCAATGCGATGAGCACCTCCTTCTATCACATTGGTTTCGGCCTCGACGATCTCGGCCCCGAGCCGCCCACCCTGGCCCTCCTCTCGGGCGACCCCAATCGCGCGACCATGATCGCGCGCGAACGGCTGACTGGCGCGCGGGTGCTGTCGGAGAATCGCGGGTTGAATAGCTACGTGGCGCTCCTGCCGAACGGCCGGCCGATCATTTCGGCCACGAGCGGGATGGGCGCGCCCTCGCTCAGCATCGTCGTCAATGAACTGATTCAAGTCGGGGTGCGGACCATCATCCGGATTGGCACCTGCGGCTCGATCCAGGCCAGCGTCGCCCCCGGCGCAATCGTCATCAGCTCGGCGGCCCTGTGCCGCCAGGGCGCCGCCAACGACATCGCTCCGCCTGAATACCCGGCGGTCGCCGATCCCTTCCTGACCGTGGCCCTGGCCGACGCCGCCCGGGCGCTGGGGATCGCTCACGCGGTCGGCATCACCGCCAGTGTCGACACCTTCTACGAGGGTCAGGAGCGCTCATCGTCCTCGGCCAACCCATATTTGTTGCGCAGTCTGCGCGGGATGACTGACGAATTCCGCCACCTTAATGTGCTCAACTACGAGATGGAGGCTGGCACGCTCTTCAAGATGGCCGGGGTCTATGGCTTCCGGGCTGGCTGCGTGTGCGGCGTCATCGCCCAGCGCGTCACGGGCGAAAACGTCGTGATGGATGCCAAGGGCGGGGCCGTTGAGCGGGCTATCGAGGTGGCGCTCGCTGCGGCCGAGAAATTCGCCTAGATTTCTCACACGAACTGATTTGCGGAATCGATATTCTCGGCTCCGCCGAGAATATCGATTCCGCAAAACAGCGACTGGGCGTGCTTCTTAGCGCCACCCGAGTCCGGCGCATACAGCGCACGACTCGCCTGTGGCCAGACACGTCACGCACGGGCGCGCGGTCGGGGGCGGACTTGGGATGTCTTCGGCAAGTTCCGGATATCGGAGCGCCCCCTGGGCGACGACGGCGAAGCGCGTAAGCGGATCATCCTCCCGGACGGTGGGATGACCAAATGCCTCGTGGTCCATCCGCAGGATCTCACCGTCGGGCCGCAACCCCCACAGGAAAATGGCATTGCCATGCAGGGGCAGCGCGTTCAGGTCCTCTTTGAAAACACGAAGCGGCCACTGGCCGATTGTGGTCGGGTTCAGGGCGTTGATTCGCGCCTGTATCCACGCCTGGGCGCTGGGCGGACGCGGCGGGTGCGGGGCGTGCGCGGCGGTGATGGCGGTGTCGCGCAGGGCGCTCTCGAGCTCCCGACGGATTCCCTGGTTTGCCGGCCTGGCCCACTCGCGCATGAGTTTTGGCAGCGCCCGCAGCGATCCGTAACGCCCGATGGTCATCGCGGCCGCCCGCATCGCGCCCGGATCGTCGAGCGCATCGACAAGCGCCGGGACCGCCTGCGGGCCAAAGCCTCCCATGAGGAATGCGACCCGGGTGCGGATTACGGCGCTCGGGTCCGAATGCAACAGGGTGAGCAGGTGCGGCAGGGCCCGCTCGCGGATGAGGGAATAGCCCTCATACATCACCAGCCACGCGCGCACCCTCGGCGAAGTCTCGATTTGCAGACGCTCGAACAGCGCGCTTGCGATCTCGGGACTGCGCCAGCGTCGAAACGCGTGGAAGGTCTGGGCGCGCACATTGTCGTCCTCATCGTTCAACGCCCGCAACAGCGCCCCCCTCAGCGTCGGACCGGTCCGCGCCTCGATCGTGTCGGCTCCGACGTGGATGCTCTCTCGGGCGATCCGATCGGCGATGCGCATCTGGATTGTCTTCCGAATGCCGTGCTCGGGTTCGATCTCGAGCCGGCGCGCAAGGGCGGCCGCGCCGGGTTCATTGCGGTAAAAGTCGATGGCATCGGCGGCTGCGGCCCGCACACCGGGATCCGGGTCATCGAGCGCAACCCGCAGGCGCGCCTGCGCGTCGTCGATCTGGCTCTGATACAGGCGGATGATCCGGATCGCCTCGCGGCGCGTATGTGGATCGGCATCCGCCAGATCGCGCAGCCAGGGGGCTGGATCGAACAGGCTCGGATCGGCCCGCGCCACGGCCGCGCGGATCTCGGGCCGTGGATCGTCGCTCAGACTGTTGCGGATCTCACGCGTCCAACGCTTGATCCCGATTAGCAACCGGGTGACAGCCTCCGCGGGCGCGTGTGGATCGCGGATCGCCGCGGTGATCAGAGCCGCGTCCGCATTGGTGAAACCGCGCTCCCGAAACAGTTCGTCGAGCGCATTGATTGCCGCGGACGCGTTCGATACCCAGTGATCGACAAAGGCGCCCTCAACGGATTCGCCGCCGGTGTCATGCAGGGCGGTCTCGAGCAGCGCCGCAACCGTGTCCGAGTCGGATGCACGGGGTGTGTCCATCAGCGCGCCATCATGGAAGCGGCGCGACCGATTGCGCCAGCGCGCGGAGTGCCGAGACGTTGGCCATTGTTTCGACGTCTGCTCGCCCGGTCTGGACGCCCATCAGCAGATCTTTGAGCGTGGCATCGTAGGCGGCGACATCAGCCGGCCCGCAGCGCGTGCTGTCGCCCTGCGTCGTGACGCCGATCGTCGCGTTCAACCGGGCCAGCGCCGACTTGGACAGGAACGGCGCGGCAAAGACAAAGCCGTTCACATTTGGATTGTTGGGCAGATCGATGGCGACCAGCGCAACGGGATCGCTGACAAGAATTGGACCGCCCTCGCAACGGATCGAGCCTGGCACATACAGTAACGCCAGGAAAACGTTCGACTGAATGCGTTCGCATGAGGCAAACGACGGATCGCACTTGCCGTCTTTTCCGAGGCCGATGAGATTGCCAGGCGCGCTCTTGTCGAAACCGCCGAAGTCGGTCAGCATTCCGCCGCGACCCTCGGCGAAGTCCCGGCTTCGACCGCCGGCGACCGGCAACGGGGGAACCGGCGGCCGGTCAAAAACCAGGTCATAGGCGCGCCCCGACTGGGTGCTGGTGCGCAGGTTCGTTCGTCCGATCCGGCCCCATGTTGCTGGATAGCGGAAGCTCAGACCCAGCGCCTGATCGCGGCAGAAGTAGGCCGCGCCGTCTTGGGCGCAACCCAGCCGCGCATCGACAGGCGTGACGGCAATGGCGGGTGTTGTGGTTGGCGCGGGGACTGGGGTGGGTGGGGCCGAGGTCGCCGTCGCGGTTCGCGTTGCCGCGACAGTCGGAACGCCGGTTGCGGTCGCTGCCGGAGTAGCAACGGGAATCGCGGTGGGTGTGCCGAGTGGCGCAGGTGAAGCCGTCGGTGTTGACGTGCAGCCGCCCACAAGGAGGGCGGCCAGGGGAACAAGGGATCTGATTGAGTTCATCACTTTGTCTCGTTTTATAGCTAAAGAGGGTTCGTGACAAGACTGTAACCGCGACATCGGTGCGCTGCCCTACGCGGATCCCCCGCGCGATCGCCGAACACCTGATGAGGCAATGCCCGTCGGCTGCGTCGGCGCCTGGAAGTCATCCCAACAAATGGGGCGGGATCACACTTCCCGCGCGAAGCGCGGGAAGTGTGATCCCGCCCCGGATGTTAATAACCTATGGTCAGTTGGCCTAGTCCAGTGGCCAGGCAAAACCTGGCCACTGGTCAGTCGTCGGCCCCCGCCTCCGGACTGACAATGGGCACGAACCCGACATGGTTCTCTCCTAACCGTCAGGGCGTGGCGGATTCCACGCCCTGACGCCCAAAATCCGTCGTCGACCACAGCCCGCTTTCGCGTTTCGCGCAGCCTCGTCCGGACTTGCGTCCGCACCCTATCGATGCGCATCTGAGACAGGATCGCCGCGTGACACGCGGTTCTGAGATGTTTGGGCGACGTCAGCATCAAACAATCTTATGAAACCTCTTTATGTCAAAGCCGCCCTGCCTCTGATCGTTGGTCTTGTCCTCGCCATTTTCCCCGCGCCCGCCGGGCTTACTGCCGGCGCCTGGCTGTTTTTCTCGCTATTCGCCGCTGTGATCGTGGGTTTGATCCTCGAGCCCATCCCCGCCGCCGCTGTCGGCTTCATCGGGGTCACCCTGGCCGTCGTCCTGGGTCTGGTTGATCCGGATCCCGCCAAATCGCTTGCCTGGGGCCTGGCCGGTTTCTCAAATGGCACGGTCTGGCTGATCTTTGCCGCCTTTATGTTTGCCCTGGGCTATCAAAAGACCGGGCTCGGCAAGCGCCTGGGACTGATGTTGGTCAGACTCCTGGGGAAGCGCACCCTTGGGTTGGGCTATGCGGTCGCGATTTCCGACCTGATCCTGGCCCCCTTCATGCCTTCGAACACCGCCCGAAGCGGGGGCACCTTGTTCCCGATCCTGCGCAATATCCCGGGGCTATACGGCTCCGAGCCCGGGCCCACATCGCGCAAGATGGGCTCGTACATCATGTGGACGGCCCTTGCCGCCACCTGCGTCACCAGCTCGATGTTCATCACCGCACTGGCGCCCAATCTGCTGGCCCTTGACGCGGTCACCAAGGCGACCAAGCTGACCATCAGTTGGACCGACTGGATGGTCGGCTTCCTGCCGGCTGGAATCCTGCTCCTCATCGGTGTCCCCCTGCTGTCCTATGTCCTAAACCCGCCCGAGATCAAGGTGAGCGCCGAGGTGCCAGCCTGGGCCGGGGCCGAGCTCACAAAGATGGGCCGGATCAGCCGCAATGAGTTGATCATGGCCGGTCTCGCCCTGCTTTCGCTCGGGCTGTGGATCTTCGCCCAGACCGCCATCAACGCCACCACTGTCGCCCTCATCGTGATCTCGCTCATGCTCGTGACTGGCGTCATCGTGTGGGACGAGATCCTGGCCAACAAGGCGGCTTGGAATGTGCTGGTCTGGTTTGCCACGCTGGTCGCGCTCGCCGACGGCCTGGTCAAGGTTGGTTTCACCACCTGGCTGGGCAAGGGCGCCGCCGCGATGTTCGCTGGCTTCTCGCCGGTCGTGGTGATGCTGCTCCTGGTGGTGGTCTTCTTCGTCACCCACTACATGTTCGCCAGCATCACCGCCCACGTCACCGCCATGCTGCCAGTCTTCCTGGCCGCCGGCGCGGCCGTGCCGGGGATGAACGTCGCGGTGTTGGCCTATATGCTGGTCTATTCGCTCGGCATCATGGGCATCATCACCCCGTATGCCACCGGCCCGTCGCCGGTCTACTTCGGGAGCGGATATGTCTCGAAGAAGGACTTCTGGTTGCTCGGCCTGATCTTTGGCGCGATCTTCCTGGCTGTCCTGCTCATCGTCGAGACGCCCTATCTGTTCATGCTGCACCCGTAATCTCGCAAAGTAATTGGGTTACTCCCGCGCGCGAAGCGCGCGGGAGTAACCCGATTACTTTGCGAATTCGACCCAGCGCCGCTCGGCCGAGGACGTCAGAATCCCAATACAAGCCTCGACCCCGGCCCGTCCATCGGCGGCCTTGCCAACCAGGCTCGGCTTGCCCTCGATCAGGTCGATGAAGGCCGCGATCTGGTCGCAGTAGGCCTGCATCCGAGCCATCCCAAACGCGGTGTTTGCCCCTTCGTGCCCAACGACAGGTTGCTTGCTCTCGGTCCGCCACCCGTTCTTGTCCGCGATCTTGAGCTCGGTGTACGGATCCAGATCCATCAGCCCCTCGCTGCCCATGATCCGCCAACGGAAGTCTTCGCCCGGGAAGGACGGCGTTGGCAGTGCCCGGCTCGAGTAGAGCGTGCAGATCGCGCCGTTGGACATTTCGAGCAGCGCCATCGTGGTGTCCTCAACCGGGATGTCGGGCAGGAAGGTGCGTGAGAAAGCGCTGATCGTCGCCACCTCCGATCCGGTGAACCAGCGCAGCAGGTCGATCGTGTGCGGGGCGCTATTGAGGATATGGCCCAGGCTGGCCGGGTTGTTCCACCACTCCCAGTTGCCGCCAAAGCCGCCGGACTTGATCGAGCCGGCATAGGTCGGCATGGACACCTGGATCGCCTGGACCTTGCCGATCGCGCCCTCGGCAATTCGCGCCTGGGCCGTCGCATTGTTGACCCGGAAGCGCTGGTGATAGCCCGTCGCCAGGACCTTCTTGTGGCGCTCGGCCGCCTCAATCATCCGGTCGCAATCCGCGACCGAGGTCGCCAACGGCTTCTCGACCAGGACATGCTTGCCCTCTGCCAGCCCGAGCACGGTCTCGTCGACGTGCAGATGATGGGGGGTTGTGACGACCACGGCGTCAATGTCCGGCCGCCGCAGCAGCGCTTCGACGCTTGCTTCGAGGGCTACGCCGCAACCCTCGGCCAACCCGGGCGCGCGGCGGCCGCCCGCCACTGCGATCAGGGTGGCGTTGGGCATTTTCTGCACTGCCTCGGCATGCGTGCGCCCCATGAAACCCGAACCGACGATCCCAAACCGAATCTTGCTCATGCTTTCATCCTCCTGTTGAGCGCGCCCCGAAAATCCGCGCTGCGGATCGGCGCACGCCATCCCACCACTCTTGAATGTCCGGCGTGCCGCGCAACAGAACTGGATAGCGCGCGGCATCGCGCGCCAGCAGATCGGCCGCCAGGCCGTCGATCTCCCGGGTCAGGGCCGTCTCCATCAGCGCGTTCAGCCCCTTGGCATCTGCGGCCACGGGATGGTCCGGGGTGATCGAGATTGGCGCGCCGCAGCGCAGCCAGGCTTCGGGCTTCTGGTTGCCCAAGAACTCGAGCCGTATCGCGAGGGGCAGCAGCACGCAGGCCCCTTTCGCCGCCATGATATCGGCGGCGATCCGGCCCGCGCCGCCAAAGAAACCGAGCGGGCGCTGCTCAAACGGTCGAAACTCACCCTGCGGAAAGATAAAGACGCCCGCCCGCGTCGTCGTGATCGCCCTTTTCACCGCGTGCCGGATGGCCTCCACTGCCGCCCGCGGATTCAGTCGATCAACACTGAACAGCCCCAGGTGGCGGAAGAAGCCATAGTTGCGGACCGTGCGCTGCTCGGCCATCACGATCGGCTCGACCCGCAACATGCGGGTGTTGAAGATATCCCACAGATAGGCGTCCCACCATGTGCAGTGATTGGAGAACATCAGGATGACCGGCGGGTCCGCCTGCGCCCCAAGCCGGGCCAGATCGTCGCCTGCGCGCAGCCGCACCGCATGGAAGGCGCGTTGGATGGCCCCCTGAATCAGCACCCGCCGGACCAGCCAGCGCATGACCGGCGTCACCAGCGGTGTGTTTATCTCCTTGATCACGCGTTTTGCGCTGGCGGGATTGTTGTCGGGAGGGATATCCCCCGGCGGAGCCGGGGGATATCCCTCCCGATGACGTCCTACGCGATTTCGAGAATGGCTTCGATCTCGACCGCGCAGCCCGCTGGAAGCTGGGCCATCCCCACCGCCGACCGGGCATGCCGCCCAGACTCGCCAAACACGTCGAAGATGAGTTGCGAAGCCGCGTTCATGACCAGAGGCTGATCGATGAAGGTGTCGGCGCTATTGACCATGCCCAGCAGTTTGACCACGCGTTTCACCCGGTCAAGGTCGCCGATTGCGTATTTGATCCCAGCCAGCAGCTCGATCACCGCCCAGCGGGCGGCCTCCTGCCCCTGGGATACGTCCATGTCCCGCCCGAGTTTGCCGGCGATGACTTTGCCGTCCTTGCGCGAGATGTGCCCCGACGTGTAGAGCAGGTTTCCGGTCTGCACGGCTGGCGCAAAAAGTGACGGCGGGCGCGGACCTTCGGGCAGGGTGATGCCCAGCGTCGCGAGCCGTTGCGAGATGATGCCTTGATCTTTTGACATGAGTTCCTCCGGGGGCGATTGTGACACGTAACCTTTAGTCCGCGCTGCTCGGCGCCAGATCGTGCTTGGCCGCCTTGATGTGGGTGTGTTCGCCCGGGTGGCGGCGGTTGTAGACGATTGAGGCAATGACCCCAAAGGCCAGCACCGCCAGCACAATCACCAGCGAAGCGACGACCAGGAAATACTCCGGGTCGCCGACCTTCATTACGTCGTGCAGAAAACTGTGGATTGGATCGTGGAATAGCTTCTCAATCACCATCTTGAAGCCGATGAAGGTCAGGATAAAGGCCAAAGCCGGCTTGAGGTAGTGAAACTGAGTCATGGCGGCGGCGAGCAGGAAGTACAGGGCCCGCAGCCCGAGGATCGCCATGATGTTTGAGGTAAAGATGATGAAGGGTTCTTTGGTCACCGCGATGACAGCCGGGATGGAATCGACGGCGAAAACCAGGTCCGTTGTCTCGACCACGATCAGAACCAGGACCAGCGGTGTAAAGAGCAGTCTGCCGCCATGGCGGACCAGGAACTTCTCTTCGTGGTAGTCAGAGGAGAGGGGAAGCACACGCTGAGCCAGGCGCAGGATCGGGTTGTTGCCGACCTCAGGCTCCTCGTCATCCGATTGGCGGGAGAGCTTGATGCCGGTGTAGATCAGGAACGCGCCAAAAATGTAGATGATCCACTCGAACTGCTGCAACAACGATGCGCCAACGACGATCAGCACGCCGCGCATGATGATGGCGCCCAGAATTCCCCAAAACAACACCCGATGGTGGTACTCCGGCGGCACGCGGAAAAAGCTGAAGATCACGACAAAGACGAACAGGTTGTCGACGCTCAGCGCCTTCTCCAACACCCAGCCGGTGAAGTACTCGATGCCCTGGCGCGGGCCGATGGCTACCCACACGAGCACTCCGAACGCCAGCGCGATGCTGATCCACACGGCGCTCAGCACAGCTGATTCGCGCAATGAGGGCGCGTGCGCCTTGCGGTTGAGGATGCCGAGATCGAGCGCGAGCAAGACGGCGACAAACACGAGGAAGATGCCCCAGTAGACGGGGTTTGAATTGAAGTCCATAGATTTTGAATGCGGGCCGAAAATGAAGGCTGGATTTTAGCGGATGCCGTTGAGGTCCGGGTTGCGGCTCTCGGCGGCCTCGCGCACGACCGGCCCGTTCACGGCAAAACCGTCATATTCGGCGTCGTCCTCGGAAAACGTCCAGTCGCCCAGAGTGTAGGGGATGGCGCTGGTGGCGGAGAGCCATTCACCGTTCAGCTTGCGTCCAATGTGCAGGTGCGAAGCGATCGACAAACCGCCCTCGCAAGACGGATGCCCGATCTGCTCCCCAGCCCGCACCCGCGCCCCTGTCTCGACCCGATCCTGGAAATAGATGTGCATGTAGAAGACCGCCCAGCCGATGCGCTCGTCTCCGCTCGGATGTAGCGCCAGCCCGACCTCGCCGTTGCGACTGCGCGCGATTACGCCGTCGGCCACGGCCAGCGTCCACTCCGGGAGCGCCCGGCAGCCCGACACGCTGTTGGTGGTGAAGTCGACCGCCCCCCATGGCCCGCCGACCCCCCACGGGCTGTGCGGTCCGCCCGTCAGAAGCCAGGTCTCGCCCTCTGCCCAGGGCAGGCGCAGGCGCGGCTGGCGCGTGCCGGCTGGCACTGGCGCGCCGGTATCGTATTGCGCCGGATCGCCAAACAACCGGCGATAGGTGGCCAGAAAGCCGCCGGGCGCCATTGCGGGTTCCCAACTCTTCGGGCCGGCGACCGCCGCGATGAAATTCATCAGCCCGGCTGTCCCCGCGTTAATGCCCTGCGGCAGGCCAATGGCTCCGCCGGCATCCAACGTCGCGAAGTCACGCGTGCCGAGCCGCCAGCCGTAATAGCCCTCGTTCAGGCGGGCCGCCGCCCAGGCCACTTGCAGATACAGGTTTGGCCGCTGCGCGTTGATCTCGCCAAAAGGGTAGGTGCGGTTGTTGCCCGCCGGCGACGGGTTGTCGACCCAGCCGCCCTGCCATTCGAGCAGGGCCAGCAGCAGGCGCGGATTGACGCTGAACTGATACGCGACCGTGTCGATGATCTGCTCGCCGCTTAGGACTTTCTCCCGCACGTTCTCGGAGTAGCGGGTGATGTAGCCGCGCCGGCCAGCCAAAAAGGCGGTCATATTGAAGGCCGCCGCCGCCGGTCCGTTCACCAGTTCACTGTCCGGGATCAGCCGCGTCACCGGCGCGACGGCGATTTTCTGCGGCGGACGCAAGACGACCATGGCGTTGGATTGTTCGCGGATGGCGCGCCCGAGTGGTAGCGCGGTGGGCGCCGGTGTGGGCGTGAGTGTGGCGGTCGGTTTGGGGCGAATTGCGTCAAAGAATGACGGCGCTTCTGTTGGGGCTGCCGACGCCGCGGCGGCCAGCGCGCCATCAGGCCGCGGCGCGACCGCCGCCGATGTGCCCGTCGATACCGTAAGCAGGATCTCCGCCACCACCAGCACGATCAGGAGCAGCGGCGCCGCGCGTTTCATGAAGAGCGTATGTTACCTTTTATTCGCCCTTCATCACCCTTTCCGCTTCGCGCAATAACTGCTCGGCCCCTTGCACGCCGGTCTTGCCGGTCGTGCCCAGCATCTGGGCGATCTCCTCGACCCGTTCCTTGCGGCTGAGCGCGCGCACGCTCGTGGCGGTCCGGTTGTCGCGGGTGACCTTCTCCACCCGCAAAT
>Ga0209477_1000644_pt1 | contig 21685 bp, 18 predicted proteins | sample KloWWTupernatant_FD_187180 | JGI IMG/M metagenome (GOLD analysis project Ga0209477, IMG submission 187180) | Active sludge microbial communities from Klosterneuburg, Austria, studying microevolution and ecology of nitrifiers - Klosterneuburg... | ecosystem: Engineered > WWTP > Aerobic digester >... | reverse complement strand
ACGCGCAGGATGCACTCGAGGTACGCGCAGGTCGAGCCCTTGCCGTTCGTCCCGCCGACGGTGATCGCGAAGGCGGGCGGCGCGAGGCCCATGCGGGCCATGACCTCGCACACCCGCTCGAGGCCGAGGGCGATCTTCGCCGGGTGCTGCGCCGTGATGTAGTCGAGCCAGGCGGCGAGCGGCGCGCCGGCGCCCGGCGCGTTCACGCCTCCGGCGCCGGCTCGCGCTTGAGGAGCGCGACCAGGCGCGCCACGCGCTCGCGCAGTTCGCGGCGGTCGACGATCATGTCGACGGCGCCCTTCTCGAGCAGGAACTCGGCACGCTGGAAGCCCTCGGGAAGGGTCTCCCGCACCGTCTGCTCGATGACGCGCGGGCCGGCGAACCCCACGAGCGCGCCCGGCTCGGCGATGACGACGTCGCCGATCATCGCGAAGCTCGCGGACACGCCCCCCATCGTGGGATCGGTGAGCACGGAGATGAATGGCTGGCGCGCGGCGGAGAGCTGGTGCAGCGCGGCCGTGGTCTTGGCCATCTGCATGAGCGACAGCAGCCCCTCCTGCATGCGCGCGCCGCCGGTGGCCGTGAAGCACACGAAGGGCAGCCGCTCGTCGCAGCAGGCCTGGACGCCGCGCACGAACCGCTCGCCAACGACCGAGCCCATCGAGCCGCCGAGGAACTCGAACTCGAACGCGGCGGCGACGAGCGGCACCGACTTCACGGCTCCCTGCATCACGACCAGCGCGTCGGTCTCGCCGGTCTGCTTCTCGGCCTCGGCGAGGCGCTCGGTGTACTTCCGGCTGTCCTTGAACTTGAGCGGGTCGACGGGCACGACCTCCGAGGCGAGCTCCGCGCGCCCCTCGGCGTCGAGGAACGCATCCAGTCGCTGCCGCGACGAGAGCCGGTTGTGGAAGCCGCACTTGGGGCAAACGTGCAGGTTCTTCTCGAGGTCGGTGAAGTAGAGCACGGCCTCGCAGGAGGGGCACTTGCTCCACAGGCCCTCGGGCACGGCCTTGCGCTGGGCGCCCTCCTCCCGCTTGATCTTGGGCGGCAGGAGCTTGCGGAACCAGCTCATGCGGCGGCCCTGTCGCGCGCGGCCGCGTCCACCCCCTCGCGGAACGCCGCGAGCACGGCGCCCGCGCGCGCGGCCGCCTCCGCGGGCGCCGACCGCTCGATCTCCTCGACGAGGCGGCTGCCGATCACGACCGCGTCCGCGAAGCGGGCGATGGCGCGCGCGGTCTCCGGCTCGCGGATGCCGAACCCCACGCCGACGGGCACCTGCGTGCGGCTGCGGATCCGGCCGAGCATGCGCTCGACGTCCGCGGTGTCGATGTGCGCCGCGCCGGTGACGCCCTTGAGCGACACGTAGTAGATGTAGCCCTTCGCCATGCGCGACACGAGGTCGATGCGCGCCTCGGACGAGGTCGGCGAAAGCAGGAAGATGGGATCGATCCCCGATTCCCCGAGCGTGCGCACCCAGTCGGCGCACTCCTCCGGCGGGTAGTCGACCACGAGGACGCCATCCACGCCCGCGTCGCGCGCCCGCGTGGCGAAGGCGCCCGCCCCCATGTGCTCGACGGGATTGGCGTAGCCCATCAGGACGACGGGCGTGCGGTCGTCCTCGCGCCGCCAGGCGCGCACCGCGTCGAGGACGCGCGCGAGCCCGGTGCCGGCGCGAAGCGCGCGCTCCGAGGCGCGCTGTATCGCCGGCCCGTCGGCCATCGGGTCGGAGAACGGCACGCCCAGCTCGATCACGTCGGCGCCGTTGGCGGCGAGCGACCGGAGCATCTCCGCAATGAGGTCGGGCGAAGGGTCGCCGGCGGTGACGAACGGAACGAGCGCCGCGCGGCGCTCTGCGCGAAGCCTGTCGAAGGTGGCGGCGATGCGGCTCATCGCCTCACAGCTCCAGGCCCGAGGCCTTGGCGACCGTGTGCATGTCCTTGTCGCCGCGGCCGGAGAGGTTCACCAGCACGATGCGGTCCCTCGCGAGCGTGGGCGCCAGGCGCATGGCGTGCGCCACGGCGTGGCTCGACTCGAGCGCGGGGATGATGCCCTCGGTGCGGCAGAGCGCGTGGAAGGCGGCGAGCGCCTCCTCGTCGGTCACCGAGACGTAGGATGCGCGGCCGCTGTCCTTGAGCCACGCGTGCTCGGGGCCGACACCCGGGTAGTCCAGGCCGGCGGAGATCGAGTGCGTCTCCAGGATCTGCCCGTCGGCGTCCTGCATGAGGTAGGTGCGGTTGCCGTGGAGCACGCCCGGCGAGCCCGCCGAGAGCGTGGCCGCGTGCTTGCCCGTGCCGATCCCGAGGCCGCCGGCCTCCACGCCGACCAGCTTCACATCGCCGCGCGGGATGTAGGGGTGGAAGATGCCCATGGCGTTGGAGCCGCCGCCGACGCAGGCGAGCACGTAGTCCGGTTGCCGGCCGGCCAGCGCCGGCATCTGGGCGAGGCACTCCTTGCCGACGATCGCGTTGAAGTCGCGGACCATCATCGGGTAGGGATGGGGCCCGGCCACCGTGCCGATGATGTAGAAGGTGTTGGCGACGTTAGTCACCCAGTCGCGCATCGCCTCGTTCAGCGCGTCCTTGAGCGTGCGCGAGCCGCTCGAGACCGGCACGACCGTCGCCCCGAGGAGCTTCATGCGGTAGACGTTCTGCGCCTGGCGCGCGACGTCCTCGGTGCCCATGTAGACCACGCACTCCATGCCGTATCGCGCGGCGACGGTCGCCGTGGCCACGCCGTGCTGGCCGGCGCCCGTCTCGGCGATGACGCGCGGCTTGCCCATGCGGCGGGCGACGAGCGCCTGGCCCATGGTGTTGTTCACCTTGTGGGCGCCGGTGTGGTTGAGGTCCTCGCGCTTCAGGTAGACCTGCGCCCCGCCGAGCTCGTCGGAGAGGCGCTTCGCGTGGTAGACGGGGCTCGGGCGCCCGACGTAGTGCTCCAGCTCGTAGGCGAGTTCCGCCTGGAAGGCGGGGTCCTTGCGGCAGGCGTCGTAGGCCGCCCGGAGCTCCGCGAGCGCCGCCTGCAGCGTCTCGGCGACGAAGGTCCCCCCATAAGGGCCGAAGTGGCCGGTGGCGTCGGGCAGGTCGTACGGGGCCGGGGGCCGGGGTTCAGCCGCCGGCGCGCGCATCTGCATCTCTCACACTCCTCACGAAACCTTCGACCAGGGCCGCGTCCTTGACGCCGCGCGCCGACTCGACGCCGCTGGAGACATCCACCGCCCACGGCTTCACCGCGGCGATGGCGCGGCCCACGTTGCCCGCATCGAGCCCGCCCGACAGGACCACCTGCCGGCCCAGGCCGGGCGGGATGAGGGACCAGTCGAAGGCGGTTCCGGTCCCCCCGTGCTGGCCGGGAACCTGCGCGTCCAGCAAAAGCGCCGACGCGAGCGAAAAGCGATGGCCGCATTCTACCAAATCGACACCCGGACCGACCCGGACCGCCCGCATCCAGGGCAGCCCGAAGCCCGCGCAGTAGGCGGGCGGCTCCTCGCCGTGGAACTGCAGCATCCCGAGGGGCACCCGATCGAGGACGGCGCGCACGAAACCGGGGTCGCGGTCCACGAAGAGCCCCACGACCGTGACGAAGGCGGGAACGGCGCGTGCGACCTCCGCGGCCGCCTCCGCCGTGACAGCGCGCGGGCTCGCGTCGTGGAAGACGAGGCCGATCGCGTCGGCACCCGCCCGGGCCGCGGCCTCGGCCATCCGCGGGTCGCGGATGCCGCAGATCTTGACGCGCGTGCGGTGGGGGTTCATTCGCCGGGCAGGAGGGGGTGGCGCCGGAAGGCCGGCAGGCCGAGCGACCGATCATACTCGATGGCCGACAGGTACAGCCCGTCCGGGGCGAAGGTCGGCGCGGCGAGCCGGCGGTCTCGGCTGCGCAGCAGTTCCGCGACCCACCCCGGTGGCTGGCGCCCCGCGCCCACGTAGACGAGCGTGCCGACGATGTTCCTCACCATGTGGTGCAGGAAGGCGTTCGCGCGCAGCGTGAAGACCACGTGCGGACCCGCTCGGTCGACGCGCGCGTCGTGGAGGATCCGCACCGGCGACCTTGCCTGGCACTGCGCGTCGCGGAACGCGCTGAAGTCGTGCTCCCCGACCAGCGCGCGCGCGCCTTCTCGCATCGCGTCCGTGTCCAGAGGCCGGTGAAACCAGCCCACCCGCGCGCGAAGCAGACCCGGGGCCACGGCATCGTCGAGGAGCACGTATTGGTAGGTGCGCGATCTCGCGTCGTGGCGTGCGTGGAAGCCCGCGGGCACGGGCCTCGCCCAGACGACGCGTATCGCGCCCGGCAGCGCCGCGTTCGTCCCGCGGACCCACGCGTTGTCGGCGCGCGCGGCCTGCGTGTCGAAGTGCGCGACCTGCGCGCGGGCGTGGACGCCCGCATCGGTGCGGCCGGCGGCCGTGGTGGACACCGGCTCGTCCGCGATGCGCGCGAGCGCGCGCTCCAGGTGGTCCTGGACCGCGCAGCCGGAAGGCTGGTGCTGCCATCCGCAGAACGGCTCGCCGTCGTACTCGAGGCCGAGGGCGATTCTCATGGGGCGGGAAAGAAATCGGCGGGGAGGGCCCCGCCGATCAAGCGACTTGCAACAGCGAAGAGGTCAGAGCGAGGCGATGAGCGACTGCGCCTCGGACTTCTGCGCGGCCGATCCCTCCTTCGCCACTTCCTGCAGGATCTCGCGCGCGCCGTCCTTGTCCCCGATCTCGAGGTAGGCCTTGGCGAGTTCCAGCTTCGTGGCCACCGCATCGCCGCCGCCCCCGCCGGCATCGCCGAGGTCGAGGTCGGTGAGGCTGAGGGAGGCCGTCTGCGTCTGGGCGGATACGTCTCCGCCCAGGTTCAGGTCGGGAGCGGGCGCCGCCGCGGCGCCGCCGCCGGACGGGAAATCGAGGCCCGACAGGTCGAAATCGAAGGCCGGCTTCTCGTCCTTCGGCGCCTCGGCGGCGAGCGGAACGTCGACCGCGGCGGGGGCGGCGGGCGGCGCCAGGTCGAAATCGAGCGCGGGCACCTCGCCGGAAACGGGCAGGTCGGGTTGCGGCGTCTTCGTCGTGCCCAGGTCGAGGTCGAAGCTCGTCGACTCGGGTGCCGCCACGGGCGCAGCGGCCGCCGGAGCGGAATCGAGGTCGAAGTCGAGGTCCGGCTTCGGCGCGGGGGCCGACGCCTCGAACACCGGCGCCGGCGCGGCGGCCCCGGCGGCACCGCCATAGAGCGGATTCGTGGGATCGATCTGGATGCCCATCGCCGCGGCCTTCGCCCACGTCGCACTGGACTCGCCGACGGCGCCGCGAAGCTCCTTGGCGATCGTCTCGAAGGCGGTGGCGCTCTTCCTCGCATGGTAGATCTCGAGGAGCTTGAGCGGGATCTCGTGGCGGCCCTTGTCGCGCGCCATCGCCTCCTTGAGGATTTCCTCCGCCTGCGCGTCGCGGCCGTAGGCGATGTAGACCTCGGCCTCGGCCACCGGATCGACCTCGTCCGTGTCGATCGTGCCCGGGCCAGTCTTGTCGAAGTCCGTGAGGAAGGAGCTGTTGCCGGTGTCGACGAGCCCCCCGCCGGCCTTGCCGGTCACGGTGCTGGGCTTGAGGTCCGACGGAAAGGCGCTGGTCATGGAACTCGACGGGCCCGCCTCTTCCCTCTGCCGGCGCCGTCGCATGAACATGAATGCGCCAAGCCCGAGCACACCGACGCCCCCGATGCCGCCCAGGACGATCGGCAGGTTGTCCATCACCTGGTCGACGAAGCTCGGTTCCGGCGGCGGGGGAGGCGGCGCCTTCTTGGCGGGCTTGGGCGGCGCCGGCTTGGGCGCCTCCGCCACTTTCGGCGGCTCGGCCGGCTTCGGCGCGTCCGCGGGCTTCGCTGCGTCGGCGGGCTTGCCCGCGTCGGCCGCCTTCGGGGCCTCAGGCGCGGGTTTCGCGGGTTCCGCGGGCTTGGGCGGCTCCACAGGCGCGGCGGCCACCTTCGCCTCCGGGGCCTTGGCGGGCTCGCCCGGCTTCACCGGCGCGCCACCCTTGAGATCGACGAGCCGCTGCATGTCGCGGATCTGCTTCTCGAGGTCGGAGACGCGGGACTGCGCTTCCTTGAGCGCCTTGTCCTTCGCGGTGAGCTCCTCCTGCATGGCATTCAGGCGCTCCTGCGTCGCCGCGCCGGTGCCGGCCGCAACGCCCTTGGCGCCGTCGGTCTTGGAGAGCTTCAGGACATCCTTCGTCTCCGCAGGCGGCGGTGCCGGGGGCGACACGGCCGCCGCGCCGACCTGTCCGGCCGCAATGCGCGTGGACTCCGGCCGGGCGGGCATCGATGCCACGCCGCCCGCGAGCCCTTCGCGATAGGCCCGCCAGTTCGCCACGTGCGCACGCACCTCCTGGTTGGCCTCCTTCCCGGAGATCTTGCCCACTTCCTCGGCAGAGGGAACGCGCAGGATCTGGCCCGCCTTGAGGCGATTCATGTTGTTGTCGATGAACGCCGCCTTGTTCTCCCGGTAGAGCGCGGCGAGCATCTGCTCCATGCTCACTTCGGCCGGCTTCACCTGCGTGGCGATCTTGTTCAGGTTCTCGCCCTTCTCGACGGGCCCGTAGGTGTCGCCGCCGGCGTCCTTCACGAGGCCCGGCGCGGCAGCCGCGAGTTCCGAGCGTGCGGAGGGTGCGCCGGACGGCGGCGGCACCGGCGTGGCGGCAGCGGCGGGAGCGGGAGCGGGAGCGGGCGCTGCCGCAAGCGGTGCAGCCGCCGGCGCGGCGGAAACCGGCGCCCGCGCCTTCGCGTCGGCGAACCCGGGGGGATCGAGCAGGATCGGGTACTCGCGCTGCAGGCGGCCGGCGGGCCAGGTCACCTCGATCAGCACGTCGACGAACGGCTCGTTGATCGGCGCGACGCTCGTCACCTTGAGGTAGGGCTGGCCGTTGGCTCGCTTTTCGACGGAGAACCGGAGCAGGCGCAGGACGGAGGAATACTCGATCCTCGCGTCGCGATAGGACTCGGGCGACGCGACGCGTGCCGAGAGCGATTCCAGCTCGCCCGGCTGCAGGGACACGAGGTCGATCTCGGCGGCGAGGACCTGCCCAAGCGCCGAATTGACGGTGAGCTTTCCGAGGCCCGCAGCGTGGACCGCGAACGAGGCCCCGACGAGCAGCGCAAACGCTACCGCGGATTTGATTTTGCCCAGCATTGTGTGCCCTCTCCCACCCCGGGGACTAGGTAAGAAATACAGCCAAATCAAATACTTGTCGTTTCAATTTCACCCGGATTTTCACATTATCGCGTAAATCCGGCTTTTTTCAACCACTTTTTCCCCGGCTGCCCCTTGCGCGCCGCCATCGGCCGGACCCTATCCGAGCGCGCCGCAGACGATGCGCAGCATGCGCCGCAACGGCTCCGCGGCGCCCCAGAGCAGCTGGTCGCCGACCGTGAAGGCCGACAGGTACTCGCCGCCCATGCGCAGCTTGCGCAGCCGGCCGATGGGCACCTCGAGCGTGCCGGTCACGGCCGCCGGCGTGAGCCGCTCGAGCGTCTCCGGCCGTCGGTTGGGAACGACACGCACCCACGCGTTGGCGCCGGCGAGAAGGGACTCGATTTCCGGCAGCGGAAGGTCCTTGCGCAGCTTCAGCGTCAGGCCCTGGCTGTGGCAGCGCATGGCGCCCACGCGCACGCACAGGCCGTCGACGGCCACGGGGGAATCCTCCCGGCCGAGGATCTTGTTGGTCTCGGCGTGGCCCTTCCATTCCTCGCGGCTCTGCCCGTTGCCGAGGTCGGAGTCGATCCACGGCAGGAGGCTGCCGGCCAGCGGCACGCCGAAATGCGTCGTCGGAAACTTCTCGTCGCGCAGGATCCCGGCCACCTCGCGGTCGATGTCGAGGATCGCCGATGCGGGGTCCGCGAGCAGCGCCTTGGCGGCGAAGTGCACCTCGCCCATCTGCTGAAGGAGCTCGCGCATGTTCTGAGCGCCCGCGCCCGACGCGGCCTGGTAGGTCATGGCGCTCACCCACTCGACGAGGTCGGCCTTGAGCAGCCCGTCGATCGCCATGAGCATGAGGCTCACCGTGCAGTTGCCGCCGATGTAGTTCTTCACGCCCGCGGCCATCGCCCGGTCGATCACCGGCCGGTTGACGGGATCGAGGATGATGACGGCGTCCTTCTCCATGCGCAGCGCCGAGGCCGCGTCGATCCAGTAGCCGTTCCACCCCGCCGCGCGCAGCTTCGGGTACACCGCCTTCGTGTAGTCGCCGCCCTGGCAGGTGACGAGGATCTCGTGCTTCGCGAGCGCCGCGATGTCGCTCGCGTCCTTCAGGGGGCCCGTCGGCCGGCCGATGTCCGGTCCCGCCGCGCCCACGTTCGAGGTGGTGAAGAACGCGGGTTCGACGAGGTCGAAGTCCCCCTCGGCGCGCATGCGCTCCATGAGCACGGATCCCACCATGCCGCGCCACCCGATGATGCCTGCCGTCTTCCTGTTCGCCATTTTCGTCTTTCGCGTGGGGAGGCGCCTTTCCGGTCGCGGAGGCGGGTCGCCTCCTTCCCCCGCATCCTCTTGCCGTGTCTATAGGGCCTTCAGGACCGCCGTGCCCATCTCGGCGGTCGTGCAGGGTTTGGCGCCGCGCCCGGCGATGTCCGCCGTTCGCAGCCCCGAGGCAAGCGCCTTCCTCACCGCCGTCTCGATCCGGGCGGCGACTTCCGCCAGGCCGAAGGTGTAGCGGAACATCATCGCCATCGACAGGATCTGCGCGAGCGGGTTCGCCACGCCCTTGCCCGCGATGTCCGGGGCGGAACCGTGGATGGGCTCGTAGAGCCCCTTGCCGCCCGCGTCCAGCGAGGCCGACGGCAGCATGCCGATGGAGCCCGTGAGCATCGAGGCCTCGTCGGAGAGGATGTCGCCGAACATGTTGCCGGTCACGAGCACGTCGAACTGGCGCGGGTTGCGCACGAGCTGCATCGCGCAGTTGTCGACCAGGATGTGGGTGAGCCCGACGTCCGGGTACTCTGGCGCGATCTCCTCGGCCAGGTCGCGCCAGAGCTGCGTCGTCTCGAGCACGTTCATCTTGTCGACCGAGCAGAGCCGCTTGCCGCGGCTCCGGGCCGTGCGGAAGCCCACGTGCAGGATGCGGCGGATCTGCGCCTCCGTGTAGTGCATCGTGTTGAAGCCGACGCGGCTGCCCTTCTCGCCCGTGATGCCCCGCGGCTGGCCGAAGTAGATGTCGCCCGTGAGCTCGCGCACGATCATGATGTCGAGGCCCGAGACCACCTCGGGCTTGAGCGTGGAGGCGTCGGCGAGCTCCGGGAACACGGTCGCCGGACGCAGGTTGGCGAAGAAGTCGCACTCCTTGCGCAGCCCCAGGATCGCCCGTTCCGGGCGCTTGTCGCGCGGCAGCGCGTCGTACTGCGGCCCGCCCACGGCGCCGAAGAGCAGCGCGTCGGCCTGCTTCGCCAGCGCGAGCGTCGCGGCGGGCAGCGGGTCGCCGGCGGCATCGTAGGCGGCGCCGCCCACCGGCGCCACCTCCGTCTCGATCTTCAGGCCGTCGGAGCGCAGCGCCTCGAGGACCCGCACGGCCTCTTGAAGGATCTCGGGGCCGATCCCGTCGCCGGGCAGGAGCGCTATCTTCATGGCGCCCTCACGAGAAGATCCAGGGCTCCGCCGACCGGCGCCGCTCCTCGTAGGCGCGGATGGCGTCCTGCCGCCGCAGCGTGAGGCCGATGTCGTCCCAGCCGTTCACGAGGCACTCCTTGCGGAAGGGCTCGACGTCGAAGCGCATGACCTGCCCGGAGGGCGTCGCCACCGTCTGCGCCGGCAGGTCGATCGCCAGGCGATAGCCGGCGTGGGCGGCGACCTCCTGGAACAGGTGGTCTAGGTGGAAGTCCGGCAGCACGATCGGCAGCAGCCCGTTCTTGAAGCAGTTGTTGAAGAAGATGTCCGCGAAGGAAGGCGCGACGATCGCGCGAAAGCCGTACTGCTGCAGGGCCCAGGGCGCGTGCTCCCGCGAGGACCCGCAGCCGAAATTCTTGCGCGCGAGGAGGATCGAGGCGCCCCGGTAACGCGGCTGGTTCAGCACGAAGTCCGGGTTCGGCTTCCTCGAGGCGGGATCCTGCCCGGGTTCGCCCGGGTCGAGGTAGCGCCACGCGTCGAACAGGTTCGGCCCGAAGCCCGTGCGGTGGATGGACTTCAGGAACTGCTTGGGAATGATCGCGTCGGTGTCGACGTTCTCGCGGTCGAGCGGCGCGACCAGCCCCGCGTGGAGGGTGAACTTTTCCATCTAGCGGTTCTTGTCGGCGGCCTTTTCGATCGCCTCGCCGCCCTTCTTGATGTCCTTGCCGAGGCCCTCGACGGTGTTGCAGCCGGCGAGCGCGATGGCGACGGCGGCCGCGAGGAGGATGCGGATCATGGCTGTTCTCCGGTTCAGTTGATTCTGCGGACGTCCACGAAGCGGCCGGCCAGCGCGGCGGCGGCGGCCATCGCGGGGCTCACGAGGTGCGTGCGCCCGCCGGCACCCTGCCGGCCCTCGAAGTTGCGGTTCGAGGTCGAGGCGCAGCGCTCTCCCGGCGAGAGCCGGTCGTCGTTCATGCCGAGGCACATCGAGCACCCGGGCTCGCGCCATTCGAACCCCGCGTCGGTGAAGACCCGGTCGAGCCCTTCCTGCTCGGCCTGGCGCTTCACCAGCCCCGAGCCCGGCACCACCAGGGCGAGCTTCACGCGCGGGTCCACCCGCCGGCCGCGAACGACCGCCGCGGCCGCGCGCAGGTCCTCGATGCGCGAGTTCGTGCACGACCCGATGAAGACCTTGTCGATCGCGATTCCGGAGATGGGGGTGCGCGGGTCGAGCCCCATGTACTCGAGCGCCCGTTCCATGGCCTCGCGGCGCACGGGGTCCTTCTCGGCCGCCGGGTCGGGCACGCGGTCCTCGATCGACACCACCATCTCCGGCGACGTTCCCCAGGTGACCTGGGGCTTGAGGGCGGCGGCCTCGAGCACGACCTCGCGGTCGAATCGCGCGCCCGCGTCCGTGACGAGGGTGCGCCAGTAGGCCGCCGCGCGCTCGAAGGCGTCCCCCTGCGGGGCGAAGGGCCGGGCGCGCAGGTAGGCAATCGTCGTCTCGTCGACGGCGACCATTCCGGCACGGGCGCCGGCCTCGATCGCCATGTTGCACACGGTCATGCGGCCTTCCATCGTGAGGCCGCGGATCGCCGAACCCGCGAATTCGATGGCGTGGCCCGTGCCGCCGGCGGTGCCGATGGTGCCGATGACGGCGAGCACCACGTCCTTGGCGGTGACGCCCGCCGGCAGCGCCCCCTCGACCGCGATGCGAAGCGACTTCGCCTTCTTCGCGAGCAGGCACTGGGTCGCCAGCACGTGCTCGACCTCGCTCGTGCCGATGCCGAACGCGAGCGCTGCGAAGGCGCCGTGGGTGCTGGTGTGGGAATCGCCGCACACGACCGTCATGCCCGGCAGCGTGGCCCCGAGCTCCGGCCCGATCACGTGCACGATGCCCTGCCGCTGGTGCCCCATGCCGTAGTAGACCGGCAGGCCGAACTTCTCCACGTTGCGGTCGAGGGTCTCGACCTGCAGCCGCGCGATGGGGTCGGCGATGCCCCGCTCGAGGCCCTTCGTGGGCACGTTGTGGTCGGCCGTGGCCACCACCGAGCCGATGCGCCACGGCTTGCGGCCGGCGAGCGCGAGCCCCTCGAAGGCCTGCGGGCTCGTCACCTCGTGCAGGAGGTGGCGGTCGATGTAGATGAGGGCGGTCCCGTCCGGCTCCTCGTGCACGAGGTGGGACTGCCAGAGCTTGTCGTAGAGGGTGAGCGCGTTCATGGCGAGGGGAAATTATAACCCGCGCCCGCCCGCCCTCCGAGCGCTCACGCCTCTTCCGGGTCCGGGTCCTCGAGCGGCGGGGGCGCGCGGCCCGCGCCGGCCGTCGCGGCCGCGGCCGGGATGCGCGGCGTCGCGCAGGCGACATCCGCGTTCTGCGCGCGGTGCCGCAGCGCGTGGTCGGCGAGCACCAGCGCGAGGAAGGCCTCGGCGATCGGGGTGGCGCGGATGCCCACGCAGGGGTCGTGCCGCCCGTGCGTCTCGATCGCCGCGGCGCTGCCCGACACGTCGACTGTGCGCCGCGCGAGGCGGATGCTCGAGGTCGGCTTGATCGCGATCGACACGACGATGTCCTGCCCCGTCGAGATGCCGCCGAGGATGCCGCCGGCGTGGTTGGAGAGGAATCCCTCCGGCGTCATCTCGTCCGAGTGCTCCGTGCCCAGCTGCGCGGCCGCGGCGAACCCGGCGCCGATCTCCACGCCCTTCACCGCGTTGATGCCCATCATCGCCTGCGCGATGTCGGCGTCCAGGCGACCGTAGAGCGGCTCGCCCCAGCCGGGCGGCGCCCCCGCGGCGACGACCGTGAGACGCGCGCCGCAGGAATCCCCGGACTTGCGCAGCCGGTCCATGTAGGCCTCGAGGTGGGGGACGATCGTCGCGTTGGCCGCGAAGAAGGGGTTCTTCCCCACGAGGTCCCAGGACTCGAAGGGGATCGCATGGGGGCCCAGGTGCGTGAGGTGGCCGCGAATGGCGACGCCGTAGCGCTCGCGCAGCCATTTCCTCGCGATGGCGCCGGCCGCCACGGCAGGCGCGGTGAGGCGCGCGGAGGACCGGCCCCCGCCGCGCGGGTCGCGGATGCCGTACTTCTGCAGGTAGGTGTAGTCCGCGTGCCCCGGGCGGAAGCTCTCCGCGATCTTCGCGTAGTCCTTGCTGCGCTGGTCCTCGTTCGCGATCAGGAGCGCGATCGGCGCGCCGGTCGTGCGGCCCTCGTGGACGCCGCTGAGGATCTCGACGCGGTCCTCCTCGCGGCGCTGCGTCACGTGCCGCGAGGTGCCGGGCTTGCGGCGGTCGAGGTCGGGCTGGATGTCGGCCTCCGATAGCGCCATCCCCGGCGGGCAGCCGTCCACCACGCAGCCGATGGCCGGGCCGTGCGACTCGCCGAAGGTGGTGACGGTGAAGAGGGTGCCAAGGGTGTTGCCGGACATGAGGCGAGGCGTGGCGAGGGAATCGCGTCCGAGTTTAGCACGCGGGTCGGCGCCGCCTCCCTAGCGCCGGCCCCCGCGCAGGGCGGCGACCTTCGCCTGCAGCGCCTCGGGCGTGGCCGACGCCGGGGCCATCGCCGGCGCCACCTCGAGGGCGATGCGCGAGAAGACGCCGCGGCGGAAGGGCCGCGTCATCGCAATCCCGCCGTGGCGGCTGAAGAAGCTGCCGTAGAGCCCCTTGAGCGCCATCGGCACCACCGGGACCGGCGAGCGATCGAGGATGCGCGAGATGCCCGTGCGGAAACGCTGGATCTCGCCGTCCTGCGTGATCGCGCCTTCCGGGAAGATGCCCACGAGATCTCCCTGGGCGAGCGCCGCGGCGACCTCGTCGTAGGCGCGTTCGAGCAGAGCGGGGTCTTCCTTCGCAGGCGCGATCGGGATCGCCTTCGCCGTCCTGAAGACGAAGGACAGGACGGGGATCGCGAAGATGCGGTGGTCCATCACGAAGCGGATGGGCCGCGGGCTCGCCGCGAGGATCACCAGCGCGTCCACGAAACTCACGTGGTTGCAGACGACGACCGCCGGGCCCTTCTCCGGGATGTTCTCCATCCCCTTCTTTCCCAGCCGGTAGGCCGAGTGGACGAGGAGCCAGCACAGGAAGCGCATCAGGAACTCGGGCACCAGCCCGTAGATGTAGGCGGCGACGGCCGCGTTCATGAGGCCGACCACGAGGAAGAGCTGCGGCAGGGTGAGGCCGGCGCGCAGCAGCGCGGTGGCCATGAGGGAGGCCGCGATCATGAAGACGGCGTTGAGGATGTTGTTGGCCGCGATGACGCGCGCGCGGTGCGCGGGTTCCGCGCGGCTCTGGATGAGCGCGTAGAGCGGCACCGAGTAGAAGCCCGCGAAGAGCGCGAGGAGAAAGAGGTCCGCCATCACGCGAAGGCTCGCGCCGTCGCTGGCGAAGGCGGCGGCGCCGCGCACGCCCTCCGGCGCCATCCCCCGGCTCGCGAGCCACAGATCCACCGCGAAGACGGTGATGCCGATGGAGCCGAAGGGCACGAGCCCGATCTCGACCTTCCGGCCCGACAGCCGCTCGCACGCGAGCGCGCCCAGCCCGATGCCCGCCGAGAAGACGGCGAGAAGCACCGTCACCACGTTCTCGTCGCCGCCGAGGACGTCCTTCGCGAAGGGCGTGAAGGAGGTGAGGAAGATCGACCCCACGAACCAGAGCCACGAGATCCCGAGGAGCGAGTGCAGCACCGTCCGGTCGCGCGCGGCGACGCGCAGGTTGGCCCAGGTCTCCGTGAAGGGGTTCCAGTTGATCGCGAGGTCCGGCTCCGGCGCGGGCGATCGCGGGACGAACCCCGCCGCGATCCGGCCGAGCGCCGCGACCGCCAGGCACGCGATGGCCACGGCCGTGGCGCCGCCCTCCCCGGATCGCACGAGGAAGCCGGCGGCCATCGTTCCGAGGAGGATCGCCACGAAGGTCCCCATCTCCACCAGGCCGTTGCCGCCCGTGAGCTCGCCGTCCTCCAGGTGCTGCGGCAGGTAGGCGTACTTCACCGGCCCGAAGAGCGTCGAGTGCACGCCCATCAGGAAGACCGAAAGGTAGAGAAGCGCGGGCATGCGGCCCGCGAACCCGGCGGCAGCCACGGCCATCACGACGATCTCGAGGTTCTTCACGAAGCGGATGAGGGCGCCCTTCTCCACCTTGTCCGCGACCTGGCCGGCGGTTGCCGACAGGAGCACGAAAGGCGCGATGAAGATCGCGCCGATCACGAACCCCGCGGTCGCAGGATCCACGCCGCCCCACTCGGCGGAGCGGTAGGTGGCGAGCAGCGTGAAGGCGAACTTGAAGAGGTTGTCGTTCGCCGCGCCCAGGAACTGCGTCCAGAAGAGGGGTGCGAAGCGGCGCTCGCCGAGCAGCGAGAATTGGCTGCGGGATGCCATGGTCAGGCGCCGGCCCCGCCGGGGTCGAAGAAGGGCCGCGTCTCGAACGCGCCCGGCGGCAGCCGGTGGCCGCGCCAGGCAAGGGAGCGCTTGAGCGTGAAGTCGAAGACGAGCGGGTTCACGTGGCGCAGCTCCTCCAGCACGGGCACCGCCGCCTCGTCGAGGAGCCCGGCGCGCGCGAAGCCGCGCACGGAAAACACCGGCATGATGGCCGGCAGCGGATAGTCGGAGCCGTTCAGCAGCCGGCCGTGCCACGCGGTCGCCGCGAGGATCTCCGGCACGGTCGCCGCGCGGTTGGCCTGCGTGATCGCCGACAGGTCGCCGTGCAGGAGCGACGCGTAGCGGGGCTCGCGCATGAGGCGGGCGAACAGGTCGAGGTTGCGCGCCCGGGGCGCCTTCGCGGGATCGGCATCCGCGTCGAGATCGGGGCTCTCGCCGAGCGAGGCGCAGTGCGCCGCCACCACGCGCACGCCGGCGTCGAGCGGATGGCGCAGCGCGAGCGGGTTGCCAAGCTCGTGGCGACCGGCACCCTCGACCGCCTGTTCCTCGCCCACGTGCACGAGCAGCGGCATCCGCTCCCGGCGCATCGCGGCATAGAACGCGATCGACCGCGGGTGCGCGAGGTCGATGCCCATCGCCTGCGGCAGCCACTTCACCGCGCGGGCGCCCGATTTCGCCGCCGAGGCGAGCGCCGCTATCGCGTCTTGCCGGTAGGGGTGGATGGAGGCGATCCACTCGAATCGGTCGGGCCGTCGGCGAGCGACCTGCGCCGCATGGGCGTCGGCGACGGCGAAGGTGCTGAGGTCGTCCCTGCGGCGCCCGTCCGCGTCGTGGACATGGTCGAACGCGAGCAGCATCACCTTCGCGCCGGGCGGCAGCTCGTCGGCGAGGTGCTCGAGCCGGCGCGCCACCGCGGCGTCGAGGGAATCCTCGTCCTCGCCGGCGCAGGCGGCGTTCAGGAAGAATGCGCGGCGCACGCGCGCGGCCAGCGTCGATGGGCGGTCGAATGCCGGATTGAGGTAGACCCCCGGCGCGCCGCGGCCGTTGCCGAAGAGGTGCGCGTGGCAGTCCCACGCCTTCGCCGGCTCGATGCCGTCCCACGCGGCGCGCACGAGCCGGTGGCCGAGCACGCGATGGCCGCCGGGCCGGCGGCACTCGTTGAAGAGCCCCTGCTCGAGGCTCAGGCCCGCGCCGCAGCCGTGCAGCAGGCCAGCCGCCGGGAGGGCGGCGAGGAACCGGCGGCGGTTCACGCGTGGTCCCGCAGGTGGTCGCGCACGGCGCCCAGCGAGTCGACGAGGAAGTCCTTGTCGATCCAGAACCACACCTCCTTGCCGATCTTCTCCGAGCGCAGGATCCCCGCCTCGCGAAGGACTCGCAGGTGGTGCGACACCGCCGTGCGCGAGAGCGTGGAGACCTCCACGATCTGCGCGACGTGCAGGCGCTCGCCCGGCTCGAAGGTGAGGAGGATGCGCTGGCGGTGCTCGTCGCCCAGGGCGGTGAACACGCGCGAGAGGTTGCGCCATTCCCGCGGGATGGCGCGCAGGTAGTTCCGGTTCATGGGCGGCTCCCCCGACATGACTAAATAGTTAGTCATGTAGTCCTATTTCGTCAAGCCCCTCCCGCGAGCGCCTGGCCCGCCATGCTAGACTGGGGCACAAACTCCATGTTGCTCAAGGGCTTAGACGCATGCTGGACGACCTGAAGCAGAGCGCCCTCGACTACCACCGGCTGCCCGGCCCGGGGAAGATCGAGATCTCCCCCACGAAGCCGCTGGCCACCCAGCGCGACCTCGCGCTCGCCTACTCCCCGGGCGTGGCCTTCGCCTGCGAGGCGATCCAGGCTTCGCCCGCCGAGGCGAGGAACCTCACCGCCCGCGGCAACCTCGTCGGCGTGGTCACGAACGGCACGGCGGTGCTGGGCCTTGGCAACATCGGCCCGCTCGCGGCCAAGCCCGTGATGGAGGGCAAGGGCGTGCTGTTCAAGAAGTTCGCCGGCATCGACGTCTTCGACATCGAGCTCGCCGAGCTCGACCCCGACCGGCTCATCGAGGTGATCGCGGCGCTCGAGCCGACCTTCGGCGGCATCAACCTCGAGGACATCAAGGCGCCGGAGTGCTTCTACATCGAGCGGAAGCTGCGCGAGCGCCTGAAGATCCCCGTCTTCCACGACGACCAGCACGGCACCGCGATCATCGTCGGCGCCGCGGTCGTGAACGGCCTGCGGGTGGTCGGCAAGAAGATCGGCGACGTGAAGCTCGTCGTGTCCGGCGCGGGCGCGGCCGCCCTCTCCTGCCTCGACATGCTCGTGGCCCTCGGCGTGGATCTCGCGAAGATCTGGGTCACGGACATCGCCGGCGTCGTCTACGAGGGCCGCAAGGAGCTCATGGACGAGAACAAGGCGCGCTACGCCAAGGCGACGGAGGCGCGCACGCTGGGCGAGGTCATCGACGGCGCCGACGTCTTCCTGGGCCTGTCCGCGGGCGGCGTCCTCAAGCAGGACATGGTGAAGCGCATGGCGCCCGACCCGCTGGTCCTGGCGCTCGCCAACCCGGTGCCGGAGATCCTCCCGGCCGAGGTGAAGGCCGTGCGCGACGACGCGATCATCGCCACGGGGCGGTCTGATTATCCCAACCAGGTGAACAACGTCCTGTGCTTCCCGTTCATCTTCCGCGGCGCCCTGGACGTGGGCGCGACGACGATCAACGAGGCGATGAAGCTCGCCGCCGTGAACGCGATCGCCGACCTCGCCATGGCCGAGCAGTCCGACGTGGTGGCGATGGCCTACGGGCAGCAGAGCATGAGCTTCGGCCGCGACTACCTCATACCCAAGCCCTTCGACCCGCGCCTGATCGTGAAGATCGCCCCGGCGGTCGCCAGGGCGGCGATGGAGAGCGGCGTGGCGACCAGCCCCATGCCGGACCTCGACGCGTACGCGCAGCGGCTGAACGAGTTCGTCTACCACTCCGGCCACATCATGCGGCCGATCTTCGCGGCGGCGAAGGCCGCGCCGAAGCGCATCGTCTACGCCGAGGGCGAGGACGAGCGGGTGCTTCGCGCCGTGCAGCTGGTCGTCGACGACCGGCTCGCCCGCCCGATCCTCGTGGGCCGGCCGGCCGTGCTCGACAAGCGCATCGAGCGCTTCGGCCTGCGCCTCAAGGCCGGCGAGCACTTCGACATCGTGAACCCGGAGTGGGACCCGCGCTATCGCGACTACTGGACCGAGTACCACCGCCTCACGGAGCGGCGAGGCGTCTCCGCGTCATACGCGAAGATCGAGATGCGCCGCCGCCACACGCTCATCGGCGCGATGCTCATCCACCGCGGCGAGGCCGACGGGATGATCTGCGGCACCTTCGGAACGCACGGCCTGCACCTGCACTACGTGGACCAGGTGATCGGCCTGCGCCCAGGCGTGCGCAACTACTACGCGATGAACATCCTGATGCTCCCGAAACGCACGGTGTTCATCTGCGACACCTACGTGAACCAGGACCCCACGCCGGAGCAGCTCGCCGAGATGACGCAGCTCGCCGCCGAGGAGATCCGCCGCCTCGGCCTCGTGCCGCGCGCGGCCCTCCTGTCGCACTCGAGCTTCGGGACCAGCAACGCGCCCTCCGCCGCCAAGATGCGCGAGGCGCTCGCCCTCATCCGCGAGCGCATGCCGGAGCTGGAGGTCGAGGGCGAGATGCACGGCGACGCCGCGCTCTCCGACGAGGTGCGCCAGGCCGCCTTCCCCAGTTCGCGGCTGCGAGGCGAGGCGAACCTGCTCATCATGCCCACGCTGGATGCGGCCAACATCGCCTTCAACCTGCTCAAGACGGCCTCCGGCGACGGCATCACGATCGGGCCCATTCTCCTCGGGGCGCGCAGGCCCGCGCACATCCTCACGCCGACGGCGACGGTCCGGCGTATCATCAACATGACCGCCATCGCCGTCGTCGACGCCCAGGCGCAACGCGCGTGACACGCCGCCCATGATCGACCGCTTCGACCACCTGCACATCCTCCCCGCGGACTACGAGCGCTCGCTCGTCTTCTACCGCGACACGCTGGGCTGGGCGGTGGTCTCCGAGTGGGGCGACGCAGCCTCCGGCCGCTGGACCGTCCTCTCCGGCGGCGCGATCAAGGTCGTCCTCGCCGAGCGCTCGCGCGTGCCGGACGCATCCGCCCCCGCGCGCGCGATCCACCTCGACATCCACGACATCGACCGGCGGTTCGAGACGCTGCCGTCCGGCGACCACGTCGTCGTGCCGCCGCAGACGAGCGACCGCGGGACGCGCTGGTTCGTCGTCCGCGATCCGGACGGCAATCTCGTCGCCTTCGAAGAGGTGAACCGGCTCCGTGGCTGAGGCCACGCCGCGCCGGCCGCGGCCGCCGGCCGCCCCCGCGACCATCGGCATCTTCGCGCTCTCGGGCGCCGTCGACGGCGCACGGCTCGCGCAGGGCGTCGCGCGCCTCGAAACCGACGGCCACCGCGTCGTCGTGCCGGATGCGACGCTCGACCAGTGGCGCTACTTCGCGGGCGCCGACGCGGGGCGCGTTGCCGCGTTCCATCGGCTGCTGGAGGACCCCTCCATCGACGTGATGCTGGCCGCCCGCGGCGGCTACGGCCTGACCCGGGTGCTCGGGGACATCGACTGGACGCGGGTCGGCGCGAGTGGAAAGGTCTTCGCGGGCTTCAGCGATTTCACCGCCTTCAACTGCGCGGCGCTCGCGCTTGGCGGGCTCGCCACGCTCCATGGCCCGATGCTCGCGGTGGATTTCGGCGACGGCGAGCCCGACGAGTTCATGCTCCGCCACTTCGCCGCCACGATCTGGCAGGGCGGGGACGCCGAAACCGTCGCCGTGGATCACGGCCTCGCGCCAGGAACGATCCAGGGGACGCTCTGGGGCGGCAACCTGTCGATGCTCGCGCACCTGGTCGGCACGCCCTACCTGCCGGCGGTGCGCGGCGGCCTGCTCTACGTCGAGGAGATCGCCGAGGAGCCCTACGCCGTCGAGCGGCTTTTCTACCAGCTGCACCACGCCGGGGTCCTCGGCGAGCAGGCCGCCATACTGCTCGGTGATTTCGAGGACTGCGTGCCGCGCAACCCAGCGCGCTATCCCTACGCGATGGCCGAGGTCGCGGAGACCGTTCGCGCGCTCGTCGGCTGCCCGGTACTCGCGGGCCTGCCGTTCGGGCACGTGGCGAGGAAGCTCACGCTGCCCTTCGGGATGCCGGGGCGCCTGGACATCGCGCCGGGGTCGTGGACCCTTTCCTGGCAGGGACTCGCCCTGCCCTGACCGACCTTCACGCAGCCGCCTTGATCGGGATCGGGTCGCGCCGCGCGGGGGCCGCGCCCGGATCGCGCAGGCGCGCGAGGAGCACGCCGCGCCGCTCCGCGACGCGATCGAGATGCCGCGCCTTGACCGGCCCGAACCCGCGGATCTGCTCCGGCAGCGACGCCAGCTCGACGGCCGTGGCGTGCGAGGCAGGCGTCAGGCGCTCGGCGATCTCCCGCAGGTGCTCCTCGTACTCGGCCACGAGCCGGCGCTCCTCGCGCCGCTCCGCGGTGTGGCCGAACGGGTCGAGCGCCGTTCCACGCAGGCCCTTGAGCCTTGCGAGCAGCGACATCGCCGTGAGCATCCACGGCCCGTAGGCGCGCTTCAGCGGCTCGCCGGTGACGGGATCCTTCGCCGCGAGGAGCGGCGGCGCGAGGTGCACATTCAGGCGATAGTCTCCCTCGAAGGCGGCGGCCACGCGCGCGCGGAAGCCGCCGTCCGCGTAGAGGCGGGCGACTTCGTACTCGTCCTTGTAGGCCATCAGCTTGAAGAGGCCGCGCGCCGCCGCCTCGGCGAGAGTGGCGGACCCCGGCGCCACGCGCGACTCCGCCTCGCGCACGCGCGCCACGGCACGCTCGTAACGCTGCGCGTACGCCTCGTCCTGGTACTTCACGAGCTCGGCGCGCCGCCGCGCGATCACCTCGTCGAGGCTGGCGGACAGGCGGTGGCTCTCCGGCACCTCGCCCTCGGGGGCGGCGGACCGGCGCACGCCTTCCGCATCGACCGCCGCGCGGCGCCCCCACTCGAAGGCCGCCTTGTTGGCGTCCACCGAGGCGCCGTTGAGCTCGATCGCTCGCAGGATGGCCTCGCGGCCGACGGGGACGAGCCCCTTCTGCCACGCATAGCCGACCATGAAGAGGTTGGTCGCGATCGAGTCCCCGAGCAGCGCCGTGGCGAGCTCGCCCGCCTCGATGAAGTCGGCCGCGCCCGCGCCGCAGGCCTCGACGATCGCCTCCTGCATCGCGTCGCGCGGCACGACGAGGTCGGGATCCCGCGTGAAGGCGCCGGTCGGCGCCACGTCGCGGTTGATCACCGCGCGCGTATGGCCGGCCTGCATCTTCGCGATGGCCTCGTCGGAGGCGGCGACGATCATGTCGCAGCCGATGACGGCGTTGGCCTCGCCCGCCGCGATGCGCACGGCGTGGATGTCCTCCGGCCGCGCCGCGATGCGGATATGGGAGTAGACGGAGCCGCCCTTCTGCGCGAGGCCCGTCATGTCCAGCACGGCCACCCCCTTGCCCTCGATGTGGGCGGCCACGCCCAGCAGCGCGCCGATCGTGACCACGCCCGTGCCACCCACGCCCGTGACGAGGATGCCCCACGGACGGTCGAGCGCGGCCATCGCGGGCTCGGGGAGCGCCTCCCCCCCGGGCGCCACCGCCGGACGCCGGCGCAGCCGCCCGCCTTCGACGGTCACGAAGCTGGGACAGAACCCCTTCACG
>Ga0209477_1000643_pt1 | contig 21700 bp, 21 predicted proteins | sample KloWWTupernatant_FD_187180 | JGI IMG/M metagenome (GOLD analysis project Ga0209477, IMG submission 187180) | Active sludge microbial communities from Klosterneuburg, Austria, studying microevolution and ecology of nitrifiers - Klosterneuburg... | ecosystem: Engineered > WWTP > Aerobic digester >... | reverse complement strand
TTGCTGTGGGATGTGTTCTGCCGCGTGATCGACAACTTTGGCGACATCGGGGTGTGCTGGCGTCTGTGCGCCGACCTGGCATCGCGCGGCCACACGGTGCGGCTGTGGGTGGACGACGCATCGGCCTTGCAGTGGATGGCACCGGGCGCGCTGGCGGGAAACTGGCTGGGGGTGGCCGTGCATTCCTGGACTGACAGCTCCAGCGCCCCAGTACTGGCCGCACTGCCTCCTGCCGACGTATGGGTGGAGGGCTTTGGTTGCGAGATTGCTCCTGAATTCATAGCTGCCCGCGCATATTCTACGGGGGCTACAGGCCAGAATAATATAAAACCTCCCGTGTGGATCAATCTGGAGTACCTCAGCGCCGAATCGTATGTGGAGCGTGCGCACGGCCTGCCCTCCCCCGTGCTGGCGGGCCCAGCCCGTGGCTGGACCAAGCATTTCTATTACCCGGGCTTCAACCAGCGCACCGGTGGGCTGCTGCGCGAGCCCGATCTGCTGGAGCGCCGGCACCAGTTCGACCGGGATGCCTGGCTGCGCCAGATCGGAGTGACCCCGCAGACAGATGAGCGACTGGTAAGCCTGTTTTGCTACGAACCGCCCGCGCTGGATCTGCTGCTCACCCAGCTGGTGCAGTGGCCTGACCGCACGCGCCTGCTGGTCACGCCCGGACGTGCCACGGCGGCTGTAAAAGCCGCTTTGGAGCATAAAAACAGCCTCCAGCCCGCATGGAACATGCGCGAAGCGCTATCAATTTCATACTTACCCACATTATCCCAGCGCGACTTTGACCATTTGCTGTGGGCCTGCGACCTCAATTGCATACGCGGCGAAGATTCGCTGGTGCGTGCGCTGTGGGCTGGCAAACCGCTGCTGTGGCAGATCTACCCGCAGAGTGACGCCGCACACCACGAAAAGCTCGATGCATTCCTGGACATGCTGGGCGCCAGTGCCAGTTTGCGCCGCTGGCACGCGGTGTGGAACGGCCTGGAAGTACCCACTGCAATCAACGCTCTGGCCCACGCCGATCTGGAAAACTGGTCGCAAATCACGCACATGGCACGGTCGCGCCTGCTGGAATTGGGTGATTTGACCAGCGGCCTGGCCGATTTCGTGCTGAAAAAACGTTAAAATTCAAGGCTTTGCTGAGATAGCCGGCCAATGTGGGCTGGTCATTCCAGCCCCGCCGCCAAGAATATGGACGGCGTCTTCGCCGCCAGGAATATGGACGGCGTCTTCGCCGCTATGTGCGGTCTACTTACGATTCGTGGCCCTACAAAACCACTCGACACCTATGAAAATCGCTCAAGAAATTCGCGCCGGCAACGTCATCATGCACGGCAAGGACCCCATGGTCGTCCTGAAGACCGAATACAGCCGCGGCGGCCGCAACTCCGCCACCGTGCGCATGAAGCTCAAAAGCCTGATCGCCAACTTCGGTACCGAAGTCGTGTTCAAGGCCGACGACAAGCTGGACCAGGTGATTTTGGATAAGAAGGATTGCACCTATTCCTATTTTGCCGACCCGCTGTACGTGTTCATGGACGCCGAGTACAACCAGTACGAAGTCGAAGCCGAAAACATGGGCGACACGCTGAACTACCTCGAAGACGGCATGGCCGTTGAAGTGGTGTTCTACGACGGCAAAGCCATCTCCGTGGAACTGCCCACCAGTGTGGTGCGCGAAATCACCTGGACCGAACCCGCCGTCAAGGGCGATACCTCCGGCAAGGTGCTCAAGCCTGCCAAGATCGCTACCGGATTCGAGATCGGCGTGCCAATCTTCGTGGCCCAGGGCGACAAGGTTGAAATCGACACCCGCACCGGCGAATACCGCAAGCGCGTGTAATCTGGCTCACACGCTTGATGCCAAAGGCTCCTTCGGGAGCCTTTTTCATGCCCGTCGATTCGGTGTAGGCTACAGGGATGACTGACGAGTCCCCACTGCAAACTCCGCCGCAAGACCCATCGGCCGACGACCACTCGCGTCTGGCCAAACTGACGCTGCGCCGCGTGCTCATTGATACCTACCATGAGAACGTGGCCTACATGCACCGCGACTGCGAGATCTACCGGGCTGAAGGGTTCAAGGCCCTCTCGAAGATCGAGATCCGCACCAACGGCCACGGCATCCTGGCGACCCTCAATGTCGTGGACGACCACAACATCGTGGCCTGCGGCGAACTGGGCCTGTCCAAAGCCGCTTTTGCGCAACTGGACGTAGAAGAAGGACACTCCGCCACCGTGGCGCAGGCGGAGCCCCCGGCATCCATCGGCGCCCTGCACCGCAAGATCGACGGCGAGCGCCTGCGGGCCGAGGACTTCCACTCCATCGTGCAGGACATTGCCAACCACCGGTATTCCAAGATTGAACTGACCGCCTTTGTGGTGGCCTGCGACCGCGACGAACTCGACCGCGAAGAAGTGTTCTTTCTGACCGACGCCATGATTGCCGCGGGCCGCCACCTCAACTGGCATGAAACCCTGGTGGTGGACAAACACTGCATCGGCGGTATCCCGGGCAACCGCACCTCGATGCTGATCGTGCCCATCGTGGCTGCCCACGGCATGCTGTGCCCCAAGACCTCGTCGCGTGCCATCACCTCCCCCGCCGGCACGGCCGACACCATGGAAGTGCTGGCCAATGTGGAACTGCCCATGGGCCAGTTGCAGGACATTGTGCGCACCCACCGCGGCTGCCTGGCGTGGGGCGGAACCGCCAACCTGTCGCCTGCAGACGACGTGCTGATCTCGGTGGAGCGCCCGCTCTCGCTGGACTCTCCGGGCCAGATGGTTGCTTCCATCCTATCGAAGAAAATTTCTGCCGGCTCCAGCCATCTGGTGCTGGACATCCCCATCGGCCCCACCGCCAAGGTGCGGTCCATGCCCGAAGCCCAGCGCCTGCGTCGGCTGTTTGAATATGTGGCGCGACGCATGAAGCTGTCGCTGGACGTGGTGATTACCGACGGGCGCCAGCCGGTGGGCAACGGCATCGGCCCGGTGCTGGAGGCCCGCGATGTGATGCAGGTGCTGGAAAACGATCCCCGTGCCCCCATCGACCTGCGGCAGAAGGCGCTGCGCCTGGCGGGTCGACTCATCGAGTGCGATCCGGATGTGCGTGGCGGCGATGGATTCGCCATCGCCCGGGACATCCTGGACTCGGGCCGTGCGCTGGCCAAGATGAACGACATCATCCTGGCCCAGGGCAGCAAGTCCTTCGACCACCACCAGCCGGATCTGGGTCTGCTGACCCTGGAAATCTGCGCGCAGACGGCGGGTGTAGTGACCGGTATCGACAACCTGCAGATGGCGCGTATTGCCGGACTGGCCGGCGCCCCCAAAGTGCCCAGTGCGGGCGTCGACTTGCTGCGCAAGCTCGGCGACGAGGTGCAGGTAGGCCAACCGCTGTACCGGGTGCACGCATCCTATGCAGCGGACCTGGAGTTTGCGCGCCAGGCCTGCGCCCGCTCGACCGGTTACACCATCGGCAGCGCAGCCGATGTACCCCATGTTTTTGTGGAGTTTTAATGCCTTCAGAAACCCTGCTGCTGCACTTTGCAGAAGACGAGGCCAGTGCCACGCGCATCGCCCAGGCGGCCAACATGGCGATGGCCCGGATCGAACGCCACCGTTTTCCTGACGGTGAACTCAAGCTGCGTCTGCCGCCCCAGTTGCCACCCCATGTGGTTTTGCTGCGCACGCTGGACCACCCCAATGAAAAACTGGTGGAACTGCTGCTGGTGGCGCGGACTGCGCGCCAGCTCGGTGCCACCCACCTGACCCTGGTCGCACCCTACCTGGCCTATATGCGCCAGGACATTGCATTCAACCCGGGGGAAGTCGTCAGCCAGCGCGTGGTGGGCGCATTTCTGGCAGGCCTGTTCGATGCCGTCATTACCGTGGACCCGCATCTGCACCGTGTGGCGACGCTGGAGGAAGCCGTACCCGTCCCGCGCGCCGTGGTCCTCAGCGGCGCCCCGCTGCTGGCGGACTGGATTGCCACGCGGGTGGAAAAACCCCTGCTGGTGGGCCCCGATGAAGAGTCTGCCCAATGGATCGCCCAGGCGGCCGCACAACACCAGTTTGACTTTGCGGTATGCCGCAAAGTGCGCCACGGCGACCGCCATGTCGAAGTCGCGTTGCCGACCGTCGATGTCAAAGGCCGCAATGTGGTCCTGCTCGATGATGTGGCCAGTAGCGGCCATACCCTGGCTGAAGCCACGCGCCTGCTGCTGGCCGCCGGGGCCAGCCGTGTGGACGTGGCCGTGACCCACGCCCTGTTTGCCGACGAGGCCCTGCAACTGGTCAGAACGGCCGGGGTCAGTGAAGTCTGGAGCACCGACTGCATTGCCCATTCCACCAATACTGTCAGCATGGCGAGCGCCATTGCCGCAGCCCTCACGCACTGAACTGAATATGACCACCACCCAACACCACACCCTCAACGAACGTACTCTGGCCGATGCCTGGGCCGATCTGCAGGCCCATGCCGATGCAGGCCTGGCGCTACACGCCGATGCTTACCGGCTGGCGTTTTCCGACCCCGAGTTCCTGCTGCGCCGCGAGACCCGCGGCATCCGCTTCCAGCTGGAAATGCTCAAGCCCGACCTGGACCAAACCCAGGCTGGTGTCGAGAACACCGTCGTCGTATTCGGTAGCGCCCGTTTTCCATCCCCGGAGAGCGCACAAAAGAGCCTCGAAGAAGCGCAGCAAGGCAATGACGCCAAGGCGCTTGCAGTAGCCCAACGTAAGGTGCGCAACGCCGCCTACTACGACCAGGCCCGCCTCTTCGCCCGCCTGGTCGCGGCCTACAGCAACGCGCGTCCAGCGGCGGAGCGCCTGTTCATTGCGACGGGCGGTGGCCCCGGCATCATGGAAGCTGCCAACCGTGGTGCGCATGAAATGGGGGCCCCCAACGTCGGCCTGAACATTGCCCTGCCGCACGAGCAGAGCCACAACCCCTACATCACGCCGGAACTGTGTTTCAAGTTCCACTATTTTGCGCTGCGCAAGATGCACTTCATGATGCGCGCCAAAGCGCTGGTGGCGTTTCCCGGCGGCTTCGGCACGCTGGACGAACTTTTTGAAGTGATCACGCTGGTGCAAACCGGCAAGGCCAAGCCAGTGCCCATCATCCTGTTTGGCAGCAATTACTGGAAGCGCCTGCTCAACCTCGACGTGCTGATCGAGGAAGGCGCCATTTCACCGGACGACGTGAGCCTGTTCCAGTACACCGACGATCCGCAGGAAGCGTGGGACGCCATCAAGGCGTTCTACCAGCTCGGCTGACCACCCCATCAGGGGCGCAAATGCCAGGCCGCCCGGGCACCCAGCCCAACGATGGCACCCACCGTCCAGAACACCACGGACACGCCCACCACGGCACCTGCAGTTCCAAACAACACAGGCATGAGTACGCTGGAGAGGTTGATGCTCATCAGCCGCAATGCAATGGCCTGACCATGCAGGTGGTGCGGCGTGATCTGGTGCAGGGTGCTCATGATCATGGGTTGCACCATACCCAGGGCCAGCCCCAGCAGCACCGAGCACAGGCCCATGGTCCAGGGCGACACCATCAACGGGTAAATGCCAAACAACAGTGCCGTGGCCACCATGGCACCACTGACCACCACCCACTCCCGCAAATGGGCAGCCACCACCGGCATCAATACCCGCACACAAGCCGCTGCCACGGCAAATGAACCCAGAATGGTTCCGATGACCGAGGCACTGAAACCCCGCTCATGGCCCAGCAGAGGGACCACAAAAGTGTGCACATCCCAGCACGAAGACAGCAGCCAGTTCACCAACAGCAGGCGGCGCATGCGCGGCTCACCCAGCAGTGCCCAGGCTTGGGCGGTTGCACCTGCCTGTGGCACGGGAATGGACGGTAACTCTTTCGTATGGCGCACAAACAGCCAGGTGCACAGTGGCAGGACGGCAGACAGCAAAAAAGCCCAGCGATAACCCGCATGGTCAATCAGCAGCCCCGCTGCCACTGGCCCCACAAAATTGGCCACGGCGGGACCAATGGACAGCCAGCCAAACACTTGCTTGAGTTCCAGCGTACTGCTGGCTGCGCGGCCCACGTGCCGCTGCAAGGCAATGGCCGATGCCCCGGTTGCGCCGCCCAGACATAAGGCACTGAAACACAACACTTCAAAACGGGGAAACAGCACCGACAATGCCGCGCCACTACAAGCCACCGCCACGCCCAGGGCAATGGGTCGACGCAATCCGTGCCGGTCGGCAAAACGGCCCGCCGGAATGGCCAGAAACACCTGGGACAAGGAAAACAGTGCCAGCAGCAAGCCTACCGACAAGGCGCTATAGCCCTGGCTGAGTGCGAACAGGGGGGCTGCCATGCGCAGGCCCGCCATGCTGGCGTGCAGGCAGATATGGCCCCCAATCAAGCGAAACAGTACCCCGGGCCCGTGGCTGCGATGCCCTTGGGGCGCATCCTGCGCAGTCACGCCAATGCGTCTCCATCGCTGCCGGGTTCGGCTTCCATATCACCCGGCAGCAGGGCCTGCGCCTGCGTTTCCGGCAAGGCTTCTACCTTCTTGAGCGCGCGACCCATGGCACGGCTGCGGGTCTCGGCACTGTCCAGGGTATTGAGCACCGTCTGGGTCTGTGCCTTGACCTTGGCCAGCACATCCCCGAACTTGCCGAACTCGGTCTTGACGGCGCCCAACACCTGCCAGACTTCGCTGGAGCGTTTCTCCAGCGCCAGCGTTCTGAAGCCCATCTGCAGTGAACTGAGCATGGCCAGCAGGGTCGTGGGGCCCGCCAGTGTGATGCGGTGGTCGCGCTGCAGGCTCTCCATCAGCCCAGGGCGTCGCAGCACCTCGGCATACAGGCCTTCGGTGGGCAGGAACAGGATGGCAAAGTCCGTCGTATAAGGCGGCTCCACATACTTCTCGGAGATGGATTTGGCCTCCAGCCGGATGCGCATTTCCAGCGCTTTGGCCGCCGCCTCCGCACCGACCACATCCGCATTGGCCTGTGCATCGAGCAGACGCTCATAGTCCTCATTGGGGAACTTGGCGTCGATCGGCAACCACAACGGCGCGCCGGTGTCGGACTTGCCTGGCAGTTTGATCGCAAAGTCCACCACGTTCTTGCTGCCGGGGCGCGTAGCGACCTGCACCGCGTACTGGTCCGGCACAAACACCTGTTCCAGCAAACCGGCCAGCTGGGCCTCGCCAAACATGCCGCGGGTCTTCACGTTGGTCAGCAAGTGCTTGAGGTCGCCCACGCCCTGCGCCAGCGACTGCATTTCGCCCAGGCCCTTGTGCACCTGCTCCAGCCGCTCGGCCACCTGTTTGAAGCTCTCGCCCAGACGCGCCTGCAGCGTGGTCTGGAGTTTTTCATCCACCGTGGCACGCATTTCATCAAGCTTGGCGGTGTTGGTGGTTTGCAACTGGGCCAATTGGGCTTCCAGCGTCTGGCGAATCTCGGCCATACGCCGCGCGTTGGACTCGGACACCTGGCTGAGCTGGGTGGTCAGCGTGTCCGACAGCGACTTCTGCATCAGCGTGAGCTGCTGGCCGAAGGCGTCGATCTGGGTGTTCTGGGTGCGCGTGGCCTCGGCGCCCTGCTGGACCAGCGTCTGCTGGAAAGTGGCCAGGTTCTGGCTCAGTTCCTGGCGTCCACCGCGGGCCGACTCGGTGATCTCGGTGCGGAGCTCACGCTCCAGACGTTCGGTAGCGGCTTGCAACTGGGCACGCAGGTCCTGCAACTCCCTGCGCTGCAGCTGCTGCTCCAGGTCATCGCCGTTGTCGCGTTGCAACCGTGCCAGCCAGACCAGCGCCAGCAGGTTGAGCAGGGCCATGCCCAGCAAGGGCCAGACCCACCATGCCATATCGCTCAAGCCATCACCTCCGGGTTCAAAGGCGTCAGGGGTTTGCCGTGCACCAGGTAGCCAATCAGGTTGTCGGCAGCCAGCATGGCCATGGCGCGGCGGGTGCCCACCGTGGCACTGGCAATGTGCGGTGTCAGCACCACATTGGGCACCGTCAGCAGATCCGGGTGGACCTTGGGCTCGCCTTCGAACACATCCAGTCCGGCGGCTGCAATGCGTTTGTCGCGCAAGGCGACCGCCAGTGCTGCGTCATCCACAATGCCGCCCCGTGCAATGTTCACCAGCGTGGCGGTCGGCTTCATCTGGGCCAGCTCGGCTGCGCCAATGGTGTGGTGGGACTCTTTCGAATAGGGCACGACCAGCACCACATGGTCGGCCGTGCGCAGCAACGCTTCCTTGCCCACATAGGTCGCGCGGCATTGGCCTTCAGTCGCGTCATCCAGCCTGCTGCGGTTGTGGTAAATCACCTTCATGCCAAAGCCCAGCGCCCCGCGTTTGGCAATGCCCTGCCCGATGCGCCCCATGCCGATGATGCCCAGCGTGGAGCCATGTACCTCGCAGCCCGAGAACATGTCATAGGCCCAGCGCGTCCATTTGCCGGCACGCAGGTAATGTTCGCTCTCGGTCACACGCCGCGCGGTGGCCATGAGCAGCGCAAAACCGAAGTCGGCGGTGGTCTCGGTCAATACATCGGGGGCATTGGTGGCCAGCACACCCGCGGCGGTCATGGCTGGCACATCGAAGTTGTTGTAGCCCACCGCCATATTGGCGCAAATCTTCAGCCCAGGACAGCGCGCCAGCAGGGCTGCGGTGATGGGGTCTGCACCGCTGGTGAAAGCACCCGCCTTGCCCTGCAAACGCTGCGCGAGTTCATCGGCACTCCAGGCGTCATCGGCCTGGTTGGCTTCGACCTCGAAATGCTGACGCAGGTGATCGAGCACATCGGGAAATACGGCGCGGGTCACCAGAATGGAAGGTCGGGTCATGGCTAAAACTCCAGGGTAAAACGTCAGTGCGGCTGCGGAATGTCGAACACCTGGCGCAGGTAGGCCAGGTACTTCTCGTCATCGCACATATTCTTGGATGGCGTATCCGACAGCTTGGCCACGGGCTGGCCATTGCAGCGCACCATCTTGATGACGATCTGCAAGGGCTCGTAGCCCAGATCGTTGGTGAGGTTGGTACCAATACCAAAGGCCAGCTGGCAGCGTCCGCGGAACTGGTTGTACAGCTCGATGGTGCGTGGCACCGTCAGGCCGTCGCTGAAGATGAGTGTCTTGGTGCGCGGATCGACCCGGTTGCGCACATAGTGGTCCAGCATGCGCTCGCCCCAGGCAAAGGGGTCGCCACTGTCATGGCGGGCGCCGTCGAACAGTTTGCAGAAATACAGGTCAAAGTCGCGCAGGAACGCGCTCATGCCATAGACATCGCTCAGCGCAATACCCAGGTCGCCCCGGTACTCCCGAGCCCAGGACTCGAAGGCAAAAATCTGGCTGTCGCGCAGACGCGGGCCCAACGCCTGCGAGGCCTGCAAATACTCGTGGGCCATGGTGCCCAGCGGAATCAGCCCCAGCTTGTGTGCCAGCTCCACATTACTGGTACCTGCCAGCTGACCCGGTGAACCCTTGCCGCGGCTCGGACTCTGAACGGTTCCCAGCTTGGCTGAGAGCACCCGCATGACTTCTTCGTGCCAGGCGCGCGAGAAGCGCCGGCGGGTACCGTAGTCGGCAATCTTCAGGTCTTTCAAATCAGGACCGTGCAACTGCGCGATCTTGGCGTCCAGCCGTTTGCGGCCCTCCACGAAGTCGGGCACTTTCTGCGTGTTGCGGAAATACACCTCGTTGACGATGGCCAGCACTGGGATCTCGAACAGGATGGTGTGCAGCCAGGGCCCAATGATCACGATTTCAAGCTCGCCCGAGGGCTGTGGCGTGACGGTGATGTATTTTTCGTTAAGCCTGAACAGACCCAGAAAGTCTACAAAATCGCTCTTGATGAAACGCATGGACCGCAAGTAGGCCAGTTCGCTTTCCTGGAACTGCAGGCTGCACAGCGCGCGGATTTCCTCGCGGATTTCCTGCGCATGCTCCGCCAGGTTGATGCCCGCGTTGCGGCACTTGAAGCGGTACTCCACCTGCGCACCCGGGAACTGGTGCAGCACCACCTGCATCATGGTGAACTTGTACAGGTCGGTGTCGAGCAGACTGGTAATGATCATGGTTCAAACGGGTTGGGCTATCTGTCCGGCTACGAGTGTAATGACCCGGTCGGCCCGGCTGGCCAGAATGGCGTTTTGCTCTGCGACCAGCATGGGCATGCCCTCGCCCTTGAGCTGTAGCAGCGCATCGCGGATGGATTCCACCAGCACCGGCGCGATGCCCTCGCAGGGCTCATCAAGCAGCAGCAGCGACGGGCCGGTCATCAGCGTGCGGGCGATGCTGAGCATCTGCTGCTCGCCGCCGCTCATATGCGCGGCCTTGCGGGCCAACATGCCCTGGAGCGCCGGGAACAGATGCAAGACATGGTCCTGCTGCGCACGCAGCGTGGTGTGGCTGGCCGCACCCGCCGCTGCAGGACCGAACCGGGCTGCGATCAGCAGGTTTTCCTGCACCGTCAGGCCGGTGAACAGACGCCGGTCTTCCGGCACATAACCCAGCCCCAGACGTGCAATATGGTGCGGCTCGTCACCCAGAATGCTCTTGTTTTGATAGCTGACTGCGCCCGTGGCACGGGGGCTCAGGCCCATAATGGCTTGTAACAGTGTCGATTTGCCGGCGCCGTTGAGCCCCTGCAGCACCACCAGTTCGCCGCTGCCCACCGACAGCGACACATCAAACAGCGCCTGCGCAGCCCCGTACCAGACATTGAGCTGCCGGACTTCAAGCATGGGCACCCTCCTCTGGCATGGCAAAACCCCGGCCCAGGTAACGCTCGCGCACCAGGGCGTTCTGCGCAATCTCCTGCGGACTGCCCTGCGCGGCCAGCTGGCCATCGATGAGCACCAGCACCCGGTCGGCCACGCCAAACACGGCGTCCATATTGTGTTCGGTGTACAGCACCGCGATACCCTGCGCTTGCACCAGTGTGCGTACCAATTGCATCAACGCAGCGCGCTCGGCGGGCGCCAGGCCGGCGGCAGGTTCGTCGAGCAACAACAGCTGGGGAGCAGCGGGTTGGTCGGGCCGTGGCAATAGGCCCGCCAGTGCCATGGCCAGCTCCAGCCGCTTGCGCGCGCCGTAGGGCAGCGCACCAGCCTGGGTGTCCGCGACCGACTGCAGCCCGACCTGACCCAGCAAGGCCATCGCGGCGGTGGCATCCGCACTTTCAAGCACGTTATAGGCCTGTAGCCCCCGTGGATACTGCACGAGCAGCTGCACATTTTGTAGCACGGTCAACGCATCGAAATTCTGGGCCACCTGAAAAGTGCGGGCTATGCCCTGCCGCAAGCGCTGCACCGCAGAAAGCCCGTCCACCCGCATGCCGTTCCAGGATACCTCGCCCTGCGTCAGCGCGTGTTGACCGGCGATACAGGCAAAGGTGGTGGACTTGCCGGCGCCATTGGGGCCGATCAATGCGACGCACTCTCCGGCTGCTACGCCGAACGACACGCCGCGGACGGCCTGTACGCCGCCAAAGTGCTTGACGAGACTGCGTACTTCCAGCGTCATGCGCGCCTCCGGGTCCACAGCCGCAAGCCCATCAGGCCGGACGGCGCCGCCACCATGATGGCCATGACCAGCACACCGAGCGCACCACGCCAGTACTCAAAACCGCGCCCCAGTTCCCCCGCCACACCCACCAGAATGGCTGCCCCTGCCGCCGCGCCCCACACCTGGTGCAAGCCGCCGAGCAGGATGACCAGCAGCGCATCGACCGAGGTGCCAACCGAGGCTACCGACGGAAACACCGCCCCCTTATGTGCCGCAAACAAGCCACCCGCCAGCCCCGCCAGGGTGGCGCTCTCCACGAATATCCGGTACTTGATGCCATGCGCCTGCAAGCCGCTGGCGGCGGCACGCTGCGGTGCGTCGCGCACGGCCTGCAATGCAGCCCCCAAAGTAGAGCGGCTCAGGCGACGCAAAGCGGCCACGCCGGCCAGCGCCACCAGCACCAGCAGGGCAAAGAAGACGGGCCGCGTGTCGGGCGTGACCAGCTGCAGACCAATAAGGCCATTGTCACCCCCTGTCAGGTTCACCCACTGGCTGGCAGTCGCCCAGACCACTTGCGCCAGTGCCAGCGACAGCATGGCCAGATACACCCCGGCGCTGCGCACCATCACCCCACCCAGAACCGCGGCCACCAGCAGACTGAGCGCACAGCCCGCTGCCAGTGCGCCGGGCAGGCTCCAGCCCCACACGGAGTGCGACAGCGCCGCACCGTACGCCCCCAGCGCAAAGAACGCTGCGTGGCCGAAACTCACCAAGCCACCCAGCGCCATCATGGCCTGCAGGCTCACGCCCAGCACCAACAAAATCAAGGCATCGCTGGCCAGCGACTGGGCGTAGTCACCAGCCCACCAGACAGCTGCCAGCAGCAACGCAACGGCCGCGCAGACACCTGTGAAGACGACGCCGGAACGCGGCCCCCAGGCAAAGCGGTGGCCCAGCTCCTGCGCCACGGGTTCCAACGGCTGGCCCAGCAGCCCCTGGGGCCGCACAGCCAGCACGACGCCCATGGTGGCAAACACCAGCACCAGCGTGGCCTCGGGCAACAGGCTGGTGCCAAAGGCATGGACCAGACCGATCAGCAACGCCGCCAGAAACGCACCGCCAATGCTGCCCAGACCACCGGTGACCACCACCACAAAGGTTTCCACCACGATGTTGACATCCATCTGCAGATGGGCTGGCTCGCGCGGCAGTTGCAGCGCCCCGCCCAGCCCGGCCAGCGCACAGCCCAGCACCACGGCACCCAGCATCAGCGGCCGGGGGTTCACGCCCAGCGCCGACAGCATGGCGCGGTCCTGCGTGGCGGCGCGCAGGCGCGCGCCAAAGCCGGTGTGGTGGAGCAGCAGATGCAGCCCCAGCCACACCAGCGGCCCGAGCACGATGGTGACTGCCTGGTATTGGGGAAAAAATTCGCCGCCGAATTCCAACGCGCCCTTGAGTCCCGGAAAGCGCGGGGCAAATACTTCGTCGGGCCCGAACGCCCAGCGCATGGCGTCGTGCATGGCCAGACTCAGGCCAAAGGTTGCCACCAGCTGGTACAGCTCCGGTACGCCATAGAGCCTGCGCAACAAGACAAATTCGGCCATAGCCCCCGCCAGTCCTGCGCAGATAGCTCCTAAAAGCATAGCAGCCAGGTACAGCCACGCACTGTCACCCCAGGCCGGGAACCAGTCCACCAGCCAGTGCGCCGACAGCAATGCGCCCAGCATGAAGAAACTGCCGTGCGCAAAATTGACGATGCGGGTCACCCCGAAGATCAGGGTGAGCCCCGCTGCCATCAGGAACAGGGTACTGGCGTAACTCAGCCCGTTGAGGAACTGGATCGCGGCGAAGGCCATCAGCAGCTCAGTCGAGCCACTTCGTGAACTCTGCGACCGGCACGCGCGGCGTGTGGAAGGTGTTGACCACGTCCGACTTGTCGGCATAGCCCAACGCCATGCCACAGACCAGCATTTCGTTGTCACCAGCTCCGATGTGCGGCATCACGATCTTGGCGAATCCGTTCCAGGCGGCCTGTGGGCAGGTGTCCAGCCCGCGGGCACGGGCAGCGACCATGATGTTCTGCATGAAGCCACCAAAATCCAGCAGCGAGCCACGCCCCATGGCGCGGTCCACGGTGAACATCAGGCCCACGGGCGCATCGAAGAACTTGTAGTTGCGCTGGTGCTGCAAGTGCATCTTGTCCTTGTCGCCCTTGCCAATGCCCAGTAGCCCGTACAGGCTCCAGCCATTTTCACGGCGGCGGTCAATGAACGGGCTGATCCATTGGGTGGGGTAATAGTCATACTCTTCCACGTAGTTGGCCGCCAGTTCCGGTTTGGCACGGATAGCGTCATGGGCGGCACAGACCTTTTCAACCAGCGTGTCGCGGCTCTTGCCCTGCAATACGTAGACATGCCAGGGCTGGGTGTTGGTGCCCGACGCAGCGCGGCTGGCCACCTGCAAAATGTCTTCCAGGTCGCTCCTGGACACCGGTTGCTGGGTAAAAGCGCGCACGGACATGCGCGACGTAATGGCGGAATCCACCTCTTTGAAACTCATCGCAAGGTCTCCAGAACAGTTTTCAGTTTTTCAGGCAAGGCTGTGGGGCGCCGGCTGGCGGCATCCACATACACGTGCACGAAGTGGCCTTTGGCGGCGCACAACTCATCGTCACCAAAAATACCCACCTCGTAACGCACACTCGATGATCCTACATGGGCCACACGGATGCCGGCCTGCACGGTCTGCGGGAACGCCAGCGGAGCGAAGTAATTGCACTGCGTCTCGATCACCAGCCCGATGGTCTCGCTCGTATGGATGTCGAGTGCACCCTGCTCGATCAGGTAGGCGTTGACGGCAGTGTCGAACCAGCTGTAGTACACGACATTGTTCACATGGCCATAGGCATCGTTGTCCATCCACCGCGTGGTAATGGGCCGCAATACCCGGTAGGCGCTGCGCGCCTCGGGGGTGGGTTTGGAGGGTTTGGCTTCTTGCATGGGCTCTGATTTTGCCAGCCTGCGCCAGGGTGATTCCGGCATGCGTCGTGTTTGTGACCGCCCTGTGTAAACGCCGGGTTTTAGAAATTCTTCCCTAATTTGTTGCATTGCAGCAAAAATAACTTGCAAAGCTGGCTCAGCTTTCTATAATTCAAACCATGCTGCACTGCAACATAAACAGATCGCAAGACTGGGTTACGGAGCAGATAGTCGTTTTCACCCTAACTATTGGAGATTTCTTATGCTGACCGTAGAACAAGTTGTTGCCTCCCACAAAGCTAACCTCGAAACCCTGTTTGGCCTGACCAGCAAGGCTTTTGAAGGCGTGGAAAAGATCGTTGAACTGAACCTGACTGCCTCCAAGGCCGCTCTGGCTGAAGCTTCTGACCACACCCAATCCCTGCTGAGCGTGAAAGACGCACAGGAACTGCTGGCCCTGCAACAGAGCCTGCTGCAGCCCATGGCTGAAAAGACTGCTGCTTACAGCCGCCACCTGTATGACATCGCCACTGCCACCAGTGCCGAGTTCTCCAAGGCTGCCGAAGTGCAAGCTGCTGACGCACAGAAGAAATTCGCCGGTCTGGTGGACAACGCTGCCAAGAACGCACCTGCCGGTTCCGAGTCCCTGGTTGCCATGATGAAGAGCTCTGTGGCTGCTGCCAACAACGCCCTGGAATCCGTGCAAAAGGCTGTGAAGCAGGCGACTGAAGTGGCTGAAGCCAACTACAACGCCGTGGCTGCTACTGCTACCAGCGCCACCAAGCAAGCCGCCAAGAAGCGCTAATGAATTGAACGGGCGTTCAAAAAATGTCACATATTGGACTGCCCACTCTAGCTCCCAAGGGAAAACCCTGAGATAATTCAGCTCATTGAGAAGCTTCTCAGGAAGTCTCTACCAGTTGTCTCCTCGGGTCCTTTCGAAACCTTCAGGTTCAGGGATCCCTTCAAGGCCTCGTTGCAAAACGAGGCCTTTTTTTTCAATTCGCAGGGTGTTATCAAGCTGATGACCCAAACCCAATAAACATGCGGGTTCCCGGGCTTTTTGACTTCTGAATCACAGAAATTACACGGTACTTTTGGATTCCTTGGATTATCGTGAGCGCACTCACGCATATCCCACCAACTTGCAAAATAAGCGTGAGTTGACTCACGCCTATGTCAAACTTCTCAGCCTCTTGATTACCGTGAGGCAACTCACGATAATTCGGCATGGCCCGAACAATTGCACCCTTGCCTCAAAAAAGTATTGGGGAAGCTCTCGCCTATCTAAAGCGGGCATTGCGGAGAAACAACAGTGGCAGCGTCTTCATAAAGCCCAGTCAGGCCGCCGCTGAATTGACGCGTTTTGAAGCGCTACTGCAGTCTGTCCCAGAGAAGAATGCCCCTCATTTCTTTCGCAACTGGGTGACCGAACATCTGAGCGATGACGGCCGGACACGCATGCTCAATGCCCTGCGCCGCAAGAAGGCCGACTCCAAAGCCGGACGCGTCAAACGACGAGCCATCACCGTGCCGGAGCGCACCCTCAAAGAGTTGGAACTATTGGCTGGCAAGACAGGGCTGCCCCTCACCAAGCTCCTGGCAGCCTTGGCGGCCATCGGGAACGTGGACGAGCCCCTTCAAAAGAGACTTGTTAAGTTGGCTGTGGCAATGAATCTTCCAGACAAGGTTTAGTGGCCGTGACCCTTTCGCCAAGTAAGCCTTTGCGCCGACTTGCGGCACAGGGCCAGACTGTTAGAGTGTCGGCCAAAGGTACCCGTGCATACAGCACTTCGGGTTGGGAGGCCCTTCGAGATGGAACTTGAGAGTTCAGAGGACAGTGCTTTGGCGGAAAACCCGCCAACAGGCGTATCCATTGAGATTGAATCGGACGCCACCCTTGGGTACGCCTCCATTCAAAATTCAGTCCCCATCATTCGCTCACTGCGTCTGACAAACCACGGTACTGACGCTCTGGAGGGAGTCGAAGTACTCATCAGCTGCAATCCCGGATTTGCCCAGGGAACAAAACTGCGATTTGACCGGCTGGCTTCAGGGGAATCGCGACGCATTACTCCGATTGAGCTGCAGCCTGACCATTCGTATCTGGCCGACCTGCAAGAGTCCATCAATGCCTCGGTACGGGTTTCCGTACTGGTTGACTCCCTGGAAATCGCCACCCAGACCCAGCGCATTCAAGTTCTTGCCTATGACCAATGGGCCGGAACCCGCGCGCTCCCTGAGCTGTTGGCCGCGTTTTGCATGCCCAACAACCCCGCCGTCGACGTCCTCATTGGCAAGGCTTCGCAGTTGCTGCGCTCGCAACACAGCGAGCTGTCCATGAACGGCTACATTCGCCAGCGGCTACTTATTCAGCGTTGCCCTAAGGGGTGGAAGCCTAGGCCGCCAAAATAGGCACCGGTCAAGAGGCTAAGCGAGCGAGGTAACTACGCTTGGAAGGCTGACTCCGGGCCAACGCCCTAAGACGGGATACCCATTCACAAGGAACGCTGTACTTAGTCCAGGCAGACGTCGTCAATAAGCGGCTTCTCGGGTGTGTCGGCTGGATTGTGCGCGGCCAACAGCGGGGGCACCTTTCCTAGCAACATGACTGCCAGATTTCTTCGCCTGAACTACAGCGGTTCCCTCCTCCATTTGGACCTTTGTGAGGTGCAGAATAAGCGGAACTGGAAACTTTTCATTAGTCCAAGAAACATGCACTTCTGTCAGATGTAGGGCCACCATCAGAGATACCGCAATTTGCGCAACGTCGCACTTGGCCCGGTCTGCGCCGAGAACGTCCACATAAACAGTTATTTGGTCTTTCTCCGAATGGTCGTACGCTTGGAACTGCGTTAAAACGCCAGCAACTTCGTAACGAGCAATTCGGTAGGCATCAAGGTCGTCGACCTCCCTCGTGAAACGAATTCCACGCGATGTGAGGAGCTGTGGACTTGCAAAAAACGCCAACACTGGCCGCATAAACGGACGTAGCCGTGCAACCACCGACGGAGTCATGGGCTTTGCCCTTGAATCGGGGATGGCGTCCGTCGCTACGATATTTTGCTTAGCGGTGAATTTCATGGCTTCCAATCTACTCCATTTTGGAGAATGTCTCCAGTGGTGTAGCGAACACGTCGAAAAGTTACCGACATTTGAGCAAACTTCTCATCATCGCTCATCTTAAGCCCTTTCGCAGTATTCACATTGGGATACCAAAATACCTCGGCTGGCCCAATGTCATCTGGAGGGATGTCCGTTTCAAATTCGACGCCATTCGTCCCCAAAGGAAGAACTCCCGGTTTTGCCTTAATTGCGGGCACCCCAGAGTTTCGTGAAACCTGACCCCAAATCTCCCCCGTATGCACTTGGCTGATTGCGATTTCTGCAGTTTGCTTCTTCTGCCCCCACTCACCCCTGTAATAAATAGTCATTTTCTTGAACTGAGGCCCTCGCCCGTTAAGTTGGTTTTGTTGGTGTCAAATCTTAGTGCCATTCGGAGAGGTCGCAAGTGCTGCGTCCCCTCAAAGTTCAACTTCAACAAAAACCCGTGCAACACTTAACTTGTGCTGCACGGGGCGCCCACCTATCACCCCTCCAACTGCGCCAAGTACTTCCGTTCGAAGGTTGCCGGCTTGAGAGAGGCGCGGCCAATGGCCTTGCGCCAGTCCTGCCAGCCCCCAATAGCCTCTGAATCGAACCGGGCATCGAACTGGTGCAGAGCAATAACCAAAGCGCCCAGCTGGTCCTGCCGCCGGTGTTTGCGCGCCCCGTGCGGCGAAATCTTTCCGATGCACAGTACTTTGACTATCCCTTGGATAGAGCAGTGAGCTCCATCTCACCCTGTTTAAAGGTGCTTTAGTTCAAGCAGTAGAAAGCAAGGCACGCCGTTCAGCGATGTAAGTTCGGGTGACATCCAGTTGTTGCTTTGCCTTGGGGTTGTGCGCTTCAATGGCATCTAGGGGGATGGCTTCGAGTACTTCAATGCCATAGAGCTTCAGCGCCTGTTGACCAACCCCTTTCTTGGCCAACTTAAAGACCCGCTCGACAATCGCACCGATTCGGCTATTCATCTGAGCCGAGAGGTCCTCGGCTTTCACCGTGTTCTGCGGAAGGGTAGCCTGGCTCTCTAGCACCTCCAAGAATACACAGTGCATGATGTTGACCGCCCACTGCAGCTGTGTCACCACATGAGGGCCTTTTTCATCGAGTAAGCCCACGGCGTTGTGCATCCGGGATTCCAGTAGGTGCAGCGGATGCATAACGCGAAAGCGAGGGCCAGTCGGCAATTCGATTTCTACGCTACGCTTGCGAACGTCCTTTGTGAACCGAAAGGATTCCCGAAGCCCCCGTGTGGTGAACAATATGTGCAAAAAATCCACGTTGCTGTATTTTCCGGCAGAGCGCGGCAGCCGGATTTGGGCCGTCAAGCTGGTGAGCGCCAAATCCCGGGGTACCACCAACTTTGCATTGAGCGCACGGGCGATGGCTCGAGCCTGCTCCAGGGTACCTAGTACATCCCCATCTCTAGAGACCGGCATTCCCGCAGTGTCCAATCCGAACCGGGAAAGCCAAAAAGCAATAGCCTGACCGCCCACCAGAACCATGTCTGGCTGCATAGTGGAAAATAGACGGTCCAACTCGGCGGATGCCAGTGGAACTTCATTTATGTCAGCGATGAGGGGAGCCGTTGGATGCGGCTGGAACGCGTCGCGGTTCGTCACTCAGAACAGCGAGCCAATAACTTTTGCGTTTCGAGCCACTCCCCCGGAGAACCAGTTGACGTCGTCATGAGCCAGTGCGCCGGAGTTCAGGCCTGCGATGTCGCGACGTTGGTTTTCACGTTTGTAGTGCCAGATTTCTGAAGCAGCCAGGGTCACCACACGCACGGCTCGCCCCGCAGAAGCTACCTTGCGGGAGCTGCTGGTTTCCTTGACGCGTACGTGGTTGCTCATGAAGGTGATTTTACAAGGTGTGCAAAAAGAATGCAATTGTGTGCCAAGGTATAGCGAGGGTTGAGCCGCCCGCACCCGCTACGCAGGTAAAAACCCATTAACTTGGCAAAATGGCCTATTTTGGCCATTCAATGAGGGGCAGCCCCCCTGAGAGGTCCTTAGCCCCTAAAAGAACACCGCTCCAACTGCGCCAAATACTTCCGTTCGAAGGTTGCCGGCTTGAGAGAGGCGCGGCCAATGGCCTTGCGCCAGTCCTCACAGCCCCCAATGGCCTCTGAATCGAAACGGGCGTCGAACTGGTGCAGTGCGATAACCAAAGCGCCCAGCTGGGCCTGCAGCTTGTGTTTGCGAGCCAGCAGGTGCCCTATCGCATTGGCACTCCCCTGCGCAGACGCAATCAACCCCTCCAGGAACTCCAGCTCTCCCTTGATGTTTCCAATAGTGGTGGCCAGCTTGGTGAGTGCCGTCTGAGTGCGGGTTCGGGACTTGGTCAACGCCATGCCGCCTCCTGGGCCACTATGTCCGAGAGGCGGGGCAACGTTTGCCCCCATTTCCAGAGCCCATGGGACCCTTCTTCTCGGCTGTGCAATGGCTCGATGAGCTGTCGCTTGAGCAGGCTCGACAGGGCGCTGCTGACCGACTTTCTGAAGTTGCGCCGCTCGGTCGGGGTCATCAATGCCACCTGAAAGTGGGCAGCGGCCGTATCCACCAGTACGCTCATTGTTAGGGGTTCTGGCGCGGCGCCTTGAAGCAATTCTGCGATGAAAACCACGAGCCCACCACGGCTGCCGTATTTGCCCGCCCAGGCCTGCACCGTTCCGCCGGCGCTCGGATTCAACTGGGCGCTAAGCACCGCCATCGTGGTGTCCAGGGCCGTCAGGGAGGCTTGGCTGCGTGCCTGGGCTACTTGCGAGCGCTCCAATGCCTGCAGAACCTTGCATAAGCGGCGTTCCAGCAGGACCTGCCTGCGCATCAGGAGCGCCTGTTTCTCGGTGGCTTTTTTCAGTTCGCCGGCTAGGGCGGCCCTTTCGTTGAGGAGCCACTTCAGGTCCGGCGGTGTGCGTTTCGGTGTGAGGGGGGTCATGGGCTCTCACCTTCCGTTCGTGCTCTGTCATCTCGGCAAAGGTGGGGATTCGGGCGCCCACATAGCGCCAGACTCCTGCGCCCTTGGCCGCCTTTCCTGCGGTCAGTTCTATGAGTTGATGCTCCTGAAGCGTCATCAGCGCGCCTTTGACGGACTTTCTGAAATTGCGTCTCTCTTGGGGCACTCGTAAAGGAATGGCAAAGCGCAGGCCAGGGCCGCGGCCAGAGCCGGGCTGAAGGGGCCGGTGCCGAAACGAAGCAACGCGTAGGCCGCGAAGAGGGCGAGGGTCGAGGCCGCCTCGGTGTAGATGTGCAGACCGTAGGCGGCAAGCGGCGGCCCCGCGGCCAGCAGGCCGGCGACGAGCGCGGACGCGCTCGAAAGACCTTCGAGCACGGCGATGCGGAAGGCGATCGCTCCCACGCCCGCCACCAGGACCCCGAGCAGGATCGCGCAGGCGAGCCGCCCGCCGAGCGCGTACACCGGGGAGAGGAGGAAGGGCAGGCCCGGAGAGTGGCCCGGGAAAGGCCGGCCATCCTGGCGCGGAGCCGCGTAGTGGGGCTCGGTGGCGCCGCCCCGGTACTCGCGCCAGTCCTCGCGAGCGTAGTTGTCGCGGAGGTCGAGGTCGCCCTCCCGCCACAGGCTCTGGGACATCACAAGGTAGTGCGGCTCGTCTCCGGACGCGTCCATCCGCGGGACGAAGTACGCGGCGAGCGAGGCGAAGAGGGCTAGCAGGATGACGAACAACCGCGCGGACGTCATCGGCGTTTCAACCCCGGCCGGGCGCTACCGGCACTCGGCCACATACCCGAGTGCCTTCAACTGCTCGCATTCCGCCTGGCTCCTCGGAGGCGAGACCTTGCCTTCGAGCTGAGCGCGCGTCCTCAGGGAGGAGCGCAGTTCCATGTCGCGATGCTCGTCGAGACCGAGCGAGAACTTCTTCGCGGCCTCCTTCAGATCCGGCCGGGGCTTGCGCTCGCCGGGATCGTCGTCCGCGCCACCGGCGATGAAGCTGAAATCGGTGTAGAGCACCCGCCGTTCGCGCGAGACCGGCGGCTGGGCCATGTGCAGCCGTTCGGCGGCGCGGCCGAAGTTGCGTTCCTCCGCCACGGCGAGGAAGTAGCGCATGTCGCGAAGGTCCATCTCGATCGCTCCGCCGGCCAGCTTGCCGG
>Ga0209477_1000642_pt1 | contig 21700 bp, 13 predicted proteins | sample KloWWTupernatant_FD_187180 | JGI IMG/M metagenome (GOLD analysis project Ga0209477, IMG submission 187180) | Active sludge microbial communities from Klosterneuburg, Austria, studying microevolution and ecology of nitrifiers - Klosterneuburg... | ecosystem: Engineered > WWTP > Aerobic digester >... | reverse complement strand
TCGTCCTGGCCGTGGGTGAACGGTGTGATCGAGTGCATGCCGTGCGGTGTGAACGACATCCGGAACGGGTAAGAGTAGCCCGCTTCCACCGTCTGGTCGATCGACGGATTCAGATCCGGATTCCAGCTGCCGAAGCGCGGCGTGCCGGCGGGCGGACTCACCGGGAAGCGGTAGAGCGCGCCGAAGCCGTTGTTGTTGAGGTTGTAGTAGTCGGTGACGACGAGATCGCCGTTGCCGAGCTGGGTCATGAAGTGAAACGCCTGCGGGCTGCGGAACGCCGAGACGATCGGCTCCCAGGCGCGGCCGTCGGGCTGGATCGCCCAGATCCCCCACAGGCGCTGGTCGCGCAGACCCTGATCTTCGTGCGAAGAGAACATCAGGCGGCCGTCGCGGAGGATCGTCGAGTGGAGCGCCGACGAGACCGACATCGGCGCGATCGGCGTGACGTTCTTGCCGTCCGCGTCCATCACGTAGAGCTGCAGTGTCGGCGCGGTGTACCCCTTCTGCGGCCAGAAGCCGTTGCGATTCGAGGTGAAGGCGATCCGGCCGCCCGGCAGCGGGCAGGGGCCGAGGTTGAGAATCCCGTAGCCCAGGCGGTCGAAGCCGGCGGGCGGGTTGAGCGGGTTCGACTCGTTCCAGTTGCCGCCGCCGGTATTCGGCGTGAACTCGCCGTGGGTGAGCTGCTGGATCTGCCGCGTCGCCAGGTGAATGCGGAAGATGTCCGAACCCCGGTAAGGCAGCCAGTCGCGCTGATAGTTGAGCTGTGCTGTGCGCACGTCGTAGAAGTAGGCGTAGTAGACCCACTGGGCGTCGAACGAGACGAACGGGTCGGTCACCGCGCCGTTGCCGCCGGCGACCAGGAGCTCCGCGGTGCCGTTCGGATGCAGCAACATCAGATCGGCGCCAGGGTCGATCCGCGCCGGATGGAAGACCTCGGGCCAGGTGCTGTTCACGTTGTCGCCGAAGCGCGGCTGGCGGACGTAGACGATGTCGTAGGTAACCGCAGGGGCCGCGGCGGCCGGGATCCATCCGCAGAAGGCGACGAGGGCGAACCGACTGGCGGCGCGCGCGAGCGGCGAGGGAAGCCGAGATCGCAGGAGCATCGGCAGATCGTGGAGGAAGCCGCCTACTGGCGCTAGGGAATGCTGCATATTCGGTGAGAGACGAAATCTCGGGACCCGGTACCGGCCCGCCCGGACTCCGCTCTTGTTCCCCGCCATGCGGATCCTCGAGAACCCCGCGATCCGCGCCATCGCCGACCGCGTCCGCGCACGGGAAGAGTCCGCCACGCTGACCCAGGAGCTGCGCGAGCAGGCGCCTGCTGCGCCCTTGGCTGCAGAGAGAATCTCGACCTCGTCATGACCCATCGCGAGGCCGCATCCCGCGTTATGGGTGTGGGGAGTTTCGCAGTCGGGCGGCGTCAGACTCGGTAGTCTGGCCGAAATCGGTTCGCTGAAGGCGCTTCACCAAAGGGGAGGGTCGAGATGAAGGCCAATTCGAAGAGGAGCTTTGTTCTCGCGGCGTTACTGGCCATCGTCTGCCTCGGGCTCCTGGGTCGTTCGGTGTCGGCGACCGATGGCGGCGCTCGGCTTGGCGTCGTGGGGATCTTCAGCGACGGCTTCGAGAGCGGCGACACGTCGGCCTGGAGCACCACGTTCCCAGGGGTTCTGGTCACGACGCACGGCATGACCCTGCCGGCCGCCCATCCGCGGCTCTGGTTCGATCCGACCCGGCTCGCCCGCGCCCGCACCTGGTTCGCGAGCCACCCCTTCACGCCGCCGACGAACGAGGACAGCGCCGGCGGCTACGGCGACGTCGCGCTGCACGGGCTGCTCTCCGACAACGCCAGCGGCTCGTGCACGACGGCGATCAACTGGGCGCTGGGCAGGCTCGGCGACCTCGCCGACACCGGCGGCGTCGCCTGCGATCCTTGCCGCTGGACGGGCGAGCAACTGATCCTCGTCTACGACTGGTGCCACGCTTACTTGACGCCGAGCCAGCGGGACAGCTTCGTGGCCGGGATCTCCACCGGCCTCCAATCGTGGAGCCAGGAGGCCTGGGGCGGGCCGCTGATGTACCAGAACAACTACTACTGGGGCTACCTGCGCAACGAGCTCGAGTGGGCGATCACCTCCTACGAGGAGAACCCCGTCTGGGCGGAGGACATGCTGGACTGGGTGTTCACGAATCGCCTCGCCAACACTTTCAATCCATCGACCCTTGCGGCCGGCAAGAGCCGGGGTGGAGTCGCCTACGAAGGCTCTGAGTACGGACCGGTCGTCGGCGCCTACCCGTTGATCCCGTTCACCACTGCGGGTCTCATGGGTCGAAACCTCTACGAGGAGACTTCCTTCTGGTGGGAGTTCGTCTACGCCCTGATCCACTCCACCACGCCGGCGCCCACTGCCGTTCCCGGGGTCACCGGCACCGGCTACACGGTCTTTCCGTTCAGCGACGACGAAGGGTGGAACGAACGGTTCCAGGCGCAGACGCACTACTTTCCCGACTTCATGGTGGCTTCGGCGTCGTATTGGCCGACGGCTGCCGTCGGCCGGCATGCGCGCCAGTGGGCCAACATGGTGGGCATCCTGCCGTGGCGGCACGTGCAGGCGGTCGATGTGGCCAACTCGCCGCTCGCCTTCACCGGCCTGCCGCTCGACTTCTACGCCGCGGGCCCGCGCTACTTCTACGGCCGCAATGCCTGGGGAGCCAATTCGACGGCCTTTCAGCTGCAGTTGGGCGATGCCGCCGAGAGCACGATCGGCCATCAGCACGGCGACTACGGCACCTTCCAGATCTGGCGCGCAGGCCGCTTCGTCTCGCACGAGACGGCCGGCTATTCCGGGGACCCCTCCACCGAGGTCGTGGGCTACGCGGGCGCCGGCTCGGTCGACAGCGCGACCGGCATCGCCCACAACACGGTGCTGGTGAACGGGCTGAATCCCGGGCCCCAGTATGCGGACCGGCAGGCGAGCGTGGAGCGCCTCGAGTCGCAACCCGACTACGCCTACGCCGTGGTCGACCTGGTTCCTCCGGCCAACCAGCTTCAGGAGTGGCGCCGGGAGTTCGTCTTCGTGCGCCCGCTCGAGACGCTGGTGATCCTCGATCGCCTGCAGACGGCGAGCGCCGTGGCGACGAAGACGTTTCTCAATCACTGCGAGACCAACCCGGCAGTCTCCGGCAACAATGCCGCGACCTGCACCGTGGGATCGCAGGCGCTGGTCATGACGACCTTGTTGCCCGCCCAGCGCGTCTACCGCGTGGTGGATGAGGGCTCGCACGTCAACAGCCAGTACCGCATCGAGGTCGACACGACGCCCGGGACCACGCAGAGCTACATCCTGAACGTGCTGCAGGCCAAGGGGGCCGCGGACCCGAGCCTCTCGCCCGCGGTGGTGGACAACGGAACCTCGTGGACGGTGACGCTGGCAGCGGGGACGTCGATCACCTTCCAGAAGGGGATGACCTCGGCCGGCGGCTCGATCACCGTCGGCGGCGTCACGACGCCGTTCCGCAGCAACGTCCAGACGATGTCGGTTACCGCCGCCGGCCCCGCCTGGGGAGGATGATCTAAAAGGGGAGGGCACGCGCCCTCCCCTCAGGCCGCGGGCCAAGCCCGACGGCCTTCACCCCTCCGCGCCCGCTCGCTCGCGCTCGCTGAACGGGAGGCAGAGCCTCCCGCTGGGGAGGGCACGCGCCCTCCCCTCGAGCCGCCGGCGGAGCCCGACGGCTCTCACCCCGGTCTGATCGCAAAGGGGAGGGCACGCGCCCTCCCCTCGAGCCGCGGGCGGAGCCCGACGGCTCTCACCCCTCCGCGGTCGCTCGCTCGCGCTCGCTCCATCGTGCGAAGCCCCTTCTCCGGATGAGAGCGGAGGCGGAATCGTTTCGCGCGCAGGAGACCGGCGTCCACATCCCGCTGCTCACCCCGTGGCCGCCGTTCTTCTCAAGGCGGCCGCTTACGGGGTGCGGGATCGGGACCCGGGCCTCCGAGCACGAAACGATTCTGCCGCAGCGGGGGGTCGGTCTCATCGCAAAGGGGAGGGCACGCGCCCTCCCCTCAGGCCGCGGGCCAAGCCCGACGGCCTTCACCCCTCCGCGCCCGCTCGCTCGCGCTCGCTGAACGGGAGGCAAAGCCTCCCGATGGGGAGGGCTCGCGCCCCTGACGAAGGTCAGGTCTCGCGACCGACCCGCGTCAGGCGACACGCCGCCGGTTCTCCTTCAGATTCTGCGCAACGCTGAAGGAATCGGAGAACCGCCATGAACCGCCGCTCACGACCCGCCGTCGCTGCCTTCGCCATCGTCCTCTGCGCTGCGCTCACCGCGTCGCCGCAAGCGCTCGCCCAGGCCTACCGCGTCGCCGACATCAACACGACAGAGTCGAGCGGCGACACGATGCAGGCCCGCCTGGGAGGGTCTTTCGGAACCGGGCTCCTCTTCCCGGTGCGTGGCGGCAGCGACTTCGCGCAGCTCTGGCGCACCGACGGCAGCCCTGGCGGCACGGCCCGGGTAGCGAACGTCGTGCCCGGCAGCGGCTCGGTCGTCGGCACGCCGGTGTCCCTCGGCGCCGTCGCCCTGTTCGTCGCCACCGCTCCCGAAAGCGGCAGCGAGCTCTGGCGGACCGACGGCACTGCGGCCGGGACCTTCCTGCTCAAGGACATTCGCCCGGGCACGGCGAGCTCGCTGCAGAGCGTCCTCATCGTCGCCGGCGCGGCGGTCTTCTTCACCGCCAACGATGGCGTGAACGGCCTCGAGCTCTGGAAGAGCGACGGCACCGCCGGCGGCACCGTGCTGGTGCGCGACCTCGCCCCCGGACCGGCCGACGCGGCGATCAGCGAGCTCGTCGCCATGGCAGGCGCCGTTTACTTCCGCGCCACCACGCCGACCACCGGCGCCGAGCTTTTTCGCTCCGACGGCACGTTCGCCGGTACGACGCTGGTGAAGGACATCGGCGCAGGTACCGACGGCTCGACGCCGTCGCGGCTCACCGTCGCCGGCGGGAAGCTCTTCTTTCGCGCCGACGACGGCTCGAACGGTCTCGAGCTCTGGGCGAGCGACGGCACGCCCGGCGGCACCGCGCTCGTCGAGGACATCCGTTCCGGCGCAGCGAGCGCGGATCCGCGCGACCTCTTCGCCCTCGGCGCGAGCCTCATCTTCATCGCCGACGATGGGTTCACCGGCCCCGAGCTCTGGAAGTCCGACGGCACCGCCGGCGGCACCGACCGGATACTCGAGATCGTCCCCGGCAGCGCCGGCACCGACATCGCCAACGGCGCTGCCGGCGTCTTCGGCTCGGAGCTCTACATGAGCCTCGACGAGCCGGCGACCGGCTACGAGCTGTGGAAGACCGACGGCACGGCGCTGGGGACCGTCCAGGTCGCCGACATCGAGACCGGCGCCGGCGACAGCTCGCCGGTCGGGTTCTGGACGGTGGATTCGAACCTGCTCTTCCAGGCGCGCCGGGCGGCCGAGGGCGATGAGCTCTGGCGGACCGACGGCACCCCGGCCGGCACGGTGCTCGTGGGCGACCTCATGCCCGGGACGATCGGCAGCGCGATCGTGGCGGTGGGCGTCGTCGGCGGGACCTTCGTTTTCGAGGCGCGCAACAGCCTGGCCAACAACGGGCTCTGGGCCTCCGATGGCGCCGAGGGCGGCATCGCCCCGCTGCCCGATCCGACGCCGGACCTCGAGATCTCCAGCGATCCGCGCTTCCTGGTCGCGACGGCGAACGGACTCCTCTTCACCGCGAGCGACGGCATCAACGGCACCGAGCCCTGGCGAACGGACGGCACCGAGGCCGCGACGAGCCTGCTCAAGAACGTCTCCCCAGGTTCCGGCACCGCCAACCCCGGCGAGCTCACGGTCGTCGGCGCGACGACCTACTTCTCCGCCTTCGACGGCAACGATCGCGAGCTGTGGAAGACGGACGGCTCGAACTCCGGGACCGTGCGAGTCGCCGACATCCGTCCGGGTAACTTCGGCTCCGATCCCGCCGGCCTCACGGCGGTGGGCGGCACGCTCTACTTCCGCGCCAACGACGGCACGAACGGCAGCGAGCTCTGGCGATCGGAAGGCGACGCCGCGTCGACCGCGATGGTCGCCAACCTCGCGCCCGCCAACGCGAGCTCCACCCCGAGCGCCCTCGCGGCGAGCGGCGCGTTCGGCGGCGGGCTGGTCTTCGCCGCCCAGACCGCCGCGCACGGCATCGAGCTCTGGACCTCCGACGGCAGCGAGGCCGGGACCCTCGAAGTCGCCGATCTCGCCGCCGACGCCGCCTCGTCGTCGCCGCAGTTCTTCCTGCCTTCGGCGCTCGGCCTCTTCTTCTCCGCGACGACGCCCGCCGAAGGCCGCGAGCCCTGGTTCGCCTTCGATACCGGCGCCGGCTTCACCGCGACTTCCCTCGGCGATCTGCGGCCCGGCACGAGCACCAGCGATCCCTTCGGGTTCATCGCGGCCTTCGGTTCGACGATCTTCGTTGCCGACGACGGCAGCCACGGGCGCGAGCTCTGGGCGACTCTCGGCTCGGCGGCGACGACGGAGCAGCTGGTCGACATCGCCCCCGGCGCCGCGAGCGCCACGCCGGACGAGCTGACGCTCTTCTCCGGCCGGCTCTTCTTCCGCGCCTGCGACCTCGTGGCGGGGTGCGAGCTCTTCACCACCGACGGCACGGCGGCGGGCACGACGCTGTTCAAGGATCTCTGGCCGGGCTTTGAGAGCGGCGCGCCACGGAACCTGACGGTCGCCGGCGAGTGGCTCTTCTTCACCGCCTGCAACGACACCGCCGGCTGCGAGCTCTGGCGGAGCGATGGGACTGCAGAGGGTACGCGGCGAGTCTCGGACATCGCTCCTGGGGTGCTGTCCTCGAATCCCGACAACTCCGTGAACGTTCGGCGGACCTTTGCGATCTACGACGACATCGTCTTCTTCCGCGCCAACGACGGCACCGGCGTCGAGCTCTGGGCCTATCCGATCCACCTGTTCCGCGACGGCTTCGAGAGCCAGAGCACCACCGCCTGGTCGGCAACCGTGCCCTGAGCTAGCGTGGGCTGCGGCCCCGGGTGAACACCCAGTCCACCCAGACTTTTCCACCCTGCACGGCGATCTCGCGTTTGCCGTCGCCGATCGGTCCCTCGAGGGTGAAGTCGAGGGTCGCCATCGGCGCCGCGGAAGCCGCGACGAGTTTCGCCGCATCGCCCCGGGCGGCCTCTTCCACGAAGCCGCCGGTACTGGGCGAGATGAACAGGTAGCGGGTGCGCGCCCGGAGGAGGTCGGTTTCGATCGTGAGGGGCGTGTCGCCGGTCTCGAGCGGCCTGGTTCCGGTCGTATGGATGACCGGCTCCGGGCCGGCAGTCGTCGGATCGTTGAAATGGTAGGTGTCGTCCAGCGTCAGACTTCCCGTGCAGTCCTCGTTCCACCAGGGCTGGTAGGAACCGGTCGCGGCGAGTGGATCGCCATTCGGGTTGTCGAAGGCGGCGAAGTAGGAGTAGGCGGCCTCGTCGCCCGAGGTGACGGGACAGTCCAGGTGGGCTGTCCGCTTGTAGACCGTCGTGGTCAGACCCTCCTCCGCGATTCCGGTGACGATCGTCGCCGACCACCTGATGTCGATGGCGACCTGCGCATCGATACCTGACGGCTCCGCCACGAGGCCTCCGCCGGGCCTCGCGGCGGGGCCGGAAGCGGCGGCAGATTGCGGCGCCTTTCGCGCCGCCACTGCGGGGGTTGCAGGGGCCTTCTCCGGCGAGGTCGATGCCGACCTGGCGTCGCCGCCAACTGGCGGCTCACCGCAGGCAACCAGCACCGCGAGCAGGGCTGACGCCAGACCCGTATTCAGCTCTTTGCGCATGTCCAACCCCTCCGTGAAAGTGGTGACAGTCTAGCCCGACCCACGGCGCCGGTTCACGACCATTTCCATCTTCCCTGGCGCCGGCACAACCTCGCAGCAGCGCGAAGCGTCGCCAGCGTGCTACCGTCCTTGGTGGAACGAAGGAGGGCGTCTTTTGCACCGGCATCCCGTCACGTTCTACCTGCCTGGCGAGCGCGATCTCGAGCGTCTGCGCCGGCTCGATCCCGACCGGGACTGGGACGAATTTGTCCGCGGCGAGCACGCCTGGATCCTGCAGACATTTCTTCGCCTTCGCCGGGCGGGCCATCCTGTCGTGCTCAGCGGGGAGCCCGCCGCCGAGGGCTTCGTCGTCTACCATGCCAAACACGCGCGGAGCCTGCTGCGCCGGGCGCATCGACTGCGCCGCGCGGTGCTCATTGGCGTGCGCGCCGACAACAGCGAACCCGCTTCGGCCGACTTCGAGGTGGACCAGAACAGCGTCTATGCCGACGGCAAGCGACGGTTCTTTGTTCCACACTGGCCGCAGCCCGGCCTGCTACCGCGCGATCCGCGACGCGGCAGCCGGATCGAGCGCATCGAGTTCAAGGGCTTCCTCGCCAACCTCGGGCCCGCCTTTCGCCACTCCGACTGGGCGCAGTGGCTCGCCCAGCGCGACGTTCGCTGGACGATCGACGCTGTCGAGTGGAAGCAGCTCGGGTGGGCCTCTGAACAGCTGGCCTGGAACGACTTCCGGGAGACCGACCTGCTGCTGGCGGTGCGCCCGGGAGAACCGGCCAGTCACACCAACAAGCCGGCCACCAAGCTATGCAACGCCTGGCAAGCCGGTGTGCCGGCGCTGCTCGGGCCGGAGCCGGCCTATCGCGAGTTGCGACGTGACCCGCTCGACTACCTCGAAGTGTCGTCGCTGGAGGAGGCCAAGGCGGCGGTCGACCTCCTGATCGCGGAGCCGGACCGCTACCAGCGCATGGTCGCTCACGGACGGCTCCGGGCGACGGAGTTCACCACCGAGGCGATCCTCGCGCGCTGGGTCGAGCTGCTCTGGCAAAAGCTGCCGGAGGTCGTTCCGGGCCGCCCCCTGCAGTATCTGCCCTACCTGCTGCGCCCCCTGGTGCGGCAGACCCAGCGCGTCCTCGCCGGCCGGCCCGTCCGCTAGACCGCAGATCAGCCCCCACGACGGTCGCCGGGGGTTTCTGCCAGGTGCTCGTCCAGGAGATCCAGGATGCGGGCGTCGCGGGCGGGTTCGAACTTGCGCGCGAAATGAAAAGCGCCCGAAGTCAGGCGCGCGAAGTCGGCGACGCCGAGAATCCGCGGACGACCGTCGCGGCTGCCGAGGTTGTCGCTGTAGCGCAGGTTGTCGTTTTCGAGCCGAAGGCCGCCGGCACCCACGAGCACGGTCTGCACCAGCGACTCGTCCGGGCAGATCGTGCGCTCGTAGTAGGCGACCAGCTGGCGATCGCACGTCACCCGGTCGAGGACCAGCTCGGCGCATTCGCGCTTCAGGGTCGTCCACTGCCAACCGATATAACAGGGCTGATCCGCGGTGAAAGGAGTTCGCCAGGCTCGCACTCCGACCCGTGGGCCGTACACCAGGTGCACGTGAACGAGGCTCTGGATGCCGTTCATCGCCCGCGCCAGACGCAACAGCACCGGCGGCCAGGCTGTCGCCTCGCGGTACTGAAAGAAATATCGATTCCGGCCCTGGCGACGGCGACGCCAAGGCCCGTCGGCGCCCAACGCCGGCCAGTAACGCACGAAGCCGTCGCAGTCCGTCGCGGCCAGAACCGCCTCGGACTGAGCGAGCGCCATCGTCGGGTAGTCCTGGCCCGAAAGATAGACCAGCCAGTCGTAGTGCAGACGCTGCTCGCGCAGCCAGGCGACCGCTTGCAGGTAGGGCGCCAGCATGGATAAGTAGCCCCGGCGAAGGGGGCCTCGCACCGAAAGCAGGTGGCGCTCCGCAGCGCACGGGAGGTCCTCGGCCGCCAAGGCACAACCTGTGTCGTCATGTGCCACGACGACGAGCGATTGCGGGCTGGCGGCCCCCAACACTCTCACCAGGCGCGCAATCTGATCCGCATCCCGATGAGTCTGAATCAGGTAGCAGACGCGCATTCCGCCTCCATTCCTCTCACACCTGCTATCCGCGGCCCGCGGACTCCCCTCTCGACGGCCCCCGCAGCGCTTCGACCTCGCGCCGCAAGGCGCGCACCTCGTCGAGGATCAATCGGGTGTGCGCTTCTCCCTCGTCCTTGAGATCCTCCGAGACCTGAGCCTGCATCGCGTTGACCACCACCGCAATGAAGAGGTTCAGGACCATGAAGGTCGCAACGAGCAGGTAGACGACGAAGAAGATCCAGGCATTCGGCGACTGCGCCATGATGCCGCGCGCGATGTCGGGCCAGCCTTCCACCGTCATCACCTGAAACAGCGTGAACAGCGAGGCGCCGAGGCGGCCGAAATGCTCCGGCGAGATCTCACCGAACAGCTTCGTGGCCATCACCGCCGAAACGTAGAGCACGAGAACCATGAGGCCGATGATCGACGCCATACCGGGTAGGGCCGCGAGCAGGGCGCCGACCACCCCGCGCATCGATGGCACCAGAGAAACCAGCCGCAGCACCCGCAGGACGCGCAGCGCGCGCAGCACGGTGAACGCCCCGCCGGCGGGCATCAGCCCCATTCCCACGACCACGAAGTCGAAGACACGCCACGGGTCGCGGAAGAAGCGGCCGCGGTAGACGAAGAAGCGCAGCAGCAACTCGACGACGAAGACCCCCAGCACCACCTGGTCGAACACGTGGAGGCCGGGGCCGAAACGGGCGATGGCCGCGGGCGAGGTTTCGATGCCGAGCGTGATGGCGTTGACAGCGATCAGCGCCGTAATGGACCTTTCGAAGCGGGCGCTCTCGATGAAGACTCGGATGCGCTCGCGCAGACTCACCTTGGAATCGGAACTGTTCGTCGCCACTGTGCTCTCTCCATGCGTTCGAGGAGGGTGGATTCCATCATCAAACTCCGCCTCTCGTCCCTCTCCGCCCAGAAGCAGGCAGCCATCCCGCAGAAGTTCGGCCGCAGAAATTCGGCTGGCACCTCGCCCAGGCCTACTGCGTCGCCGACATCGACACCACCGCCTCGCGCTGTTCGAGGCGGTGAGGCCAGCCGCCGGCGCCGACGGCTCCGTAAGGGAATCGGTGACAGTTACCGATGGACCGGTCGTTGGCAGGCTCGGCGGAAGGCGCGGGCAAAGAAGTTAGCCGTCACCGCATTCTGCTCCCGGCGGCGGCCAGGGCTCGGGCGCGGACGAGGTTCTCGGCGGCATCGCGGAAGCCCGGGGCGAGGCCGACGGCGGCCTCGAAGTGCGGGATGGCCTCGGACGCTCGGCCGGTCGAGGCGAGCAGGATGCCGAGGTTGTTGTGGGCCTGCGCGGCCTTCGCCGGATCCGGCTCCAGCCGGATCACCTCTTCGAACTGGGCGATCGCCGGGCCGGCCCGCCCCGCCGCGGAGAGCGCGGCGCCGAGATGGAAGCGAAGGGCGGCGTCCCCGGGCTCGAGCGCGACGGCGCGCTCGAAGCTCGCGATGGCCTCCGGAATGCGCCCCTGCACCTGTAGCTCGACCCCCAGGTTGCTCTGATTCCGCGCCTCGCCGGGGGCGCTCTCTGCCGCCGCCTGGAAGTGCAAGAGCGCCGCCGCACGCTCGCCCCGCTCGGCCGCGAGCACACCGAGGTTGGTGTGCGCGTGGGCGTTAGCGGGATCGAGCTCCAGGGCCCTGCGGTATTGCGCGGCGGCCTCGTCGCTGCTGCCGTGGGCCGCGAAGGCCTGGGCGTAGTTGAGATGCGTGAGAGCGCGCAGCCGCCCCCCCGGCAGCTCCGCGAGGAGCGGCCAGTTCACGAACAGGGCGGCGCCGGCGAGGATCAGGCCGGACCGGATCCGCTCGCTCGCCGGACCCCGCCGCCACTGCGCCGGCAGCTCGACCAGGGCGAGGCCAGCGAACGGCGCCAGCAGCGGGACCAGCGGCAGGCGGTAGCGGGCGACGACGTAGAAGACGACGAGGCTCGCCGTGTAGACGGCGACCGCGGCATGCAGCACCCAGAGCTCGCGCCAGCGGGCCCGGGTCCACCAGACGCCGAGCAGGGCGAGCGGCGCGAGCAGGCCGAAGTGCCCCACCCGGGCGAGCCAGCGGAGCGGCGGCGACACCTCGGCGTGCGTCTGGAGATCCTCGGTGTCCATCGCCTCGCCGCTGTTCCAGGCGAGCCGGAGCTTGCGCCCCAGGAGCTCCAGCCAGCGGCCGGGATGGGCCCGGATCCAGGTCGTGGCGCGCCCGCGCCAGTAGCGCGAGACTTCGCCGGCAGTGAGCTTTCTCCCGCTCGCCGCTTCCGCGAGGTCGGCCGCGTCGCGGCGCTCGAAGCTCGCGTCCCCCCGCCCCGGGCGCAACGGCACGTAGCTCCCGGTCGCCCCGTCGTGGTTTCCGATGTAGAGGTTGGGACCGAGCTGTGCGGTGGTGAGCAGGAGCTCGCCGCCGATGCGGAAGTTGCGCACCGCCACCGGCGCGAGAACCGCACCGACTCCCACGACGAACAGCAGCATCGGCGCGAGGCGGGGCCGGGCTCGCAACCCGAGCCAGACCAGCAACACCGGCAGGAGGACGACGGCGTTTTCCCGGCTGAGCACGAGAAGCCCCAACGCCGCCCCCGCCCAGAACGAGCGTCCCCGCTCGACGTGCTCGGCCAGCAGGGAGACCAGCAGCAGGAGCAGGGAGACCAGCAGGAGGTCGAGAACCGCTTTCTGCAACAGCAGGTCGAAGAAGATCGCCGGGGCGTAGAAGGCGAGCAGGAGGCCCGCCGCCCACCCCGCGGCCCGTCCGAAGAGCCGTCCGGAGGCGACGGCGACCAGGCCGCAGGCAAGGGCGCCGAGCGCGCCCTGGAGCAGCCGCACGCCCAGCAGGCCGGGGCCGGCGACTGCGTACCAGGCGCCCAGCAGGTAGGGATAGAGCGGCGCCTGGTAGAAGACCTCGCTGCCCAGCCAGTCGCCGGCCGCGAGACGCCGGGCCCATGCGTCGTAAGCGCGGGCATCCCCGACCAGGAGGAAGAAGAAGGGAGCGCGACGGAAGTACGCGAGGTGGAGCCAGCGCACCGCAAGGGCGACCAGAAAGACGAACGCCCCGACGCGCCAGAGACCGGCTCGGGATTCCTCGCGCGCTGCGGGTGGCACGCCGGGATCTTGTCGCATCGCAACGCCGCCCGCCTAGCTCGAGGCGGCGCTCGGGTCGCGGCTGGCAGCGGGAGACCGGAGCCGCCCCGGTCGGCGCCCTCCGCGCCGACGACGCTCTATCTCTCGTTGCTCGGCGCGGAGCTTCCGGCGCCGCCTTTCGCCGGTCGCTCCTGCCCGCAGCGCGGCGCGAGATGTTAGTTTCCACATCGTGCGCGTCTTCGATTCGATCCCGGCGCGGCGCCCGGCCCGCGGCACGGCCCTTCGCTGCTTCGCTTTCGCCCTCCTCGCCTCGCCTCTGGCGGCGCTGGCGGAGAGCGCCGAGTCGCCCGGGCTCCAACTGCGGGCGTTTCGCGCCACCGCACCGATTCGGGTCGACGGTCTTCTCGACGAGGCCATCTGGCAGGAGGCCGAGGTCGTCGCGCTCGCTTACGAGACCGCGCCCGGCGAGAACCGCCCGGCGCCGATCGCGACCACCTGCCGCCTCCTCTACGACAGCGAGCGGCTCTATGTCGGCTGCAACGCCGCGGATCCACACCCGGAAGAGATTCGCGCCCGCTTCACCGATCGCGACCAGGCCTACGACGGTGACTTCGTCGGCGTTCGGCTCGACCCGTTCCTCGATCGCCGGCGCTCGTTCGAGTTCTACGTCAACCCGCTAGGCGTGCAGATGGACCTCTTCCGCGACGACCTGGCAGCCGAGCGCCAGGGGGGCGACGACAGCGAGGACATCTCCTGGGACGCGCTCTGGGACTCGGCCGGCCGGATCACCGCCGGCGGCTTCGAGGTCGAGCTCGCGATTCCGTTCTCCTCGCTGCGCTTTCCGCCGGGCAGCGCGGCGCAGACATGGGGCATCGGCTTCTCGCGCGTCCGGCCGCGGCGCGATCGACTCGAGCTCGCGAGCGAGCCGTTCGACCGCAACCGCAACTGCTCGGTCTGCCAGTTGTCGACGATCGCAGGCTTCGCCGGGGTCACTCCCGGCCGCCACCTCGAGCTCGACCCGACGCTGACGATTCAACGCGCCGAGCGGCGCGCGGAGGTTCCCGACGGCCCGCTCGAGGCCGGCGAAGTCGACGTCGAGGCGGGGCTGACCGCGACCTGGGGCGTGACGCCCGACATCATCCTGTCGGGCACGGTGAATCCGGACTTCTCGCAGGTCGAGGCCGACGCCCTCGAGCTCGACGTCAACCAGCAGTTCGCGATCTTCTATCCCGAGCGCCGGCCGTTCTTCCTCGAAGGGGCGGACATCTTCACCACGCCCTTTCAGGTCGTCTTCACGCGCAACGTCGCCGACCCCGATTGGGGGGCGAAGGTGACGGGAAAGCGCGGCGCCTCCGCCTTCGGCGCATTCGTCGCCGAGGACGCGCGCACTTCGCTGCTCATTCCGGGCAGCCAGCGGTCCGCACTCGCCGAGCTGCCGTTCGCCTCGACCAACGCCGTCGCCCGCTACCGCCGCGACCTCGGGGTCAACTCCGCACTCGGCGTCGTCGCGACGTCCCGCGAAGGGTCGGCAGGGGGCGCCGGCGGCGACTACTCGAATCAGGTGGCTGGGCTCGATGGCCTCTTCCGGCTCGGCGCGGTCGACTCGCTGCGCGTCCAGGCTCTGGGCTCACGCACCGAGTACCCCGACGAGATCGTCCACGACTACGATCAGCCGGCCGGAGCGCTCTCGGACCATGCGCTCTACGTCTCCTACAACCACGACTCGCGCAACTGGCGCCTCTCCGCCGCCTACGAGGACATCGGGCGCGACTTCCGCGCCGACCTGGGCTTTCTGCCGCAAGTCGATCGGCGCTACGGCAAGGCCCTCGCCGAGCGCACCTGGTGGGCCGCGCCGGAGGCGCACTGGATCCGCTTCAGCCTCGGCGTCGACAGCGCGCGTACCGACGATCAGGCAGGCGATCCGCTCGAGCGGCTGAACGAGCTCTGGTTCATCTTCCGCGGCCGCCGCGAGTCGACGATCTTCACTCAGGTGGCCGACCGGGAGCGCACCATCGGCGGCCGGACGTTCGACGAGCTGTACGTCGAAGGGCAGGCGGAGATCCGCCCCAGCGGGGCGCTCGAGCTCCACCTCGGCTGGAACATCGGCGACGACGTCGACCTCGAGGAGCTGCGCCCGGCCGAGCAGGTGACGCTCTCCCCCGGGCTCAGCTGGAGTCCGGGCCGCCACCTGCGGGCAGAGCTCGAGCATCGCTACCAGCGCCTGACGATCGACGAGGGGTGGCTCTTCACCGCCCAGTTGACGGAGCTGCGCCTGGTCTGGCAGTTCAACCTGCGGAGCTTCGCGCGCGTGATCCTGCAGCACCGCGACCTGGCGCGCGATGCCGATCTCTACTCGACGCCGGTCGACGAAACCAGCCGGCGGCTGTTCAGCCAGCTCCTCTACTCCTACCGGATCAACCCGCAGACCGTCTTCTACCTGGGATACTCCGACACCGAGCTCGAGACCGACCGCTTCGACACCCTGCCCACCGACCGCACCCTGTTCGTCAAGCTGGGCTACGCCTGGCTGCCGTGAAGGTCGATCCGCCGCGCGAGCTCGCGGCGGAACTCCTCGTACCGGGCAAGATGCCCCTCCCCTGAGCTCCAGCGGCGAACGAGGTCGTGGTCGATCTCGTTCCGAACGGCGATGAGGATCGCCACCTCGAGGCTCTGGCGGTCGTTCCAGTGGTAGAAGGCGGCGAGTCGGTCGCGACAGGAGTCGGTGGGGGTGAGCGCGAGGGTTCCCGAAGGCTCCGGTCCGAGCGGGCGCGGCTCGATCTTCAGGTCCGCCCCCACCGCCAGCGGCCCGCGCGGGAACTCCACCCAGAACGGAGACTCCGGATGCACATAGCGATTGGCCCGGCGCACGAAACCGTTGGCGGCCATGGCCGCGTCGAGCGCCGACACCGCGACGCGGCCCGCGAGAATGAAGTCGATGTCTTGCGAGAGATAGGCGCCATCTGAATGCAGGCTTGCGCAGGCTCCGCCGGTCAGGATGGCTCGGATGCCGTGCTCCGCCAGTGCATGCCCGACTGCGGTGGCAACGTCGCGCAGCGGCGTCCGGGCGGTGATCTTCACAGGGGCTTGCCGGACTGCCGCGGGCGCCGGCGCAACGCGCGAACTCCGACCTGGAGCTCCAGATCGGCTTCCGCTAGCCGCAAGAGGTAAGCCTCCAGCGCCTCGCGCGCGAAATAGGTCGGGTTGAGCTGAACGACCCGGGTGCGCCCCACGAGCCGGCCGCTCACCAGCCCGTCGCGCTCGAGCGCCGCAATCGCCTTGCGCACGCCGGAAACAGGCGCCACCAGCAGGCGAGCCAGCTCACGCGCGTAGCTGGTCTCCAGAAGACCGAGAGCGACCAGCACACGGGTCCGCGTCTCACCTCCGAAGGGGCTGGAAGTAGTGCGACGCATAGGTGCCCATATGAGCACTTTTTGTGCTCATGGTCAAGCTCAGGTCCTCCCGCCCTGGCGCTGGGGACACCAGGGCGAGAGGGGCCAGCCTGTCGAGCTTCCTACTTCCCGACCGGCCTGCCTTCGACGTCGAGCAGAACGACCTCGCCGAGGTCCAGGGCCTTCAGCTTCTCCTCGATCTTGGCGCGGTCGCCGACGACGACGATCGCGGCCTTCTCGGGGCGGGCCCACTTTGCCGCCGCGGCGTTGGTCGCCGCGAGCGGCACCTGGGCGATGCGGTCGGGCTCGTTCTGGAGCTCGGCGAGCGGACGCTTCTGCAGCCAGAGCGCGGCGATCTTGCCGCCGACGTTGGCATAGGCCTCGTACTCCTGCGACGTGCCGCGCAGCCGGCGGAGGCGCGAGCTCTCGAGCTCGGCGGCCGCGATCGGCTTCTCGCCGGCGAGGCCCTTGAGCTCCTTGACGAACTCGGCGACCGATTCGGCGGTCTTGTCGGTCTGCACGCCGCCGCCGCCGAACCAGATGCCGCCGTCGGTGTACTGCAGCAGATTCGAGAAGACGCCGTAGGAGTACCCCTTGTCCTCGCGCAGATTGAGGTTCAATCGCGTGCCGAAGCCGCCGCCGCCCCAGATCGAGTCGGCGAGGGTGAGCGCGTCGTCGTCGGGGTTGCCGACCGGAGGCGCCGGCAGGAACTGCGACACCACCGACTGCGCCGCGTCCTGACGGTCGACGAGGTAGATCTTGCCGGCTGCGGCCGTCTGCGCCGCTCCGATGGCGATCTCCGGCGCCGCGCCGCCGCTCCACGACCCGAAGTGCTTCTCGACGAGTTTCACCGCCTCGTCGAGTCCGAGGCCGCCGACGAAGACCAGCGCCGACGAGCCCGGCTTCACGCGCTCCTGCCAGAAGCGGGCGACGTCGTCGCGGGTGATTCTCTCCACCGTCGCTGGCAGGCCCTGCGCCGGCCGGCCGTAAGGGTGCTCTCGGCCGAAGGCGAGGAAGTTGCGCACCCGGTTGGCGACCGCGTTCGGGTTGTTGTTCTGCTGCCGGAGATTCGCCAGCAGGTTCTGCTTTTCGCGATCGAACTCGGCCTGCGGGAAAGAGGGCGTGCGCAGGACCTCGGCGACGATGCCCAGCGCGGCATCGACGTTGCGCGTCAGCACCTCGAGCTGCAGGTTGGCACCTTCGCGCGCAGCGCCGCCGGTGAGCACGGTGCCGAGATCGCCCAGCGCCGCTTCGATCTCGAGCGCCGAGCGCTTCGCCGTGCCGAGATCGACGTTCTGCGCCGCGAGAAACGCGGTGCCCTCCTTGCCGACCGGATCGGCGACGACGCCGGCGCGGGTGCTGAACTGCACCGCCACTTTCGGCAGATCGCGGCGCTCGACGACGAAGACCTCGAGCCCGTTGGCGAGCGTCTTCGACGCCACCGCCGGAGCGACGAAGCGCTTCTCGGCACCGATCGGCGGCGCCACAGCGCGATCCGGCCCGGCCCCGTCGACGCGGGTCGAGCTCTCGGGGCGGAAGCGCAAGGTGAGCCGCTTGTCGGTATCGAGGTACTTGCGGGTCGCCTCCTGCAGACCGGCCGGCGTCACGCCGCGCCAGCGCGCCAGGTCCCAGGCGAAGCGGCCGGGGTCGCCGAGGTAGGTGTTGTACTGGTTCAGCAGATCGGCCTTGCCGCCGAAACCGCCGATCCGCTCGAGACCGGAGATGTATTGCGTCTCGAGCTTGTTCTTGGCGCGGTCGAGCTCGGCTGCCGTCGGGCCAGACGCCGCGAGCTTGGCGATCTCCGCCGCGATGAGCGTTTCGAGCTCGGCGACGTCGACGCCCGGGCGGGCGTTGGCGATCACCACGAAGCAGTTGGCGATCTCGGTGCCGAACTGGAAAGCGTTGACGTTGGTCGCCTTCTCGGCGTCGTAGACCAGCGCCTTGGTGAGACGGGAAGACAGACCGTCGGTGAGAACGCGCGCCGCGAGGTCGAGCTCGGCGTCGCTCGCGCCGTAGAGCGCGGGCGTCGGCCAGACCATGTAGACCCGCTGCTGCGGCACCCGATCGGCAATCTCGAGGATCTTGCCCGAGGTCAGGACGACCGGCGAGACCTTCGGCCGGGCGAGGGCCGGCCCCGGCGGGATCGAACCGAAGTACTTCTCGACCAGCTGTTTGGCGACTGCCGGATCGAAGTCGCCGGCGATGACCAGCGACAGGTTGTTCGGCGTGTAGTAGGTGCGGAAGAACTCCTTCACGTCGTCGAGCGAGGCGGCGGAGAGATCCGCCATGCTGCCGATGACCGACCAGGAGTACGGATGCCCGAACGGGAAGAGCTCACTCGCCAGGAGCTCGATCCAGCGCCCGTAGGGCTGGTTTTCGACCCCCTGACGGCGCTCGTTCTTCACCACGTCGCGCTGGTTGTCGAGCTTGGCCAGGTCTACGCCTTCGATCAGCGTCGCCAGCCGATCGCTCTCGAGCCAGAGGAGCTTTTCGAGGTTGCCGGAGGGGACGGTGGCGAAGTAGTTCGTGCGGTCGTTGTCGGTGGTGCCGTTGACGCCCCCCTCCTGGAGGTTGGCGCCCAGCTCCTCGACCACCGAGAAGTACTCGCCGGGGACGTTCTTCGAGCCCTGGAACATCATGTGCTCGAAGAGATGGGCGAAGCCGGTGCGCCCCGGCTTCTCGTTCTTCGAGCCGACGTGGTACCACTGGTTGACGTGCACGATCGGGAGCTTGCGGTCGACGTGCAAGATGACCTGCAGGCCGTTCGGCAGGGTGTACTTCTCGAACTGGATGTCTGGAATCTGGCTCGCGCTCGGGACCTGGCTGGCGCCAGCTGCCGCCGCTGCGGTAGCGGCGACGGCAGTCGCGGGGAGCGCGATCGCGAGTGCCGCGAGCCCGAGGGCGGCGGCGAGCTTCAGGGAGACGGGCTTTTTCTGGGTGGACACACGTACCTCCTGGATGGGATCAGTCTATAAACGTAGGGACCGCCGTGCGGGTTGCATCGTACGGCGAGGCTGCCGGCGCCGCCTAGCTGCCTCCTCGCCGGGAAGTCCGGGTCAGCAAGGGCATCGACGCCCCGGTCGAAGGGCTGACGTTGAGCGTCAGACCGCGGGATGCTAGCCTCCGCCGAGGTTCCCGGAGGAGAGTTCATGTTCGAGATTCATGGTCGCGTTGTGCTCGGAGTCGGCAGCTGGATCCTGGGCGCGTTCGCCACAGCCGCTCTGGCGGAGCTTCCGACAGCAATCGAGACCTCCCGCAGCCCGCAGGGAGTCATCCTGACTTGCGACGAGTTCGACTTCTATCGCCAGGAGGGCGAGCCTCTTCAGGCTTCGATCTCGGACGAGGAGTCGGTCGCGACGTTCGAGGACTTTATCGATCCAGCCCTCGCGATCACCCCGCTCGATGGCTCTATCGACGGCATCCGCTTCTGGGGCGAACAGCTCGAACCGCAGCTCGCCAACTGTAACGAGCCCGAAGCGACGCCGTTCGCGATCTCCTTCTACGCCGATGCCTTCGGCGCGCCGGGTGCGCTGATTGCCCAGCTCCCGTCGGTCGTCGCGACGGTTACGGGCGGCAGCCTCTACCGCTTCGACATCAGCTTCGATCCGCTCGATGTGACCGGCGCGAGCTGGATCAGCATCGTGCGTCACGCCGGAACGCCCGACTGCCGCTTCTGGTGGACGGGGGAGACGGACGACGCGCTGTACGACAACCTCTCCTACCTCGGGGCCGACCCGATAAACAGAGACAAGCTGATCTGCCTCCGGGCCCCTGCGCCGCCCTCCGTGGTGGAGATTCCCGCGATGGGGAATTTCGGTGCGGCAGTGCTCGCCCTGGCTCTCGCCACCTTGGCGGCGCGCCGCCTCGTCGCGCGCCGGCACCCCGGAAGCTGACCACGCCGACGGAGCGCACCGAGCTCGTTCCGGAGTCCCGGCCCCCTGGCAGCAGAACCCCAGGCAGGCCGGCTCCGTAACACCGGAAGACTGTGCCGCTCCGCCTCCCGGGGCGGCAGACCGGAGAGACCGATGCCTGCCAAGGCGCCGATGAAGACTGCCAGCGCCCTCGCGCCGTTGCTCCTCGCCGCCTGCGCGGCAATCGCCGGCGCCTCCAGGCCAGGACCCGCCGGCTTCTCGGTCGAAACGCTTGCGCCCGGTATCCACGCCCTGACGCGCACGAAGGCGCCCGGGTTCTTCCTCGACTCGAACGTCCTGTTCGTGATCAACGACGAGGACGTGCTGGTCGTCGACGCGAATCTCACGCCGTCGTCGGCCGAGGCCTCGATCGCGGCGCTGCGCAAGCTCACGCCGAAGCCGGTGCGTTACCTGGTCAACACCCATCGCCACCACGATCACGTCGGCGGCAACGAGGTCTACCGCCGGGAGTTTCCCGGCGTCGAGATCCTGGGCAGCGCGGCGATGGCGGCGGACTTCGAGAGCTTCGGCAAGGCGACGATGGACGGCTGGACCGGCTGGGCGGCGGAGATGGCGGCGGAGATACCGCAGCGGCTCGCGAGCGGCCAGGGCTTCTCCGGTCAGCCGCTCTCCGCCGAGGAACGCGCCAGCCTCGAAGGGGATCTCGCCGCGGCGCAGGCGCTCGTCGCCGACGCGCCGCGCATGCGCATCCTGGAGCCGACCCTGACGGTCACCGATCGGCTGACGCTCCACCGCGCTTTCCGATCGCAGGTGCGCACGATCGAGATCCTGGCGCTCGGCAAGGGGCACACCCGCGGCGATCTCGTGGTCTGGCTGCCGCAGGAGAAGATCGCGGCAACCGGCGACCTGCTCGTGGCGCCGGTGCCGCTCGTCGGCGGCGATCAGTCCTACGTCGAGGAGTGGATCGAGACCCTCGGCCGCCTGCAAGCGCTCGGCGCCGACACCTACCTGCCCGGCCACGGCCCGGTGCTCCTGGGGGACACCCAACTCGTCCTCTATGGCGAGTTCCTCCGCGCGGTGGTCGAGCAGACCCGGGCGGCGATGGCGCAGGGCCTCTCCGCCGAGGAGGCGATCGCTGCGAGCGGGGCGATCGACGTCGCTTCGTTGCGCGACCGGATGGCCGGCGACAGTCCGGTGCTGCGGATGCTGTTCGCCACCTGGGGCCGGGTCCCGGCAGTGACCGCGCTCTATCGCGTCCGCGCCGAGGCGAAGAGCGCGCAGCCTTAGCGCGCGGTCGCCTTCCGACGGCTGAATCGGTCTCGACGCCGCGCGACGCGCTGGAGCGGCTCGATGCCGAGGCGGCGAAGGCCGCGCGCCAGTCGAGAGGCCCGCAGGGCCTGAGCGCCTCTACTCGGT
>Ga0209477_1000641_pt1 | contig 21721 bp, 22 predicted proteins | sample KloWWTupernatant_FD_187180 | JGI IMG/M metagenome (GOLD analysis project Ga0209477, IMG submission 187180) | Active sludge microbial communities from Klosterneuburg, Austria, studying microevolution and ecology of nitrifiers - Klosterneuburg... | ecosystem: Engineered > WWTP > Aerobic digester >... | reverse complement strand
GTTTTGGGCAAGCAATCACCGGTTATATCTGCCTGAAGACTACCTTCCGCAGGACTATTTGGTCCTTCAAAACTAAATTCCTTCTGACATCCAACTGCAATGATTGTACACAACGTCAGGCAATAGAACAAGTATTTCTTCATAAACTAAGATTATTATAATCTTCAAAAATAAGTGAATTTCTTAAGCTGTAAACCTGAAAAGCATGAATCGTCCAATTACTATACCAAATCTCTATTGAAACAATCTTATTTTTGAAACAAACAAGATATAATGAAAAACGTATTTCTGGCTCATTTATTACTTTTTGCTTTTTCATGCAATTCACAAAACGAAACTTCTGCAAAGCTTGCGGCTGATGAATTTGAGCAGGCTATTCAGGCAAAAGATATACAAATATTAGATGTAAGAACTGCAGGCGAATTCAAATCAGGCTTTATTAAAAACGCATTACAGGCAGATTGGACGAATAAAGAACAATTCAAGGATCGGATGCAATATGTTGATAAAAATAAACCAGTCTATATATATTGTCTTGTAGGAGGCAGAAGTGCTGCAGCGGCAACTTGGTTAAGAGAAAATGGCTATTTAAAAGTTACAGAACTGCAAGGAGGCATTAATGCCTGGAAAGCTTCTAATAAACCGTTGGAAGGAAGCAGCAATGAAAAGCAACTGACTATGGATCAGTATCTGTCAAGTATTCCCAAAGACAAAAACGTACTAGTGGATTTTGGTGCACCTTGGTGCCCACCGTGTGTAAAAATGGCTCCCGTTATTGATGATTTACAACAAACAAAAGGAGTAGATTTTCTATTAATGAAAATTGATGCTGGTGTTCATACAGACATAATGAAAGAATTAAACATTGAGCCAATTCCTCAATTTATAATTTATAAAAAAGGAAAAGAAGTGTGGAGAAAAGATGGAATTGTTTCTAAAGAAGAACTTATCAAGCAATTACAGTAACAATTAAAAATGTTATATGAAAAGAAAAGCTTTTTTACAATCGACCGCTGCGGTAATTGGAAGTAGTTTGCTTCCTTCCATCTCAAACGCAATTGAAACAAAAAAGAAATCTATCCGCTTTGCACATTTAACAGACATACATGTAAGTACTGGAATTGTACAAGAAACCGGGATGGCAAAGGCTTTACAACATGCACAACAACAAAAAATAGACTTCATTATTAATGGCGGAGATGCTATCAGTGATGCATTAGGAGCAGATAAGCAAAAAACACAACAGCAATGGGATGTTTTTAAAAATATTTTGCAAAAAGAAAACAGCCTGCCAATATATCATACTATTGGTAATCATGATGTGTGGGGTTGGTTTGTAAAAGAAAACAAACCGGATAACGACAGGCTGTATGGTAAAGTGTGGGTAACAGAAACGCTACAACTAAAAAAAAGATTTTATAGTTTCAAAAAAGATAACTGGACTTTTATAGTGCTCGACAGTACACAATTAAATCCCGCAGGTGGCTATATAGCTAACGTAGATGAAGAACAATATGCATGGCTGCAACAAGAATTAGCAGCAGTAGCTTTAACAGGTTTTGTTTGTATCGTATCACATATTCCAATTCTTTCTATTTGTGCTGGCCTTTTTTTTAATAAAACACAAACAAATGGCGATTTAGTTATTCAAAGAAATCTGATGCATACAGATTTTCTTACGTTGAAAAAATTATTCATGCAATATCCTCAGATAAAAGTTTGCATTAGTGGGCATATTCATATGCAGGATGAAATACATTACATGAATGTAAAATATCTCTGCAACGGCGCTGTGTCTGGTAATTGGTGGAAAGGTCCCTTCAACGAGTTTGCGCCATCCTATGCTGTAATGGAATTATTTAATGACGGTACAGTAAAAAGAACAATGATCCCTTATGAAAAGAAATAAAATCCTTTCAATAAAAATTTCTTTTGCACTTGCTCTGCTGCTCAGTTGCTTTTTAGCAACAGCCCAAAGACCAACCGTCGAAGTATTGACATCAGGCAATGGAATCAGCCTTCGTGGATTAAGTGTAGTAAATGATAATGTAATTTGGGTAAGTGGAAATAAAGGAACAGTTGGCCGTTCTAACAATGGCGGTAAAACTTGGAAATGGATGACTGTAACTGGTTTTGAAAAAAATGATTTCAGAGATATTGAAGGCTTTGATGGTGCTACTGCAGTTATTATGGCAGTTGCAGAGCCAGCGTATATTTTAAAAACAACCGACGGAGGAGAAACATGGAAAGTGGTTTATGAAAACAGAACGAAAGGCATGTTTCTCGATGCAATGGAATTCTGGAATGAACAAGCTGGAATTATAGTTGGCGATCCGATTGATGGACGTTTCTTTATAACCCGAACGTTCGATGGAGGAAATACCTGGCAGGACATTCCATTTGCTAACCGACCAGTTGCCGATAGCGGAGAGGCTTGCTTTGCAGCCAGCGGTACAAATATTAGAGCCTTAGACAGAGATGAAGCTGTTTTTGTTTCAGGTGGATTAAAATCGAGGATGTTTAAAAGAACATCTGGAATAAAACTTTCCATTATTCAAGGTCAAGAAACAACAGGCGCAAATTCGATAGCCGTTTGGGATAAACTGAAAGTACATGCGGGCAAAAGAATTATTGTAGTTGGGGGTGATTTTAATAAACCAGAATCAACAACAAAGAATTGTTTTTACACCATGAATGGAGGAAAGTCATGGGAAGCACCCAACACTCCGCCACATGGCTATCGTAGTTGTGTAGAATATTTTTCTAAAACAGATTTATTCAGTTGTGGATTAAACGGTGTAGACTATACACATGACGGAGGTAAAAACTGGAAATGGATTAGCAAAGAAAGTTTTCATGTGGTAAGAGCTTCGAAATTAGGTGCTGCAATTTTTTTAGCAGGCATAGATGGAAAGATTGGTAAAATTGTCTGGTAAAAAATAAGTCTGCCGGTAAATTACCGGCAGACTTATTTTTTATTTCTTATTACAAATTACCCAGAATTTCTTTTACACTTGGTCGTTTCTTATAGTCTTTATCAAAAAAACGATAGGTGATGGTTGATTCCTTATCAATAATATAAACAGCAGGCACAGGAAGATTAGTCCCGTTTTCTCCATTTAATTTTTCTAAATCAAGACCTGCATTGCGATAACGGGTAACAGTATTTTCCGGCACTTCAAAGTCCACATCATAAGCTTTCATGATTTTCAAATCCTTATCATGCAGAATTGAATATTCTGCTTTCGTTTTTTCAACTGTCTTATCAATCATTTCTATTTTCTCAGGACTTACAGCCAACAGCGTTGCTCCTTTATCAATTATCAGCTGTAAAGAATCTTGCAAAGCAGCTAATTGCTTATTACAGTATGGGCACCATTGTCCTCTGTAAAATACTAAAACCACTTTGCCTTTTTTAAGCAGGTCTTTCAATTTAATATCCTTATCATTTTGATCTTTCCCTTTAAAATCTGGGGCTTTAGAACCTATAAACAATCCTTCTGGGGCTTCTTGTGCAAAAAGACCAATAGAACAAAACATAAATACAAAAAGCAATATATTTTTCATCTATTTAAATTTAGGTGTAAAATTAAACTTCTTCAGATTAATTGATTGTCTTACTGGTGACTTATTAACAAAATGATATTTTCCCTATTTTTGCCTGCCTCCAAAACCATCCTTAGCAAAATTAAACTATCAGTCTATGTCAAATTCTCACAGCGAAAAATTTTTAACAAAACTACTTTTTGGATTCTCTTGTGTAATCGGAGGCATATTTTTTATTCTCTATGCTGCGTTCGACCGTGCGAAGTACGATGACTGGTATCCATGGGCTATCGTTGCATCTGTATTAATATGCTTAGGCCTTTATCTTTTATTAAGTGCCTTTGTACACAAAGTAAAATCAGATTTTATCAGAAGGCAAACAGATAAAGAAAAACAAAGGTCTGCAAGATCATAAGTTTATATAATTTGTATTCAGAGAATTACCGAAAGTCTAAATAATACAAACCTTCTGAAATAAAAAAGTCCGACTTATCGGACTCTTTTTATTTATAAATACTTTACTTATCAGCAATTTCTAATTCTGCTTCTCTAGATTTCTAAAGTCCACAGGCACCAATTTACTTACACCAGGTTCTTGCATAGTTACACCATATATAACATCGACAGTACTCATCGTCATTTTATTGTGCGTCACAATAATAAACTGTGAGTTGTCACTGAACTGACGGATCATATTGGTGAATTTGCTAACGTTTGCATCATCCAATGGTGCATCAACCTCATCCAGAATACAGAAAGGCGCAGGCTTAATTAAATAAATTGCAAACAACAAGGCAGTTGCTGTCAACGTTCTTTCACCACCACTAAGCTGTGTTAGTGATGATGGACGTTTACCTTTTGGTTTTGCAATTACATCAATTCCTGTTTCAGCAATATTCTCTGGATTTTCCAATACCAAATCACACTGATCGTCCTCTGTAAACAACGTTTTAAAAACTTTCTGAAAATTCTCTCTAACCAAATGGAAAGTATCAAGAAATTTTTTATTCGCAGTCAACTCTACTTCTTCTATCGTTTTTAATAAACTATCTTTTGCATTTACTAAGTCAGTCTTTTGTTCTACAATGAAATCATATCGCTTTTTCATTTCTGTAAATGCTTCAATCGCCGTAGGGTTTACTTCACCCAGGTTTTCTAACCTTTTCTTCATCCGGTCAGCCTTCTCCTGTAGTTCTTCCACTGGCACCTCTCCTGTTCTATCTTCGCCTAATATAGATTCAAGATCAATTCTAAATTCTACATTCAGCCTTTCCTTCATTCCCGCCAGCTGCAATTTCAGTTCATTCAGCCTGTCTTTTATAGCAGCAAGCATATGTTCTACTTGCTCTTTGTCTTTTGTTTTATGACGAATAGAGCTTTCTTTTTCAGCTAACTCATTTCTAAAATTATAATAAGCCTGGTCAGCCTCATTTAGATTCTTCTCCTCTTCTTCTTTGCTATGTAAAAGATGTAATAAAGCTTCTTGTATTTCTTTCAATAAAACAGATGATTCTTCAATATTGTTAACTGTTTCGCCAAACTGGACGGTATTCGTTTCAATCTGAAGTTTTAAGTCATTTAATTGATTATTCTTAAACTCCAGTTCCTGCTTCAGGCCGCTAATTTTGCTCTGCTGTCTCGTAACATTTAGATTAAACTCATTGTACATTCTCGACGCATCATTATAATTCGCTTCAGCTACCTTAAATGTTTCTTCTGCTTCTGTAAGCCTCGAAGCAGTCATTTGCAATTGTTCATTAAATAATCCCAACTCATTCCTTACCACTTCAACAGAAGATAAAACCTGCTGTGTTTGTAGATTTAATTCTTCCAACCGATGTTCACTTGTAGTTTGAGAAGAATGAATATTTTCTAATTTATTATGCAGTGAAAAAACTTCGTTTGTCAATTGCTGAATTCCTTTCTCTGTATCACGGATGGCAGTCTCTCTCAAATCTTCGTTGAAAGCAATTACTTCATTATGACGAATTTGTATTTCAGAACGAAGTGCTTCAACAACCACATCTTGTGTAGCAATTTCATCTTGTAATTTTTCAAGATTCTTTACACGGCCAATTTTCTTTCCCTCTATCAAGCCCACACTTCCTCCAGTTAAAGAGTACTTTCCTTTTACATATTTACCATTCTTCTCAATTACAACAAATCCGTTACTGTTTTGTAACGCATCTTCATTGTCAGCAATAAATACATTGCTCAATAAATGCTCAGCAAGCTTTTTATATTTCTCATCTACTTCTACTACACTCAGTGCAGGAATAGCTCCTTGTAATTGGTGATTTGAAACTTCAACCTGTAGTTCTGAAAATTTATTCAGCAAAAAGAAATTGGCTTTACCTTTTTTATTTTCATCCAAAAGATGAACAGCTTGCAATCCTTCCTGCAAATTATTAACTACATAATAACTGAGATAAGGCTCTAATACATTCTCTAATGCAGTTCTGTATTCTTCTTTCACATACAGCACATCAGAAAGTATTGGTGAGTTATGACTCCAGTTTGAATTATTATGTAAAAACTTAACCGAATCAGGATAGCCTTCCATTGAATCAATCATGCTTTTTAACAAGTCATGCTCATTCTTTTTAGCATCCAGCTTTCTGGTTTCTACAGCAAGATTATTTCTTAATTCATCCAAAACAGATTGTGTTTGCAATATCTGTTCTTTGGTGTTTTCCTGATGATGCTGCAACTGCTCAAGGTCAACTTTCTTTATTTCAAGTTCTTTCTCTTTTAAAATTCTTTCCTGATCTAAATTGTTGCGCTGCTCTTCTCTTTGTTTACGCTCCTCGTCTATCTGCCCAATCAATCTTTGTAAATTCTGAACAGAAGTATCTGCAACTGCTACTTTCTTCTCTGCATCAAACTGACTGCGTTGTATTTGTTGGTTTTCGCTACGAAGATTATCTAATGCTAAACGTTTTTCATCCAGCACTTTTCTTTTTGCTTCCACTTCATTGCGAAGTTGCTCTAATTGTTCGTTCAACCCTGTCAACGCTTTTTCTTCTTCATCAACTTGAAGATTTGTAAAGCCAATACTTTCATCAATACCTTTCAACTGGCCTGCTGCTTTTTCTAAAAAGCTTTTCAGGCTGGTTTCTTTTTCCTTTAAATGCTCCAATCGCTGAGCAGATAAGTTTTTATCATTCTCTTTGCTACGAACCTGCTGTTGCATTTCATTAAATGAATGCTGCATGGCTTGCAATGCTTTTTCTTTCTCTACAAAAACAAGTTTCTCTTTTTCTAGCGCCGCTTCGTCAGTAGCAATTTCTGCTTCCAACTTTATTTTTTTGTCTGTTTCTATTTCTTGTTGTTCGTTCAACTCTTTGTAAGAAAGATTGAACCCTTCCAATGCAGCTTTAGCCAATTCAATACTTATCTCACGGTAATCTTTCTTTATTTCATGATATTTCTCTGCCTTCTTTGCCTGGCTTTCCAATGCCTTCAACTGATTGTTGATTTCAAAAAGCAAATCTTCTATACGAGCAAGATCTTGCTCTGTAGCATCTAATTTAAGTTTGGCTTCTCTCTTTCTTGTTTTGTAAATGGAAATACCAGCTGCCTGTTCCAGCATTTTGCGGCGGCTATTGTCTTTGTCTTTAATCAAATCATCCACCATGCCCAACTCGATTATCGCATAACTGTCGGTGCTGATACCTGTATCCATGAACAAATTCTGAATGTCCTTCAAACGACATTGCACATCATTCAAACGATATTCACTTTCTCCGCTTTTATAAAATTTTCTTGTTACCGTTACGGTGCTAAACTCTGTAGGCAACAATCCCTTTGTATTTTCAAATGTCAGGTTTACTTCAGCAAGACCGCTGGCACTACGAGTTTTGGAACCGTTAAAGACCAAGCTATCCAAATTCTCACTTCGTAACTGGCTTATTTTCTGCTCACCAATTACCCAACGAATGCTATCCACAATATTCGATTTACCGCAACCATTTGGGCCTACAATGCCGGTTATATTATCGTCAAAACTAACAATGGTCTTGTCCGCAAAACTCTTAAATCCCTTTATTTCTAAACTCTTTAATCTCACTTTATTACTGTTTAAGTCAGCGGCGAATTTACACTAAAGGAGCAATAAACAAACTTTGGCAATCAGGCAGTTATTCACAATAATTAGCAAAAAATGTGAGAAGAAAAATTGTGGGTTTTCCCAGCGACAGTATCTCCGATTGAACTTCCGTTGCGACGCTCCGTTGAGGGTTCGGTAATTCTGTTGAACTATTAAAAAAAAAGCTAAATCAAATATATAATTTGTCAAAAACAAGTTGCAAATTCAAGAAAAAATGCATGAATAAACCCTGAATGACAAACTCATCAATAAAATAGTGATATTGCAATTCGGAAAGAGGTTGATGAATGACTACAAAAAATCTAAACTTTAATACTTTAAGACTCCCTTTTTTTCAACATTTTCCCTACTTGGCACAGTTTTTTGTTGTTTACTACAAAACCAACACAATGGTACCCGTATTTACCTCTTCCGTTACTAAGAAATTAGTGTTACAATATGCACAGCAAAATATAGATTTTAGAAAAAAGTCCTTATACCTACAGGAGATTATCACCATTGGCAAAACCAATAGATTGTGGCTGGATGCTTTGGTTGTGTTTTTCGACACACCACTTATCAATAATTCAAAAAGATGCTTCAGCAAAAATTAATTGCTGAATTAACTTATTAGTATAGGGATATCAATTTTCAAATTCAGATTCAAAAAAGCCTAAATCAGCCAGAATGATTCCCGGTGCGGTAAAATTCATCAGGCTGTTATTGAGATTGCATCTCAACTCTTCTCTTGTCTCTCTAAACGAGGACTTAATCATAGAAAGTTTGTAAGAATTAATCTTGAAAATAGCCAAACGAGCTGTTTGTGATGTAAAGTCATCAACAAGATGAAACGACTCAGCAATATGTGCTTGATCGTTGTAGAATGGTTGGTTCATACAATCGGATATTGGTTTTAAAAAGGACTGGACAGTCCTATAAACGTTCAAGTTTTTTTAAAAATTGCTTAAACTCTAATATCAGATTGTGAATTACGGGTATATACTTTTAGAAGATAAGTAGAATTACCCTTTACTCATTTACAAGCATCTGTTTTGAAAAAAATTAGTCGTTGCTTTCTTCTTCTTCACCCACTTCCACTGGCTCTTCTGGTGGTGTAATGTTCTTAATTGTCAATACAAAATCGCCATTAAGGGCAATGTTATATTGCTGTGGACGCATCAACGATCTTGTAGTTTCGTCTTCCTGTAATATTTCTATCAAGTCTCTAGCAGGAACCGACTTTACAATGGGGTTTAAACGGCCTTTTATAACATCCACATTGAATGTTACAACTGGCTTGCGGAGTTTGGTAGTTCTTTCAAAATCAATCCTGTTAAGATTAACAGTTTGCTCTGCGTCAACAGATTTTTTTAATAAAATCCGAATAACAGGCAAATATTTCTTCCAGGTATAAGTGTACATTAAAATTGAATTAATTAATCTAAATAGATAAAAGCAAAGAAGTACGAAGGTCAGATTTTATTTTTACAATTCACCGATTTTTTGTATATAAATTCAAATAAGAAGATTTTTTAACCCAAAAACAGATACATACTCTCTCTTTATACCTCCGAGCCGCTGAAAATTGCCTATCTTCACCGTGTTTCAGTTCAAAGTTTTTCAATTAGTAATCTTCTTTACTTTTTTCTTTCAACTGTGCATTTTTATAATTAAGCCGGTTTTATACATTTTGGAGTGTCTTCAATCTGTACCGGAGCAATAAAACATAATATGACGAACGAACAAATTGAGAAATTTGTATCTCAACACAACAATCTCGACAAAGCCCCGGTAACAATCAGTTTTAAAGCCAGAACATCTATTACAGGCCTTTTTATTAAAACGGCTGATTATTCTGAATTGAGAGCTAAGAACCTTTGGAGAATTGTAAATGGAGCAAGTATTGAAGAATACCAAAAGTCAAAGGATTTGAATCTTGCCCGTATTTTTAACGGAGTAGAATTTACAAGGCTTAACGTCATTCATTCTTGATTTTAATCGTCAGGTTTAAATTTTTCCATAGTTTTAAGATAGTGGAAAGAAAAATTTAACTTATCAGATAAATGCTTATTTAAAGTATGGATTCCGGTACTAATAAATTTTTTTATTCCAGACTACCAGTAAATCAAATCCCTCTCAGCGATTTGCTTACAGAGGGGCATTTGTTTTTTACTGTTCCTCCCAACTGGCATGTTTTAATTACAGATGTAAAAAAATCAACAGACGCTGTTAGTAATGGCTTACATGAAACTGTAAACCTTGTGGCAACCGGCAGTATAGTTGCTGTGCTTAACATTGCCTTGCAAGAAGATATTACTGTACCCTATTTTTTTGGCGGCGATGGTGCCACTTTTATTATCCCTCCAACTATTCTGAATAAAGTAATGATTGCATTATGTATTCATCAAAAAAATACAGCTGATAATTATAATATTTTACTTAGAGTTGGACATGTTTCTGTTGAAAGTATTTATGCCAACGGACATCAACTTAGCATTAGTAAATTAAAATCAGCTGATCATTTCTCTATTCCTATTGTGCTGGGCGGAGGCTTGTCTTTTGCAGAGAAGATTATTAAAGGTGAAGATTATGAAATTCAGATTCCTCTGTTAAAAGATGAAACTCTTGACCTTAGCGGAATGCAATGTCGGTGGAATAAGGTGAAACCACCTCAAAATCTGGATGAAGTGGTTAGCTTAGTAGTAATTGGATGTGAAGGAAAAAAACAGGCTGAAGTTTTTAAAAAAGTTATTGATAAAATAGATAAAATATATGGACAGCCCCAGACAAGAACCCCCATTTCAACTACTCGGCTAAAATTAAAAGCCACGATAAAGAAAATAAGTGAAGAAATGAAAGTGAAAATGGGTGGAAGGCGACCTTTATTAATTTTAAAAACCTGGATTACTACCCTGCTTGGTACACTTTATTTTAAAACAAAATCCGGGAAAGATTATTTAATGCAATTAGTTGATTTTTCTGATACACTTGTAATCGATGGAAAAATAAACACGGTAATATCCGGCACAACAAGGCAAAGAGAATTGCTTGAAACTGCGTTAAATGAATTAGAACAAAATAATGAGATACATTATGGACTTTTTGTAAGCAAAGAATCTGTCATGTCATGCTATGTACGTAGTATGGATAACAACCATGTACACTTTGTTGACGGTTCGGACGGAGGTTATACAAAAGCTGCAGGTGTATTAAAAGAGAAACTGGCAGCCAATTAAAGAATATCATTCTTCTGCGGCTTGCTATATTGGTCAATTTTTTTGATTTGAATTATGCCTTATCTTTATTCAAAATATAAATACCATGTCGTTACTGAATCAGAATAATAAAAAAGGGAAAAAGAAAGACAACAAAAAGAGTGCTGCCACCGGTGGCCAGAGTTCAAAATTTATCCAAAAAGCAAAGTCTACAGGATTTGTTTCCAAGCAGTCTAATACTGGTTCTCAAAGAGGAAGTTAATATTATCCAGTTGTATGGAACACAACCCGTACAACTTTCCTTACTTATTATCGTAAAAAATTAATAAAATACTATTCTTTTGAACTAACGGGCGGCTTACCTCCTTCTGGTACAAAAATTAAGGCCGCCGAATTCATACAATATCTTTTCCCGGTAGGCTGTGGTCCATCATCAAATACATGACCAAGATGAGATCCACTTTTACTGTCAACAACCGCCCAGCGAACAGAGCCAAAACTTACGTCTTTTAATAGTTTAACTGCATCGGGTGTAATTGGTGCATAGAAACTTGGCCATCCGGTGCCGGAATCGAATTTTGCTTCTGAAGAAAATAGTGGTTGTAGCGTTGCAGCTGAGTAGTAAGTTCCTTTCTGATAGAAGTGATCGTACTTTCCTGTGCCTGCTCTTTCTGTTCCATCTTGTCGTAATATGTAATACTGAGATTCAGTCAACCTTGCTTTCCATTCAGCTTCCGAAAATCTCATCGGATATATCGTTTTATCAGTTGCCTTCGGTGGATTTGGATACTTATTCTTATTTGTTTGAGCAGAAGTGCAGCCTCCTATGATTAAAATTGCAGCCAAAAAAATTATATTGATTCTCTTCATAGTTTTTTTTAAATTAACGAAACAAATTGCTAGTAGGATTTTTTCTTTTAATTATTTCCAAAAGTTGTATTTACTTTAACATTAATATTAAACTGATGAAAGATTTAAATGTGGTGTTGATATTATTACTTGTTTCATTAATGGCCTGTTCACAAAATAAAATGAATTCAAAAAATGAACCAGCTGTTAATGATAAGAAAGTAGGCGGAACTTGTGAAGGTTGTGAAGGAATTTATGAATCGGTAATACCATTTAATCAACTTAATTCAATTGATACTTTGCCTGATTTTAATGAAGATGGCCCAAAGATTGAAATCAGTGGTATTATTTTTGAATCAGACGGGAAAACTCGTGCTGCAGGAACAATTATGTACTTATATCATACTGATCAGAATGGATTATATTCTGGCGGAAGTGATGAATCTGTTTGGAGCAAAACACATGGCTACATAAGGGGATGGCTAAAAACTGATAGCAACGGATTTTATAAGTTCTATACACTGATTCCGGCTTCATATCCAAACACTACCATACAAAAACACATTCACCCAACAATAAAAGAGCCCGGAAAAACAGCTTATTGGATTGATGATTTTGTATTTGATGACGATCCGTTTCTTATCGAAAAAGAAAGAAATAAAAAATATCCAGTAGCTGGGAGCGGTGTTTTAGTGGTAAGAAAAGAAGATGGCATCTTAAGAGCATCAAGAAATATTATACTGGGATTAAATGTGAAAGATTATAATCGCTGATAAAAATATTTTATTTAATATTCAAATCACCATACACTTTATAATAAGTAACACTACGTTCTACAAGGTTAGCGATCATCCCGTTCAATTTTAAAACCCAATGCTCGGTTTCCTTATTAAACGTTACATCAATTTTTCCACTTGAAATTGCAATGTATGAAGCCTGTTCACCTGACCTGAAAGAGTAAATAGCCTCAACCTCTTTACTTCCTCTAGAGCCTGGAGCTATTGAATAAGTTCCTGCTTTTAATCTTTTAACATGAAAATATAATGATACAAATTGACCTTTTTGCTCTACGGCAACAGTAAGTTTTCCTTTTACTCGATAAACTTTTAAAACTGAAGGACGAGCCGCTATGAAAAAATTATTGGAGCTAACAGTATCCGTTATATGAACTGGACAATTCCTTAACGAAGAATCTCTTTCTTCCTGTGCCTTTACATTAAAAGAAATTAAAATTAAAATAATGATAGATAAAATTCGCATGAACGATTTTTAATGCTTAAAAATTACGTATAAAAACTAATATTTAGACTTCTCGTCAGAAATATTCTATTATTTTTCCCTTTCTCCAAAAAGTAGGCTGCCAATCCTTACCATTGTGCTGCCTTCTTCTATAGCGGTTTTATAATCGCTACTCATGCCCATCGATAGAATTTCAAAGTTTGGCACTGAATCAAAAAGCTCTTTCAAATACTCAAATTCTTTTCTAACTTTCTGTATATCAGTAGTAAAACTGGCCATCCCCATCAATCCACAAACCCTAACATTCTTCATTTCAAGCTTCGCTAACTCTTTAACCAAAGATTGCAATTCTTCCTCATTCAATCCAAACTTTGTTTCTTCTTGTGCAATATGAACCTGAAGAAGGCAATCTATAACTCTATTATTCTTTTCTGCTTGTTTATTGATCTCTTTTAATAGTTTCAGACTGTCAACGCCATGTATCAGTTGCACAAAAGGAGCTATTAACTTTACTTTATTAGTTTGCAAATGCCCAATAAAATGCCAGTTAATATCTTTTGGCAGAAGAGCTTCCTTGTCGACTAACTCCTGCACATAGTTTTCTCCGAAATCCCGATGGCCAAGATTGTACAATTCCTGAATTGCTGAAACTGATTTAGTTTTAGAAACAGCAACAAGAGTTACTTGCTTTTCGGCAAGTTGAGTTTTTATTGAGTGAAAGTTACTTTTATTTACAGGCATTGTTGGCATACCCTGCTTCGGGTATGTGATTTTGATTATTAAATATTTATTTTTATAGTCAAATATAGAATATGAAATTAAAACTACCCTTTTTGACCTTTATTGTTTGCGGCTTTTCAGTACTTACCTTCGGACAAAAAAAATATAATGGAACACTTTTTACTAAGCTTGGTCAGGAGATTAAAGGCGAAATATCATTAAATTTAGAAGGCGAGAATAATGAGCTAATTGAAATAGTTAGCATAGAAAAAACAAAAGGGAAAGGCACTAAACAAACCCTTACAACATCAAGCAAATTTAATGTGGCAATAATTGACCATGTAGTTGTAAATGGAACGACTTACTTCTTCAGAAATATAAAAACTAATTATGATGATAAGTTTATTGAAAATGCATGTGTGCAATTAATTCATGGCACTATTACATGCGGTATGTTTCAATCAGGCGATGGAAGTGCCATGCATAGTATTAGTGTTAAATTCCCTAATGAACTTCTATATATTCTTGCTTCTGTAGATTTCGAATATTACAATTCATCGGTAAGTGTGCCGCTTAGAATCAGTAACTGTAAACCTTTATTGGATAAAATGATGGGTGAAGATAAATCTGTAACATGGGCAGAAGATGCAACAAGGGGAAAAAGAATCCAATGTTTTAAGAATATTATTAGCGATTACAATAAATGTAATGTTCTCGAAAACTAGCCTTTCAAAATACTTCTACTAATTACAATCCGTTGCACTTCGCTGGTGCCTTCATAAATCTGTGTAATTTTTGCATCCCGCATTAATCTTTCCACATGATATTCCTTTACAAAACCATAGCCTCCGTGTATCTGTACAGCTTCTACTGTAGTCCACATCGCCGTTTCAGAAGCAAATACTTTAGCCATTGAAGAACTCACCGTATAATCAATCTTATTGTCTTTTTCCCAGGCAGCTTTCTGACAAAGCAATCTAGCAGCCTCAATTTTAGTTGCCATATCGGCCAACTTAAAAGCGATGATCTGATGATTCATAATTTCGGTTCCAAAAGCTTTTCTTGTTTTAGAATATTCTTTCGCTAACTCATACGCACCGCTTGCAATACCTAATGCTTGTGATGCTATTCCGATTCTACCTCCGGCCAATGTTTTCATAGCAAACGTAAATCCAAACCCGTCATCTCCTACTCTGTTCGCTTTTGGAACTTTCACATCGTTAAACATTACGGTATGTGTATCACTTCCACGAATGCCAAGCTTATTTTCTTTTGCTGCCACAACTACACCCGGCCACTCTTTTTCTACTATCAAACAGTTAATACCTCTTGAACCTTTAGACGTATCTGTTTGTGCCATTACTAGATAAACAGAAGCTGTTCCACCGTTTGTAATCCAGTTCTTGGTTCCATTTAATAAATAGTAATCACCTTTGTCTTCCGCAGTTGTACGTTGAGATGTCGCATCGCTACCAGCTTCCGGTTCGCTAAGCATAAATGCGCCAATATATAAATCTCCATCCTTTTTCCCCTGGGCAAGCGGAGTCAGGTATTTTTGTTTCTGCTCTTCGCTTCCATAAGCTTCAAGTCCATAACACACAAGACTATTATTTACACTTACAACCACACTTACACTTGCATCTACTTTGCTAATTTCTTCCATCGCAAGCACATAGCTGATCGTATCCATTCCAGCACCGCCATATTTTGGATCGACCATCATGCCTAAAAATCCAAGCTCGGCCAGCTTCATTATCTGTTCACGGGGAAACTGTTGTTTTTCGTCTCTTTCAATTACACCAGGCAAGCAATCATTTTGCGCAAAATCCCTTGCTGCTTTTTGAATCATTAATTGTTCCTCATTCAGTTGGAATAACATATTGCAAGTATCTTTTAAGTGTGCAAAGATAAGGGCAAACAGGAGGTTTTCGAGAGAAGGAAAGATTTGCAATCAAATTTGAATTAAACTGATTAACCACACTATTCAGTAACATTTTTGACATAACTTTGCAGTCGCAAACAGAGGATTATGAAAAAGATACATATTATATTACTCGTTTTTGTTGCAGGCTCTATCGCATTATTGATAAGTTTATTAAATACAGGTTCTACTTACGAAACAATAGCTGATGCTAAGGCCATGCCCGGCAAATTTGTACATGTGGCCGTTCGGTTAGATAAAACCAAACCTGTAGAATTCGATGCAAAAAAAGATCCCAACTATTTAAGCTTTTATGCTGTTGGGGTAGAAAATCCTGATCAGGAAATGAAAGTAATTTATAGGAATGGAGAAATACCAAATCTGATGATCAGCGAACGCTTGGTATTAAAGGGCAAATATGACAATGATAAATTTGAATGTAAAGACGTTCAGACTAAATGCCCTTCGAAATATAAAGAAGAAATGAAGCCAACCGAAAAAAGCATTGATCAAAGTGCAATAATTAATCCTGCTGCAACAACATCTGAAGAAACTAAATACTAATCCGGAATGGAGTATATTGGCGAGCATCTTTTACCCGGTCAACTTGGACACTTATTCATTGTACTTTCTTTAGTGGCATCGCTTATTGCGACATTTTCCTATTTCAAATCAGCCCAATCAAAAAATGATATTGACGCAGCTTATTGGAAAAAGCTTGCTCGGATTGCTTTTATAACAGAAGTAATTTCTGTCTTCGCCATTTTTGCGATACTCTTTTATATTATTTCCAATCACCTTTTTGAATATAAGTATGCATGGCAGCATAGTAGCCGCTCTTTAGAAGTAAAATATCTTTTGGCTTGTTTTTGGGAAGGACAGGAAGGAAGTTTTCTACTCTGGAGTGTCTGGCATTGTGTGTTAGGATTGATATTAATTAAGACCAGTAAAAAATGGGAAGCTCCTGTAATGACAGTTGTAAGCTTAATGCAGTTTGCACTAGCAACGATGATTGCGGGCATTTACTTTTTTGGTTGGAAGATGGGGACAAACCCTTTCATTCTGTTAAGAGATTCTGGTGTCCTTGATAATGCTCCTGCCCTGCATATTAATGGTGATGTAACAATGGGTCTTCGTCAAGATTATATGCTTTCTATTTTAGATGGCAATGATCTTAATCCGTTATTACAGAATTATTGGATGGTTATTCATCCACCCGTATTATTTATGGGCTTTGCATCCACCATTATCCCATTTGCATTTGTAATAGCAGGCTTATGGAAAAAGAATTTTGGGGAATGGACTAAGCCTGCTCTTCCTTGGGCATTATTCTCAGCTGCAGTATTTGGCATTGGTATTATGATGGGTGCCATGTGGGCTTATGAATCGTTAACCTTTGGTGGTTACTGGGCATGGGATCCTGTTGAGAATGCTTCATTAGTTCCCTGGTTGATATTAATATCCGGTATTCATACTTTGTTAATTTACAAACACACCGGACATTCTTTAAGGGCCACACACCTTTTTTTAATATTAACGTTCGGCTTTGTGTTGTATTCAACTTTTTTAACAAGAAGTGGAATTCTTGGCGAAACTTCTGTTCATGCCTTTACTGATTTGGGAATGAATATGCAGTTGTTAATTTTCTTGCTAATGTTTGTTTTACCAGCATTAGTTCTTTTCATATACCGCTACAAAGAAATTCCGACTATACACAAGGAAGAAAGTACTTCTTCTAGAGAATTTTGGATGTTTATTGGTTCTTTGGTTTTCTTTTTATCTGCATTGGTTATTATTGGTAAAACTTCTATTCCTGTTGTTAATAAAATTTTGGGAACAAAGATTGCTCCTCCAGAAAAGGCAGAATTTTCCTATAACCAGATAATGGTTTTTATTGCCATCATTATTGCAGTGCTTACTGCTGTTACACAGTATTTGAAATATAAAAGCACAGGCACCAAAGTTTTTCTGAAAAAAATATTAATTCCGTTTGTTATAGCGGCTATCATAGCTACTCTGGTTCTTGTAGTTGGTAAAGTAAATTACGAAAAAGAAACTTTTGGATTTATGGTTGCCATCTGGATGGCTGTTGCCTGCAGCATTTTTACAATTGTTGCCAATGCATCATATATCTGGCTTGGATTAAAAGGTAAACTTAAACTTTCCGGCGGTTCAATTTCCCATGTTGGTTTTGGTATGGTTCTTTTAGGTATACTCATTTCCTCTTCAAACAAAGAAGTTTTATCTAATAATATTGGAGGTATTCCTGCCCCATTAGATAAGAATGAAGACCCGAGAGAAAACCTTACACTTGTAAAAGGCTTGACCGTGGATATGGGGAAATATTCCTTGACTTATGAAGGCGATTCATCACACCCAAAAAAGCAACTGTCCTATTATAAAGTTCATTTTAAAAGAAAAGATGGAAAAGAAGAGTTTGTTTTAACTCCAAATTCATTTGTAAATTATAAGGGCAATGAAGGTCTAATGTCGAATCCCGATTCAAGACATTATTGGAACCATGATGTGTTTACATATATAACATCTATTTCCAACCCCGATAAGTCAAAAGACACAACCACATTCCGGCCTAAAGATTTAAAACCCGGCGACACTTTGTTCTATTCAAGTGGTTTTATTATTTATGAGAATTTGAACAAAAAAGAAGATTTACCAGTTGATCTTTTTGGAAAAGATGGTAGCCTTTATGAAGCTAATCTGAAAGTTCACTCCAAAACAGGTTCCCTGTATTCAATTGCTCCAAAATTGGCTATAGCCAAAGGCAATGAGATGTCCTTACCTGATACAGTGCTTGCTGAAAGCATAGTGCTTCAGTTACAAAAAGTAACCCCAGATAAAAGCATCACTATAGGTATCAAGGAATCCAATGCTGTAATGGATTACATAACACTTAAGGCTTACAAGTTCCCTTATATTCGGCTGCTGTGGTTCGGAGTAGTAATTACTGCTATTGGTATTATCATCAGCATGGTCAGGAGAATCCGCTTAAACCGGGAAAACGTATCTCAGTCATAAATTTAGCTTTTCTAAAACAACATCCACAGTAGTTTTGCAGTCAGGTATATAAAATACCGAAACCGTGATATAATTTTACCATTAATGCTCCGGCTAAAAAAATATTGTAAACTTTTTGTCTTACTGTTTATGTCAGGTGGTAGTCTCTTTGCGCAAGTTGATTTACCAGAACCAATTATAGACTCGAACTATTATGCATTGGAACTAATGAAAGAACAGCGAAAAAAATGGGGCCCGAATGATACCATCTTTTTGCCTGCGGTTCTTTATCAGAATGAGATAGTAAATTATAAAGAAATGGAAATGGCTTGGGTTTCAAATATGTCACCCGACAAATTAGCCAAATTCATAGAAGAATGGACAAGGCTTCGCAACGCTGTTTTCGTTACATATCCTTATGCAAGAGTTGCAGGTGCTACAATAAATGACATTAACAAAAAACTTGAAGGAGTAAGTGGCAAAAGGGAAAGAAAGAATGAAATCAAAAGCAGAGAAAAGGAACTAAAAAAGCAGTTCACGGATCCACTTTCTAACTTATCAGTTTATCAGGGAAAGATATTAATGAAACTAATTAACCGCCAGACGGGGAATAACTGTTATGAAATTATAAAAGAATACAAAGGCGGATTAAATGCTAGGCTTTATCAAACAGTTGCATGGTTTGTGGGTGGCAACTTGAAGCAAGAATGGGATATGAAAGAAAACCTAATGGATCGACAAATTGAAAACATCGTTAAAGAAATTGACGGAAGCTGGTATGGAAACCCTTACCGCTACTAAATCTTACTCTTTATTTTTTCCTTTATACTTTTGAATTTCTAAACACTCAATATGAAATTAGATATACTTGCCATTGGCGTTCATCCGGATGATGTAGAATTAGGATGTTCTGGAACTATCATCAACGAAATAAAAAACGGAAAGAAAGTTGGAATAGTTGACATGACACAAGGCGAACTAGGAACAAGAGGCACTATAGAAACCAGATACGAAGAAGCTACAAATGCTTCTATGATAATGGGTGTACATATTAGAGAAAATTTAAAGATGAGAGATGGTTTTTTTGAAAATGATGAAGCCAACAAATTAAAACTGATTTCAGCCATTCGGAAATACCAACCTAATATTGTTATTGGCAATGTGTTACATGACAGACATCCAGATCATGGCCGTGCCGGAAAAATGATTGCTGATTGTTGTTTTCTTGCTGGACTTGCAAAAATTGAAACAAGAGATGAAAACGGAAAAGAGCAGTTAAGATGGCGACCATCATATGTTTTACATTATATACAAGATTGGTATCATGAACCAGATTTACTCATAGATATAAGCGATGTATTTGAACAAAGAATGAAAGCGATTGAGGCTTATTCCACACAGTTCCATAGTATAGAAAATACATCTGATGAACCGCAAACATATATTTCTACTCCTGACTTTTTAGACAGTGTAATAGCAAGAGCCAGAATGCTAGGCAAACGAATTGGTGTAAAATATGCAGAAGGATTTATCAGTGAAAAAAAGATTGGTATTAAAACATTGAATGCATTGATTCAGAATGAAACTTAAACAAGCGTTAGTTGACTTAAATCATATAAATGATGCCCATTTCAGCTTAGTTTTCCACATTAAACTGTATATATTTTTTAAGATATTTTCTAAGTGATATAAACTATCTTTGCACATCTGAAATTAGTTAATATGTCAAGTCCAAAATTCTCAAATACCTCACAATCATTCCATACGGAATTAAAAAAAAGAATCAGCGAATATTTCAAGCAAGCAGGTAAAGCTTCTACCGGAAGTTTTGCGTTGTATTTTAAAGCAATTATTCTGATTATTAGTTTTCTTTTCGTATACACTCACCTTGTATTTTATACACCAACAACTTGGTTAGCTATTGTTGAATGTGTTATACTTGGTGGTTTAACAGCTGCCATTGGTTTTAACATTATGCATGATGGCTTGCACGGAAGCTTCAGCCAGAAGAAATGGGTTAATGAAATGGCAGGTCTTACATTAAATTTTTTAGGTGCTAACAATTTTATGTGGCGCAATAAACATAATATCATTCATCACACTTATACAAACATTGAAGGCATTGATGATGATATTGAAGCAAAACCTTTACTACGTCTTTGCGAAACACAGAAACATTATAAAATACATCGTTTCCAGCATTGGTACTTCTGGGCTGCATATTCATTGTTATATATATGGTGGGTACTTTTTACTGATTATAAAAAATATTTCTTGGGAAGAATAGGTCCTACTCCAATTAAGAAAATGAGTTTCGCAGATCATGTTTCATTTTGGGGATTTAAACTACTGCATGCTTTTATTTTCTTTGCAATACCAATTTACACTTTAGGTTTTTCTACTTGGCTAATCGGATTTCTAATTTATGGTATGTTTACCGGCTTTGTTCTAAGTATTGTATTCCAGTTGGCTCACACTGTTGAAGAAACAAATTTCCCTCAGGCAAGTGTCGAAACAGGTAAAATGGAAGACGAATGGGCAGTACATCAGTTGAAAACGACAGCAAATTTTGCAACCAATAACAGAGTAATATCCTGGTTAGTGGGTGGTTTAAACTTTCAGGTAGAACATCATCTTTTCCCAAGAATATCACATGTACACTACCCTGAAATAAGTAAAATAATCAAAAATGCTTGTCAAGAATTTGGTGTTCCATATATCGAATATCCAAAAATGAGAATGGCTGTAGCATCGCATATCACTCATCTTAAATCACTGAGTAGAAAATAAATAACTTCTATATAAAGAAGAGCTGCCTTGAGTAGCTCTTTTTTTATGAAAACTATTTTGATACCCTGCTGACTGAACAGCTTATTATTTTGTAACGAATAGAAAGACGCTAAATTTGCAACGTTTTAATTAAGTGCTATGACAGATCTCCGTAAACATGATCCCAATAAAGTAAGCAACCCAGATAATAATATTTTTGGCTTACCGACCAATGAAGAAGATTCAAGACTCATTATTGTTCCAGTACCCTGGGAAGTTACAGTTAGCTATGGTGCTGGCACTGCCAGAGCACCAGAGGCAATTTTAAAAGCAAGCTTACAAGTAGATTTGTTTGATCCC
>Ga0209477_1000640_pt1 | contig 21754 bp, 20 predicted proteins | sample KloWWTupernatant_FD_187180 | JGI IMG/M metagenome (GOLD analysis project Ga0209477, IMG submission 187180) | Active sludge microbial communities from Klosterneuburg, Austria, studying microevolution and ecology of nitrifiers - Klosterneuburg... | ecosystem: Engineered > WWTP > Aerobic digester >... | reverse complement strand
CGGTGGCCCGGTGGCCTCGCAAGAGGCGATCAAGGAGCTCGGTACCAACGGTGGCGGCTACTACAACGCCAACTCGTCGCACCCCTTCGAGAACACGAACGGCTTCACCGACTTCATGGAGATCTACATGCTGTTGCTGATCCCGTTGTCGTTGGTGGTCACCTTCGGCTGCATGGTGCGCGACAAGCGACAATCCCGGCTGCTGATTGCGGTGATGGCCGGCATCCTCATCGTCTTCGCCGGTGTGGCCTCCCTCGCCGAGCAGAACGGCAACTCCAAGCTGACCGAGCTGCAGGTCGACCAGTCGCTGTCGACCACCCAGTCGGGCGGCAACATGGAGGGCAAGGAAGTGCGCTTCGGCGCCGCGGCCTGCGGTGTGTTCGCCGCCTCGACCACCGGTACCTCGACCGGTGCGGTGAACTGCATGCACGACTCGTTCACTGCGTTCGGCGGGATGGCACCGATGCTGCACATGATGCTCGGCGAGATCTCGCCGGGTGGTGTGGGCGTCGGGCTGTCCGGTGTGCTGATCATGGCGCTGCTGTCGGTGTTCATCGCCGGGCTCATGGTGGGGCGCACGCCCGAATACCTCGGCAAGAAGATCCAGGCGTCGGAGATGAAGCTGGTCACGCTGTACATCCTGGCCATGCCGTTCGCACTGCTCACCTTTGCCGCAGCGGCCATCGTGCTCAGGGGCGCCACCACGTACCAGGCAGGCCCGCACGGGCTGTCGGAGGTGCTCTACAACTACGCCTCGACGGCCAACAACAACGGCTCGGCGTTCGCCTACCAGGGCACCGGCACCCAGTGGTACACGGTGTCGCAAGGCGTGTCGATGTTGATGGGCCGGTTCTTCACCATCATCCCGGTGCTGGCCATCGGTGGCTCGCTGGCCGCCAAGCCGAAGGTGCCCGCCACCAGCGGCACCATGCCCACGCACAACCCGCTCTTCGGGTTCCTGCTCGCCGGTGTGATCGCGATCGTCGCCGGCCTCACCTTCTTCCCGGCGCTCGCGCTCGGGCCCATCCTCGAACACCTCTCGCTGTGAGGACTGCATCAATGACTGCCACACTTTCCCCCGCTGTCGACCCCGACCGGCCGCCGAAGGTCCGCACGAAGGAGTCGGCCTCCAAGTCGATCTTCGATCCGGCCATCGTCAAGACCGCCTCCCTCGATGCGTTCAAGAAGCTGAACCCGCGCTCCATGGCGAAGAACCCAGTGATGTTCATCGTCGAGGTCGGCTCGGTATTGACCACGATCCTGTACTTCCGCGACCTCGGCACCAACTCGGCACAGGAGAACACGTTCGCCGGCCTGGTGGCCGCGTTCCTGTGGTTCACCGTGCTGTTCGCCAACTTCGCCGAGGCCATGGCCGAAGGGCGCGGCAAGGCGCAGGCGGCCACGCTGCGCAAGACACGTGCCGACACCGTCGCCCGAGTGCGCTCGGCTGATGGGTCGGTCAGCGAGCGCTCGTCCGCCGATCTTCTGGTCGGCGACCTGTGTGTCGTCGCCGCCGGTGAAGTGATCCCCGGCGACGGTGACATCGTCGAGGGCATTGCCACTGTCGATGAATCGGCGATCACGGGCGAGTCGGCTCCTGTCATCCGTGAGAGCGGCGGCGATCGATCGGCGGTCACCGGCGGCACTCGGGTGCTGAGCGACCAGATCGTGGTGCGGATCACGGCGAAGCCCGGTGAGACGTTCCTCGACCGCATGATCGCCCTCGTGGAAGGCGCCGACCGGCAGAAGACCCCGAACGAGATCGCACTCTCGATCCTGCTGGCCGGCTTGACGATCATCTTCACCCTGGCGGTCGTCACGCTGCAGCCGTTCGCCATCTACTCAGGTGCGGAACAGACGATCATCGTCCTCGTCGCGCTGCTGGTGTGCCTCATCCCGACGACGATCGGTGGCCTGCTCTCTGCGATCGGCATCGCCGGCATGGACCGGCTGGTGCAGCGCAACGTGCTGGCCATGTCGGGGCGTGCCGTCGAAGCGGCCGGCGACGTGACCACGCTGCTGCTCGACAAGACGGGCACGATCACGTTCGGGTCCCGGCAGGCCGCCGAGTTCATCCCCGTGCACGACGTCACCGCTGCCGAAGTCGCAGAGGCCTCGTTGGTGTCGTCGCTCGCCGACGAGACCCCTGAGGGCCGATCCATCGTCGAGCTCGCAGTCCGCGACTTCGGCCTGACGGTGCTGGACGATCCGGGTGCCGTGCTGGTGCCGTTCACGGCGCAAACGCGGATGTCGGGCATGGATCTCTCCAGCGGCCGCACGGTGCGCAAGGGCGCCGCCGACTCGGTGCGCCGGTTCGTCATCGCCGAGGGCGGCCAGGTGCCGTTGGAGCTGGCCCCGATCGTCGACCAGGTCTCCAACGACGGTGCCACGCCGCTGGCAGTCATCGACCGGCAACCCGGCGGGACGTGGCGGGTGCTGGGCGTGATCCGGTTGAAGGACACGGTCAAGCCCGGCATGAAGGAACGGTTCGACGAGATGCGGGCGATGGGCATTCGCACGGTGATGATCACCGGCGACAACCCGTTGACCGCCGCTGCGATCGCTCGTGAGGCCGGCGTCGACGACTTCCTGGCCGAGGCCACGCCCGAGGACAAGATGGCGCTGATCAAGCGCGAGCAGGCCGGCGGCAACCTCGTTGCGATGACCGGCGACGGCACCAACGACGCACCGGCGCTGGCGCAGGCCGACGTGGGGGTGGCGATGAACACCGGCACGCAGGCTGCGAAGGAGGCCGGCAACATGGTCGACCTCGACAGCAACCCGACGAAGCTGATCGAGATCGTGGAGGTCGGCAAGCAACTGTTGATGACCCGCGGGTCGCTGACCACCTTTTCGATCGCCAACGACGTCGCCAAGTACTTCGCCATCATCCCGGCGATGTTCTCCGGTGTGCTGCCGGCGCTCGACAAGCTCAACGTGATGAACCTCGGTTCGCCACGATCGGCGATCCTCTCTGCCGTCATCTTCAACGCGTTGATCATCATCGCTCTCGTCCCGCTGGCGCTCAAGGGCGTCAAGTTCCGGGCGGAAGCGGCTTCAGCCGTGCTGCGGCGCAACCTGCTCGTCTACGGCCTCGGCGGCGTCATCGCGCCGTTCATCGGCATCAAGCTCATCGACATCATCGTGACTGCTCTGGGAGTGAAGTGACATGCGTGCATTCATCCGCCAACTGAAGCCGGCGATCATCTCCGTGATCGTCTTCACCGTCCTGCTCGGTGGGGTCTACCCACTGGTCGCCACCGCCATCGGGCAGGTCGCGTTCAACGACGAGGCCAACGGCTCGCTGATCCGCCGCGATGGCGTCGTCGTCGGCAGCGAGCTGATCGGCCAGACGTTCACCGCGCCGGAGTACTTCCACTCGCGGCCGTCTGCCGCAGGGGCGGGGTACGACGGGTCGGCCAGCTCCGGGTCGAACTACGGGCCGCAGAACCCCGACTTCCTGGCGGCGGTGGCTGAACGAGTCGCCGCCTACCGTGAGGAGAACGGCCTGAGCGGCGATGTGAGCGTGCCGGTCGACGCAGTGACCGCATCGGCCTCCGGGCTCGACCCGCACATCTCGGTCGCCAACGCTCGCCTGCAGGCCGCTCGCGTGGCGCAGGCTCGAGGGCTGACGCTCGCTGTCGTGATGGGCCTCATCGACGACCACACCGACGGTCGTTCGCTCGGTGTGCTCGGTGAGCCGGGGGTCAACGTGGTGCTGCTCAACCTCGCACTCGACGAGCAGGGATGATGAGCCGGTCGCATCGCTCCGACGGCACCACCGGTGAGTCGGTCGGTGCCAGTGCAGGCTTTGCCGCCCTCGCCATCGGCGTCGCCGCGGCGCTGGTGCCGCTGAGGGACGAGCTGGGCAGCGCCAACGCCGCTTTGCTGTTGGTGATGATCGTGGTGGCTGCGGCGGCCGTGAGCGGCAGGGTCGGTGGCGTCGTCACCGGGGTCGTCGCGTCGTTGGCCTTCAACTTCTTCTACACCAAGCCATACCTGACCCTTCGAATTCACTCCGGCCGCGATGTCGTCACCACCGTCTTGATCGTGGTGCTCGGCTTGGCCGTGGGCGAGTTGGGTGTGGCCAGGTCGCGGCAGAGTGCAACCCGTCGCTCGCACCTGCGCTCGATGCGTTCGCTGGAGACCATCGGTGCGCTCGTCAGCGCAGGAGCGTCCAGCGATGAGGTGTGGCAGGAGGTGCGCCGCGGGCTCGTCGAGACACTCGCCGTGCTCGACGCACGCTTCGAGGTGGATGAAGCGAACGCACACCTGCCGCTGATCGAGCGCGACGGGCGAGTGGACTTCCACGACAAGAAGTATCTCGGTGAAGGCTTCGCGCTGCCGGCGATCGGCGCGACGTTGAACGTCGAAGCCGATGGTGTCCGGCTCGGCCGCATCGTGCTCGCGCCCGACCCGAGCGCCGGGGTCACTCGCGAGCAGCGCCGAACTGCTGTGGCGATGGCCGATCAGCTCGCCATCGCGCTGCGTGGCCGGCAGCAGAGCCAGTCGACGAGCTGACGCTCACGGTCGAAGAACCTCGTCGCGTCAGGAACGCTTCGGGGCGACCAGCCGCAGGAGCAGGTAGGCGCACACGGCGAGTACTGCGATCACTTCCAAGATGTTGAGGCCGGTCGCATGAGCGGTGGCCACGAGTGCTGTGTTCATGCACTCATTCAGCCGCCGGCCAAGGCCGCTGACCAGGCCCTTGACGCGTTCCTAGCGCGCCGGCGGGTCAACTTGACGCGGTCTGCACGGGGCTTCCTCAGCGAGCGGCTGCCACCTCGGCGATGCACCACTCGGTGAGCGCCGCAGTGACGCGCATCTGCTCGGTGGTGGCGGGGCCGAGCTCGCCCGTCGCTCGTGCGGCGAGCGCCTCGCGCAACACCTCGTGGAACGCCGCCGGCGCCGCGGTGAGGCCGTGCTCGCCGGCGCCGCGCTTGCTGGTGACATCGCCCGTGAACGCGGTGTAGTGCAGGCGCAGCGGGCCGAGCGCGCACCACACCAGGTCGGCGGCGCTGAAGGCCGGCGGCTCGGCACGGGCGCATGCGGCGGCGACGCCATCGGCCACGCCGCGCCAGTACCCCTGCAGGTTGTCGACCACGAACCGGATGCGCGCCTCGATGTCGATGGGGATGCCGAGCGACTCGACCGCCGGGCCCCTGACGGTGACCCCGTACGTCGCGAGCGTGTACCACGTGATCGGATTGATCTCGAAGCACTCGCCGTCGTGACGCAGCCGCCCGTCGAGCACCCAGGGCCGATGCAGCCCGGTTGCCGGCTCGATCAGCAGATCACCCCATGCGAGGTACGGGCCGTCGATGAAGGGCAGCGGCTGCTCCGCGAGCAGCGCATGCACCGTGCGCAGGCTGCCGAAGTCGTCGTCGGTGGCGGGCTCGGCGGTGACAGCCACGATGTCGATGTCGCTGGTGCCTTCCGTCCAGTCGCCCAGCGCGTACGAGCCCACCACGTACAGCCCCTCCACCAGGCCCGGAGCGACGGAGTCGACGATGTCGAGGTAGGTGCCCAGTGCCGTGGCCACGTCCATCGTGCCGACGGTAGTGCGCCGGTGCGCTCGGGCCCTCGCGGCCCTCCGTTGCGGTGTTACCGTCGCCGGCATGTCGACCATCGACCTCTCCACCGTCGAGCGTGCCGCCGATGCCTTGTTCGCGGCCGATGCGCCGCATGGCGTGTCGCTGGCACTAGTGGTGATGCAGGCCGGCACCGTGGTCTTCGAACGCTACGGGCAGCAGCCCGACACGGTGTTCGGGCCTGGCGGCCCGGTCACTGCCGACACCACTCTGGTGTCGTGGAGCATGGCCAAGAGCATCACGCATGCGGCCGTCGGCATCCTGGTCGGCGAGGGTCGCCTGCAGCTCGATGCGCCGGCGGCGGTGCCCGAGTGGCAGGGCACGCCCAAGGCCGCGATCACCCTGCAGCACCTGCTCAACATGCGGCCCGGCCTGGAGTTCGTGGAGGACTACGTCGACGACTCGGTCAGCCACTGCTTGGAGATGCTGTACGGCGCGGGCACGCACGACATGGCGGCATACGCCGCCGGGTTGCCGCTGCTGCACGAGCCGGGTTCGTGCTGGAACTACTCCAGCGGCACCACCAACATCATCAGCCGCATCATCGGCGATGCGGTGTGCCCGGCTGGTGGCGACCGCCGAGGCACGATGGAGGCCTTCCTGCGCACCCGCCTCTTCGAACCTGCGGGCATGCATTCGGCCATTCCCAAGTTCGACGACGCCGGCACCTTCGTCGGCTCCAGCTACGTGTACGCCACGGCTCGCGACTTCGCCCGGTTCGGCGACCTCTACCGCAACGACGGCGTCGCCGCCGACGGCACCCGTGTACTGCCCGCAGGTTGGGCCGCACACGCCGCAACGTTCACGGCGCACGACACCGACACCGGGTTCGCCTACGGGGCTCAGTGGTGGCTGTGGCCCGACTTCGCCGGCAGCTTCGCGTGTCACGGATACGAAGGCCAGTACACGGTGGTGCTGCCCGACCGCGAGTTGGTGGTGGTGCACCTGGGCAAGTCTCCCTCCGCGCAACGGCCGATCGTCAACGATCGCCTGCGCGACATCTTCCGCGCCGCCGAGTAGGGCGGGAGACGCCGCCGGCCAAGCCGAATCGGCTAGCAATGGGGGGTGGCGATGGACTCTGTGGGCCCCCTCACCGGCGAGCTACCTCGTGTATCGCTGGACGATACGGGTGGCCCGCCGCGCCCGCACAGGTTCCGCCCGTTCCGGCTGAGCCTGAAGCTCGTGGCCTTCGCGCTGATCGTCAACTACATCCTGTTGCCGCTGTTGCCCAACTTCCGCAAGGCGCTCGACGAGCTCAGCTCGGTCAGCCCGGCGCTGCTGGCGATGGGTCTCGTGCTGCAGATGGCCGCGTTGGTGTGCTACTCGTTGCTCACCAAGGCAGCGCTGGGCGAGGCAGGTCATCAGATCTCGCGCTCGCGCCTGTTCCGCATCCAGATGAGCACCAAGGCGTTGTCCAACATCGTGCCCGGTGGCAGTGCGGCAGGGCCGGCGCTCGGGTACCGGCTGATGACGCTGTCGGGTGTCGATGGCCCCAGTGCAGGCTTCGCACTGGCCACCTCGGGGTTGGTGTCGGCCGTCGTCCTCAACCTGCTGCTGTGGTTCGGCCTCATCATCTCCATCCCGATCCGTGGCGTCAACAAGGGCTACGGCGTGGCCGCGCTCGCGGGCATCATCGTGATGCTCATCGCAGCGCTGCTGGTGCTCGGCCTGATGGACGGCCAGGGCCGCGCCGAGAAGGCGCTGCGCTGGATCGCCAAGAAGCTGCACCTCAACGAGGATCGCGCCGGCGCCGCCGTTCGCCAGATTGCCGTTCGCCTCGACGACCTGGCCACGGATCGCCAGCTCCTGATGCGCGTGGCCGCGTGGGCGTTGGCCAACTGGTTGTTCGATGCCGCGTCGCTGTGGGTGTTCCTCCGTGCGTTCGGCGTTTCGCTCGACCCCGATGCGCTGATCATCGCGTTCGGTGTGGTCAACGTCTTGCAGGTCATCCCCATCACGCCCGGTGGTCTGGGCATCGTCGAGGGCGCCTACACCCTGCAGCTCGCCGCCTTCGGTGTGCCCAAGACGGTGGCCACCTTGGGGGTGGCCAGCTACCGCATCGGGCAGTACTGGTTGCCGACGATCGTCGGTGGGTTGCTGTACGCCTCGCTGCGCGTCGGGCCCTTCCGCATCGAACGGCGCGACAAGTTGGTGCGCCTGCGCGAGCTCGCCAAAGCCACCGACACCAACCGCGAGAGCTCGCTCGACTTCGCCGCCCGGTTCGGCAGGCGACGCGGTGTGATCAACGAGTCGTCGCCCACCTACCCGGCGGAAGGTGACGGCAACGACGACCGCTGACTAGCGTTCGGTTCATGACCACGCATGAGCGCCCATTCGGCCGGTACTTCGAGGACTTCGTCGTCGGCGACGTGTACAAGCACTGGCCGGGCAAGACCATCACCGAGTACGACGACCACCTGTTCTGCATGATCACCATGAACCACCATCCACTGCACACCAACGACTGGTTCGCGGCACAGAGCGTGCAGGGCCGCAACGTCGTGGTCGGCAACCTCGTCTACTCGTTGGTGCTGGGCATGAGCGTGCCCGACGTCAGTGGTGCGGCCATCGCCAACCTGGAGGTGGAGACGCTGCAGCACAAGTTCCCCACGTTCCACGGCGACACCATTCACGCCGAGACGCGTGTGCTGGAAGTCACCGAGAGCAAGAGCAAGCACGACCGCGGCACCGTGCTGGTGGAGAGCAAGGGCTTCAACCAGGACGGCAAAGAGGTGTGCTACTTCCGCCGGCGGGTGATGGTGTGGAAGACCGAGTTCGCTCCCGGCCGCCCCCGCCCCTACGACTCCACCACCGCCTGGTCCTGACCCCAACCCCCCACCCACCCCACCCCAACCACCGTTTTACGTAAAGGCTGTCGGGCTGTGACCAGGGGCTGTGAGTCCGCGTTGTTGACACACAGCGGGGGCGACGTGTTGCAGTGGGGGTTGCCGCGGCTGCGTGATCTGCCCTGGCGGCACACCCGCGACCCATGGGCCATCCTGGTCAGCGAGGTGATGCTGCAGCAGACGCAGGTGCTGCGCGTCGTCCCCAAGTGGCTGGTGTTCATGCAGCGGTTCCCGACGGTCGAGCACTGCGCGGCGGCGCCGTTGGGCGATGTGTTGCGCGTGTGGCAGGGGCTCGGTTACCCGCGACGAGCGCGCAACCTGCATGCCGCTGCAGCCGAGGTGGCACGCCTGGGCCACTTCCCGCGCTCGCTCGAAGCGCTGCTGGCGCTCCCCGGTGTCGGCCAGTACACGGCACGAGCGGTGCAGGCGTTCGCCTTCGAGATCGACGCGGCCGTCGTCGACACCAACATCGCACGCGTGTATGCACGCGTCGGCGGGCGTTCGTTGACCGCCAGAGAGGTGCAGGCGGCGGCCGACGAGGCGGTGCCGAAGGGGTCCGGCTGGGAGTGGAACCAGTGCCTGATGGAGCTCGGTGCGGTGTTGTGCCGGCCAGCGCCGAACTGCGGCGAGTGCCCAGTGCAGGACGTGTGCACGTGGCATGGAGTGGGCGACGACCCGGCCATCGGCTCCGCCGGCGTCAGCCGGACGCAGCCTCGGTTCGAGGGCAGCGAACGCCAGGCCCGGGGCCGCTTGATGAGGGCGCTCACGGCCGGCCCGGTGCCGGCGACCGACGCGGCAACCGTACTGGCGCATCCTGCCGCGGAGCGACTGCTCGCCGCGCTGTGCGCCGAGGGCCTGGTGCACCGTGACGGCGGCACGCTCCGGTTGCCGTGACGGCGACGGTAACCCCAACCGGGGAGTGACGGCGCGCCGCTCAGGCGACGGTGGTGGCCACGAAGCTGCCCAGCTGGTCGACCACCAGGTGTGCCGCCACCGACGGGCTGAAGCAGACGGTGCCGCCAGCCCCTGGGGCGACGGTGCCCAGGTTCGCAAACGTCTCGCCCGGGCTGGTGTTCAGCAGCGAGCTGACCTGCGCCGAGCCGCACGGCGTGGCGCTCACGTACCCTGTGCCGCCGGCGGTGACGGCGGTGATGTTGAACACACCCACCGTCGCGGCAGGCAATGCAACCACGGCCTGCGCAGCCGGCATCGGCGCGGAACGGGTGTCGAGCACGCGAGTGGGTGCCGAGCTGCGCAACGCCAGCCCGCCTGGCAACGAGCCGCCGAACCACCCCGACACGTCGACGATCGCCTCCCCGCCGCCCTGGTACGCCTGCACGCAGATGCCGCCGTTCGCGCCCAGCTGCACCAGACTGGATGTGGCCGCAGATCGATTGGCCAGCACGTTCACGGTGGATGAGAGCGGTGGCGCGCTGCACGGGCCGGGATACGCCTGCCACACCGTGTCGACGCGTGAGCCGGTGGCCGTGAGGTTGATCCACACCGCGGATGCGTCGACCGGTACTCCCGCTCGCCCGGCGATCGGCACATCGATGCCCTGGCCGGTGGCGATCGGGCCCTTCGTGGCGAACACGGCGGCGGCGCCTCTTGTGTCCACCCACCGCACCGGGCCGAGCGGGTGGAACAGGGCACCGCCGGGAGCGAACGCTCCGATCAGGTCGACCACCACGTCGACCTTCGAGAAGGAGAAGATGCACACCGCCGAGTCGGTGACCGAGGCAATGGCCAGCGCAGCCGTGGTGCGCCCAGCGGCGAAGTTCACGTTGGATGTGTCGGGTCGGGTGCCGCAACTGAACACGGTGAGGTACCCGCTGCCGCAGGGGGCGACGGCCGTGACGTTGAGCGCAGCGGCCGAGGCGCCGGCCGGCAGCCTTCCGGCGAGATCGACCCGAACGGTGCCGCCGGCTCGCATCATCCCGCCGCTGCCACCGAGACCCGCAACGCGCGTGTCGAGGACACGGACGGGCTGCATGCCGACGAAGCCGGCATCGGCCTCGGCAACGACGGCGGCCGCCGGCGAACCGGTTGCACCATCGAGCGCGCCTGTCTGAGCGCGCGACGCGACGCAACGCTCGACGTGCTCGGCATCGACTCGGCCCCGGATGTAGTGAGCGAGCGCGAAGGCCCCGCTGCTGGTGATGTGGATCTGATCGGAGGAGAACCAATCGGCTTGGGTGGCCGGCGACTGCGACATCGAATAGCCGTGCCAATCGAGCACCACCAGGTTCGGGAAGCGAACCTTGGCAGCCTCCAGTGCGGCATTGTGTGCCGCGTAGTACCGGCTGTACGGGTACCCGTTGCCGCCGTACCGGTAGTTCAACCAGAACACCTTCGCGACGCCCTGCGCCGTCGCCTCCGCCATGATCTGCTCGATCGCAGATTCGATCGAGACATCGTCGTAGCCGGCCATGATGACCAACGCCTCGCCCAGTCGGCCGCGCAACGTGGATTGCATCAGCGGCAGCACGCTGACGGGGGTCCACTTCAGGCCGCTCCCCGGATCACTGCGACCGGTGCAGCTGGCTGCCACCAATCGCCGGCAGCTCTCCACCGACCAGAGCAGGTCGTAGGTGTCGGCCATCACGTCGTAGCGAGCCGAGTTGTTGTTGGCTTCGTCGTACCAACGCATCGCTGCCGAGGTGGAATCGCCGATCACGGTGACGCGGGCCGCGCCGGCGGGTGCCAATGCGCCACGCAGGCCGAGTTGGCGGCCGGTGACGGAGGTGACGATGCCATCGGCGTACAGGCCTCGAGCGGATTGGAAGTCCATCACCGCGGCCGCGCTGCCGATGTCGTAGGTGGTGTCGGGGCCGCTGATGCCGCTGTAGCCGAGCTCGATCAACCGCTGCTCCAGGCACACGACACCGGGATGCACCGAACCCGGCGACAGGCGCTCGACGACGGCACACGACACCGCTGAGGCAGCGGGTACGGCCATCGGCACGACGCCGGGCGCGACCAACGCGATGATGCCGATCGCGGAACAGAGCTTGAGCTTCATCGGTGGGCCTCCCGTTTCCATGCCCGCGATGTCGGAGGGGTTATCGGTGCGTGATCGCCGAGGCTTGAACGCCTACCCATCAACCGACGATGGCAGACACGATTCGCTCGAAGGCGTCGTCGGCGTAGGCGCGCATCTCGTCATCAGTGCGGTCCTGGATGGGGTGGGGGGTGAACACTCGGGCGACACCGGGGAAGCCCAGCGCCACCGACTGCGCGACCGCCGCCTCCACGAACTCGGCCGACGCGACGAAGACGCCGGGCACGCCCCGCCGCTCGAGATCAACGATGTCGTGCACACTGCACGACGTGCAACTGCCTCAATCGGCCAGGGCCTCGATCACCAGCGTGCACTGAGTGGCGATCTGCTGTCGCAGATCGACAGGGGCGGGTTTGGTGAACGTCGGCTTCTTGTACCGCAGCACCTTGGCCCCGGCGCCGATGAGCAGCTGTTCGAGCCGATCGAGGAAGACATCGCCGCGCGGTTTGGTGATGTCGAGCAGGCCCACGACCTGTCCACGCAGGTGCGCCGGCCGTGCCAGCTGCTCGCGGTGCGGTACCGACCGTTCGCTGGTGGGGTCGAGCAAGATCCGTGTCATACGACCAACTCTCTCATGTAGCGGGGAACCCGGCGACTGCGTGTCACCGGGTGACCTCCTTGGTGACGGGCTGCGACCCGATCTCGCCGTTGGCCCAACCGCCGATCATCGCCGAGAACAGCCCGGCGCCGCCGCCGGCGTGCACCAGCAGGATGCCATCGGGCCGGAACTTGGGCAGCGTGACGTCGCGCAGATGAGTCGGAATGCCATCGGCGATGCCGCCCGCGCCCCACACCAGCTCGCTGCCGGGGAACTGCAAGCGCTCGTGCAGCTCGGCCAGCAGCCGAGCGCGATCCCAGCCGGCATCGGCACACACGCGGGCGTGCTCGGGGCCCACCACCAGGATCGCGTCGAATGCCAGCACCAGCTTCGGGTTGTGCATCGCCTTCAAGCAGGCGGCGAACACGTTGGCGAGCTCGGGTGCGGTGCGCACCTTCTGATCGACGATGCACCGCGGGCCCTCACCGGCGAACACGGTGACGGCGTCTGTCGTGGCGGAGAGCCCGCGGCTCGCGGCCAGCGAGCTGAAGGGCGAGTCGTGCTCGCGTTCGGCGAAGCAGAAACTGAGCTTGCCCGGGTTGCCGTGCGTCGCCCGGTCGACCTCGCCGGGCCGGCCACCGCCGATGTTGCGCACGATCAGCTGCACCGCGCGGCCGATGGTGAGGTTGGCTCGGTTGCCCTGGCCGAGCGCGTTGCCCTCGCTGTTCATGCCGATGGCTCGCGTGCCCGGACCGTTGCACACGATGACCGGGCCCACCGGCATGGTGGTGGCCAACACGCCGTGCATGTTGAACTCGTCGGTGCACACCGCCTCCAGCGCGGCGATGACCCAGGGCAGGTACTCGGGCTTGCAGCCGGCCATGACGGCGTTGATGGCCACCTTCTCGACGGTGACCTCCACCAGATCCGGCGGCACGACGGCGACGATCTCGTGTGCCGCGCGCGAGGTGCCCTGCAGCATCCGCAGCACGCGCTCCTCCGTGGGCGGCACGACCGGCAGACCATCGGTGAAGCCGCGCTCGAACATCAGCTCCATCTCGTCGTCGAGCTCGGCCAGCTCGAGGCGGCGCGACTTGAGCGTGTGCCCGCCGAAGCGAGCACGGAGGGCATCGGCGCGATCTGGATCGACGCTCATCGAGCCGCAACCGGGGCGGAACGGTGGCAGCTCCTCGCCGAGGCCAGCGAGGCCGGTGATGCGTCGCCACTCGTCGCGCACCCAGCCGACAGTGCGATCGACCTCGACACCCCCGGTGACGCGGATGAGAGTGGGCACGGTCTCGATGTCGTGGTGCCAACTGAACGACAGATCGCTGTCGAGCGTGGCGGTGGGGTCGGGGAACGTGGGGTCGTCCTGTGTGTACACGACGGTGGCGAACTCACCGAGCAACGGCGCGACCATCGTGCATGTTTCGCACTCGCGCTTGACGACCACTACCAACCCGTCGGGCAAGGCGGGTGCGCCGGTCTGGGTCACCCCAGGAACTCCAGGATGCGGGCGTTGACCAACTCGGCTTGCTCGAGCTGCAGGAAGTGGCCGGCGTGGTCGACGATCTCGACGGTGACGTTGGGCGGGGTCATGGTGGCGGCCAGTTCTGCGACCTCCGGGCCGATGCCGCCGTCGTCGCGGCCGTGCAAGTACAGCGTCGGCTGGGTGGGTACGGCACCCGCTGCCGCCTGCTCGGCCTCGAGCGTCGGATCCTTGAAGCCGTCGCCGAGTGCGGCGCGGTAGTAGCCCAGTGCCGCCGCCAAGCTGGCCGGGTCGCCGAGGGCCGCCTTCACCAGCGGCAGGTCGTGGCTCGCGTCGTACCCCGGCGACCAATCCGCCCAGAGCATGTCGATGTAGGCCATGTCGTTGGCCGGGACCACCATGTCGGCGAAGGGAGACTGGAAGAAGAACATGTACCAGCTGCGCTTGAGCTGGACGAGGTTGGTGACCAGCGACATGCCGAACGCCGGCCCGGGCGGCACGGCCAGCCCGACCACCTTGCGCCAGCGCTCGGGGCCGAGCACAGCAGCGCCGTAGGTGGCAGGCGCGCCCCAGTCGTGGCCGATGATGACGGCATCGCCGCCACCACCGAGTGCCTCGTGCAGCATGTTCATGTCCTGGGCCAGCACGCCCGTCTGGTAGCGACCGTCGGCGGGGACGCTGGTGGGGGCGTACCCGCGCTGGAACGGCGCGACGGCACGGAAGCCGGCCTCGGCCAGGCGCGGCAGGAGGTGCCGCCACGTGTGTGCGCTGTCGGGGAAGCCGTGCACGCACAGCGCGAGTGGTGCTGCCGGGTCGCCGGCGGTGAGATAGCCGAAGTCGACTCCGTTCGCCGAGACGGAACCGCTGGTGATCGCTGTCATTGGCGCAAGATACCGCGGGTGCGACATGCGTCACGTACCCGGCTGGTTTACCCTGGGCCGACGGCGGGCGTAACGTGGCGGGCGAGGGGGTACGCAAACGATGCAGGTCACGTTCTTCGGCGTGCGCGGCTCCACGCCGTGCCACGGCGACAACATCGCCCGGTACGGCGGCAACACGTCATGTGTCGCCGTGCGCGTACCCGGCGAACCTCCGTTGTTCTTCGACCTCGGCACCGGTGCCCGCTACTTCGGCGCCACCCAGCCCCAGGACGGCACCTTTCGGGGCACCTGCTTGCTCAGCCACCTCCACTGGGATCACACGCAGGGCCTGCCCTTCTTCTCGCCGCTGCTCCACGAGGGCTCCGAGCTCGACGTCTACGCCCCGGCGCAGGAAGATGGCCGGTCCGTCGCCGATGTCATCAACGCCGTGATCCGCCCTCCGCTCTTCCCCGTCACCATCGACCAACTGCCCGGCATGGTGCGCTTTCACGACACCGCCGATCGCGAGTTCGACGTCGGTGGCATCCGGGTGATCTCCCGGTTGGTGCCCCACGTCGGCCCCACGCTGGGGTATCGCATCGAGTGGAAGGGCCGCAGCGTGGCCTACCTCAGCGATCATCAGCAGCCGTACGACGGTTCGTTCTCGATGAGCGACGGCGCTCGTGAGCTCGCCGAGGGTGCCGACCTGCTGATCCACGACTCGCAGTACACGAGCCACGAGTTCGTGCAGAAGTCCACCTGGGGTCACTGCACCATCGACTACGCCATCTGGCTGGCTCAGCACTGCAACGTCGGGCGGTTGGCACTGTTCCACCACGACCCGTCGCGCACCGACGCTGCGCTCGACGACGTCTCGCGCTGTGCCATCGCCGCCGGCGGCAAGGTGGGCCTGGAAGTGTTTGCAGCCTCCGAGGGCCTCACCATCGAAGTCGGCTGAGCATGAGCCGCTCGGCGTGGGGTGCGGCAGCGTCCGTGATGGTTGCGGTCGTGCTGCTCGTGGCCGGTGTGTCGAAGGTGGCTCGGCCGACGGAGTGGCGATCGCAGTCACAGGGTTTGGGCGTGCCCTGGGTGCTGGCCCGGGTGGTGCCGTTCGTCGAGATCGTCCTCGGTGCCCTGTTGTTGGTGCAAGTGCAACGACATGCAGTTGCGTGGTGTGCGGTGGTGTTGTTCGGGGTGTTCACCGGGCTGTTGCTGGTGAGGCTGGCGCAGGGCCGCCGCCCACCCTGCGCCTGCTTCGGTTCGTTGAGCTCGAAGCCGATCGGGCCCGGCCATGTTGCGCGCAATGCGGTCTTCATCGTCGCAGCCGTGTTGGCGGCCACGCTCTGACGCCACGCCACGGTCCGACGCCGGGCCGGGCCGGGCCAGGAGCGTCAGGCCAGCTCGGTGAGCACGAAGGCCAGGGTGCGGGCTTCCTCGCGCCAGGTCTCGTAGCGCCCGCTGGGGCCGCCGTGGCCGGCGCCCATCTCGCAGCGCATGATGAGCGTGGCATCGTTGGTGCGCACTGAGCGCAGCTTGGCGATCCACTTCGCCGGCTCGTGGTAGCTGACGCGCGGATCGTTGAGGCCGGCCGTGATGTACACGGCGGGGTACGCGGCGGGCACCGTGTGGTCGTAGGGCGAGTAGCTGAGCATGTAGCCGGCCATCGGCTCCTCGCGCGGGTCGCCCCACTCCTCCCACTCGGTGATGGTGAGCGGCAGCGTCGGGTCGGCCATGGTGGTGACCACGTCGACGAAGGGCACTTCGGCCACTGCTGCGCGGAAGAGGTCGGGCCGCATGGTGATGCACGCGCCCACCAGCAGGCCGCCGGCGCTACCGCCGCGCAGCGCCACCTTGGCGGGGTGCGCCCAGCCGGTAGCGACGAGGTGCTCGACACTGGCAATGGTGTCGGTGAACGTGTTGCGCTTGTGGGCGAGCTTGCCCTGCAAGTACCACTCGCGGCCCAGCTCGCCACCGCCACGAGGGTGCACCAGCGCCCACACCGCGCCGCGATCCAGCAACGAGAGTCGCGCCACGCTGAACCACGGTGGCATCGACGATTCGTAGCTGCCGTAGCCGTACACGCACAGGGCGGCAGTGCCGTCGGCGGGCGTGCCCTTGCGGTAGACGATGTCGACCGGCACCTTCGTGCCATCGGGCGAGGTGGCCCACAGCCGCTCGCTTGCGTAGGCCTGCAGATCGACGGCCGGCACGGGTGTCTGCTTCAGCACAGCTCGCTCGCCGCTGCGCACATCCTCCTCGTAGACGGTGACCGGGCGAGTGAGCGACTGCACGACGTACCGGACTGTTGCCGCCCGCCACTCGGGGTTCGCATCGAGCTCCAGGTCGTGGGGTTCGTCGGCGCCGTGCACGGTGCGCTCGGTGCCATCGCGGAAGAGCACGCGGATGCGTGGCTGCGCGTCGGCCCACTCGTGCAGCACCAGGTGGTCGGCGAACGCCTCCACGGAGGTGATGCGCCGGCCGGGTACGTGCGGCACCAGTTCGGTCCACTCGCCGGGCCGGTCGATCGGGGCGGTCATCACCCGGAAGTCGGTGGCGGCCTCGTTGGTGAGCACCACCCACTTGTCGCCCCAGTGGTCGAGGCCGTACTCCACGTCGGCAACGCGTGCCCGCACCATCGTTGCGTCGACCGTGGGGTTGGTGGCGGGGATGAGGTGCACTTCCGAGCTGAGCTTGCTCGCCGTCTCGATGACCACCCACTCGCCGCTGCGACTGAGATCGACGTACACGTAGAAGCGCTCGTCGAGCTCCTCGAACACCATGGTGTCGGCAGCCTGGTCGCTGCCCAGCGCGTGCCGCCACACTCGGTACGGGCGCATCTGCTCGTCGGCGGTGACGTAGAACAGGCTGGTGCCGTCGGCAGACCAGGCGGTGCCACCCCACGTGGTGCCGGTGAGGTGCTCGGCGCGGTCGGTGCCGGTGGCCAAGTCACGCAGGTGCATCGTGTACTGCTCGCTGCCGTCGGTGTCGCTGCTCCACGCCAGCACCGTGTGCTGCGGGTTGACATCGAAGGCGTTGACCGAGAAGTACTCGTGCCCGGCCGCCTCTGCGTTCTCGTCGAGCAGCACGTGCTCGGTGGCCCGGTCGGCGCTGCGGCCACGGCAGTGGATGGCGTAGCTGGCGCCTTCCTCGGTGCGGGTGACGTACCACCAGTCGTCCTTGCGCACGGGAGCCGAAAGATCGGTCTCCTGCACGCGAGCCTTGATCTCGCCGAACAGCGTGTCGATCAGGTCGCCATGGTCGGCGAACCAGGCATCGGAGTACTCGTTCTCCGCCTTCAGGTACTCCACCGTGTCGGGGTCGTCGCGATCTCGCAACCACGCCCACGGGTCGCTGGCCGGCCCCGTTGGTCGCTGCCACACATGGTCCACTTGCTTTGCGATCGGAGCCTGCACGGGCGGCATGGTAACCGTGCAGGCACGGGCACGACACAGCACGCTCGTCGCCGCGCCGGTAGCGTCGAACGCCATGCGGGTGTGGATCGACCAAGACCTGTGCACCGGCGACGGGTTGTGCATCGACCACTGCCCCGACGTGTTCGTGCAGCTGGAGGATGGCATTGCATACGTGGCGCAAGATGGTTGGCCGCTGAACGATCCGGGCGGTTCCAGCAGCCTGGCCGTGGTCGACCCCCGTGGCGAGCAGGGCGTGATCGACGCTGCGATCGCCTGCCCCGGCGAGTGCATCTTCATCGAGCTCGAGCGGGCCAGCGTGGCGTGACCGAACGGGCGATCGCTGCTCCTCACAGTTCGCTCACACCTGCGCATCACGATGCCGTGCATGGAGGAACGAGACGCAGTTGCCTGGTTGCATCGCCGAGCCGGCTTCGGCCTGCCGCCGGCCGAGTTGCGTGAGGCGGTCGCCCGTGGTTCGGTGGCCGAGCTGGATCGGCTGCTCGACCCAGCCGGGGTGGGTGGCGTGCCGGCGGTCGACCCGTGGGACGACGACCTGTTGCCGCTCGACCCGCAGGACAGAACGTCGAAGCTGTACGGCATCCACACGTGGTTGACCACCATGATCGGGTCCGATCGGCCGTTGGTCGATCGCGTCGCCTGGATGTGGCACGGGCACTTCGTCAGCGCGCTGGACAAGGTGCGCGTGGCGCGCCTGATGGTGATCCAGGCACGCCTCTTGCGCGCGGCCGGGCTCGGCGGCTTCCGCGACCTGTTGCGTGCGATCACGATCGACCCGGCGATGTTGGCGTACCTCGATCTGCGAGAGTCGACCGGGTCGCAGCCGAACGAGAACTTCTCTCGCGAGCTGCTGGAGCTGTTCACGCTGGGCGAAGGCAACTACTCCGAGGCCGACGTGCAGGCCGGCGCACTGGCGCTCAGCGGGTGGACGCTCGTGAGAGGTGAGGGTTCGGCACGGTTCGTTGCCCGCCGCCACGACGACAGCCCGCAGCGCTACCTGGGTGTCGCTGGCGTGCACGATCTCGACACCGTGATCGATGCGGTGCTGGCACACGCCGCCTTGCCGGGGTTCATCGCCGCGGCGGTGGCGGGAGAGCTGCTGGGCACCGACGACGAGACCGTCGTCGACCGGCTGTCGACGGTGTTCGTCGCGTCGGGTTTCGACGTGCGCTCGCTGGTGCGAGCCACGCTGGCGGAGGGCCTTGCAGGGCACAGTGCTCCACTGGTGCTGGGGCCCGTCCCGTGGTTCGCGACGGCCTGTCGGGTCACCGGCGCACGGCCGGCACCGAAGCAGTCGGTGCAGTTGCTGCGCGCCGCAGGGCAGGTGCCGATGCTGCCGCCCAACGTCGCCGGTTGGCCGGGTGGCACTGCGTGGTTCGGTGCCAGCAGCCTGGTGGCACGCGCGAACCTCGCTGCGCTGATCGCGGCGGCCGCTCCCGCCGGCGAGGTGCTGGCAGCCGCTCAGGGTGACGACAGCGCCGTGCTCGCCGACGTGCTCGGTCTGCCGATCGACGACTTCGCCGATGCGTCCCTCGCCGCTCTCGACGCCGCGCCCGCGGGGATCGATCGCCTCGCGGTCGCCCTGATCACTCCCGAGTTCATGATCGCCTGAGGAGCCGACGATGACGAATGCACTCAATCGCCGCCAGTTCATCCAGCTGGGTACCGGGTCCGTGGTGGTGGTCGGCCTCGGTGCCTGCGATCGCCGCACGTCCAGTCGCGCCGTCAGTGAGGCCGTCCCCACGTCGACGGACGTTGTCGGCTCCACGGCCGCCGCGCCCAAAATCGACGCAACCTCCCCGCCACCGACCGCGTCGGCGGCGCCGTTGCCAGTCGGCGCGGCGTTCGGGGGTCGCCGCCTCGTGGTCGTGCAGCTCAACGGCGGTAACGACCTGCTCAACACGCTGCCCCCGGCCGATGGGCGGTACCACGACCTGCGGCCGACGTTGGCGATTCCCGATGCCGACATCGTGGCGCTCGCCGGTGTCGACGATGCCGGGTTGCATCCCAGCCTCGCCGGTCTCGCCCGCTTCTGGGACGCCGGGCGGTTGGCCGTCATCCGCGGCATCGGCTTCGAGGTGCCCAACCGCTCTCACTTCGTGTCGATGGACAGGTGGTGGCGCGCCGACCAGCTGACTCGACCGGGTTGGCTGGGCAGGGTGCTCGACGAGCTGGCGGAGGAACCGCCGCCGCTGTTCGCCACGGCGCTCGGGTCTGGGGCGCCGTTGTTGAACGGCCGGCTCGTGCAGCCGACGGTGATCACCAGCCCGGGTTCATTTCAGTGGGTCGACATCCAGCCGGCTTGGCTGACAGCGATGGGCGATGGTGGCGACGACCTGGCCGGCATCGCGCGACACGCATTCCAGCGCACGGTGCAGGCCGTGACCGACTTCGCCGAGATCACCGGACGTGCCACCACCTCCGACGACCTGCCGACGCGTGAGGGTGGGGCCACCATCGCCGAAGGGCTCTCGGTGGCGGCGCAGCTGCTGGCCGCGGATGCAGGCACGCAGCTGGTGGTGGTGAGCGCGAGCGGGTTCGACACCCATGCCAACCAACTGCCCGAGCACGCTGCCCTGCTCGCCGATGTGGCTGCCGGGATCGACGCGTTCTTCGATTCGATCGAGGCGACCGGCCTGGCCGACGACGTGCTGCTGGTGGTGACCAGCGAGTTCGGTCGCCGAGCAGCGGAGAACGGCAGCGGCGGCTGCGATCACGGTGCCGGCGGCCTCTCGCTGGCCTTCGGGAACGGCGTGCGCGGCGGCATGTTCGGCGAGGTCGATCTGGCCGACCTGCTCGACGGCGATGTGCGCCCGACGGTGGCTCCGCAGGCATTGCTCACCCGTTGCCTCGACTGGCTGGGTGTCGATGCCGGGCACATCCTGGGTGCCCGCGACGACAGCCTCGACCTACTGCTGGCATAACCCCTGGTCGGCCGAGATCGGCAGCTGATGTGGTTCTCGACCGACCAGACGCGCATGGTGAGCGGCGCCTCGGCGCGAAGGTCCCTACCGGTGAGTTGCATGGCGCGACTAGCCTGGCGCCGTGAAGCGAAGCAGCGTGAGCCACATGAACTGCTCGGTGGCACGCTCGCTCGACATCGTCGGCGAGTGGTGGACGCTGCTGATCGTGCGCAACATCATGTTCGGCCAACGTCGCTTCGAGGCCATCCAGGCAGACCTGGGCATCGCTCGCAACATCCTCAGCGATCGCCTCAACACGCTGGTCGCGCACGAGGTCGTCGAGCGCGTGAAGTACCAGGAGCATCCCGAGCGCTACGAGTACCACCTCACCGAGAAGGGTCGCGACCTGTACCCGGTGGTCGCGGCGCTGATGGCGTGGGGCGACAAGTGGGAGGCGCCCGACGGCCCGCCGTTGGTGATGCGGCACACCTGTGGCGAGCAGGTCGCGGCTCGGATGGTGTGCGCTGCCTGTGGCGAGCCCATCGAGTTCGGCGCGGTGCGCTCGAAGGCGGGGCCCGGCTTCCGGCCGGCGGTCGTCCCGCCGGGGAAGTGAGCCTCAACCAGTCCGTTGCATCACGCAACGTTGTGGCCTAGTGTCGCGTCATGAGCGACAGCGAGTGGCACCCATCGGCCTGCATCCTGTGTGAGTGCAACTGCGGCATCGAGATCCGTCTCGGGGCCGACGGGCACACCTTCGAGCGCATCCGCGGCGACAAGGCCCACCCGGCCTCGCAGGGCTACACCTGCGAAAAGGCACTGCGCCTGAACCACTACCAGAACGGCGGCGACCGCTTGCTCTCACCGCTGCGCCGGCGGCCCGACGGCACGTTCGAGGAGATCGACTGGGAGACGGCGATTCGTGAGATCGCCGATCGATTCGCCGCCGTACGCGACGCACATGGCGGCGAGTCGATCTTCTACTACGGCGGCGGGGGCCAGGGGAACCACCTCGGCGGCGGGTACAGCGGCGCCACG
>Ga0209477_1000638_pt1 | contig 21790 bp, 18 predicted proteins | sample KloWWTupernatant_FD_187180 | JGI IMG/M metagenome (GOLD analysis project Ga0209477, IMG submission 187180) | Active sludge microbial communities from Klosterneuburg, Austria, studying microevolution and ecology of nitrifiers - Klosterneuburg... | ecosystem: Engineered > WWTP > Aerobic digester >... | reverse complement strand
GAAGCTCTCGCAGCAGGACCTCGCCAACATGGTCGGCGCCTCCCGCGAGATGGTGAACCGCATCCTCAAGGACCTCTCCGAGCGCGGCTTCATCGCGGTAGAGTCGAAGTCCATCACGATCATCAACAGGGAACTCCCCCCCTCGTTGTAGGGCCCCCGGCCCCGGAAAGCCCTCCCACCACGACTCGGTGGTGACCTCTCGAGGAGACCTCCTGCGCGAGGACACCGGTAATGACGCCGGTGGCAGTGTGGGCAGAGGGGGTGCGATTGGGTGTTCGCGTTCTGGATTTGCGGCCGAATGAGAGGGCTATCGGAGCCGCTCCGCTGGCCCATGTCGACATAGGCCAGGACATCGACACTCGACGCCCCTTTCCCCTTCCGTGCGACCGTCGGTGACAACGACGTTCTGCGGCCGAGGACACCTCCATGGGTGCGCACCAAGTCGTGGTGGGAGGACTTTCCGGGGCCGGGGGGCCCTATAATCGGGCATTCCGCGCTTGCCGATCGTGATGGCCGCCTCCCCCGCGAAATCCGCGTCTCCTTCCCCGCGCCTCGCGCGCATCCTGCGCGAGGCGGGGTGGATCCTGCTGCTCGCCGCGGGCGCGTATCTCGCGCTGGCGCTGGGCACCTACGACCGGGCCGACCCGGGGCCCTTCCACAGCGGCACGGGCGCGCCGGTCGCCAACCGCGCCGGCGGGCTGGGGGCGTGGCTCGCGGACTTCCTGTTCGGCGTGTTCGGGCTGTCGGCGTGGTGGTGGGTGGCGCTCCTCGCGTGGGGCATCCTGCGGCTCTACCCGCGCGTCGAGGCCTGGGAGATCGTGAACCGGCGCTCGCTCGTCGTGGCGCTGGCGGGCTTCGTGGTGCTCGTGGCGGCGACCTGCACGCTCGCGACGCTGCGCCTGCATTCGCTGGCACTAGCGCTGGGCTTCGAGCCGGGCGGCGCCGTGGGGGAGCTCGCCGCGGGGCCGGCCATGGCGGCGCTGGGCTTCACCGGCGCGACCCTCGTCCTCGTGGCCGTCGTCGCCTCGGCGTTCAGCGTCTTCTCGGGCCTGTCGTGGATACGGCTCTCCGAGAAGGTCGGCGCCGCGCTCGAACGGGCGTGGCTCGCGGTGCGCGAGCGCCGCGAGGCGAGCCGCGACCGCGAGGCCGGGCTCGCGGCCGCGCAGGAGCGCGAGGAGAAGGTCGAGGAGGCCAAGCGCATCTTCGACGACTACGAGCCCATCCGCATCGTGCCCCCGGAGCCGGTGATCGCGAAGAGCGAGCGCGTGGTGAAGGAGAAGCAGGTGCCGCTCTTCGCGGAGCTCCCCGACTCGCCGCTGCCGCCCATCGCGCTCCTCGACGCGGCCGACGCCCACGTCGAGCGGCCGACGCCCGAGACGCTCGAGTACACCTCGCGCCTCATCGAGAGGAAGCTCCTCGACTTCAACGTCCAGGTGAAGGTGGTCGCGGCCTATCCCGGCCCGGTCGTCACGCGCTACGAGATCGAGCCGGCGGTCGGCGTGAAGGGCGCGCAGGTGGTGAACCTCGCCCGCGACCTCGCGCGCGCGCTCTCCGTCACCGCGATCCGCGTCGTCGAGACGATCCCCGGCACCTCGTGCATGGGGCTCGAGATCCCCAACGCCAAGCGCGAGATCGTGCGGCTTTCCGAGATCGTCGGCTCGCAGGCCTACGCCGACATGCACTCGCGCCTCACGATCGCGATGGGCAAGGACATCACCGGCAAGCCCGTGGTGGCCGACCTCGCGCGCATGCCGCACCTGCTGGTCGCGGGCACCACGGGCTCGGGCAAGTCGGTCGCGATCAACGCGATGATCCTCTCGCTCGTCTACAAGTCGCCGGCCGCCGACGTGCGCCTCATCCTCGTCGACCCGAAGATGCTCGAGCTCTCCGTCTACGAGGGCATCCCGCACCTGCTCGCACCCGTGGTGACGGACATGCGCCAGGCCGCGGCCGCGCTGCACTGGTGCGTGGTCGAGATGGACCGGCGCTACAAGCTCATGTCGGCGGTCTCGGTGAGAAACCTCGCGGGCTACAACCACAAGGTGCGCGAGGGCATCGATAGGAAGCAGCCGCTCAAGCACCCGTTCTCGCTCACTCCCGACAACCCGGAGGACCTCGAGGAGCTGCCGTTCATCGTCGTGGTGATCGACGAGCTCGCGGACCTCATGATGGTCGCCGGCAAGAAGGTCGAGGAGCTGATCGCGCGCCTCGCGCAGAAGTCGCGCGCCTCGGGCATCCACCTCGTCCTCGCGACGCAGCGCCCGTCGGTCGACGTGATCACCGGCCTCATCAAGGCGAACGTCCCCACGCGCGTGGCCTTCCAGGTCTCCTCCAAGGTCGATTCGCGCACCATCCTCGACCAGCAGGGCGCCGAGAGCCTGCTGGGGCAGGGCGACATGCTCTACCTGCCGCCGGGCACCGGGCACCCGCAACGCGTGCACGGCGCCTACGTGGCCGACGCCGAGGTGCAGCGCGTGGTCGAGCACCTGAAGCGCCAGGGCGAGGCGCAGTACATCGACGGCATCCTCGACGACCCCGAGCAGGCGGATTCCGAGGCGGGGGGCGACGCGCCGGGCGGCGAGGCCGACCCGCTCTACGACCAGGCCGTGCAGGTGGTGCTGCAGAACCGGCGCGCCTCGATCTCGCTCGTGCAGCGGCACCTGCGCATCGGCTACAACCGCGCCGCGCGGCTCATCGAGGACATGGAGCGCGCGGGTTTGGTGTCGCCCATGGCCTCCAACGGCAACCGCGAGATCCTCTCGCCGGCGAGGGCGGAGAAGTGAGGGCCGTGGCGGTCGCGGCCGCGGCGATCGCCGCGGGCCTTTCGCTTCCTGCCGCGGCCGGCGCGGTCGACGCCTTCCTCGCCTTCACGGCCGCCTCCCGCACCGCCACCGCCCGCTTCGAGCAGGAGGTGCTGGACCGCGACGGCCGGGTGGTCGACCGCTCCGCCGGCACCTTCGCCTTCTCGCGGCCCGGGAAGTTCCGCTGGGCCTACGACCGGCCGTCGCGCACGCTCATCGTCGCCGACGGGGCGCGGCTGTGGATCCACGACGAGGACCTGAACCAGGTCACCGTTCGCGCCATCGACCGCGCACTCACGGCCACGCCAGCGGCGCTGCTGGCCGGCCAGGCCGACGTGACCGCCGTCTTCACCTTGCGCGAGGCGGGCACGGAAGGCGGGCTCGCGTGGCTGGAGGCCGCACCGAAGGAACGCGACACCGGCTTCGAGCGCGTGCGCATCGGGATGAAGGGGAACGCGCCGGCGGCGATGGAGCTGCACGATTCGCTGGGCGGCCGCACGATGCTGCGCTTCCCGGAGTTCCGGGCGGGCGCCAAGGTCGAGCCTGGCGCCTTCGCGTTCACCCCGCCCAAGGGGGCCGACGTCCTCGACGAGCGCCCCGCTCCCGCCGCCGCTCAGCCCGGCGGTCCTATTCCCAGGAAACGGTAGGCTTCCGCCACGCTCGCGGTGGTGCGCACGGGCACCCCGCGGTCGTGCGCGGCGTTCTCGAGCGTCTTAGTGACCATCTGCGCCGTGTCGACCAGGATGGCGATCCTCACGGGCCCGCGGCGGTTCTCGGCGATCGCGCGCGCGAGGTCCATGCGCTCGCCGATCCCCACGCCGGGATCGAGCCCGCGCGCGTCGACGAGGGCGAGCGCGAGACCGCTGGCCGCGCAGGCCTCGAATAGGCGCGCGACGACTTCGCCCGCCATCTTCGGATCGAAGGCGCCGCCCGCCTCGACCTGCACGTGCTTCTCGAGCACCGTCACCCGGTAGTCCATGGATCTCCCTTTCCCGTCGAAGGCTATGATAGCGGCGATGGGCGCCGGGCCGCTTGGCCGGCGCCGGAACTTCCCGCCATGACCGAAGCCCGCGACCTGTTTACCCCCACCGGCGAGGCCAGCGCGCCGCTCGCGGAGCGGCTGCGCCCGCGGCGCGTCGAGGACGTGGTGGGCCAGCGCCACCTGCTGGGCGAGGGCCGCCCGCTCGCCGTCGCCCTCGAGTCGGGGCGGCTGCACTCGATGATCCTGTGGGGCCCGCCGGGCGTGGGCAAGACGACGCTCGCGCGGCTCCTCGCCCAGGCCTTCGGCGCGGAATTCATCGCGCTTTCCGCGGTGCTCGCCGGCGTGAAGGAGATCCGCGAGGCGGTCGACCGCGCGCGCCTCGCGCGCGAGGCGCACGGCCGCGCGACCATCCTCTTCGTGGACGAGGTGCACCGCTTCAACAAGACCCAGCAGGACGCCTTCCTGCCCCACGTCGAGAGCGGCCTCTTCACCTTCATCGGCGCGACCACCGAGAACCCGTCCTTCGAGGTGAACGGGGCGCTGCTGTCGCGCGCCCAGGTCTACGTGCTGGAGCCGCTGGGCCTGGAGGACCTCGACCGGCTCGTGGCCCGCGGCTTCGAGGCCGAGGGCATCGACGTCACCGAGGAGGCGCGCGGCCGCGTGGCGGAGTACGCCGACGGCGACGGCCGGCGGGCCCTGAACCTGGTCGAGCAGGTGGCGACCGCCGCGCGCGCGGCGGCGCGCCGCGGCGCGGACGCCCCGTTCGTGGAGGGCGTCGTCACGCGCGCCGGGCGGCGATTCGACAAGGGCGGCGAGAACTTCTACGACCAGATCTCGGCGCTGCACAAGAGCGTGCGCGGCAGCGACCCCGACGCCGCCCTCTACTGGATGGCGCGTATGCTCGACGGCGGCGCCGACCCGCGCTACCTCGCGCGGCGCATGGTGCGCATGGCGAGCGAGGACGTGGGCCTCGCCGACCCGCGGGCGCTCGAGATCGCCACGCGCGCGGCGGAGGTCTACGAGCGCCTCGGCTCGCCCGAGGGCGAGCTCGCGCTCGCCGAGTGCGTGGTCTACCTCGCGGTGGCGCCCAAGTCCAACGCGGTCTACGTCGCCTGGGGGGAAGCGCGCCGTTTCGTGTCGACGGACGCGAGCCGCCCCGTGCCGCTGCGGCTGCGGAACGCGCCCACGCGCCTCATGAAGGAACTGGGCTACGGCAAGGACTACCGCTACGCGCACGACGAGGAGGGCGGCTACGCCGCGGGCGAGTCCTACCTCCCCGACGGCATGCAGCCGCCGGGCTGGTACCGCCCGACGGACCGCGGGCTGGAGGCGAAGATCCGCGACAAGCTCGCGTGGCTGCGCAGCCGCGACAAGGAGCCCCGCGGCGATTCCTGAGCGCGCCGCTCTACTTCACCAGCACGACCATGCTGCCCAGGCGCCCCCAGCGCCAGAAGTGCGTCGCGGCGGCCACCAGCGGCTGGGCGGCGCGGTGGCGCGCGAGCCGGCCGAGGAGGCCCGTCTCGCCGATGCCCATCCCCAGCCGCACGAGGCGCTCGGAGTTGACGAGGATGCGGCCGGCGGAGAACCCGACGCGCCGCGCGACGGCCACGATGTGGCGCGGCGGCATGTCCTTCTCCGTCACGCCGTAGCGCGCGACGGCCGCCTGCGTCGCGGGGTTCGCCGCGTGCCCCTCGCCGGGCTCGTGGGTGACGAGCACGCCGCCGGGCCGGAGCGCACGGTACGCGCCGGCCAGCGCCGCCTCCTCGTCGACGGCGTGGTGCAGGGAGTCGAAGAAGAGGGCACCGTCGAACTCGCCCGCGAAGGCGAGGCTCTCGTAGTCCGAGCTCACGAAGCGCAGGTTCGCGAGCGCCTCGCGGTCGCGCGCCGCCTCGGCGGCCGCGATCATGTCGGGGGCGATGTCCTGCCCGGTGACCTCGTGGCCGCGGCGCGCGAGGAAGAGGCTCGTCCAGCCCGTGCCGCAGCCCAGGTCGAGGATGCGCGACGGCGGCGGCGGGAGCAACTGCATCACGATGCCGATGTCGACCAGCATCTGCGCGCACCCCGCGTCGGAGAAGGGCTTGCCGGCGGCGTGGGCGAGGCCGGCCTCGCCGATGTTCCTCAGGTAGTCGATCTCGCCTTGCTTGGGCATGGTGCGGGCAGGTCTCGGGGTCGACCGAATATAATCACGGTTTCCCCTCACGCGCGATACCCATGCTGGACATCCAACTGCTGCGCAAGGACCTCCCCGCCGTCGTCGCCGGCCTCGCCCGCCGCGGCCTCGCTTTCGACGAAGCCAGGTTCCGCTCGCTGGAAGAAGACCGAAAGAGCTCCCAGGGAATGATCGAAGGCGCACAGGCCAGGAGAAATTCCCTCTCCAGGCAGATCGGGATCAAGAAGTCGAAAGGCGAGGACGTCTCGACCGAGATGGCGGAGGTCGAGACCGTCAATGACCTCCTTCAAGCGTCCGAGGGAAGGCTGAAGAGCCTCCAGGCGGAGATGGAAGCCTTCCTTCGGACCATCCCGAACATCCCGCGGCCCGAGGTGGCGCACGGGAGGTCGAGCGACGACAACGTCGAGGTGCGCCGCTGGGGCACGCCGCGCGCGTTCGACTTCCCGGTGAAGGACCACGTCGACGTGGGCGCGGGCCTGGGCCTGCTCGATTTCGACACGGCGGCCAAGCTCTCCGGGGCGCGCTTCTCGGTGCTCAGGGGCGGGCTCGCGCGCCTGCACCGGGCGCTCGCGCAGTTCATGCTGGACGTGCACACGCGCGAGCACGGCTACACCGAGGTCTACGTCCCCTACATGGTCACCGGCGAGTGCGCCGACGGGGTCTCGAGCCTCGCCAAGTTCAGGGACGACCTCTTCAAGCTCGAGGGGCGCGACCTCTACCTCATCCCCACCGCCGAGTACCCCGTCACCAACTTCGTCCGCGACACGCTGCTGGAAGCGAAGGACCTGCCGCTCAGGTTCGTGTGCCACAGCCCCTGCTTCCGTTCGGAGGCGGGCAGCTACGGCAAGGACACCCGCGGCATGATCCGCCAGCACCAGTTCGACAAGGTGGAGATCCTGCAGGTGGTGCACCCGGAGAGATCCGGCGAGGCCCACGAGGAGCTGACCGGGCACGCCGAGGCGATCCTCAAGCGCCTGGGCCTGCCGTTCCGCACCGTGATGCTGTGCACGGGGGATCTCGGCTTCTCCAGCGCCAAGACCTACGACCTCGAGGTGTGGCTCCCGGGGCAGCAGGCCTACCGCGAGATCTCGTCGTGCTCCAACTTCGAGGCCTTCCAGGCGCGGCGCATGCAGGCGCGCTTCAAGGGCGGCGAGAAGGGCCGCCCCGAGCCCGTGCACACGCTCAACGGCTCCGGCCTCGCCGTCGGCCGCACACTGGTGGCGATCCTCGAGAATTGCCAGCAGGCCGATGGCTCGGTCGCGGTCCCCGAGGCGCTGGTGCCCTGGATGGGCGGCGTGGACCGGATCGCGCGCGCGTGAGCACGCGCCTCGTCGTCGTCCGCCACGGCGAGACGGCGTGGAACGTCGCCTCGCGGATCCAGGGGCACGCCGACAGCCCGCTCACGCCCGCCGGCCTCGCGCAGGCGCAGGCCATCGCGGCGCGCCTCGCCGGCGAGCGCTTCGACCGGCTGCTCTCGAGCGACCTCGGCCGCGCCTGGCGCACGGCGCAGGCCATCGCCGCGCGCACCGGCCACGCCATCCACCCCGAGCCGCGGCTGCGCGAGCGCAACTACGGACTCGCCGAGGGGCTCACCTACGGCGAGATCGGCGTGCACTACCCGGAGATCTTCTCCCGCGTGCGCGACACCGACCCCGACTACGTCGTGCCGGGCGGCGAGAGCCGGCGCCAGATGTACGAGCGCGTGAGCGGCGCCTTCGAGTCCCTCGCGCGGGCGCACGACGGCGAGCGCCTCGTGGTCGTCTGCCACGGGGGCGTGCTCGCCATGCTCTACCGGCACGTGCAGGGCATCCCGGTGGGAGCTGCCCAGCCGATCCCCATACCCAACGCCTCCTACAACGCGCTCGCCTTCGACGACGGGCGCTGGGCCGTGGAGGCGTGGGCGGACACGGCTCACCTCGAGGCGACGGAACCCTTCGTGGAGCCCTGAGGGGCGGGGGCCGGCCGCGGGGCGAGCGGCCCGTCGCGCGGCGCGATGCGCGACAGGATGTCGTGGAAGTTGCGCACGTTGTCCACGAATTGCATGGCCTCGTGGCCGCGCGCGAAGCCGTGCTTGAGCTTCTGGTAGGACTCCGGGTCGGTGAGCCCCGGGAGCGCGAGCTTCACGTCCTGCCACTTGTCCGGCGAAAGTCCGCGGCGCTGCGCGAGGATGCGCGCGTCCTCGAGGTGCCCGATCCCGAGGTTGTAGGCGGCCAGCGCGAGGTAGGTGCGGTCGGGCTCCGCGATGCGCGCGGGAAGCGTGTCCGCCAGCAGCCCGAGGTAGCGCGCGCCGCCGAGGATGCTCTCGCGGGCGTCCAGCCGGTCCTTGACCCGCAGGCGGTCGGCCGTCTCCTCGGTGAGCATCATGAGGCCGCGCACGCCCGTGGGGGAGGTCGCGAGCGGGTCCCAGTGCGACTCCTGGTAGCCGACGGCGGCGACGAGGCGCCAGTCGAACCCGGAGACCTGCTCGGCCTCCACGAAGTGGGGCTTGAGCTTCGGCAGCAGCGTGTTGATGCGCTCGATCAGCGTCCCCGCGTCGATGGCGGAGAGGCGCGCGGCGTGGGCGAAGTGCAGGTCGTTGAGGCGCCGGAGCGTGCCGTCCTTCTCGATCCTCGCGAAGAACGCCTTCATGCGGTCGAGGAGCGGCTTCTGGTCGACGCGCCCGACGCGCCAGGAGTAGTGGACGGGCTTGCCCACGTCGAAGGCGATCTCGACCTGCGGGAAGTGCTTGCGGGCGATGGTGAAGCGCGCGGAGTCGACCAGCGCGCCGTCCAGTTCGCCCCGCGCCACGCGCTCGAGGAGATCCTCGACGGCCGCGTCGGGCGGCAGGCGCTCGAGCCGCGCCGGGAGCGTCGCGCCCGAGAGCAGCAGCGGATCGGCGAACGGGTCGCCGATCGTGCCCACGCGGCGGCCTTCCACGTCGGCCGCGCCGCGCGGTCGCGGGAGATCCGCCCTCCAGGCGAGCTGGAATTGCGCCGTGCGGTACGAAGGGCCCCAGACGAGGCCGCCCGGCAGGTCGAAGCGCCTCGGCAGGAGCGCCGCGGCGAAGTGCGCGCGCCCGTCGGCGAGCGCCTGCTCGGCCTTCGCCTGGCTCTCGACGAAGTCGTACTCGAGGGGGACGCCGAGGTCCTTCGCGAAGAGCGACACGAGGTCGTGCTCGAAGCCGCCCGGGTGGCCCTGCGCGTCCTCGTACCAGGTGGCCGGGCCGTTGAGGGTCACGACCACCAGCTTGCCGCCCTCGGAGAGCGCCTTCACCGGAGGGCGCGAGATGTCGCACCCCGCCGCGAGGATCACGAGGATGACGAGGAGGATCCGCGCGGCCATGGCCCGAAGTGTGACCCGGCGCAGTCCCCGATTCAACCTGCGCCGCCGCATCGGCCGGCCGGTGAAATCGGCGATAATCGGCCGAGGATGCCCCGTACGACGCCCAGGACCTACGCACTCGTGCCCGCCGCCGGCCAGGGCACGCGCATGGGCGAGAGCACGCCCAAGCAGTACCTCGCGGTCGCGGGCCTGCCGATGCTGCGCCACTCGCTCGCCGCGCTCGCCGCCGTGGCGCGCGTGGACCGCGTGATCGCGATCCTCGCCCCGGACGATGCCCACTGGAACGCGCACGACTGGTCCGCCCTCGCCGGGCGCGTCGAGGCGCTTCGCGCCGGCGGGCAGACGCGCGCGAGGAGCGTGGCCAACGCCATCGAGCGGCTGGCGGGCGAGGCCGCACCCGACGACTGGATCCTCGTGCACGACGCGGCTCGCCCCTGCCTCACGCCGGCGATGGTCGAGCGCCTGCTGGACGAGGCGGGCGACGACCCCGTGGGCGGGCTCCTCGCGATGCCCGTGGCCGACACGCTCAAGCGCGAGGGTGAGCCCGCGCGCGTCGGTGCGACGGTGCCGCGCGAGGGCCTCTGGCGCGCGCAGACGCCGCAGCTCTTCCGCTACGCGCTGCTGCGGCGCGCGCTCGCCGAGGCGCCGGCCGCGACGGACGAGTCGCAGGCCGTGGAGTCGCTCGGGCACCGGCCGCGGCTGGTGCAGGGCGACAACGCCAACTTCAAGGTGACCTTTCCCGAGGACCTCGCCCTCGCGGAGACGATCCTCACCCACCGGAGGAAGCACGCATGACGGCCTTGCGCATCGGCCAGGGTTTCGACGTCCACCCGCTCGTCGCCGGCCGCCGGCTGGTGATCGGCGGCGTGGAGATCGCCCACGACAGGGGGCTGCTCGGCCACAGCGACGCGGACGTGCTGCTGCACGCCATCAGCGACGCCCTCCTCGGGGCGGCGGCGCTCGGCGACATCGGCCGGCACTTCCCCGACAGCGACCCCCGCTACAGGGGCATCGACAGCCGCGAGCTGCTGCGGCGCGTGGCCGGCCTCGTGCGCGAGACGGGCTTCGTGCCCGTGAACGTGGACGCGACGATCATCGCCGAGGCGCCGCGCATGGCGCCCCACGTCCCCGCGATGGTGGCCAACATCGCCGCCGACCTCGGCATCGACGCGGGGTGCGTGAACGTGAAGGCCACCACCACCGAGAAGCTGGGCTTCACGGGGCGCGGGGAGGGCATCGCCGCGCAGGCCGCCTGCCTCCTTGCCGCGTCGAAGCAGTAGCGGGCGATCGGGGGCTCGAGGGGCGGGACGCGCCTCCGTGCTTCCTCCGTGTCCTCCGTGCTTCCTCCGTGTCCTGCGTGTTGAATCCCCCGCCCGCCTGGCGCGGCGCCCGCCCTAGCGGCGGAACTGGGCGAGGACGGAGGTCGTCCAGCTGAGCCGCTCGATGAGCGTGCGCAGGAACTCGCGGTTGAAGCGCAGCTGGCAGCCCTCGGTGAGGCTCTCGAGGTGGGTCGCCTGGATCTTGAGGAGGTGCACCTCTGACACCGAGATGATCGAGGCCGAGCGCCGCGCGCGGTCCCCGGAGAGGTAGGCCATCTCGCCGAAGCAGTCGCCTTCCTTGAGGACGTTGAGGAGCTTGCCGTCCTTCACCACCTTCACCTGCCCGGCGACGATGATGAAGAACGCCTGGCCGATCTCGCCCTCGAGCAGCAGGTTCTCGTCGCGGGCGTGGACCTCCCAGATGGCGCCGCGCAGCACCTCCCAGAGCTCTGCGTCGCGGAACTCGCGGAAGAAGGGCAGGGCGCGCAGCTTGTTGAACTTCTCCGTCGAGCTGATCTCGGTGGAGTAGCGCTCGAGCTGCGGGAAGGTGTCGGCGAGGTCGCTCGCCATCTCGAACCAGGTCTGGTAGCGCTGCCTCGGGTCCTTCGCCATCGCCTTCTTCACGATCTCCACGAGCTTGTCGGGGAGGTCGGGGCGCAGCTGCTCGAGGGGCACGGGCTCCTCGTTGAGGATCTTGTTGATCATCGCCACCGAGTTCTCGGCGCGGAACGGGAGCTTGCCCGTGAGCAGCTCGTACATCACCACGCCCAGCGAGTAGATGTCGGTCTGGACGGAGGGCGACTCCTCGTTGATCTGCTCCGGCGACATGTAGGCCGGGGAGCCCAGGAAGCCCTCGATCTGCGTGTGCGTGGCGTGCGAGATCTTGGCGGTGCCGAAGTCGCTGATCTTGATGTCGTCGCGCTCGGAAAGCAGGATGTTGGCGGGCTTGATGTCGCGGTGGATCACGCCGTTCTGGAAGGCGTAGTCCAGCGCCCGGCACATCTTGAAGATCACGAGCACGGCCTGCCGCACGGGCAGGAGGTTGGTCTCGGTGCAGTACTTCTTGAGGGAGCCGCCCGGGACGTACTCCATCACGATGTAGCGCGTCTCGCCGTCGACCACCGCGTCGTACACCGCGACGATGTTGGGGTGGTTGAGCTTGCCGGCGAGCGAGGCCTCGTTGAGGAAGAGCTTCTCGAAGCGGTTGGCCTCCTCCTCCGACATGTCGGCGTCGCTCTTGGCGACCTTGATCGCGACCTTGCGGTCGTTGAAGGGATCCTCGCCGACGTAGACGTTGGCCGATGCCCCCTGCCCGATCTCGGAGAGGACCGTGTACTTGCCGATCTTGTGGGGGCGTTCGGACACCGGGTGAGGGGGCGTGGTGGCAATGCCGCGTTTTGCGGGCAGTTTAACCGAAGTGGGCGCGCCGGGGCGATGGAACGGGCGCAGGGCATACCCCCATCGGCGCCGCCGTTGATCCGGCGCCGCGGCCGCGGGGATAATGGCGCCGGCACGCGAAACGGAGGCCAAGGACCATGGAAGTCGAAGGCAGGACGCCGCTCATGGCGGCGGCGGGGCGGGGCGACCTGGCGGAGGTGCGCAGGCTCCTCGCGGAGGGCGCCGACGTGAACGCGGCCGACGCGATGGGCTTCACCGCGCTCTTCCACGCCTGCTACAACGGCGACGAGGATCGCGGCTACCCGGAGGTCGTCCGGGCCCTGCTCGAGGCGGGCGCGGACCGCGAGGCGCGCATCGGCTACGGCGTGCGGCCGCTCATGTACGCGGCGGGCAACGGGGAGGCGGGCGTGGTCGAGGCGCTGCTCGCCGCCGGCGCCGACCCCTCGGCGAGGAACGAGGGCGGCCGCACGGCCCTCATGATGGTGAAGGACCGCGACTACGTCGACGTGATCAACCTCCTGCACGAGGCCGAGCTGGCCCTGGGCGGCGAGGGTTGCGGCACGCGCAACGCCCCCGGGATGCAGGTCGTCACCTTCCTGAAGAAGCCCCACTGAGCCGGGCGGGAGCCCGGTTCACTGCGCGGCGAGGCCGCGGGCCAGCGCGAGGAAAGCGTCCCGCGACCCGTCCGTGACCTCCACCACCTCCGCCGTGGCGGCGCCCGCGTAGTTGCGGAACATCGATCGCCGGTAGGCGGGGTCGTAGTGGGCCTCGAGGAGGTCCGCGACCAGCCCCGTCCAGTCGCCGGCGCCCGCGAGGCCGTCCCAGCGCGCGATGCGCTCGTTGCCGTGCAGGGGCGCGAGGCAGGCGAGCTTTTCCATCAGGCGGGCGGGGTCGGCCACCAGGTGCGCGTAGTCCTCGAGCAGGAGCCGCGTGCGCACGGCAGGCCCGGCCTCCAGCCGCAGGCACCGGCCCTCGCGCATGCGGTGGATGAGCGCCTCGGGCACGCGCAGGTTGCCCACCTTGCGGCTCTCCGACTCCACGAACACCGGGCGCGCGGGGTCGAAGCGCGCGAGCGCCGACCAGATGGCCGTCTCGAAGGCCTTCTGCGAGGGCTGCGGCGCGCCCGGCAACTCGCCCAGGACGGAGCCGCGGTGCGCGGCGAGCGCCTCCAGGTCGAGCACCTGCGCGGGCGTGGTCGCGAGCGCCTCCAGCAGCCGGCTCTTGCCCGACCCCGTGGCCCCGCAGACGACGAGGAACGAGAAGCGCGCGGGCATGGCCTCGAGGTCGGCCGCCACCTGCCGCCGGAAGCCCTTGTAGCCGCCCTCGAGCTGCAGCGCGTCCCACCCCACCTGGCGCAGGACGTGGGTGAGGGCGCCGGAGCGGGAGCCGCCGCGCCAGCAGTAGACCAGCGGCCGCCAGTGCCGCGGGCGGTCGGCGAAGCGCCCGGCGATGATCCTCGCGATGTTGGCGGCCACGAGCGGCGCGCCGATCCGCTTGGCCTCGAAGGCGCCGCGCTCCTTGTAGGCCGTGCCCACGAGCGCGCGCTCGCCGTCGTCCAGCACCGGGCAGTTCTCGGCGCCGGGAAGGTGGTCCTCCGCATACTCCGACGGGCTGCGCGCGTCGAGGATCGCGTCCCACCCCGAGAGGTCGGCCGCGGAAAGGGGCAGCCGGGCCCGCGAGGCCGGGCGGTCGCGGAACTCCGGGAGCTGGGTCACTTGCGCGGCGACCGCCGGAGCAGGGGCTCCAGCGTCGGCCAGACGTTGTCCAGGATCAGGGGCTGCGCGGCGGCCGAGGGGTGCAGCTGGTCCGGGAGGAAGAGGTCGCGCCTGTCGGCGATGCCGTCAAGCAGGAAGGGCACCAGGGGCACCTTCGCCTTCCGCGCGAGCTGGGGGAAGAGCTCGCGGAACTCGCGGGCATAATCGATGCCATAATTCGGCGGAATCATGAGCCCCACCAGCACGGGTTCGGCCCGGGCGGCGCGGGCGAGTCGGATCATCTCCTCGAGGTTGGCGCGCGCGGCGGCCACCGGCTGGCCGCGCAGGCCGTCGTTGGCCCCGAGGGCGATCACCACGAGGGAAGGGCGGTGGCGCTGGAGGTCCCCGGGCAGGCGGCGCAGGCCCCCGGCCGTGGTCTCGCCGGAGATGCTCGCGTTCACCACGCGCCATCCCAGCCGCTCGCGGGCGATGCGCTCCCCGAGAAGGGAGACCCAGCCCTGCGGCGTGGCGAGGCCGTAGGCGGCCGAGAGGCTGTCGCCGAACACGAGGACGGTGCGCGCGGCGTCGGCCGCCGCGGCGGGCAGGGCGAGGAGAAGGGCCGCGAGGCCGGGGGCCGCGCGGCGCAGGAATCGATCGATGAATTTCACGTCGTGTTGCCTCGGCGACCGGCACGCAAGCGGAGCACCATGAACGCCATCAGGGAACCGGAAAGCCCCCCCGCCAGCGCGCGCAAGCCCGCCATTGTGCGGGCCGAGGGCCTCACCAAACAAGTCTCCACGCCCGACCACGAGCTGGTCATCGTGCGCGAGGCGAGCTTCGAGGTCGCCGCCGGCGATTCGGTGGCCGTCGTCGGGGCCTCGGGGTCGGGCAAGTCCACGCTGCTGGGACTGCTCGCGGGGCTCGACGTTCCCTCGGCCGGCCGCGTCTGGATCGACGGCGAGGACCTCTTCGCCCTCGACGAGGACGGGCGTGCGCGCCTGCGGGGCCGCCTCGTGGGCTTCGTCTTCCAGTCCTTCCAGCTGCTGCCGGCGCTCACCGCGCTCGAGAACGTCATGCTGCCGCTCGAACTCGCCGGCGCGGCCGACGCGGGCGCGCGCGCCTCCCGCGTGCTGGACCAGGTGGGGCTCGCCGACCGGCTCGGCCACTACCCGCGCCAGCTCTCGGGCGGCGAGCAGCAGCGCGTGGCGGTGGCGCGCGCCTTCGCCACCGAGCCCAAGCTCCTCTTCGCCGACGAGCCCACCGGCAACCTCGATTCCGCCACGGGCCGGCAGGTGATCGAGCTCCTCTTCCGCATGAACCGCGACCACGGCACCACGCTCGTTCTGGTCACGCACGACGAGGCGCTGGCGGCGCGGTGCGACAGGCGCATCGCCATCTCGGCCGGCGTGGTGCAGGGATGACGAACAACTTCGCGATCGCGCTGCGCATGCTCCGCCGCAACGCCCACTCGGGCGAGGCTCGGGTGCTCGCCGCGGCGCTCCTCGTCGCGGTGGCGAGCGTCACCACGGTGGGCTTCTTCGCCGACCGGGTGCGCGGCGCGCTCGACCGCCAGGCCAACGAGCTGCTGGGCGGCGACCTCGTCGTGATCGCGGACCACCCGGTGCCGGCGGCGTTCGTCGAGCGCGCGCGCGCCGACGGCCTCGCGGTCGCGCAGACGACCACCTTCCCGAGCATGGTCTCCGGCGCGGCGGGCACGAGCCTCGCCGAGATCAAGGCCGTGAGCTCGAGCTTCCCGCTGCGCGGGCGGCTGCGCGTGGCGCCGACGCCGGTGGCGCCGGACCGCGAGGCCGACGGCGCGCCCGCCCCGGGGACGGTGTGGGTGGCGGGCCCGCTCGTCTCGCGCATCGGGGCCGCCGTGGGCGAGACGGTGAAGGTCGGCAACGCGCCGCTGCGGGTCGCCGAGGTGATCACGCGCGAGCCCGACAACGTGCTCGACTTCTTCGGCATCGCGCCGCGCGTCCTCATCAACGACGCCGACCTCGCGGCCACCGGCCTCGTGCAGGTGGGCAGCCGCGTCAGCTACCGGCTGCTGGTGGCGGGCGAGTCGCGCCAGGTCTCGCGCTACGACGCGGAGATGCGGCCGAGGCTCGGCCGCGGCGAGCGCATCGAGGGCGTGCGGGACGCCCGCAGCGAGGTGCGCGTGTCGCTCGAGCGCGCGCAGCGCTTCCTCGGGCTGGCGTCGCTCCTCTCGGTGATCCTCGCCTCCGTGGCCGTGGCGCTGGCCGCGCGCCGCTTCTCGCTGCGCCAGACCGACGGCGCGGCGATGATGCGCTGCCTCGGGGCGGCCCAGGCCGACATCTTCGCCATCAACGCCTGGCAGTTCCTGCTGCTGGCGGCCGCGGGCTGCGCGGCGGGCACGGCCGCGGGCTTCGGCGCGCAGGCGGTGCTCGCGCACTGGCTCTCCGGCTTCTTCGCCGTGGCGCTGCCGGCGCCGGGCTGGCGGCCGGCGGTGCAGGGCGCGGTCATCGGCCTCGTGCTGGTGCTGGGCTTCACCATCCCGCCGCTGCTGCGCCTGCGAAACGTGCCGACGCTGCGCGTGCTGCGCAGCGACGTGGCGGTGGCCGAGCCCTCGAGCCTCTTCGCCTACGCGCTGGGCCTCGCCGCGCTCTCCTCGCTCATCGTCTGGCAGGCGGGCGACACGCGGCTGGGCGCGATCTCGGTCGGCGGCTTCGCGGCCGCGCTCGGGGTCGCCGCGCTCGCCGGCTTCATCCTCATCCGGGCGCTCTCGCGCCTGCGCGCGGGCGCCTCCGGCCCGTGGCGCTACGGCCTCGCGAACCTCCGGCGGCGCACGGGGGCGAGCCTCGTGCAGGTGATGGCGCTCGGCGTGGGCATCATGGCCATGCTGCTCCTCACGCTGGTGCGCTCCGACCTCATCGTGAAGTGGCAGAAGTCGATGCCGGCGGACATGCCCAACCGCTTCGCGATCAACGTCCAGAACGACCAGCTGCCGGCCGTGAAGGCCTACTTCGCCGACCTCGGCCTCGCCACCCCCGACCTCTACCCGATGGTGCGCGGCCGGCTCGTGGCGATCGGGGACAAGCCGGTCTCGCCCGCGGACTACACGGACCAGCGCGCGCGCCGCCTCGTGGAGCGCGAGTTCAACCTCTCCTGGGCGAAGGACCTGCGGCCCGACAACAGGATCGTGGCCGGGAACTGGTGGAAGGCGGGCGACGCCGCGCCGCAGTTCTCGGTGGAGGAGGGTATCGCGAAGACCCTCTCCATCCGCGTGGGCGACACGCTTTCGTGGGACGTGGGTGGCGCGCGTTTCACGGCGAAGGTGACGAGCCTGCGCAAGGTGGAGTGGGACAGCTTCAAGGCCAACTTCTTCGTGATCGCGAGCCCGGGCATGCTGGAAGCCTACCCCGCGAGCTGGATCACGAGCTTCCACCTGCCCGCCGGCCGCGAGGAGGTCGTGAACCGCCTCGTCGAGCGCTTCCCCAACGTGAGCGTGATCGACCTCACGGCGATCATGGGGCAGGTGAAGCGCATCTCCGACCAGGTGTCGCGCGCCGTGGAGTTCGTGTTCCTCTTCGCGATCGCGGCGGGCCTCGTCGTGCTCTTCGCCGCCATCACCTCGACGCAGGACGAGCGCGTCTTCGAGGGCGCGGTCATGCGCACGCTGGGCGCCAGCCGCCGGCAGATGGTGCTCACGCAGCTCTCGGAGTTCCTCGCGATCGGGCTCCTCGCGGGGATGGTGGCCGCGGCCGGCGCCGTGGGCCTCACCTTCGCGCTCTCGGAGCGCGTGCTGGGCGTGCCCTACGAGTTCGACTGGGTCGTGCCGGTGGCAGGGCTGCTGGCTGGCGGCGTCGGCGTCGCCATCGCCGGGCTCCTGGGCACGCGCCGCGCCGTGGATTCGCCGCCGCTCGCGGCCATCCGCGCGGTGACCTGAGCATGGCGGGCCCGCACCCAGGCGCCGGCGCGCTCCCCGTCTCGACGGGCCTTCGCTCGCCCTACCTCCTGCTCAGCGCCACCGCGCTCTTCTGGTCGCTCAACTGGGTGATCGGCAAGGCCGTGGTGGGCACGATCTCGCCGCTCTTCCTCACCTTCATCCGCTGGGTCATCGCCGTGGCGGCGATGATGCCCTTCGCGTGGCCCCTCATCCGCGCCCACTGGCCGGTGGTGCGCGCCAACTGGAAGCCGATCGCCCTCATCGGCTTCTGGGGCACGGGGCTGCACAACGCCTTCGCCTACGTGGGCCTGCACTACACGACGGCGACCAACGGCGTGATCCTCAACAGCTCGATCCCGGTGCTCATCATCGTCACCGGCTGGATCCTCTACCGCGACACCATCACGCGCGTGCAGGCGCTGGGCGTCGTGGTCTCGCTCGCCGGCGTGCTCTCGGTGCTCACGGGGGGCGACCTCCGGCTGCTCGCGACCCTGACCCTCAACAAGGGCGACGTCATCGTGATCATCGGCATGGTGTTCTGGGCCGTCTACACGGTGCTGCTGCGCTTGAAGCCCGCGGAGCTCCCGGGCCTGGCGCTGCTCGCCTGCTGCGGCGTGGTGGGCGTGGTGCTCCTCGCGCCGCTCGCCGCCGCCGAGTTCCTGTTCTGGGGCGGCTCCGTCGCGCTCACGCCGGCCTCCTTCGCCGCCATGCTCTACGTGGGCATCGTCCCCTCGTTCCTGGGCTACGTCTTCTGGAACCGCGCCGTGGCGGAGGTGGGCTCCAACGTGGCCGGGATCTTCATCCACCTCATGCCGGCGTTCGGGAGCCTGCTCGCGTGGATGTTCCTGGGGGAGCGCATCCGCGCCTTCCATGTCGTGGGGATCGCGCTGATACTCGCGGGCGTGTGGCTCACTGCGAGGGGGCGGCGCGGGGTGCCTGTGCCTGTGACGGAGTAGGTCGCAGCGCCTCCTGCCGGTACCGAAGAGGGGCTCGGAGGGCTCATGCCCCAAGCTTCACGCCGTGCAGGCGGCCTCGTCCGATCGGCTCGCGTCTCGTGCGGCGCCGCTCTTCTCCTCGTCGGGGCAGCCCTCCAGGACCCTCTACCACCCCGACGGAAGGCTTCGCTCCTCCCCGTGCCTGCGCCGGCAGCCTCGACGCCTTCAGGGGGAGCGCCCTCCCGTGCCGCGGCGGGCGGCGCGCGAAGCCGGCACGGCGGCGAACCTGCGGCCGCAGCGTGGAAGCCCGCGATGGCGGTCGAGAAGGCGGGATTTGCTGGCTCCTGACGAGGTCGTGACGGGGTTCGGGAGGGCTGTCCCGATGGGGAGAAGAGCGGCGCCGCACGAGACGCGAGCCGATCGGACGAGGCCGCCTGCACGGCCCGGAGCTTGGGGCATGAGCCCTCCCGAACCCCGTCACGACCTCGGCAGGTGCCCCGCAAATCAACCCTTCTCGACGGCCTCGAAGGCGAGCCCGACGGAGTTCCACTCGTCCCGCTCCGCCTCCAGCGCGATGGCCACGAGCGTGTTGTCGTCGAGCCAGCCGTTGCCGACCTCGAGCCGGAAGCCCTTGCCGCGGCGCGAGAGCGCGAGCGACGGCAATCGCAGCGTGCGCCGGCTGCGGTAGAAGATCACCGCGAGGCGCAGGCACAGGGCAAGGGTGGCGAGCGAGGGGTCGTCGTCGAAGGCCGCGCGCATCTTGCTGAGGCGCCCGCGCTGCGCGAGCACGAGGTTCGAGAGCCAGCCCTGCTCCTGGCGCGAGAAGCCGGGCATGTCGGCGTTGGCGAGGATGTAGGCCGTGTGCTTGTGGTAGGCGCCCTGCGAGATGGTGATGCCGATCTCGTGCAGGCGCGAGGCCCAGTCGAGGAACATCTCCGCGGTGACGCCCTTCTCGTCGCGCACCGGCTCGAGCTGGCGCAGCAGCTCGCGCGCGAGGCGCCCCACGCGCTGCGACTGCACCTGGTCGGCGTGGTAGCGGCGCACGAACTGGTCGACCGTCACCTCGCGGATGTCGCGGTGGTGCACGCGCCCGAGCAGGTCCCACAGCACCCCCTGCCGCAGCGCCCCCTCGGCGAGCGTCATCTGCCGCAGCCCCAGCTCGGCGAAGATGGCCGACATGATGGCGAGCCCGCCGGCGAAGACCGGCAGGCGCTCCTCGCGAAGCCCGGGCAGGGAAAGCCTGCGGATGTCGCCGGCGGCGAGCGCCTGCTCGCGCAGCCACTCGAGGCCGTCGGCGGTGATGCCGCGCTCGGCGATGCCGGAGGCCACCATCGCTTCCGAAAGGGACCTCGCGCTGCCGGAGGAGGCGACCGCCTCCCGCCACCCCGTCTTCTCGAAGCGCGAGACGATCGTCTGCACCTGCTCGCGCGCGGCGAGCTCGGCGGCCTTCATGGATTTCTTGTCGATTTTCCCCTCGGGGAAGTAGCGGCGCGTCCAGCTCACGCAGCCCATGTAGAGGCTCTCCATCACCTTGGGCTTCAATTTCACGCCGATGATGAACTCCGTCGACCCGCCGCCGATGTCGATCACCAGGCGGTTGCGGTCGGCGAGCGGGAGCGACTGCACCACGCCGGAGTAGATGAGCCTCGCCTCCTCGCGGCCGGAAATCACCTCGATGGGGAAGCCGATCGCCTCGCTCGCCTTCTGCAGGAAGTCGCCCGCGTTCTTCGCCACGCGCAGCGTGTTGGTTCCGACCACGCGCACCGATTCCGGGGGCATGCCGGCCAGCCGTTCGGAGAATCGCCGGAGGGCGGCGAGCGCGCGATCCTGGGTCTGCGCGTCGAGACGCTTGTCGGGCCCGAGCCCGGCGCCCAGCCGGACGGTTTCCTTGATCGAGTCGAGCGCGTAGATCTGGTCGTCGACGACGCGGCCGACCGCGAGATGGAAGCTGTTGGAGCCGAGGTCGACCGCGGCGAGGGTGGTATATTCCATGGGGCCGTGCGCGGGCGTGCCCGCCCTTTTTCGCGGGCAGTATGGCACAGAATCCCCCGGCCTCCGCGCTGCCGCGCGCCGTCATGAACCGGTCACGGAACAGTTCCAGAATCGTGGGTCACAAGCCGAAATTCGAGTCCCGCCGGGTGTCCGCGCTTTCCCCCGAGCATTTCCTCAATCGCGAGCTGCAGCTTCTCGCGTTCAACCGGCGCGTGCTCGCGCTGGCCGAGGACAAGGCCACGCCCGCGCTCGAGCGCCTGAAGTTCCTGTGCATCGTCTCGTCGAACCTGGACGAGTTCTTCGAGATCCGGGTCGCGGGCGTGAAGGAGCAGCTGAAGCTCGGCGCGACCGCCACCGATCCCGACGGCCTCGCGCCGCGCGAGATCTTCGCGCGCGTGGCCGATGGCGCCCGCTCGCTCGTCGACCGGCAGTACGCGCTCCTCAACGAGGAGATCCTGCCGGTGCTCGCGGGCGCCGGCATCCGCTTCCTGCGCCGCGGCGAATGGTCGGGCGCGCAGCAGGAGTGGGCCCGCGACTTCTTCTTTCGCGAGATGCTGCCGGTGCTCACGCCGATCGGCCTGGACCCCGCGCACCCGTTTCCGCGCGTCTTCAACAAGAGCCTCAATTTCGCGGTGGAGCTGGACGGTCGCGACGCCTTCGGGCGCGACTCGCGCGCGGCCATCGTGCAGGCCCCGCGCGTGCTGCCGCGGGTGATCCGCCTGCCGCGCGGGGTGACCGGGGGCGACCACGAGTTCATCTTCCTCACGTCCATCCTGCACGCCCACGTTTCCGAGCTCTTTTCCGGCATGAACGTGCTGGGCTGCCACCAGTTCCGGGTGACGCGCAATTCCGACCTTTTCGTCGAGGAGGAGGAGGTGAAGGACCTGCGCAAGGCCCTGCAGGGGGAACTGCCGCAGCGCCACCTGGGCGATGCCGTGCGCCTCGAGGTCGACGACACCATGACGCCCGACATGGCCGCCTTCCTGCTCGAGCAGCTCGGCCTGGAGGCGGTGGATCTCTACCGCGTGAACGGGCCGGTGAACCTCGTGCGCCTCATGAGCGTGCCGGACCAGGTCGACCGTCCCGACCTCAAGTACCGGCCGTTCCACCCGGGGCTGCCCAAGGCGCTCGGGAAGTCGAAGGACGTCTTCGCGACGCTGCGCAAGTCGGACGCGCTCCTGCACCGTCCGTTCCAGTCCTTCGCGCCCGTGATCGACTTCATCCGCCAGGCCGCGAGAGACCCGCAGGTGGTCGCGATCAAGCAGACC
>Ga0209477_1000636_pt1 | contig 21820 bp, 20 predicted proteins | sample KloWWTupernatant_FD_187180 | JGI IMG/M metagenome (GOLD analysis project Ga0209477, IMG submission 187180) | Active sludge microbial communities from Klosterneuburg, Austria, studying microevolution and ecology of nitrifiers - Klosterneuburg... | ecosystem: Engineered > WWTP > Aerobic digester >... | reverse complement strand
TGCCGCACAGGCGCTGCACCATCACCGGCACCTCCCAGTACGGCCGGCCCTGGATGAAGCGCTCGAACCCGCGGAACTCGACGATGTGCAGGCGCACCTGGTGCACCTTGCCGTCGTCGTCCAGCAGGATCGTCACCTTGCCGTGCCCCTCGACGCGCGACACCGGGTCGATCGCGACGCGGCGCAGGTTCTCGGGGTGGGCGGCGGTCTCGAGGCCGTAGGTCATGGTGGGATCAATCGAAGTGGATGAGGCCGTGGCCCAGGCGCCGCTCCTCGCCCGCGAGGAGCCCCGTGAGCACTTCCCAGATGGCGTCCGCCGGCGGCGGGCAGCCCGGGATGAAGTGGTCGATGCGCACCACCTCGTGCAGCGGGTGCACCTTGTTGAGCGGCAGCGGCAGCTCGGGGTCGTTGGGGATGAGGCCGTGCTCGGCGCCGGGCTCGCTGCGGTAGACCTCCTGCAGCAGCAGGGGCAGGCTCAGCGGGTTCCGCTGCGCCGGGAGCCCCCCGTTGATGGCGCAGGCGCCCAGGGCCACGAGCACCTTGCAGCGGCGGCGGAACTCGCGCAGCACCTCCACGTTCTCGGCGTTGCACACGCCGCCCTCGATGATGCCGACGTCGCACTCGCCCACCACCTTGATGTCGGTGAGGGGCGAGCGGTCGAACTCCACCTTCTCCACCAGCGCGAAGAGGCGCTCGTCGATGTCGAGGATCGACATGTGGCAGCCGAAGCAGCCCGCCAGCGAGGTCGTGGCCACGCGCAGCTTGCGGGGAGCGGAAGCGTCCATGGTCAGGCGCCCTCCCCCGACTCGGCGCCGGCGATCTCGGCCGAGGCGTCGGCGCGCGCGGAGATGGGCCTCGCGTCGAAGACGCGCTCGCCGATCGGGATCGCGAAGCCGCGCCGCTTGGGCAGGATGGCGCCCACCGGGCAGACGTGCGCGGCCTTGTCGGCGGCCGTGACGTCGGTGTCCGCGAGCCGCCCCGTGCGCGAGTTGACGATGAGGCGCGTGCGGATGCCGCGGCCGGCGAGCGCGAAGGCGTTCTTGCGGTCGACGTCGCGGCTCGCGCGCACGCAGAGCGAGCAGAGGATGCAGCGGTTGAAGTCGAGGAGCAGCTCCGGGTGCGAGGCGTCGACGGGGCGGTCCGGGAAGAAGTGGTCGAAGTGCGGCGAGACCATCCCCAGGTCGTAGGCCGTGGCCTGCAGCTTGCAGTCGCCGCTCTTCTCGCACGACGGGCAGAAGTGGTTGCCCTCGACGAAGAGCATCTGCACCAGGGCCCGTCGCTCGGCGTTCAGCTCCGCCGTGTCGCTCTCCACCACCGCGCCCTCGGTGGCGCGCGTCGTGCAGGAGGCGGCCTCGCGCCCGCCCACGCGCACCGTGCAGACCTTGCAGGAGCCGTGCGGCTTGAACTCCGGGTGGAAGCACAGGTGCGGGATGTAGGCCCCCGCGGCCACCGCGGCCTGCAGGATGGTCTGGCCCTCGGCGAAGTCGACCGCGCGGCCGTCCAGGGTGAAGGTGCCCATCAGGAGGCCTCCTCGGGGAGCACGTGCGCGGCGCGGTCGTCGCGCCCCGTCATCTGCCGCGCCGCGGCGAGCGCGCGGTCCAGGTCGAAGGCGGGCTCGAAGTCCTCGTGCGCGAGCCGCCGCTGGTAGGCGGGCCGGAAGTTCTCGACCGTGCACAGCACGGGGTTGCACGCCGAGTGCCCCAGGCCGCAGTGGCTCATCGACCGGAGCAGCAGGTTCAGCTTCCCGATCTCGGCGAAGTCGTAGGGCGAGCCGTGCCCGTTGGCCAGCTTGTCCATCATGTTGGTGAGGAGCGACGTCCCCACGCGGCACGGGGTGCAGAAGCCGCAGCTCTCGTGGGCGAAGAAGTGCACGAAGTTCCTCGCCACCTCGAACATGTCGCGCCGCTCGTTGAACACCATGAGCGCGCCCGCCGTGGGCAGGTCCTCGAAGGCGAGGCGGCGGCCGAACTGCGCGGCCGGCACGCACGCGCCGGAGGGCCCGCTCACCTGCACGGCCTGCGCGAGCCGCGCGCCGCAGTCGGCCAGCACCTGCGAGATGGCGACCCCGAACGGGTATTCGTAGACGCCCGGCCGCTCGCAGTCGCCGGAGACGCACACGAGCTTGGTCCCCGTCGACTCCGGCGTGCCGATCGCCGCGTACCACGCCCCGCCGTTGAGCGCCACGAGGCAGGCCGAGGCGAAGGTCTCGACGTTGTTCACCACCGTGGGCTCGCCCAGGTAGCCTTGCGTCACCGGGTACGGGGGCCGGTTCCTCGGCGTGCCGCGCTTGCCCTCGAGCGACTCGATGAGGGCGGATTCCTCGCCGCAGACGTAGGCGCCGGCGCCCACGTGGATCGCGATGTCGAAGTCGAAGCCCTCGCGCCCGAGGATGGACTCGCCCAGCAGCCCCGCCGCGCGCCGCCGCGCGAGGACCTCCTCCAGGTGCGGCAGCAGGAAGCGGTACTCGCCGCGCAGGTAGATGAACCCGCGCCAGGCGCCGGTGGCGAACGCGCCCAGCGTCATGCCCTCGATCACCGCGTCGGCCGCGGTGGCGAGCAGCACCCGGTCCTTGAAGTTGCCCGGCTCGCCCTCGTCGGCATTGCAGACGAGGTAACGCGCCTTGCCGGGCGCGTCGCGGCAGGCCTTCCACTTGGTGCCGGCCGGGAAGCCGGCGCCGCCGCGCCCGCGCAGCCGCGAGGCCACCATCTCGTCGGCCAGCGCCGCGGCGCCCCGCGCCACACCCGCGCGCAGCGCCTCGCCCGGCTTCCAGTCCGCGCCCAGCAGCGCGTCGCGGCGCCGGATGTTGTCGTCCACGCGGAAGTACTCCGCCGGCCACTCGTCCAGCGGGACGGACTCGCGGATGAGGTCGGCGATGGCGTCCACGCGCGCCTCGGCCAGCCGCCCGATGGCGCGCCCGTTCACGAGCAGCGCCGGGCCCTGGTCGCAAAGCCCCGTGCACGAGGTCGTGTCCACGCTCACCAGCTCGTCCTCCGAGACCTTGCCCCTTTCGACCCAGAGGTTGCGGCAAAAGCGCCGAAGCAGCGCCTCCGACCCGAGCATGCGGTCGGTGATGTTGTCGCTGAAGAGCACGCGGTAGCGCCCGCACGGCTTGATGTGCAGGAACGAGTAGAAGGTCGCGACCCCGAGGATCTTGGAGCGCGGGAGCGCGAGCCGCGCCTGGATGCAGTCGATCGCCTCGGGCGGGATCCAGCCGCAGGCTTCCTGCACCTCGCGCAGGACCTGCAGCAGCTCGTGGGGGTCGTGGCGGTGCCTCGCCATCGCCGTGGCGGCCGCCTGGGCGGGGTCGAGGGCCGTGCGCGAAACGGGTGGCATCGCGGGGACTTTCCGTGGGCGGCGGGGCCCGGCGGGCCCCGGCCACGCTTTCCACCCTACGCCTCGGGGAAGCCGGCGAATTGACGGCGATCTAATCGGCCGCGCTTTGGGAGCGCCTCGCGATGGTGCCCGGGGCCGGATTCGAACCGGCACGCCTCGCGGCTGCGGGTTTTAAGCCCGCTGCGTCTACCAGTTCCGCCACCCGGGCAACGCCCGCGCAAGTCTACACCGGCGGGCGGGAGGCGCCCTCGGCCTGCTCGATCAGGGCGAGCGCGACTTCCTCGATGGCGAGCCCGGCGGCGTTCGCCCGCTCGTGGAGGATGCGCACCGCCTCGTCGCAGTTGACCTTGTGCCGCTCGACGAGAATGCCGAGCGCGATCAGTTCCTGCGGCCCGTGGTCGCCGCCGAGGGCGTCCGCGACCGCCCGGGCACCGGCGCCGGGCGGGGCATCCGCGCCCGCGTCGACACGAGCCAAGGCGGCGCGGATGGCGGGCACCAGGCGCGTCATGTCCACGGGCTTGGCGACCACGCCCAGCGCGCCGAGCGACGCGGCGCGCCGGCGCATCTCCTGCTCGTCGCGCACCGGCACGAGCAGCAGGAACGGCGTGTGCGCCTCGCGCGCGAGGCTCGCGGCGACGTCGAGCCCCCGGCCGCCGCCCATGGTGAGGTCGAGCACGGCGAGCGCGGGCCGGGTGTCCGCCGCCACGCGCAGCGCCTCGTCGGCATTGGTGGCCACGACCACGTCGAACCCGGCCCGGGAGAGACCGCCGAGAAGGGCGGTGAGCACGGTGCGGTCGTCGTCGACCGCGAGCACGCGGGGTCTTGCCGTCGTCATGGAAGCCTCGATACTGTCGCGGTTTCGATTATGCCCGCCCCGGCGCGGGCCGGAGAACGCCTTGAACGCCCTTCGCCTGCTGCCCGTGGCCCTCATGCTGGTCATCCTCGGCGCCCACTTCTACCGGGCCGCCCTCTGGGTCCCGCTGGGCCTCACCGTGGCGCTCCTGCCGCTGCTCTTCGTGCGCGCCCCGTGGGCGGCCCGCGTGCTGCAGGTGGCGCTCCTCGCCGGCGCGGTGGAGTGGCTGCGCACGGCCGCGGTCTTCATCGCCGTGCGCCAGTCGATGGGCCAGCCGTACACGCGCCTCGCCGTGATCCTGGGGGCCGTCGCGCTCGCCACGGCGCTCTGCGCGCTCGTCTTCCAGTGGCGCCCGGTGCGCGAGCGGTTCGGCCTGGGCCGGGGGCGCCATCCCGGCCCCTAACGCTTCGCCCCGAAGCGGCGCACGAGGTTGCGCCCGCCGTGCTTCGCGTCGTAGAGCGCGTCGTCGGCCCGGCTCATGAGGGTGTCGAGGTTCACGTCGGCGTCGAGCTCGGCGACGCCGATCGAGACCGTGATGCGAAGCGGCGTGCCCTCCTCGCGCGGGATCTCCGCCGCCGCCACGGCCTCGCGCAGCCGCTCGGCCACGTCCTCGGCGCCCTCGATCGCGGTCTCCGGCAGCAGGATGGCGAATTCCTCGCCCCCCACGCGGCCCACCACGTCGACGTTGCGCAGCACCTCGAGGCAGGTGCGCGCGAGCTGCTGCAGCACGCGGTCGCCGGCGCGGTGCCCGTGCAGGTCGTTCACCTCCTTGAACCGGTCGATGTCGAGCATGAGCAGCGACAGCGGCGTCCCGTAACGCCGGCTGCGCGCGAGCTCCGCGTCGGCCACCTCGAAGAAGTGGCGCCGGTTGGAAAGCCCCGTGAGCGGGTCGGTGTGCGCCTGCGCCTCGAGCAGGTGCGCGATGCGGCGCTGCCGCCGCCAGGCCCGGTCGACCATGATCGTCGCCCCGATGGCGACCGCGAAGAGGAGCGCGGCGAGGAGCGCCACCACGCCCATGTCGCGCCGCCAGTGGCCGAGGTACTCGGCCGTCGCGCGCCCGACCGTGATGTAAAGGGGGTAGCCCGCCACCTTGCGGTAGGAGAAGAGCCGCTCCACGCCGTCGCCGGGCGTCACCGCGTGGAAGGTGGCCGAGATCTCGCCGCGCGCGATCGCCTCCGCGAGCGCGGCGGGAGCCGCGGCGGGCGCCTTCGCGCCCGGGCGATGCGGGTGCCCCGCGACCAGCGCGAGGCCCTCGCCCCAGAGGCTCACCGCCCCGCCGGGCCCCACGTCGGCCGCCGCGAGCATCGCCACGAGCCGGTCGACGGGCACCGGCACGATCACCGCCCCGCCGAAGCGGCCGTCGGGGTGCTCGATGCGCCGGGCGAGGTCGACGACCCACGGCCCCTCCTCCCCTTCGCGGCGCGGCCGCGAGATGAGCATCCCCGAGGCGTGCGCGTCGCGCAGGCGCGAGAAGTGCTCGAGCCCCGCCGGCCCCGGCGCGGCCGCGGTCGCGAACTCCGGCTGGAAGACGAGGTTGCCCTCCGCGTCGGACACGCGGATGCCGAGGACGTCGGGCAGGTTCGCGTGGATGCTCGCGATGTAGGCGCGCTCGGCGCGGTCGTCGAGGGCGTGCCCGGCGAGGCGCCGCTCGTGCTCCGTGGCCACGGTGTGCAGCGCGAGCTTCACCTTGTCGATCAGGTTCGCGAGGTCGCTTTCCAGCACGCGCGCGACGCTGTACGTCTCCACCACCGCCTGCTCCTCGTGCTGGCGGCGGCTGGTGTAGATCGACTGGCCGATGAGGATGGCCATCAGGAGCAGCAACGAGGCCACCACCCGCCAGAGGCGGGCGACGAAACGGCCTGTGCGAAGCGGGTCCAAGCGCCTTCTCCTGACGCCCATCCTGCGCCGCAATCGCGGCCGCGGGTTTGTCGCCCGTCAGCCGCCGGCGCGATTCAGTAGCACTGGGCCCGGCAGAGCCTGGCGATGTCGGCGTCGGTGAGGGGGCCGCCGTCCCAGCTCCTCGCGTCCGAGGGGAGGTAGCAGGAGCACAGGCGCAGTACCGGGGCGCCCCGCGGCCGCAGGGGGGTGGCGCGGGCGCGGCCCTCGGCCGGCGTGCCGAAGGTGTTTGCCCAAGGGTTCTGGTCCTGCGGGTTCCAGGTGCGAGGCCCGCCCTGGGTCCAGGCGTTGCGCGAGGGCAGGACGACGAGATCCGCCCATTGCCGCTCCTGCCGCTCGATCCGCAGCCGCTCGGCGACCCAGGGGCTCGCGGGGTCGGCCCAGTAGTCGGCCGGGGTCGCGGCCGCCCCGGCCAGAAGACCCGGCGCGAGGAGCGCGGCAGCGAGGCGGATGCGGTTCATGGCATTCGGGCGAAGTGCGTCAGTCAAGATCCTAGCGCCTCGCCGCCGCGCCGTCTGTGCGCCAGTTCACAACGCGAGCCGCCGCGGGCGCTCAGTGGACCTCGACCCGGTGCGTCGCGGCCCCCTTCTTCTTCGGCAGGGTGAGCCGCAGCACGCCGTCGGCGAGCCTGGCCTCGGCCTTCGCGAAATCGACGTCCACGGGGAGCGTGAACGACCGCGACATCGCCCCGTAGTGGCGCTCGCTGCGAAGGACCTTGCCTTCCTTCTCTTCCTTCTTCTCGCGGCGGACTTCGGCCGAGATGGTGACCATGTTCCCGTCCACGTCCACGTGGACGTTCTCCTTCTCCACGCCCGGCATGTCGGCCTTCACGAGGTAGCAGTCATCGGCCTCCTCCACGTCGATCTTCACGACGGGAGCGATCCGCTCGGCTTCCATCCAGAGCGGCGGCATCAACCCCTTGAAGACGGACGGCACGTCGAATGCCGGATCGAAGAGGGTCAGGGGCTTGAGGGTTCCCATGGTGTCCTCCATTGCGATCGGGCTGCGGCGGCGTCACCTCCACCGCCGCACGGAACGCGAGCACACGCCGCTCCGCAGCCTCACTCTAGCGCCGTGGGCGAAGGGCGTGTTGCCGCGGGTCAAGAAGCGGCGGGATTGCGGGCCGCGACCAGCTCGCAGATGCGGTCCAGCGTGTCGAGGACGGCGTAATCCGCCTCGGCGATCTCCACGCCGAAACGCTGGTGGACGGCGATGAGGAAGTTGAGCCAGTCCATCGAGTCGAGGTCGACCTGGTCGCGCAGCAGCTTGCCGGGGTCGACGTCGCCCTCCTCCAGCTCCGGGGCGATCTTCCTCAGCTCGGCGAACACGAGCGGGCGCAGTTCGATGGCATTCATGGCTCCTCCGGGTGCTGCAAGCGGCGCGAAAGTTCGGCGAGAAAGGCCGCGCCCTGGTGCCCGTCGCTCACGCGGTGGTCCGCCGCGAGGGTCGCGACGACGACGGGAAGCGCGACCACGGCGCCGCCCTCGACCCAGGGGCGCGGCGCCACGCGGCCGAATCCCACGATGGCCCCCTGCGGCGGGTAGATCACGGGAAAGGTCGACTCCACGCCCGTGTCGCCCAGGTTCGTCACGGTGATCGTGGGGTCGGAGAATTCCGAGCTGCGAAGGCTGCCGGCGCGCGCGCGCTTCACGAGGTCGGCCAGCCGCGCCATCAGCTCGTCGATGGCGAGGCCCTGCACGCCGCGGATGCCCGGCGCCACGAGGCCCCCCTGCCGGAGCGAGATGGCGACCCCGGTGTTCACGTCGACCGAGGGCCGCCAGGCGCCGTCCTGCCAGGTACCGTTCAGCTCCGGGAAGCCGCGCAGCGCCAGCGCCACCGCGCGCAGCTGCACCGCGGCCATGAGGATGCGCCCCGTGATCGGCCGCGTGGCGTTCAGCTCCGCGAGCCACGCTTGCGCCCGCTGCATGGGTATCGGCTCGGCGAGGTAGTAGTGCGGGATCTCGCGCTTCGACCGGCTCATGGCCGCGGCGATGGCCTTGCGCATCTCGGCGGCGCGGTCCACCGCCGGCGCGGGGCCCTTCGCCGGCGTGGCGGCCGCCTTCTCCACGTCGTCGATCGTGACGGCGCCGTGCGGGCCGGTGCCGGCGAGCGAATCGGGATCGATCCCGAGATCGCGGGCGCGCCGGCGCGCCGCCGGCGAAACGGGGCGGCGCTCGCCCGTCGGCGGGGGTGCCGCCGCGGGAGCGGCAGCGGGCGTAGCGGCCGGAACAGGCGCGGCTACCCGCACGGGCGCGGGCCCCGCCGGCTCGGCGAGCGGGACCGCGCTTGCCTTCCCGCCCGGCGCGAGAAAGCGCGCCATCACGGTGCCCACGGGAATCGTCGTGCCGGGCTCGACGAGCAGCGCCTCGACCACGCCCTCCTGCCAGGTCTCGACCTCCACGGCGGCCTTGGTCGTGTCGACCACGGCCACCACGTCGCCCTTCCTCACGGCGTCGCCGGGCTTCACCTTCCACTCGAGGAGCTTGCCCTCGTCCATGTCCGCGCCGAGCGACGGCAACCGGAAATCGATCATCGGAACAGGCCCTTGGCCGCCGCAACGATCTTCGCCGCCTGCGGGAGCGCCGCTTCCTCGAGGTGCTTCGGGTACGGGACCGGCACCTCCTCGCGGCAGACGCGCGCCACGGGCGCGTCGAGGTCGTAGAACGCCTCCTCCATGATGCGCGCCGAGATCTCCGCGGAGAGGCTGCCGCTGCGCCAGCCCTCGTCCACGATGACGGCCCGCCGGGTCTTCCTCACGGAGGCGAGCACCGTGGCCATGTCGAGCGGGCGCAGCACGCGCAGGTCGACCACCTCGGCGTTGATGCCGTCGCCGGCGAGGGTCTCCGCGGCCGCCAGCGCCTTCGGCACGCAGGCGCCGTAGGCCACGATCGTGGCGCGCGTGCCGGTGCGGCGCACCGCCGCGCGCGAGATTTCCACGGAAGTCGCGGCGAGGTCACCCGCCATGTCGAAGAGCGCCGGGTACTCGAACACCAGCACGGGGTCGGGCGAGGCGAGCGCCGCGCCCAGCATGCCGTGCGCGTCGTCGATCGTGGCCGGCGCGACGATCCGGAGCCCCGGCACGTGCGCGTACCAGCCCTCGAAGCTGTGCGAGTGCTGCGCCGCGAGCTGGCGCCCGGCGCCGGTGGCCATGCGGATCACGACCGGCACGCCGAACTGGCCGCCCGACATGTGCCGCAGGATGGCCGCGGTGTTCACGATCTGGTCCAGCGGCAGCAGGCTGAAGTTCACGGTCATCACCTCGACGATGGGCTTCAGGCCCCCGAGCGCCGCGCCGATGCCCGCGCCCACGAAGGCGAGCTCGGAAAGCGGCGTGTCGCGCACGCGCTCCGGCCCGAATTCCTCCAGCAGCCCCTTGCTCACGGCGTAGGTGCCGCCGTAGCGGCCTACGTCCTCGCCCATCAGGAACACGCGCGGGTCGCCTGCCAGCGCCTCGCGCAGCCCCAACCTCAACGCCTCCCGGTAGGTGATCGTCATGGCGCGTACACGTCCTTCGCGAGATCCTCGACGGGCTCCCACGCGGCCGCCTCGGCGAATGCCACGGCCCGGTCCACCTCGGCGCCGGCCTGCGCGTCGAGTTCGAGGAAGCGCTCCTCGGTGAGGTGGCCCTGCGCCTTCAGCCGCGCCGAGAAGGTGTGGATGGGGCCGCGGGACTTCCACTGCTCCACCTCCGCCTTGTCGCGGTAGAGCTCCGGGTCGAACATCGAGTGCGCGCGGAAGCGGTAGGTGCGGAACTCGACGAAGACGGGGCCCTTCCCCGCGGCCGCGAGCTCGCGCGCCCGCCTCGCGCCCTCGTAGCACGCCACCACGTCCATCCCGTCCACCGCGAAGGCCTCCACGCCGTAGGCCGCGGCCTTCGCCGTGAGATCCACCTGCGACTCCGACCGCTCGATCGCGGTGCCCATGGCATACAGGTTGTTTTCGCAGAAGAAGGCCACCGGGAGCTTCCACAGGGCGGCGAGGTTGAGCGACTCGTGGAAGGCGCCCTCGGCCATCGCCCCCTCGCCGAAGAAGCAGGCGGCGATGCGCTCCTCGCCGCGAAGCTTCGCGGCGAGGCCCAGGCCCGTGGCGAGCGGCAGCCCCCCGCCCACGATGGCGTTGCCGCCGCAGAAGTGGGTGGCGGCGTCGAAGAGGTGCATCGAGCCGCCGCGCCCTCGCGAGCACCCCGAGGCCTTGCCGAACATCTCGGCCATGATGCGCTCCATCGCCACGCCCTTGAGCAGCGCGTGGCCGTGCTCGCGGTAGGTGGCCACCACGTAGTCGCCTCGCGCGAGCGCGTGCATGGCGCCGGTGGCCACCGCCTCCTCGCCGATGTAGAGGTGCAGGAAGCCGCGGATCTTCGCGGCCCCGTAGAGCTCGGCGCACTTCTCCTCCATGCGCCGGATGCGCAGCATGTCCTTCAGGAGCTTGAGCGAGTTCTCCCGCGGGAAGGGCACGGGGCCCGACGGCGGGGGCGGCGCGGCATGGGTCATGAGCCTTCCTCCAGCGTGGAGAGGTCGCCCTCGGGCAGGCCCAGCTCGCGCGCCTTGAGCAGCCGGCGCATGATCTTGCCGCTGCGGGTGCGCGGCAGCGTGGCCGAGAAGGCGATCTCCTTGGGCGCGATGGCCGCGCCGAGGCGCTTCCTCACGTGGCCGAGGAGTTCCATGCGCAGCGCCTCGTCCGGCGCGAAGCCCTTGCGCAGCGACACGAAGGCCTTCACCACCTCGCCCACCACGGGGTCGGGCTTGCCGATGACGCCGGCTTCCGCCACCGCCGGGTGCTCCATGAGCACGCTCTCGACCTCGAACGGGCCGATGAGGTGGCCCGCGGACTTGATCACGTCGTCGGCGCGGCCGACGAACCAGAAGTAGCCGTCGGCGTCGCGTTTCGCGAGGTCGCCGGTGAAGTACCAGCCGCCGGCGAAGCACTTGCGGTAGCGCTCCTCCTGGCCGAGGTAGCCGCGGAACATCGAGGGCCACCCCGCGCGCAGCACCAGCTCGCCCTCGGCGTCGGTGCGCGGCTCGATCTCGATGCCCGTGTCGCGGCGGTGCGCGATGGCGGCCTCGACGCCCGGGAGCGGCCGGCCCATGGAGCCCGGCTTCACGTCCATGGCCGCGGTGTTGGCGATCATGATGCCGCCGGTCTCCGTCTGCCACCAGTTGTCGTGGATGGGCTGGCCGAAGGCCTCCATCCCCCACCACACGGCCTCGGGGTTGAGCGGCTCGCCCACGCTCGCGATGAAGCGCAGCGCCGGGAAGGCGTGCTGGCGGGCGAGCTCGACGCCGGCCTTCATGAGCATGCGGATCGCCGTGGGCGCGGTGTACCAGACGCTCACGCGCTCCTCGGCGAGGATGCGGTACCAGCGCACGGCATCGAAGTCGGCCTCGTCCACGATGCTGGTCACGCCCTGCACGAGCGGCGTCACGATGCCGTAGGAGGTGCCGGTGACCCAGCCCGGGTCGGCGGTGCACCAGAACACGTCGCCCGGGTGCAGGTCGAGCGCGACCTTGCCCGTGGCCGCGTGCATCACCACCGCGCCGTGGACATGCACGGCGCCCTTGGGCATCCCGGTGGTGCCGCTGGTGAAGTGCAGGAACGAGGGATCCTCGGGCCCCGTCGCCGCGACCTCGCACCGCGGGGAAGCGGCGGCGAGCTCCTCGCGGAAGGCGGGCGCGTCCACGCACAGCACGTGCTCGAGCGTGGGCATCGGCACGGCGATCTTCGCCACCTTCTTCTGCCGCAGGGATTCCGTGGTGACGAGGACCTTGCCGCGCCCCATGTTCACGCGCGTGGCGATGGGCTCCGGCCCGAAGGCCGAGAAGAGCGGGGAGACCGCCGCCCCCAGCCGCAGCGCGCCCAGCACGGCGAAGTAGAGCTCGGGGATGCGGCCGCAGAGAACGAAGATCACGTCGCCACGGCCCACGCCGCGCGCGCGCAGGACGTTGGCGAAGCGGCCGGAGGATTCGTCGAGCTCGCGGTAGCTGAGCGCGCGGACGTCACCCGCCGCCGGGTGCCAGCGGATCGCGGCGCGGTCCGCCGCGGGCCCTCGCGCATGCCGCGCGACCGCTTCCCACGCGATGTTGAGGCCGCCGCCCGGAAGCCCGTCGAGGAGCGCGCGAGCCTCCTCCCAGCCGATCGGCGTGTTGGGCGCCACGCGCGATGCGGCGGATTCCTTGCGGATGACGGTGGGTCTCGTCACGGCGCGATGCTCCGCTTGCGGACCTTTCCAATCCAGTATCGGCGCGGTCGCCGGGACCTTGTTGACCGCGATCAAGCCCTCTGGAGGCCGCGGCGCGACACTGGTCGCAACGGCCGCCCGGCCTCCTTCCCCCTGATCGGAAAAGTCACCATGGCCACCCGCACCGCACGCAAGGGCCGCGCCGCGCGCACGCGCGCCACGCCCGCCGAGAAATGGGTCTACCTGTTCTCCGAAGGCAACGCCAGCCGCAAGGACCTGCTGGGCGGCAAGGGCGCCAACCTCGCCGAGATGACGCGCATGGGGCTGCCCGTGCCGCCCGGGTTCATCGTCAGCACGCGTGCCTGCAACGCCTACCTCGCCGCGGGCGGCTTCCCCGAGGCGATGTGGTCGCAGGTCGAGCGCTCGCTCGCGAAGGTCGAGCGCCTGGCCGGCAAGCGCCTCGGGGACGCGCAAGCGCCGCTCCTCGTCTCCTGCCGCTCCGGCGCGCGCTTCTCGATGCCGGGGATGATGGACACCGTCCTCAACATCGGCATGAACGACGCGGTGGCCGCGGGCCTCGCGAAGCTCGCGGGAGACGCGCGCTTCGTGAACGACGCCTACCGGCGCCTCGTGCAGATGTTCGGCACCGTCGTGCTGGGCCTGCCCGACGAGCCCTTCGAGGCGGTGCTCGCCCGCGAGCGCGCCGCGCACGGCGTGGCCAACGACGCCGACCTGGGCGCCGACACCCTCCTCGCCATCACGGCCGAGTTCAAGCGCATCGTGAAGGCACGCGCAAAGCGCGCCTTTCCGGACGATCCTCTCGAGCAGCTGCGGCTCGCCACCGAGGCCGTCTTCAAGTCCTGGAACGGCAAGCGCGCGATCGACTACCGCAACGCCGCGGGCATCGCCCACGACCTGGGCACGGCGGTCAACATCCAGGCGATGGTCTTCGGCAACATGGGCGCGGGCTCCGGCACGGGCGTCCTGACCACGCGCAACGTCACCACGGGCGAGGCGCGCCTGGAGGGCGACTGGCTCACAAACGCGCAGGGCGAGGACGTGGTCTCGGGCACGCGCGCCACGCGGCCCATCGACGACCTGAAGAAGGAGATGCCGCGCATCCACGCCGAGCTCGCGCGCCACTGCCGCACCCTGGAGCGGCACTTCCGCGAGGTGCAGGACGTCGAGTTCACCATCGAGCGCGGCAAGCTCTGGATGCTGCAGACGCGGGATGCCAAGCGCACGGCGCAGGCGGCGGTGCGCATCGCCGTCGACCTCGCCACCGAGCGCCTCATCACCCGCGAGGAGGCGGTGCTGCGCGTCTCGCCCGACCACGTGGACGCGTTCCTGCACCCGCAGTTCGACCCGAAGGAGAAGGCGGCCGCGAAGAAGCGCGGCGACCTCCTCGCCACGGGGCTCAACGTCTCGCCGGGCGCGGCGAGCGGCGCCCTCGCCTTCGACGCCGACACCGCCGAGCGGATGGGCGTGGCCGAGAAGAAGGCCGTCATCATGGTGCGGCCCGAGACCAAGCCCGACGACGTGCACGGCATGCTCGCCGCCCGCGGCATCCTCACCAGCCGCGGCGGACGCACCAGCCACGCCGCGCTCGTCGCGCGCCAGTTCGGCAAGCCCGCGGTGGTGGGCGTCTCGGCCATGGAGGTCGACCCGGAGAGTCGCGAGTTCACGATCGGCGGCCGCGTCTTCCACGAGGGAGACGCGGTCTCCATCGACGGCACCACCGGCGAGCTCTTTTCCGGGAGCCTGAAGACCGTCGTCCCCGAGTTCACGGATCCGTACCTCGCGAAGCTCCTCGCCTGGGCCGACGGCTTCCGCCGCCTGGGCGTGTGGGCCAACGCCGACTACCCGCGCGACGCCGAGCGCGCCCGCGCATACGGCGCCGAGGGCATCGGGCTGTGCCGCACCGAGCACATGTTCTTCGAGACAGAGCGCCTGCCGATCGTCCAGAAGATGATCCTCGCCGCCACCGACGCGGAGCGCGAGGCGCCGCTCGAGAAGCTGCTGCCCTTCCAGCGCGCCGACTTCCTCGGCCTCTTCCGCGCCATGGACGGCCTGCCCGTCACCATCCGCCTCATCGACCCGCCGCTGCACGAGTTCCTGCCCAGCCACGACGAGCTGCTGCGCGACGTGACGGAGATGGAGACGCGCGCGTCCCTCGCCACGGGGCCCGACCCGCTCGGGCTCGCCGGGACGCTCGCGCAGAAAAAGCGCCTGCTCGCGGCCGTGGAGGCCATGCGCGAGGCGAACCCGATGCTGGGCCTGCGCGGCGTGCGCCTGGGCATCCACCTGCCGCAGCTCGTGCGCATGCAGGTGCGGGCGATCCTCGAGGCCGCCTGCCAGTGCCGCCGCGAGGGCGTGAAGGTGAAGCCCAAGATCATGATCCCGCTCACGGCCCACAACAACGAGCTCAAGGTCGAGGAGGCCATCCTCGAGGCCGAGGCGCGCGCCGTGATGAAGGAGCAGGGCGTGAAGGTGAAGTACCAGTTCGGGACCATGATCGAGATCCCGCGCGCGGCGCTCACCGCCGGCGAGATCGCGCGCCACGCCGAGTTCTTCTCCTTCGGCACCAACGACCTCACCCAGACCACCTTCGGCATCTCGCGCGACGACGCCGAGACGGGGTTCCTGCGCGAGTACCTCGAGCGGCGCATCCTGCCGGAGAACCCCTTCGCCACCCTCGACCAGGCCGGCGTCGGCGTGCTGATGGAGATGGGCGTGCGCCTCGGCCGGGAGGTCCGGCCGGACCTCGAGGTGGGCATCTGCGGCGAGCACGGCGGCGACCCCGCCACCATCGCCTTCTGCCACCGGGCGGGGCTCGACTACGTGAGCTGCTCGCCCTACCGGGTGCCGGTCGCCCGCCTGGCGGCCGCCCAAGCCGCCTTGGCAAGCCACAGTTAGCGCTATCTTGGTCCTGGAATATCACCGGTTAGCAAAAAGGAGGGGGCCTGGGGCGCCTTGCGGCCGCAAAATGTGAACTGGTTCACAGTCACGCCGCCGAATAAGGAACATGTTGTGGTTGTAACACGGCGACCTCCGGGCACAGGACGGCGCCGTGGCCAGGAGGCAAGACCATGGACCCAGGCGCACCGGCAGAAGCAGTCGCAGGCCCCCGCATCGGCATCTACGGGATCTTCGACCGGATCCCCTTCCTGCGCGGCAAGTACGCGCAGAAGTTCGCCGCCGCGACAGTCATCGCGGTGGTGCCGCCGATACTGATCCTCCTCGCCTACATGCTGTTCGCCAACGACGTGTCGGAGACGGGCCGGCGCCTGCTGCCCGCGCTGGGCCTCACCTACCTCGGCGGATTCATGGCCATGCTCTGGCTGCACCAGGGGCTGCTCGCCCCCGTGGTGATGTCCTCGGCCGCGATGAAGAAGTACCTCGACGAGGGCCAGGCGCCGAAGATGCCCGCCGGCTTCCACGACGACGCCGGGCGCCTCATGGGCCGCACCCAGTACGTCCTCGAGCTCCTCGAGCGCTGGGGCACCCGCATCGAGAGCCTCACCGACCTCGACGACATGACGGGCGTCTACACGCGGCGCGCGGGCGAGAAGCGCCTGGGCGAGGAGATCGCCCGCAGCGAGCGCGACAAGACGACGTTCCACGCGGTGCTCGTCGACCTGCGCGGCTTCCGCGCGATCCGCGAGGACCACGGCTACGGCGCGGGCGACATCTGCCTCGTGCAGCTCGCCGCCGACCTGATCGCCAACACGCGCAAGGGCGACTGGATCGCGCGCTGGGGCAACGACCGCTTCCTCCTCGGCCTGCACCGCAACCGCAACGCGAAGCTGGTCACCGACCGCATCCTGCACGCCATCGACTCGGTCCCGTGCAAGGTCGCCGAGGACCGCGAGATCGACCTGCGCGTGGCCTGCGCCGTCATGGAGTACCGCCTCGGCCTCGGCCCCGACATGCTGCTGCGCCGCCTCGACGAGGCCCTCGCCGAGGCCAAGTTCAAGGCAATCCCCGGCGGCCCCTCGCGCGCCGTCTTCCGCCTCGCCGCCGACCACTAGGCCCGCCCCCACCCGGAAGTGCCTTTGGCTGCTACTCCGGGGCGGTGTGCTCCGGCGGGCGGCGGCGCTCGAGGTGGAAGCGCGCGAGGGCCGCCAGGCGGTAGAGCGCGTGGACGAACTTGCCATAGGGCATGGTCGCGAAGAGGGCGAGCACGACGCCGAGGTGGGCGACGAGGAGCATGCCCATGGCCGCCGTCTCGCGGAAGGCGAGGAGCGCCAGGCCCGTGAGGCTCGCGAGGAAGAGGAGTGCCAGGAAGCCCGCCTCCATCCCGCGCTGCGCAGGGTCGGCGAGTTCCGGGTCGCGGCGGCGCTTGAGCCAGGCGAGGCCCGCGGGCCCCACGAGGAGGCCCACGCCGCCCACGGTGCCCAGCAGCACCGGCAGGCTCCAGAAGGGGTACGGCGCCTTCCAGTCCAGCGCGTAGTGGTAGATCGTCGCCGTGCTGGTCGCCGCGAAGCACAAGAGGAAACCGTAGAAGGTGAGGTGGTGGAAGGTGCGCCGCGCGAACGAGGGCTTCTCGTCCGGGTACGTGCAGCCGTCCCCTCCCCCGTCCAGGTAGCGCAGGACCGCGGCGTCGCGCACGGCGCCCAGCGCCGGCCCCGGCGTGAAGGCCGAATCGCGCTCGCCGGTGTCTCGCCAGAAGCGCGCGAAGCCGACGGCGAATGCCACGAGCACGAAGAGCGACACGGCCCCGAAGACCGCCACCATCGCCCCGTGCGGGATCACGGCGTAGAACGATCCCTGCGCGTCTGAATGCGCGGCGAAGAGCCGCTCCGGGCCCGCGAGCCAGGCGGCGAAGAGGAGGAAGAAGACGAGCCCCGCGGCCGTCGCGAGGCTCGCGAAGAGCCCGTTCGACTCGAAGGCGCGCGCGAGGAACCCCGGCCACGCGTAGCGTTGCCAGGACTGCGCGCGCACCTGCGCCATGAGACGCGGGAAGTTGAGCGCGAACTCGTGCGGCGGCGCGTACTGGCAGGCGTAGAGGCAGGCGCCGCAGTTGTGGCAGAGGTTGCCGAGGTAGCGGATGTCGCCCTCGGTGAACGAGAGCCGGCGCTGCAGCGCCGGGAAGGTGGCGCAGTAGCCCTCGCAGTAGCGGCAGGCGTTGCAGATCGCGAGCACGCGCTGCGCCTCGTCGATGAGCTGCGGCAGGGTGCGCTCAGGGGTGGACATGGCGCGCGGCCTCCTCGCCCGCGATGCGACCGAAGGTGGTGCCGATGGCCATGCCGATGCCGGCGAGATAGCCCTTGCCGAGGACGTTGCCGGCCATGATCTCGCCCGCGGCCCAGGCGTTGGCCGCCGCCCGGCCGTCGGCGAGCAGCAGGCGCGCGCGCTCGTCCACGCCGACGCCGAGGTAGGTGAAGGTGAGCCCCGGGCGCAGGGGATAGGCGTAGTACGGCGGCGTGTCGATGCGCCGCGCCCAGTGCGTCTTGGGCGGGTCGAGCCCCTCGGTGCGGCAGTCGTCCTGCACCGTGTGGTCGAAGCTGCCGGGCCGCACGGCCGCGTTGAACGCCGCCACCGTCCGCTCGAGCGCCGCCGCATCGAGGCCGAGCTTTCCCGCGAGCTCGCCGATCGTGCCCGCCTTCTCGGGCGGGAAGACCGGCGGCATGAACTTGCCCATGGATTTCGCGTCGATGATCGAGTAGGCGATCTGGTCCGGCTGCCCCGCCACGAGGCGCCCCCAGATGGCGTAGCGCTTGGGCCAGAAATCCTCGCCCTCGTCGTAGAAGCGCTGCGCGTCGCGGTTCACCACGATGCCGAGCGACACCGCGTCCACCCGCGTGACGATGCCGCCGTCGAAGCGCGGGCTGCGGGCGTCGATGGCCACGTAGTGGCCCTGCGTCGCATCGCCCACCTGCTTCGCGCCCTGGGCCAGCAGGAGCTTCAGGACCGCGCCCATGTTGTACGGCGTGCCGCGCACGATGAAGTTGTCGGCCGGCGGGCCCCAGGCCTCGCGCAGCCAGGCGAGGTTGGACTCGAAGCCACCGGAGGCGATGACCACGGCCTTCGCGCGGATCTCGCGCCGGTGGCCGGCGCACTCCACCGTGACGGACTCGATGCGCCCGTCGCGAAGCGCGAGGTCCACGACCTGCGTCTCGTAGGCGACCTCCACGCCCAGCGCCTGCGCCGAGCGGTAATAGGCGTTCACGAGCGCCTTGCCGCCCCCCAGGAAGAACGCGTTGGTGCGCGACAGGTGGAGCGTCCCGCCCAGCGGCGGCTGGAAGCGCACGCCGTGCGCGAGCATCCAGGGCACGTGACGCTCGGTGCCGCGGATCGACAGGCGCGCCAGCCGCTCGTCGGTGAGTCCGCCCGTCACCTTGAGGAGGTCCTGCCAGTACTCCTCCTCGGGATAGGCGTCGGTGAGCGGCGCGAGCGGCCCCTCGTGCATCGTGCGCATGTTGCGCGTGTGGCGGCTGTTGCCGCCGCGCATGGGAACCGTGGCCGCCTCCAGCAGCAGCACCGAGGCGCCGGCCTCGCGGGCGGTGATGGCGGCGCAAAGGGCCGCGTTGCCGCCGCCGATCACGAGCACCTCGGGAAAACCGTCGGGCGACAAGGGTCTCATTCCTCCAGCAGCAGGCCCAGCCGCGCGCGGTAGGCGGCGCGGATGTGCGCGCGGGCGGCCGCGGCTGCGGCCTCGGCGTCGCCGCGCTCGATGGCGGCGACGATGGCTTCGTGCTCGCCGCGGGCGACCTCGGCGCGCCCCGGCACGGCGAGCGTGGTGCGGCCGAGCAGCACCATCGACTGGCGCAACCCGTGCACCGCGCGCATCAGGAAGCGGTTGTGCGCGCTGCGGAACACGGCCTCGTGGAAGAGGCGGTTCAGCCGCGCGAGGCGCACGGGATCGTCGCCGGCCTCGCGGTCGCGCAGCGCCAGCTCGCGAAGCGCGTCCACCTCCGCCTCGGAGGCGTGGCGGGCCGCGAGCCCCGCCGCCGTGCCCTCGAGGACCTCGCGCATGTCGTAGAGCTCGGCCACCATGCCGTGGTCCAGTTCGGCCACGATCATGCCGCGCGAGGGGTCGCGGGCGATGAGGCCCTCGCCCTCCAGCCGGCCCAGGGCCTCGCGGATGGGCGTGCGGCTCGCGCCCACCCATTCGGACAGCTCGATCTCGCGCAGCCGCGAACCCGGGCGCAGGCGGCCGCTCTCGATCGCCGCGAAGAGCGTGTCGTAGGCGTGGTCGCCGCGCGAGGCGCGCGGGGCGGCGGGCCGGGGGCCGCGGGCGCGCGCGGGTTTCTTCGCGGCCGGAACCTTCTTTCGGGCGGGCATCGGGTGCGGGTTTGACTTCGTGTGGCTCTTGTATACAATGGTATACTACATTGCCCGAAGCGGCAATCGCCCACGCCGATCACCCGAGGAGAAACCCCATGAAACGCCTGCTCGCGGCCGCCGCCGCGCTCGCCTTCGCCGCGTCCGCCGCGGCGCAATCGGACTTCCCGACCCGCACCGTCACCATGCTCGTGGGCTTCGCCCCGGGTGGCGCCACCGACACCGCCGCGCGCATCATCGCCAAGAAGCTGGCGGAGAACCTCGGCCAGTCCGTGGTGGTCGAGAACAAGGCCGGCGCCGGCGGCAACATCGCGCACCAGGCCGTGGCCAACGCGCCCGCGGACGGCTACACCATCCTGCTCGGCTCCGTGGGCCCCCTAGCGGTCGCCCCGCACCTCATGAAGCTCCCCTACGATCCGTTCAAGGACCTGGCGCCGCTCACCATGGCGGTCACCTTCCCCAACGTGCTCGTGGTGCACGCGGGCGTGCCGGCGAAGAGCTTCGCCGAGTACCTGGCGCTCGCCAAGGCGAAGCCCGGCGGCCTCGACTTCGCCTCCACGGGCGTGGGCAGCGCCTCCCACCTCGCGGGCGAACTCCTCAACCAGAAGGCGGGCATCAGCGTCGTGCACATCCCGTACAAGGGCGGCGGGCCGGCCATGACCGACCTCCTCGGCGGGCGCGTCGGCGCGTACTACTCGACGCCCTCCACCGCCGGGCCGCACATCGAGGCCGGCAAGCTGAAGGCGCTGGCGGTGACGAGCCTCAAGCGCTCCTCCTTCATGCCCAGCGTGCCCACCATCGCCGAGTCTGGCTACCCCGGCTTCGAGGCCGAGAACTGGTACGCCTTCGTGACTTCCGCGAAGGTGCCGCCGGCCATCCTCGACCGCTGGAACAGGGAGCTGGTCAAGGCGCTGAACGACCCGTCGGTGAAGGAGCAGCTCGCCAAGCACTTCCTCGAGCCCGCCCCCGGCACGCGCGACGAGCTCGCCGCCTACATCAAGCGCGAGTACGACACCTGGGGCAAGGTCGTGAAGGCGGCCGGCATCAAGGCCGAGTGAACGGGAAGCTCACCGAGGCCGCGCTCGCCGGTCTCGCCACCCGGGCGCTGGCCGGCCTCGGGCTCGAGGCCCGCGACGCGGCCGACTGCGCGCGCATCCTCGTGCTGGGCGAGCTGATGGGGCTCTCCACGCATGGCGTGGGGCGCATCGAGTCCTACGGCGAGCGCATCGACCTGGGCGGCATCAAGGCGCGGCCGGCCATTCGCGTCGAGCGCGTTGCACCCGCGATGGCCCGGGTGGACGGCGACAACGGCGTGGGCCCGCTCGTGGGCATGCGCGCGCTGCAAGCGGCCATCGCGCTCGCCCGCGAGACCGGCGTGGGCGCCGTCTTCGCGCGCGCGAGCAACCATTTCGGCCCCGTGGCGCCCTACTCCCTCATCGCGGCGGAAGCCGGGTTCGCGAGCATCATCGGCAGCAACGCCACCACCACCATCGCGCCCACTGGCGGGCGCGAGGCGCGCCTGGGCAACAGCCCGGTGGGCTTCTGCGTCCCGAACCCCGGCGGGCGGCCCGTGATCCTCGACATGGCGCTCTCGATGGTGGCGCGCGCCAAGATCCGCAACGCCGCCAAGCGCGGCGAGTCCATCCCGCCCACCTGGGCGACCGACCGCGAAGGCAACCCCACCACCGACCCGAAGGCCGCACTGGACGGGTTCCTCCTGCCCATCGGCGGGCACAAGGGCTACGGCCTCGCGCTCATCGTCGACCTCTTCGCGGGGCTGCTCTCCGGCGCGGCCTACCTCACGCACGTGAGCTCGTGGTCCGACAATCCCGAAGCGCCGCAGGACCTCGGCCACTTCTTCTTTGTGATCGATGCCTCGCGCCTCGGCCCCGCCGACTGGCTCGCGGCGCGCATGCGCGACTTCGCCGCCATCCTCCACGACACGCCGCCGGCCGACCCCGCCGCCCCCGTCCTCCTCCCCGGCGAGATCGAGCTCGACCGCCTCGACCTTCACCGCCGCGACGGCCTCGCCCTCGACCCCGCCCTCCTCGCCAGGCTCGAGGCCCTCGCCGCGCGCGCCAGCGCCTGAGCCGCCCGCCACATCACGGTGCGCATTCCTTGAGGGAACATTCGCCGCGAGAACACCGGAATCACCGACGGTGAAAGTGTGGGCAGATGGGGGTGAGTTGGGGTGTCCTCATTCCGGCTTTTTGGCCGAGTCGAGGGGCGTCGAGTGTCGATGTCCTGGCCTATGTCGACATAGGTCGGGGGAGCGG